>Ga0335069_10000319_pt1 | contig 82609 bp, 65 predicted proteins | sample Lox_Sample_11_FD_206714 | JGI IMG/M metagenome (GOLD analysis project Ga0335069, IMG submission 206714) | Soil microbial communities from Loxahatchee National Wildlife Refuge, Florida, United States - Lox_Sample_1.1 | ecosystem: Environmental > Terrestrial > Soil > Wetlands | place: USA... | reverse complement strand
ACGTCACCTTCAAGGTGGAGGAGCAGAACCGCAACCAGTTCACCTTCGGCGGCGGCGTGAGCGGGCTGGAGGGCACCTTCGTCAACGCCTCCTTCTCCACCGCCAACTTCCTGGGCGCCGGCGAGACCCTCTCCGTCTACGCGCAGACGGGCAAGCGCACCAAGAACTACTCGCTGTCGGTGAGCGAGCCGTACTTCATGGACCGGCCCATCACCGCCGGCATCGACCTGTACAAGCGCAGCCTCACCTACCTGCCGTACTACAACATCACCGGATACACCCAGGACAACACGGGCATCAGCCTCATCGGCGGCTTCCTGGTGGGCAAGTGGGGGCGGGCCTTCCTGAACTACACCTTCGAGGTGATCGACATCACCCAGGCCACCATCGACCCCAACGACCCGTACTACCAGCTCTACGGCGTGGCCGCCGGCACCACCCCGACCTACGGCGCCTACGACCCGACGCTGTTCGGCGACTACGGCCGCCGTCAGGAGAGCCGCATCACCCCGAACTACGTCTACAACACCGTCGACAACCCCTGGACGCCGCGCAAGGGCAAGCGCCACACCCTCACCATGACCTTCGCCGGCGGTCCGCTGGGAGGGACCGTCAACTACCTGCGGCCGAACGCAGAGAGCATCTGGTACCTGCCGTTCGGCCGCAAGATGGCGCTGGGGATGCGCGCCGAGGCGGCCTACATCATGCCGTACGGCGACACCCTGGCCCTGCCCTACTACCAGCGCTACTTCCTGGGCGGCGAGACCCAGGTGCGCGGGTACGACATCCGCACCATCAGCCCGCTCGACTCGCGGGGGATGCCGCTCGGCGGCAACAAGTTCGCGCTGTTCAACGCCGAGTACTACTTCGACGTCTTCGGGCCGCTGCGTGCCATGCTGTTCTTCGACGCCGGCAACGCCTACTTCGAGGGCCAGCCCATGCGCCTGCGGGAGATGCGCACCTCGACCGGCGCCGAGCTGCGCTTCCTGATGCCGGTGCTGAACGTGCCGTTCCGTCTCATCTACGCCATCAACCCCAACCGGACCGATTACGAGAAGCAGATCATCCCGAGCTACGGAAAGCCTCTCGTGCCCTTCTCGACCTTCAAGTTCGCGGTCGGTACCACCTTCTAAGGAGAACACATGAAGAAGACGTCCCTCACGGGCCTCCTGGCCGTGCTGGCCTTCGCCGGCGCGGCCTCAGCCCAGGAGCCCCGGTCCCCCCGGGTCGCGGTGATCGACATGGCGCGGGTGTCTGCCGAGAGCCAGCTCGGCAAGAGCTACGCCGCCCAGCTCGAGAAGCTGCAGAGCGACATCAACTCGGCCGCCACCCAGAAGCAGGCGGAGCTCGGCAAGATGGACGCCGGCATCAAGAGCCTGCAGGACGAGCTGGAGAAGCAGGGCGCGGTGCTGAGCGCGGAGGCCCGCGAGAAGAAGCAGCAGGACATCACCCGTCGCACCCGCGAGCGGCAGGCCTTCCTGGAGGACGGCCAGGCCGAGATCAACCGCATGCGGGAGCGGGCCCAGCAGCAGGCGCAGTCGATCAACAACGAGTTCCAGCTCAAGGTGCGCCCGGTGGTGGAGCAGGTGGCGAAGGAGAAGGGCTACGACCTGGTGCTCGACTCCCAGGTGGCCTTCACCATCAACAAGGACTTCGACATCACCCCGCAGGTGATCGCGCGCGCCGACGAGCAGGCCAAGGCCGCGGGGACGGCGGCCCCGGCGGCCGGCGCCGGTGCGACGGCCGCACCCAAGGCGGGCCCGGCGACGCCCAAGCCCGCGCCTCCGAGGCCGTAGCGGAAGCGACGGCGGTCCCCGGGGCGGGCGCCGCAGAAGCGTCCTCCCCGGGCCGCGTCCCTGCCAGCGAATGAGCTCGGGCGAGATCGGACGGCTGGTCCGCCAGCTCCCGACGCAGTATCCGTTCGTCCTGGTCGACCGCATCCTGGAGCACGACGCCGCGGGCCGCCTCGTCGCCGCCAAGAACGTGACCGGCGCCGAGGACTTCTTCGCCGGCCACTTCCCGGGGCAGCCGGTGATGCCCGGCGTCCTCATCCTGGAGTCGCTCGCCCAGGCGGCCGGCATCTGGCTGCTCAAGGCGGCACCCGACCCGCGCGCGGTGGAGATACGGGTGGTGGGCTTCGACGCCACCCGCTTCCGCCGGCCGGTGGTGCCGGGCGACCAGCTGCGGCTGGAGGTCCGCCTGGTGCACCGTCGCGGCGACCTGGTGCGCTTCCACGGGGACGTGCGTGTGGGAGAGGCACGCGCGGCGGAGTCGCGGCTGCTGCTGCAGGTGGCCACCCTGCCGCCGCCGAAGGTCGACCCCCTGGCGCGGGTGGCCAAGGGCGCCGTGCTGGAGCCGGGCGTCCGTGTGGGCCCCTTCTGCGTGGTGGGCGGTGAGGTGCGGATCGGCCGAGGCAGCGTGCTCGACTCGAACGTGGTGATCGACGGCGACACCCGCATCGGCGAGCGCAACCACTTCTTCCCCTTCAGCTCGATCGGGCTGGTGCCGCAGGACCTCAAGTTCCACGGCGAGCCGTCGCGGCTGGAGATCGGCGACCGCAACACCCTCCGCGAGGGGACCACGGTGCACCGCGGGACGCAGGGCGGAGGCGCCCTCACCCGCATCGGCTCGGACAACCTGCTGATGGCGCAGGTGCATGTCGCCCACGACTGCCGGGTCGGCGACCACACCATCTTCGCCAACGCCGCCGCGCTCGCCGGCCACGTGGAGGTCCAGGACTACGCCACCATCGGCGCCTTCTCCGGCGTGCACCAGTTCTGCCGCGTCGGCACCCACTCGTTCATGGGCGGGGCCACGATCGCCACCCGCGACGTGCTCCCCTACTCGCTGACGGTCGGCAACCGCGCCCACCTCTTCGGCCTCAACCTGGTCGGGCTGCGGCGGCGCGGCTTCGGCGCGGAGGCCGTGCGCGCGCTGCGCCAGGCCTACCGCGTGCTGCTGCAGAGCCGGCTGCCGCTGGCGCAGGCGCTCGCCCGCCTGGAGAGCGAGGGGCCGCACACGGAGGAGGTGCGCACGGTGGTGGCGTTCATCCGCGGGAGCGCGCGCGGGGTGGTGCTGTCGCGCAGGGGGGGACGCGGCGGCGAGACGGTCGAGCCGTGAGGCGGCTCCGGTGACGGAGGGCGAGCCGCTCGGGCTGATCGCCGGCAACGGCCGCTTCCCCTTCCTGGCGGCGGCGGGCGCGAGGCGCGCGGGACGGCGCGTGGTGGCCCTGGCCATCCGCGAGGAGGCGGAGCCGGCGCTGGAGCGCTCGGCCGACGTCGACGAGTTCCACTGGGTGGGCCTCGGCCAGCTCGGCCGCGCCATCGACCTGTTGCACCAGGCCGGCGCCCGCGAAGCGGTGATGGCGGGACAGGTGAAGCACCGCCAGATCTTCTCCGGCCTGGTGCCCGACCTGAAGCTGATGGCGGTGCTGGCGCGGCTGGCGTTCCAGAACACGGACAGCCTGATCGGCGCCGTCGCCGACGCCCTCTCGCGCGAGGGCATCACCCTCCTGCCCTCGGTGGCCTTCCTGGGCAGCGAGCTGGCCGCCGCCGGGGCGATGACGGGCCGGCGGCCGGGGCGGGACGAGCAGCGCGACCTCGCCTACGGCGAGCGGGTGGCGCGCGCGCTCGCCGCCATGGACGTCGGGCAGACGGCGGTGGTCAAGGACCGCGCCGCGGTCGCGCTGGAGGCGATGGAGGGCACGGACGACACCATCCGCCGCGCCGGCCGGATCGCGGGCCCGGGCACGACGGTGGTGAAGGTGGCGAAGCCGGGGCAGGACCTGCGCTTCGACGTCCCGGTGGTCGGGCCGGGCACGCTGGACGCGATGGAGGAGGCGGGTGCGCGGGTGCTGGCGCTCGACTCCGGGTGCACCCTGCTGCTCGACAAGGCGGCGTTCCTGGCCCGGGCGGAGCGCTCGCGGATCGCCGTGTGGGGGCTCCTGCCGGGGGCGCCGGCTGCGGCCGAAGGGGAGAGCGATGTCTGAGCGGCCCGTGCGCGCAGGCGTGATCGGCACCGGTGCCCTCGGCCGGCACCACGCCAGGGTGTGGGCCGAGGCCGCCGGCGCGACGCTGGTCGGGGTGCACGACACCGACGGGGGGCGGGCGAGGGAGGTGGCATCGCGGCACGGCTGCCGCGTCTTCGCGGATGCGGCGTCGCTGCTGGAGGAGGTCGAGGCGGTCTCGATCGCGGTGCCGACCGTGAGCCACCACGAGGTCGCCTCCCTGGCGCTCGGGCGCGGGCGCGACGTCCTGCTGGAGAAGCCCATCACCGCCACGCTGGAGGAGGCCGACGACCTGCTGGCCCTGGCCGCCCGGCGCGGTGCGGTCCTGCAGGCCGGGCACATCGAGCGCTTCAACCCCGCGACCCCGGTGCTGCTGGAGGCCGGCCGGGGAGCCCGCTTCGTCGAGGTGCACCGGCTGGGCTCCTTCTCGCCCCGAAGCCTGGACGTGGACGTGGTGCTCGACCTGATGATCCACGACCTCGACATCGTGCTCGCCCTGGACGGCTCGGAGCCGGTGCAGATCGAGGCCGTCGGCGTCCCGGTGCTGACCCCGCGGGTCGACATCGCGAACGCCCGCCTGCGGCTCGCCTCGGGCCTGATCGCCAACCTCACGGCGAGCCGCGTCTCGATCGAGAAGGTGCGGAAGTTCCGGGTCTTCGCGCCCAGTACGTACGTCTCCGCCGACTTCGCCGCCCGCGAGGCGCAGGTCTATCGTCTCGAGAAGGACGAGGCGGGCCATCCCCGGGTCGCCTCGGAGAGGCGCGGCGCGCCGGACGAGGAGCCGCTGCGCCGGCAGATCGAGGCCTTCGCGGCGGCGGTCCGCCGGCGCTCCACCCCGGTCGTCTCGGGGGCGGACGGCCGGCGGGCGCTGGCCTTGGCGCACGCGATCCTCGGCCGGATGGCCGAGGCCTGATCTCATCAGAGGCATCCAAAGGGGCGATCCGCCCATCGTGCGTGGCCGTCGCCACCGCGTTGCCACATCAATTGACGCGCTGGACCACCGGATGTCGCGGCCGTTCTGGCGACAAGCGCAACATTGTGTGTCAGTTGCTTGATACCTCGCCGAGGGCCGTGGTACGTTCTCTCGTTCAGCATGGGACAGCAGGGGGCGTAGTGTGCGGCGCTTCGACCAGCGGCAGGGGTTTCTCGTCTCGGCGGCGATCCACCTCGCCCTGCTGACGATGCTGATCCTGCACCCGCCGACCGGCCGCCGGTCGACCCCTGTCGACCCCGCCTCACTGGAGCGGAACGCGCGGGTGTTCCTGCCTCCGGCGACCGTCCTGCGGCGGCTGGTCCCGCTCGCGCCGAGGCCGGCCGTGCCCCGCCCGCCGGGGGCGACGCCGGCGCCCGCACCCACGCCCCCGCCCGAGATGGCGAAGAAGGACCGCATCAGCGTGGGCCCGCCGAGCGAGCTGCACGCGAAGGGTCCGATGATCCTGCGGCGTGAGGACGATCTGACCAAGGTGGCCAAGGGGACTCCCAAGGCGCCTCCCGCGGCTCCCACGCCGGCACCGGCGGCGCCGGCGCCGGCGCAGGCCGCACGGGTGGAGGAGCGGCCCGGCCGGGAGGGCCTGAAGCTGCCGCCCGGCCTGCGGGGGCTGGGCGTGGCCGGCGACGAGGGGCGGCGCAAGCTGGCGGGGCCGACGCCCACGGGAACGTCGCTCGACCGCGCGCTCGAGAGGGAGGTCGACCAGCTGGCGAGGCGGCAGGAGCGCGACGCCCGGCTGGGAATCCCGACCGGGACCGGACAGAACCTGGGTGGGCTGTACTTCGACCCGCAGGGCGCGGACTTCACGCAGTGGGTCCAGCGCTTCAAGGACGAGGTCTACCGCAACTGGATCGTTCCCCAGGCGGCGCTGTGGGGCGCCGCCCGCGGGCACGTGGACTTCGAGTTCACGGTCGAGCGCAACGGCACCGTCTCCTCGCTGCGGCTGCTGAAGAGCTCGGGCACGCAATCCCTGGACCGCGCCGCCCAGAACGCGCTCACCAGCAGCCGCTACCTGCCGCTTCCTGCGGACTACGGCCCGCCCCGGATCACCATCCAGGTGACGTTCTACTACGGCGAGAGCCCGCGCGAATCGTGAGCTCGCGGCGCGTCGTCCGCGCGACGGCTGCGTCGTGGGTGGTCGCGGGGCTCGGTGCCTGGCTGGCGGCGGCGAGCTGCCGCACCGTGCAGCAGGGCCCCCCCCCGGCCGCCGCTCCGCAGCGGGCCCTCGAGCCGACGGTGGCGGCGCCGGCGGTGCGGGTGGGCGTGCTGGTTGAGGTCGAGCGCGCGTCGATCGGCGCCGACTCGGGCCTGAGCCTCCGGCTGCGCACGCCGGGGGAGCCCGGCGTGCGCGTGCTCTCGCTGCCGCGCGCGACCTTCCGCAGGGGCCGGACCCCGGACCGCGTGCGGCTGCTGGAGACCGGCGACGAGGTCGCGCAGGCCACCCTGCTGCCGGCGGGCGCCGGCGAGCCGCTGCAGGTGGACGCCACCACCTACCGGGGCCTGGTCGAGGTGCGAGCGGCCGAGGGCGGGGCGCTCACCGTCGTCAACGTGGTCAACCTGGAGGAGTACCTGCGGGGCGTGGTGCCGAACGAGCTCTCGCCGGAAGCCTTCCCGCAGCTCGAGGCGCTGAAGGCGCAGGCGGTGGCGGCGCGGACCTACGTGCTCGCGCACCTCGGCGACTACGCGGCGAAGGGCTTCGACGTCTGCGCCACTGCCGCCTGCCAGGTCTACCGCGGCCAGTCGAGCGAGCACCCGCTGACCGACCGGGCGGTGAAGGAGACGGAGGGGGTGATCGCGACCTGGCGGGGGCGCCCGATCCACGCCTACTACACCTCCACCTGCGGGGGCCGCACCGAGGACGGCGGGGCCATCTTCGACGACGACGAGCCGTACCTGCGCGGGGTGTCCTGCGAGCCCGAGAGCTCGGCCCGGCAGACGATCCGCAGCGGCGCCGCCGTGGTCGCAGGCCTGCCGTCCGGCAACGCCGTCCGGGACGTCGCCCTGCTCGAGGCCCTGGGCGTGGTGGACTCCGGCGAGTGGGACCCGCACCGGCTGGCGGCGATCCCGACCGACGCCGAGCTGCGCGCCTGGACCGAGCGGCTGGTGGCGGCGCTGCACCGGCCCGGCTGCGCCAGCCCCATGGGCGGCGCCCTGGCGCGGCGCGCCACCTTCGTCCGCCACCTGGTGGCTTCCGTCTGCTGGGACGAGCGGGCGCACCGCCTGCTGGCGCCGGGCGACGCCGACTACCTGCTGCAGGCCGAGGACGCGGGAAGGCTCGACGCCGACGAGCGGGCGCCCTTCGCGCTGCTCGTGCACCAGGGGCTGGTCTCGCCCCGACCCGACAACACGCTGCGGCCCGACTCCGCGGTGTCGCGGGCCGAGGCCTTCGGCCTGCTGGCCGGCGTCGCCCTCGACGCCGGCACCAGCGCGCTGCAGGAAGGCGAGCTGGTGAGCCTGGCCGGCGGGCAGCTGCGAGTGCTTCGGGAGGAGGCCACGGAGAGCCACGAGATCCACCCGGCGGTGCGCCTGCTGCGCGACCTCGACGGCGTGCACGCCGCCGCCCGCGAGCTGACGCTGGCGATCGGCGACCGGGTGGTCTACGTCCTGCGCGAGGGCCGTGTCGTCTACCTGGAGGCCGAGCAGACCCGCCGCGGCGCCGCCGCCGACCGCGCCTCGCGATACTACAACTGGCAGGTGCGCCTCACGCCGGCCGAGCTGGCCCGGGCGATCTCGCGCTACGGCTCGGTCGGCACGGTGCGGGACGTGATGCCCACCCGCATCGGCGCCTCCGGCAGGGTGCTGGAGCTGGCCGTGCGCGGCGATGCCGGCGAGCTGCTGCTGAAGGGCCTGAAGGTCCGCTGGGGCCTGGGCCTGCGGGAGAACCTGTTCGTGGTGGAGCGGGAGGCCGGCCCCTCGGGCATCGCCCGCTTCGTCTTCACCGGCAAGGGCTGGGGCCACGGCGTGGGCCTGTGCCAGGTGGGAGCCTTCGGGATGGCACAGGCGGGCGCCACCTATCAGGCGATCCTGCGGCACTATTACAGCGGCGTCAGCCTCACCGGGATGGCCGCGCCGAACTAGGCTAGAATCCGGCCACCCCCGGTGGGGAAGACACCCCCCGGTGGGGAAGACATGAGCGCGACCGCCAAGCAGCTCGAGCCGTTCGCCGTCCCCGGCGGGCTGCGCGGCACCCTGTTCCGCCTGCCGCTGGCCGAGCTGCTGCGCGGCCTGCAGGGGGCCTCCGCCACCGGCATCGTGGCGCTGGCGAACGGGGAGGCGCGCAAGGCGCTCTACCTCAAGGCCGGCCGGGTGGTCTTCGCGACCAGCAACCAGCCGGGCGACCGGCTGGGAGACGTGCTGCTGCGGCAGGGCCGCATCACCCCCGAGCAGCACGAGGCCTCGCGCCGCGCCCTCGCGCACGGGCGCCGGCAGGGCCGGGCGCTGGTGGAGGCCGGGGTGCTGACCCCCGACGAGCTGTGGGTGGCCGTGCAGTCGCAGGTGCGGGAGATCGTCTTCAGCGTCTTCGAGTGGGACGAGGGCTCGTTCCACTTCGAGGAGTCCGTGCTGCCGGAGCGCGAGCGCATCACGGTCGACCTCGACGTCACCGTGCTGGTGCTGGAGGGCATCCGGCGCAGCCACCCCAGCCCCGCCCTGCGCGCGCGCTACCCCGACCCGCAGCTGGTGCTGGAGCGGGCCGCCGCGCCGCCCCCCGGCGTCCTCCACCCGTGGGAGGACCACGTGCTGTCGCTGGTGGACGGCGAGCGCAGCGTCTTCGAGGTCTGCCACGAGAGCGACGCCGGCGAGGCGGCCACCCTGAAGGCGCTCTACGCCATGCGCTGCGCCGGGCTGGTGCGCGCCCGCGGGCGCAAGGTGCGGCCGCTCGACCAGGACTTCGTCCCCGGCGACAGCGCCCTGGCCCTGCTGGACTCCTTCAACCGCATGTACCGGGTGGTGCTCGGCTACATGGTCCGCGAGGTCGGCCCCATCGCGGAGAACGTGCTGGCCAAGTACCTCAACACCCTGCGCGAGTCGCGGCCGGACGTGCTGGCCGACGTGTCCCTGCGCAAGGACGGCTCGCTGGACGAGTCGGCGGTGGAGCGCAACCTGGCGCGCCTGCCCGAGGACCGCCGGCGGCCGGCGCTGGTGGACGCGCTCAACGAGCTGCTCTACGCCGAGCTGCTGGCGGTCAAGCGCACGCTGGGCGCCGAGCACGAGGGGGCGATCGTGCGCGAGCTGCGCTCCTCGTCGTGAGCGGGCTCTCTCGCCAGCAGGCTCGCGGGGCGGCGCTGCTGCTCTTCGCCGTCCTGCTGCTCGTCCTGTGGCGCCTGCTGCTCCTCCGCTAGCCGCGATCGTCGGACCGACCGCCTCGGGGAAGAGCGCGCTCGCGCTGCGCCTGGCGCGTGCCCGGGGCGGCGAGATCGTGTCCTGCGACTCCCTCCAGGTCTACCGGGGGCTCGACGTCGGCAGCGCCAAGGCGACGGCGGAAGAGCGGCGCGAGGTGCGCCACCACCTCGTCGACGTCGCCGAACCGGAGGAGGTCTTCTCGGCCGCCGAGTACGTGCGCCTGGCCCGCGCGGCGCTTTCCGAGATCGCGGCCCGTGGCGCTCTGCCCATCCTGGCCGGCGGCACGGGGCTCTACCTGCGGGCGCTGTTGCTGGGGCTGTTCGAGGGGCCCTCGCGCGACGCCCGGCTGCGGCGGCGCCTCGAGGCGATCGCCGATCGGCACGGGGAGCGGCGGCTGCACCGGCTGCTGGCGAAGGTCGATCCGACGGCGGCCGGCCGCATCCACCCGCACGACCGGGTGCGGACCGTGCGCGCGCTGGAGGTGTACTGGACCTCGCGCCGCCCGATCAGCGCCCAGCAGGCGGCGACGACGGGCGGCCTTTCGGGGTTTCGGGTGCGGGTGTTCGGCCTGGCGCCGCCGCGGGCGGCGCTGCGGCGGTCGGTCGAGCAGCGCACGCGCGGCATGCTCGAGCACGGCCTGCTCGAGGAGGTCCATGCCCTCCTGGCGCGGGGCCTGTCGCCGACGCTGTTCCCGCTGCGGGCGATCGGCTACCTGCAGGCCGTCGCGCTGCTGCGGGGCGAGCTGACGCCGGACGCCGCCCTGGCCGCGATCGTGACGGAGACGATGCGCTATGCCAAGCGGCAGATGACCTGGTTCCGGCACCAGCAGCCAGGGGTGACGTGGTTCGAGGATGGCGATCGGGCCTATCGAGCCATCGAGGATTGGCTCGACGAACCCGAAGCCGGCTCGGGGGGGCTCGGGGGGCCGAAGCCCTGATTGTGCCACTCCGAGGGAGTCTGGGTCGTCCGGATTGCCCAAACTCCCTCGAGTGCGTAAAATTGGGAGATTTGTCGCAGGCCGAAATGCTTCTCATCGACATACCGAGGATCCCGCCGGAGGGCCTGGACCTGGACCTGGGCCTGGATGCCGTGTCCCTCCGCCTCGAGGGCGAGCGGGACTTCCTGCTGCAGCCCGGGGCGCACCTGCGGGCGCACGTGGACCTGGTGGACGGCTCCACCGTGCACATCCGCGGCCGGCTGACGGCGACCGTGGAGCCCGAATGCGGGCGCTGCCTGGAGCGGTACGGCTCCGGCCTCTCGCAGGAGCTCGACCTCTTCTACCTGCCGCGCGCCGCCGAACGGCCGCAGGACCAGGAAGAGGAGGTCGGGCTGGGCGACCACGAGGTCGTGGTCGGGTACTACGACGGCGACCGGCTCGACCTGGGCGAGGTCGTACGCGAGCAGATGTTCCTCTCTCTGCCCCTGAAGCGGCTCTGCCGCGAGGACTGCCGCGGGCTCTGCCCCGGCTGCGGCAAGAACCTGAACGCCGGCGCGTGCGGCTGCCCGCCAACGCGGGAGCCCGAGGACGCACGGCTCGCCCCGCTGCGGCGGCTGATCGACAAGAAATAGGAGCCCCCGAAAGATGCCGAATCCCAAGCGTCGCCATTCCAAGGCGCGTCGCGACAGCCGTCGCGCCCACGACCACCTGCAGCCGCCCGCGCTGAGCCTCTGCCCCAACTGCCACGAGCCGAAGATGCCGCACCGGGTGTGCCCGCGCTGCGGCTACTACAAGGGCAAGGCGGTCGCCGGGGGCGAGGAGGTCTAGTGGGGCAGCCCCGGGTGGCCGTGGACGCCATGGGTGGCGACCACGGTCCCGCGGTGGCCGTGGAAGGCGCCCTGCTCGCGGCCCGGGAGCTGGGGATCGCCGTCGCCCTGGTGGGACCGCTGGCCGTGCTGGAGGCCGAGCTGGAGCGCCAGCGCGCCGGTGGCGACGGGGTCGAGCTGGTCGACGCCCCCGACGTGGTGGGCATGGGGGAGAAGGTCAGCCTCTCCACCCTGAAGAAGCGCTCCTCGATCCAGCTGGCGCTGGAGCGGGTGCGCGACGGCGCCGCGGATGCCTTCTTCTCGGCCGGCAACACCGCGGCCTGCTGGACGATCGCCAGGATGGTGCTGGGCACGCTGGAGTCGGTGGACCGGCCGGCGCTGGCGGCGGTGCTCCCCAACCGCGAGGGCGGCCGGACCGTGCTGATCGACGTCGGCGCGAACGCGCAGTGCAAGGCGCGCCACCTCGAGGAGTTCGCGATCATGGGCCATGCCTACGCGCGCGGCGTGTTCCACCTCGAGCAGCCGCGGGTGGGCCTCATGAGCATGGGCGAGGAGGAGACGAAGGGCAGCGAGCTGGTCCGCGACGTCCACGAGGCGCTGAAGGCCTCCACCCTCAACTTCGTCGGCAACGTGGAGGGCCACGACGTGTTCACCGGCAAGGTGGATGTGGTGGTCATGGACGGCTTCACCGGCAACGTGGTGCTGAAGGCCTGCGAGACGCTGGCCGAGTTCGTGATCGACCTCATCCGTGAGGAGGTCATGCGCGACACCCGCAGCCGCGCCGGGGCCTGGATGCTGCGGCCGGCCTTCAGGGCCGTGCAGCGCCGCGCCGACCCGGGAGAGGTCGGGGGCGCGCCGCTCCTGGGCCTCCGCGGCTGCTGCGTGATCGGGCACGGGAAGTCGGACGGCCGGGCGGTGATGCACGGCATCCGCACGGCGGCGGAGTTCCACACCAGCGGCGTGAACGCCGCCATCGAGGCCGAGCTGGGCGGTCTCAGCGGCGGCGGGCAGGCGGCGAGCGCATGAGCGTGGCGTTCCTGTTCCCGGGCCAGGGCTCGCAGCAGGTCGGCATGGGCCGCGAGCTGCAGCAGGCCTTCCCCGAGAGCCGCGCGGTGTTCGAGGAGGCGGACCAGGCGCTGTCGCTGCCCCTGTCGCGGCTCTGCTTCTCCGGGCCCGAGGAGGAGCTGCTGCTCACCGCCAACACCCAGCCTGCCCTGCTGGCCACCAGCGTGGCCGCGTGGCGGGCGCTGGCCGCCCGGGGCCTGCGGCCCTCCTGGGTCGCCGGCCACAGCCTGGGCGAGTACTCGGCGCTGGTGGCCGCCGGCGTCCTGTCGCTCGCAGACGCGGTGGTGGCCGTCCGCCGGCGCGGGCAGTACATGCAGGAGGCGGTGCCGGTCGGCGTCGGGGCCATGGCGGCGGTCCTGGGCCTGGAGCTGGGGGCGATCGAGCAGGCCTGCCGGGAGGCGGCGGAGGCCGAGGTCGTCAGCCCGGCGAACATCAACTCGCCGGGGCAGGTGGTGATCGCGGGCCACGCGGCGGCGGTCGCCCGCGCCGTGGAGCGCTGCAAGACGCTGGGCGCGAAGCGCGCCGTGCCCCTGGCCGTGTCGGCGCCCTTCCACTGCGCGCTGATGAGGCCGGCCGAGCAGCGCCTGGCCGCCGACCTGGGACGGCTGTCGTTCGCCGACCCGCAGGTGCCGGTGGTGAACAACGTGGACGCCGAAGCGGTCCGGACCGGCGAGCAGTGCCGGCAGGCCCTGGTCCGGCAGGTCTCGGCCCCGGTGCGCTGGCAGCAGTGCGTCGAGAAGCTGGCCGGCGAGGGGGTCACCACCTTCGTGGAGGTGGGTCCGGGCACGGTGCTGTCGGGCCTGGTCCGCAAGACGATCCGCAGCGCGCGTGTGCTCTCGGTGGGATCGCCGGCCTCGCTCGAGGCGGCCGTGGCGGACCTGGGGAGCGGGGCCTGATGCCGGCCTTCGGGGGGAAGCTGTCGCTGGTCACCGGCGCCTCGCGCGGCATCGGCCGGGCGATCGCGCGGGCGCTGGCCGCCGAGGGCGCCCACGTCGCGCTGGCGGCACGCGACACGGCGCGCCTGGACGAGGCGCTGGCGGAGATCCGCTCCTGCGGAGGCGCCGCGGAGTCGCTGGCGGTCGACGTCAGCGATCGCGCCTCGGTGGAGGCGGCAGTCGGCTCACTCGTCCAGAGACACGGCCGGCTGGACCATCTGGTGAACAACGCCGGCGTCACCGCCGACAACCTGGTGCTGCGGATGAAGGACGAGGAGTGGCAGCGCGTGCTCGCCACCAACCTCACCGGCGCCTTCCTCTGCACGCAGGCCGCGCTGCGGCCCATGCTGAGGCAGCGGGCCGGGCGGATCGTCAACGTGGCCTCCGTGGTCGGGCTCACCGGCAACGTCGGACAGGCCAACTACGCCGCCAGCAAGGCGGGCCTCGTGGGCTTCACCAAGTCGGTGGCCCGGGAGGTCGCTTCCCGCGGCATCACCGTCAACGCGGTGGCTCCCGGCTTCGTGGAGACGGAGATGACGGCCGCCATGAGCGAGAAGGCGCGCCAGGCGGTGCTTTCGGCCATCCCCATGGGACGGGTGGCCCGCCCCGAGGAGATCGTGCCGGCCGTGCTGTTCCTGCTGTCGGACGCCGCCGCCTACGTCACCGGCCAGGTGCTCGCGGTCGACGGCGGCTTCCACATGTAGAATTGCCGCTCCCCACTTGCGTATGCTGGGGGGGATCTTGGAGGAAACCGAATGGAGCCTGTAGCCGATCGCGTCAAGAAGATCATCGTCGACCAGCTGGGCGTGGAGGAGGAGACGGTCACGCCCGAGGCTTCGTTCGTCGACGACCTGGGCGCGGACAGCCTGGACACCGTGGAGCTGGTGATGGCCCTGGAGGAGGAGTTCGGGATCGAGATCCCCGACGAGGACGCCGAGAAGATCACCCGCGTCCGCGAGGCGGTCGACTACATAGAGAAGCACTCCGCCAAGAAGTAGCCCGCCCTGGAGGTCGACGCGACGGTGAGCTCCAGGCGCAGGGTGGTGGTGACGGGTGTGGGGTTGGTGTCCCCGCTGGGCATCGGCACCGAGGAGACCTGGCGCAACCTCCTCGCCGGCCGCTCCGGGGCCGGCCCCATCACCCTGTTCGACGCCTCCCACCACTCGACCCGCTTCGCCTGCGAGGTGAAGGGCTTCGACCCGCTGCGCTGGTTCGAGAAGAAGGACCTCAAGAAGGTCGACCGCTTCATCCAGTTCGCGGTGGCGGCGTCCGACCTGGCGCTGGCGGACGCCGCGCTGGACCCGCACACCACCGACCCCTTGCGCACGGGGGTCTTCGTGGGCAGCGGCATCGGCGGCTTCGCCACCATCGAGCGGGAGCACTCGGAGCTGATGACGGGCGGCCCCCGCCGGATCAGCCCCTTCTTCATCCCCGCCGCCATCGTCAACCTGGCGGCGGGCTGGGTCTCCATCCGCACCGGCGCCAAGGGGCCGAACTCCGCCACCTGCACCGCCTGCACCAGCGGCGCCCACGCGGTGGGGGACTCCTTCCGCCTGATCCAGCACGGCGACTGCGACGTGATGATCGCCGGCGGCTCGGAGGCGGCGATCACCCCGCTGGGGGTGGGCGGCTTCTGTGCCATGCGCGCGCTCAGCACCCGCAACGACGCCCCGGAGAAGGCCTCGCGGCCGTTCGACCGCGACCGCGACGGCTTCGTGATCGGCGAGGGCTCGGGGATCGTGATCCTGGAGGAGCTGGAGCACGCGCGCCGGCGCGGGGCGAAGGTCTACGCCGAGCTGGTCGGCTACGGCATGTCGTCCGACGCGTACCACATCTCGGCCCCCTGCGAGAACGGCGACGGCGCCATCCGGGTGATGAAGGCCACCCTGCAGGACGCCGGCGTCACGCCGGAGCAGATCGACTACGTCAACGTGCATGGCACCTCCACCCCCCGCGGCGATGCCGTCGAGGTGGTGGCGGCCAAGGCGGTCTTCGGCGCGCACGCGCAGCGCCTCGCCCTCAGCTCCACCAAGTCGATGACCGGCCACCTGCTGGGCGCGGCCGGCGGGCTGGAGGCGGGCATCTCGGCGCTGGTCGTACGCGACCGCGTGCTGCCGCCGACCATCAACCTCGAGAACGCCGACCCCGAGTGCGATCTCGACTTCGTGCCCAACCGGGCCCGGCGCGCGGACGTGCGCTGCGTGCTCAGCAACTCCTTCGGCTTCGGCGGCACCAACGGATCACTGCTTTTCAAGCGCTTCGAGGACTGAGGAGCCGCGACATGAAGATCGTCGTCTGCGTCAAGCAGGTCCCGGACACCGAGACCCGGGTGAAGATCGCCGCCGCCGGCGACGCCATCTCGGAGGCGGACGTCGCCAACTGGATCGTGTCTCCCTACGACGAGTTCGCGATCGAGGAGGCCCTGCGCATCAGGGAGAAGAGGGGCGGCGAGGTGGTGCTGGTGACGGTGGGGCCGGAGCGGGCCCAGGCCGCGCTGCGCACCGGCCTGGCCATGGGCGCCGACTCCGCAGTGCACGTCAAGGACGCAACGCTCGAGGCGACGGACACGCTGGGCACCGCCCGCGCGCTGGCCGCGGCGATCGGGAGCCTGGCGCCGTTCGACCTGGTCCTCTGCGGGCAGCAGGGCGTCGGCGGCGACAACAGCCAGGTCCCGGGCATGCTGGCCGAGCTGCTCGACCTGCCCCAGGTGACGGTGGCCACGAAGATCGAGTTGCAGGACGGCAAGGCCGTGGTGGAGCGCGAGATCGACGGCGGCCGGGAGGTCTGGGAGACCCCGCTGCCGGCGGTGGTCTCGGCCCAGAAGGGCCTCAACGAGCCGCGCTACGCCAGCCTCAAGGGCATCATGGCGGCGAAGAAGAAACCGATCCAGGGCTTCGACGCGGCCGCGCTGGGGCTCGACGCAGAGGCGCTCGCCCCGAAGGTGAAGGTGACCGCCCTGGAGCTGCCGCCGGCACGGCCTCCCGTGAAGATGATCGAGGGCGATCCCGAGACCCAGGCGAAGGAGCTGGTGCGGCTCCTCCACGAAGAAGCGAAGGTCATCTAGGAGCACGCCATGGCCACCATCCTGACGTTCGCGGAGCAGAAGGACGGCAAGCTGCGGCGCGCCGCCCTGGAAGGCGTGTCGGAGGCGAAGCGCCTGGCGGGAGAGCTGGGCGCCACGGTGAGTGCCGTGGTGATCGGCCCCGGCGGCGAGGCGCTCGCCGGCGAGCTCGGCGCGTACGGCGCCGACAAGGTGATCGCGTTCGGCGACGCCGCCTTCGGCAGCTACGCCACCGAGTCCTGGGCCCGGGCCCTCACCCAGGCGATCCAGTCCGAGAAGCCGGCGGCTGTGCTGGTCCCCTTCACCGCGATCGGCAAGGACCTCGCCCCCCGGGTGGCGGCGCGCACCGGCGCGGGTCTCGCCTCCGACTGCGTGGCCCTCTCGGTGAAGGGCGGCCGTTTGGTCGGCCGCCGGCCGATGTACTCCGGCAAGGCCTACGCGACCGTCGAGTGGGCCGGCGAGCCGCAGATGGCGACGCTGCGGCCGAACGTGTTCCCCCTGGGGCGGCCCGACCCCTCGCACAAGGCCGAGGTGGTGAAGGCGAGCGCCGACGCCTCCGCGCGGGCCAAGGTGACGGAGGTGAAGGCGACCGCCGCCGGCAAGGTGCAGCTCACCGAGGCGCAGATCATCGTCTCCGGCGGCCGCGGCCTGAAGGGGCCGGAGAACTACCACCTGATCGAGGAGCTGGCCGACGCCATGGGCGCCGCCTGCGGCGCCTCGCGGGCGGTGGTCGACGCCGGCTGGGTCGACCACTCGTACCAGGTCGGCCAGACCGGCAAGACCGTCTCGCCCCAGCTCTACGTGGCCTGCGCGATCAGCGGCGCCATCCAGCACCTGGCCGGCATGTCCTCGTCGAAGTTCATCGTGGCCATCAACAAGGACCCGGACGCCCCCATGTTCAAGGTCGCCAACTACGGCATCCTGGGCGACGTCTTCGAGGTGCTGCCGAAGCTGACCGCGGTGGCGAAGCAGCACTTCGCCGCGCGCTCGTAGCGCTGGCCGCCGTCCTCCCACGGCCGTCGCGGCAGGCTCCGCGACGGCCGTTCGCGTTTCGATAGACTTGGCCTCCTCCCCGAGGTGATCGTCCGATGATCCTTCCCGTGGTGCAGTCGCTGCTGACGCTCGCCCTGCTCGTCGCCGCCTTCGGCTTCCTGTTCGTGCGCCTGCGGCACATCGTCACCCTGGTCCGCACGGGCACCGCCGGCGACGAGGTGCTGACGGACCGGCCGGGGGAGCGGGTCGGCAAGGTGGCGGCCCTGGTGCTCGGCCACCAGCGCGTCCTGCGCGACCCCTGGGCCGGCCTGCTGCACCTGTTCTTCCTCTACGGCTTCCTCACCCTCGGCATCGGCCACCTCGAGGTGGTCCTGGAGGGCCTGACCTCCTTCCTGCGCGCGTTCGGGCGCCAGCCCTTCTCCTACGCGATGGTGCTGCCGGCCCCGCTGCTCGGGCTGTACCACCTGAGCCAGGACCTCTTGGCGGCGGCGGTGCTGGTGGCCGCCTCGATCGCCATGGCCCGCCGCTGGTCGGGCCACCCGCGGCGGCTGCAGCCTCGCTCGCAGGACGCCGAGAACATCCTCTGGTTCATCCTGGCCCTCTACCTGACGTTCTTCCTGCTCAACGGCGCCAGCGTGGCGCTGCGCCGCTCCGGCGACGACAGCTTCAGGGCGGCGTACCAGCCGGTCGCCTCCGCCGCGGCTGGCGCGCTGTCGGCGTGGCCACGGCCGGCGGTCTCGGCCCTGCGCGGGTTCGGCTGGTGGGCGCACGTGCTCGTCTTCCTGGGCTTCGCCGCCTACATCCCGATGACGAAGCACATGCACCTCGTCTTCGCTGCCCCCAACATCTACCTCTTCCGCAAGAAGCGCTACGGCCTGCCGCCGGCCCTCGACTTCGAGAAGACCGAGAAGTTCGGGGTCGACCGGGTGCAGGAGCTGCCCTGGAAGACGCTGCTCGACACCTTCGCCTGCACCGAGTGCAACCGCTGCAACCAGGCCTGCCCCGCGCACCAGACCGGCAAGCCGCTGAAGCCGGCCAAGGTTGTGCGCGACCTCAAGCTGAACCTGCTCTATCGCAACGGCGCCGACGTCCTGCGCTTCCGCGACGCGAGCGGCCGTCCGCTGGTGGAGAAGGCCGACCAGGAGGCCGCCTTCCCGCCGAGGACGCCGCTCGTCGCCAGGCAGGAGATCGACCGGAAGGCGCCCGGCGCCGTGCGCGCGGACGGCTCCTACGACGCCGTGGAGGCGCAGGTGCACGTCGACGAGATCTGGGCCTGCACCACCTGCGCCGCCTGCATCGAGGCCTGCCCGGTGCTGATCGACTCCGTCCCCGGCTCGCTCCTCGCCATGAGGCAGAGCCTGGTGATGATGGAGTCGGAGTTCCCGCAGGAGGCGACCACCGCCTTCAAGGGCATGGAGGTGCAGGGCAATCCCTGGGGCATGGGCCAGGACCGCCGCCTCGAGTGGGCCGAGGGGCTGGACGTGCCGGTGATGGCCGAGCTGGGACGCGAGGTGGACTACCTCTACTGGGTCGGCTGCGCGGCGGCCACCGATCCCCGGGCGCGCAGGACCGCGCAGGCGCTCGTCCGCGTGCTGAAAGCGGCGAAGGTCGACTTCGCCGTGCTGGGCCCCGAGGAGAAGTGCAACGGCGACGCCGCGCGGCGGATGGGGAACGAGTACCTGTTCCAGCAGCTGGCGCAGGAGAACATCGAGACCCTGAAGCAGTACAAGTTCAAGAAGATGCTGGTCAGCTGCCCGCACTGCCTCAACAGCCTGGGCCGCGACTACCGCGAGCTGGGCGGCGTCTACGAGGTGGTGCACCACACCCAGCTGCTCGCCGAGCTGATGGCCGCCGGCCGCGTCCCGGTTGCGGCAGCCACCGACGGCGAGCTGGTCACCTTCCACGACCCCTGCTACCTGGGCCGCTACAACCAGGGCTACGAGCCGCCGCGCGAGGTGCTGGTGCGGCTGGGGGTGAAGAAGACCGAGATGGCCCGCAGCCGCGAGGACGGCTTCTGCTGCGGCGCCGGCGGCGGCCGCATCTTCCTGGAGGAGAGGATCGGCAAGCGGGTGAACGTCGAGCGCACCGAGCAGGCGCTCGCCACCGGCGCCAGCACCATCGCCGTCGCCTGCCCGTTCTGCATGACCATGATCACGGACGGCACCAAGGCCAAGGACGTCGAGGAGACGGTGAAGGTGAAGGACGTGGCCGAGCTGGTGGCCGAGCGGCTGGCGGGGGTCAGGTCTTGAGTTGTAGCGTTTCCGTCACGAAACGACACGGCTCCCCGCCACTATACTATTCAATAGTATAGCTATGCCCCGGGTCGGCTTCTTCGACAGCTCCGTGTTCGACAGCCACGACGCGGGTGCCGGCCACCCCGAGCGGCCGGAGCGGCTGCAGGCGGTGCGTCGGGGCCTGCGCGAGGCGGGGCTGGTCGACGAGCTGGTGCAGGTCGCGCCGCGGCCGGCCACCCGCGAGGAGCTGCTGCGGGTGCACGGCGCAGAGCTGGTGGAGGCGGTGGCGGCGACGCAGGGACGCCAGGTGAGCTTCGACGCCGACACTGCCGCCGGGCCGCGCTCGTACGAGGCGGCGCTGCTGGCCGTCGGGGCGGCCGTGGAGGCCGTCGAACGCGTGCGGGCCGGCGGGCTCGACCGGGCCTTCTGCGCCGTCCGGCCGCCGGGCCACCACGCGACCCGGCACACGGCCATGGGCTTCTGTCTGTTCAACAACGTGGCGGTGGCTGCGGCGGCGGCCCTGGAGGGGGGGCTCGAGCGCGTCGCCATCCTCGACTTCGACGTGCACCACGGCAACGGCACCCAGGACATCTTCTGGGACGAGCCGCGGGTGCTGTTCGTCTCCTCGCACCAGGTGCCGCTCTACCCGGGGACGGGCAGCCTCGCCGAGAGCGGCGGCCCGCGCGCCCGCGGCCTGACGGTGAACCTGCCCATGCCCCCCGGCTGCGGCGACGCCGAGTACGCCGCCGTGTGGCGGCAGGTCGTGCTGCCGATCGCGCGCGCGTTCGCGCCGCAGCTCGTGCTCGTCTCCTGCGGCTTCGACGCGCACCGGGGCGACCCGCTGGCCGGCATGGACCTCACGGATGCCGGCTACGCGGCGCTCGCCGACGTCTGCCTGGAGGCGGCCGCGCCAGCGAAGGGCCGCGTGGTGATGCTGCTCGAGGGCGGCTACGACCTCGACAACATCGCCGGAGCGACGAGGGCGGTGGTGGGCTGCCTGCTGGACCGCAGGGCCGCGACCACGATCGGCGGACCGTCGCCGGAGGGGGAGCGGCTGGCGGCAGCGTTCCGCGCGGCTCACTCGCGGTTCTGGCCGTTGGAGTAGCACTCGCATGTCGAAGCTGATCTACATCGCCAACACGTCGCTCGACGGCTACATAGAGGACGCGACCGGCGCCTTCGACTGGGTCGTTCCCGAGCAGGTCTTCGGGTTCATCACCGAGTTGGTACGGCCGATCGGAACCTACCTCTACGGGCGGCAGCTCTACCAGACGATGGCCTACTGGGAGGCGCCGGCGGAGAGCTATCCACCGGAGCGCCGCGACTTCGCGGCGGTCTGGCAGAAGGCCGAGAAGGTCGTCTTCTCACGAACGCTCACACGGGCGACGACACGCCGCACGCGGGTGGAGCGCGAGTTCGACGTCGAGGCCATCCGCAGGCTCAAGCGGGAGTCGCAGGCCGACATGACCATCGGCGGCGCCGAGCTGGCGGGCCTGGCGCTGGATGCCGGTCTCGTCGACGAATGCCAGGTGTTCCTCCACCCGGTGGTCGTCGGCGGCGGAAAGCCGGCATTCCGGCGCGGCTCGCGAGGCGATCTCGAGCTCCTCGAAACGCGCCGTTTCGGCGCCGGACCCATCTACCTGCGCTACCGCGCACGAGTCTAGAGCCGGCCGAGGTCCCCGCGGACCCGCGTGGTATCCTTCGCTGTTTCCTTATGGCTGACTACGACTTCCAAGAGATCGAGACCCGGTGGCAGAGGCGGTGGGCCGAGGAGGGCACCTTCGAGGTGTCCGAGGACCCTTCGCGACCGAAGTACTACTGCCTGGAGATGCTGCCGTACCCCTCCGGCGACATCCACGTCGGCCACGTGCGCAACTACTGCATCACCGACGTGATCTCGCGCTTCCGGACCATGCGCGGGTTCAACGTCATGCACCCGATCGGCTGGGACGCCCTGGGGCTGCCGGCCGAGAACGCGGCGATCAAGCGGGGTGTGCACCCCGAGCAGTGGACGCGCCAGAACATCGCCAGCATGAAGCGCCAGCTGCAGCGGCTGGGCTTCAGCTATCCCTGGAGCAGGGAGATCGCCACCTGCGATCCCTCCTACTACCGCTGGAACCAGTGGTTCTTCCTGCGCATGCTGGAGCGGGGGATCGCCTACCGGGCCAAGGCGCCGGTCAACTGGTGCCCCTCGTGCCGGACGGTGCTGGCCAACGAGCAGGCCGAGGGCGGCATCTGCTGGCGCTGCAAGAGCACGGTCGAGCAGCGCGACATGGAGCAGTGGTTCCTGCGCATCACCGCCTACCAGGACCAGCTGCTCGACGACATGCGGCGGCTCGCCGCCTGGCCGGAGCGGGTGCTGGCGCAGCAGGAGAACTGGATCGGCAAGTCGCACGGGGCGGAAGTCGACTTCCCGGTGGAGGGGCAGCCGCCGATCCGCATCTTCACCACCCGCATCGACACCATCTGGGGCGCCACCTTCATGGTGCTGGCCCCCGAGCACCCGATGGTGGACGCGCTGCTCGGCGGCCAGCAGGACGCCGCGGAGAAGAAGGAGAAGATCGGGCGGCTGCGCGCGCAGGACCGCCGGGCGCGGCTGGAGGGCAAGGTCGAGAAGGAAGGCGTCTTCACCGGTCGCCACGCCACCAACCCGTTCACGAAGGAGCGGATCCCCATCTGGGTCGGGAACTTCGTGCTGATGGGCTACGGCACCGGCGCCATCATGTCAGTGCCCGCCCACGACCAGCGCGACCTGGAGTTCGCCCGCAAGTACGGCCTCGCGGTGCGCGTGGTCATCCAGCCCGAGGGCGAGCGGCTCGACGGCGCCACCCTGCCGGCGGCCTACGACGGGCCGGGGCGGGTGGTGAACAGCGGGCCCTTCGACGGTCTCAGGGCCGAGGAGGCCATCCCGAAGATGGCGGCGTGGGCTGAGAAGCAGGGCATCGGCAAGCCCACGGTGACCTATCGCCTCAAGGACTGGCTGATCAGCCGCCAGCGCTACTGGGGGACGCCGATCCCCGTCGTCTACTGCGACAAGGACGGCCTGCAGCCGGTGCCCGACGACCAGCTGCCGGTGGTGCTGCCGCAGAGCGCGCCGTTCACCGGGGAGGGCGGCAACCCGCTGGAGAAGGTGTCCTCATTCCTGGACGCCACCTGCCCGAGGTGCGGCGGCCGCGCGCGGCGCGAGACGGACACCATGGACACCTTCGTCGACTCGTCCTGGTACTTCTACCGCTACCTCTCGCCGCGGAAGGACGACGGCCCCATCGACCGGGCGGCGGTCCGCTACTGGTTCCCGATCGACCTCTACGTCGGCGGCATCGAGCACGCGATCCTGCACCTGGTGTACTCGCGCTTCTGGACCAAGGTCATGCGCGACCTGGGCCTGGTCTCGGTCGACGAGCCGGTGACCCGGCTCTTCCCCCAGGGGATGGTCCACAAGGACGGGGAGGTGATGTCGAAGTCCAAGGGCAACACCATCGCCCCCGACGACGTCGTCAAGCGCTATGGCGCCGACACCCTCCGCCTGTACATCCTCTTCGCCGCGCCGCCCGAGATGTCGATGGAGTGGAGCGAGACCGGGATCGAGGGCCCGCACCGCTTCCTGCAGCAGACCTGGCGGCTCCTCGACCGCCACGCGGAGCGGCTCGCCCGCGAGCCGCGCCGGCCGGTGCCCGCCGAGCTGCCGGCCGAGGCCGGGGAGCTGCGGCGCAAGGTCCACCAGACGATCGACAAGGTGACCCGCGACGTCGACGAACGCATCCAGCTGAACACGGCCGTGGCCGCGCTGATGGAGCTGAAGAACGAGATCCTGCGCCTGGAGGGGGCGGTCGCCACGGGCGAGTGCCGGCCGGCGCTGCGGGAGGCGCTGGAGACGCTGGTGCTGCTGCTGAGCCCGTTCACGCCGCACGTGTGCGAGGAGATGTGGCGCCGGCTGGGCCACCAGGAGAGCCTGGCCCGCGCCGCCTGGCCGGCCTTCGACGCCGAGGTGGCCCGGGAGGACGAGGTGGAGCTGGCGGTGCAGGTCAACGGCAAGGTGCGCGGCCGGGTGATGGTGGCCCGCGACGCGGCCGAGGCGACCGTCCGGGAGCGGGCTCTCTCCGAGCCGCGGGTGGTGGAGCAGCTCAAGGGGAAGCAGATCGTGAAGTGCGTGGTGGTGCCGGGGCGTCTGGTCAGCGTGGTGGCGCGGTGAGGCGGCGGGCGCTTCTGCTGGCGGCGGCCGCCTGCGCCCTCGGCGGCTGCGGCTACTCCCTGCAGGGCCGCGGCATCACCACGGACCCGACGGTGAAGACGATCGGGGTGCCGCTGTTCAAGGACCGCACCGGCAGGACCGGTCTCGACCAGCGGGTGACGGCGGCCGTGATCTCCGAGCTGCTGAAGCGGGGCCGCTTCAAGGTGGTGAAGGAGACGACCAACGTCGACGCGGTGGTGGAGGGCGAGATCATCGCCTACACGGTGGCGCCGCTCGCCTACGGGCCCAACCTGGACCGGGCGGCCGGCGAGCTGGGCATGGAGCAGGCGACCCGCTACTCGGTGACGCTCACCGCCAGCGTCGTCTACCGCAAGATCGGGCAGAAGGAGCCGCTCTGGGCGAACGAGGCCTTCTCCCACCGGGACGACTACGACATGGGCGACACCGCTCAGGCGTACTTCGACCGCGAGGACCAGGCGATCGCCCGGCTGGCGGACGAGTTCGCCCGCAGCGTGGTGGCGGCCATGCTGGAGGCCTTCTAGCCGGGTGGCCACCGACGAGGCGCGCTCCGGCGGGGCCGTCCACCTGGTGGTGGGAGAGGACAGCTACCTGGCCGAGGAGGCGCTCGAGCGCGTCCTGGAGCGGGCCATCGGCGGCGAGGACCGCGCGGAAGCGCTGGTCACCTTCCACGGCGACGAGTCGCCCTGGGCGGCCGTGCTGGCCGCCGCCCGCATGGGGTCGCTGTTCACCACCCGGCGCGCGGTGGTGGTGCGCCGGGCCGACCAGTTCGCGGAGGACCGCCGCGGCGAGGACGAGGGCGCGGCCGGGGAGGAGGAGGCCGCCTCCGGGCGGTCGGGCGAGCGGGGGCGACGAGCGGGGCCGGCGAGGAAGGAGCACCCGCTGCTCGCCTACCTCGACGATCCTCCGCCCGACGTCACGCTGGTGCTGCTGGCCGGCCGGCCCGACCGCCGGCGCAACCCCTGGAAGCGCCTGGCCGCCGAGGCGACGCTCCACTCGGCCGAGCCGAAGAAGGGCGCTGCGCTGCGCTCGTACGTCGAGCAGGAGCTGCGCCGCCGGGGGCTGCCGCTGGAGGCGGATGCCCTGCAGGACCTCATCGACGAGGTGGGCCAGGACCTGCGGCGGCTGATGGGGGAGCTGGACAAGCTGGAGGCCTGGCGCGGGGAGGGCCGGCAGGCGCTGACCGCCGTCGACGTCCACGCGGTGCTGGGACGCGGCCTGGGGCGGCCGCTCTATCTCCTCGCCGACGCCTTCGCCGGGCGCGACCTGGGCCGCAGCCTGGCCAGCCTCGAGGAGCTGCTCGACGGCGGGGAGGAGCCGCTGCGGATCCTCGTCACCCTGCACCGCTCCCTCCGACAGGTGCGCGCGGCCGCCGCCATGGCCCGCTCGCGGGTGCCACGAGAAGAGATCGCGCGGGCGCTGCTGCCCCAGAACCTGCAGTGGAAGGTGGACGAGCTGCTGCGGACCAGCCGGCGCTGGAGCGACGGGCAGCTGCGGCGGGCCCTGGTGGCGCTCGACCGGGCCGACCGCCAGGTCAAGCGCGGGGCCGACGCCGCGACCGCACTGGTTGCGGCGCTGGCCGTGGGCTGCGGGGCGGGAGAGCCGGCTACTTCGCTGCCGGCAGGGCGCTGACCCTGTGGGACAGCCGGCTCTTGTAGCGGGCGGCGGCGTTGTCGTGGATCACGCCCTTCTTGGCCGCCTTGTCGATCTGGCCGACCGTCTGGGGCAGCAGCTTGCGGGCGGCCTCGGCGTCTCCGGCGTCGACGGCGGCGCGCAGCTTCTTCACGTGGGTCTTCAGCTGGGAAAGACTCGCCCGGTTGCGCGCCCGCCGCTTGAGGCTCTGCCGCATCTGCTTCTGGGCCGAGGCGTGATGTGCCACTCTTCTATCTCCTCGTCGAGGACAAAAGCGTAGTTTAGTGACCACCACCACCGAAATCAAGGCAGCGGCGGAGAAGGGACGCATCGCGCGCGCCGCGGGCCTGGTCTCGGCGATGACCCTGGTCTCGCGGCTGCTGGGCCTGGTCCGCGAGCAGGTGTTCGCCATCCTCCTGGGAGCCGGCGTCTACTCCGACGCCTTCCGCATCGGCTTCCGCATCCCGAACCTGCTGCGCGACCTCTTCGCGGAAGGTGCCCTCTCGGCGGCGTTCGTCCCCACCTACGCCCGCGTGTCCAGGGAGGCGGGCCAGGGCGAGGCCTTCCGCCTGGCCAACCGCGTGCTCAGCCTGCTGGCGGCGCTGCTGGGGGCGCTCGTCCTGCTCGGCATCGTCTTCGCGGGCCCGCTGGTGGCCGCCCTGGCCCCCGGCTTCGAGAAGGTGGCCGGCAAGAGCGAGCTGACGGTCCTGCTGACGCGGATCATGATGCCGTTCCTGGCCCTGGTCTCCTTCGCTGCGGTGGCGATGGGGATGCTGAACGCCGAGGAGCGCTTCGCCATGCCGGCGCTCTCGCCGGCGCTCTTCAACCTGGTGACGATCGCCTGGGCGGGCCTCCTCTGGGCGCGGGGGCTGCCGCCGGAGAAGGTCGCCATCGGCTGGGCGGTGGGGACGCTGCTGGGCGGCCTCGCCCAGTTCCTCTGCCAGGTGCCCTCGCTGTGGCGGGCGGGCTGGCGGCCGCGGCTGGAGTGGGCTCCCTTGGACCCCGGCCTGCTGAGGATGGCGCGGCTGATGGCGCCGGCCACGGTGGGCCTGGCGGCCGTGCAGGTGAACATCCTGGTCAACAGCATCTTCGCCTCGAACGACCCCGGCGCCGTCTCCTGGCTCGACTACGCCTTCCGCCTGCTGTACCTGCCCATCGGTCTCTTCGGCGTGGCCCTGGGGACCATCGCCACCTCCGGCCTCGCCCGCCGGGCCGCCGAGGGCGACCTGGACGGCCTGCGGCTCACGCTGCGGCAGTCGCTCTCGATGCTCGCCTACCTGACGGTGCCGGCCACGGTCGGGCTGATGGTGCTCGGGGTGCCGATCGTCCGCCTCATCTACCAGCACGGCCGCTTCCACGCCGAGGACACGCTGCCGACCGCGACGGCCCTGTTCCTCTACGCGTTCGGGCTGGTCGGCTACACCGGGGTCAAGGTGCTGGCGCCGGCGTTCTACGCCCTCGGTCGGCCGCGGGCGCCGCTGCTGGCGAGCGGCCTGGCGGTGCTGGCGAACCTGCTGGTGGTCGCCACCGGCTACGGACGCTTCGGCTTCCGGGCGATCGCTGCCGGCACCGCCCTCGGCTCCCTGCTGAACGCCGCCTTCCTGGTCTCCACCTTCGAGCGGGCGGTGGGCGGGCTGGGCGGCCAGGGGCTGCTGCGACCGATCCTGCGCATGGCCGTCGGCGCGGCAGCGATGGGCGCCCTGGCCTGGCTGCTCGCCGCCCTCCTCGAGCAGCGGCTGGGCGTCCGCGGCCTGACCGCGCGCCTGGTGACCTGCCTGCTGCCGGTGACCGTCGGCGTCGGCGTCTACGCCGCGGTCACGCGCGCCCTCGGGGTGGGCGAGGCGGAGATGATCTCCCGGATGCTGCGCGACCGCCTGCTGCCCGGGGCGGCGTGCCCGGCCTCGAGGTGACGACGTGGGGCTTCACGGTGGAGCCGAGACGCTGAAGGCCTGGCTCGACCACCTGCGGGTCGAGCGCGCCCTGGCGGAGACGACGCTGGTCGCCTACGAGCACGACCTGCGGCGGCTGGCGGAGCACGCGGCGGGGCGGGGCCGGAGCCTGCTGGAGCTGGGGCAGGCGGAGATCGCCGGGTTCGTCGCCAGCCTGCGCGCAGGAGGCCTGTCGCCACGCTCGCAGGCGCGCCAGGTGCACGCGATGCGCGGCTTCTTCCGCTTCGCGGTGCGCGAGGGCGTCCTCGAGCGCGACCCCATGGAGAACCTCCGGCCGCCCCGGACCTTCCGGCCGCTGCCGCGCTGCCTGACGCCGGCCCAGGTGGAGGCGCTGCTCGCTGCCCCTCGGGTGGCGACGCCGGTGGGGCTGCGCGACCGCGCGATCCTGGAGGTGATGTACGCGACCGGCCTGCGCGCGTCGGAGGTGACGGGGCTGCGCACCGCGAACGTCGACCTGGAGCTGGGGCTGGTGCGCGTCCTGGGCAAGGGGCGCAAGGAGCGGCTGGTGCCGCTGGGACGGCAGGCCCGACGCTGGATCCGCGAATACCTGGCCCGGGCCCGGCGCCGGCTCTCCCGTGGTCGCGAGCTGCCTCAGCTGTTCCTGAGCGAGCGGGGCCGCGCGCTTTCGGCGATGGGGCTCTGGGGCGTGGTCCGGCGCCACGCGGTGCAGGCGGGAGTCGCCCGGGTGCTGACGCCGCACGTGCTGCGCCACTCCTTCGCCAGCCACCTGCTGGAGCACGGGGCCGACCTGCGGGCGCTGCAGGCCATGCTCGGCCACGCCGACATCTCCACCACGCAGATCTACACCCACGTCAGCCGCGAGCGGCTGCGCCAGGTGTACGACAGCTTCCATCCCCGGGCCTGAGGCCGCGGCGCCCGCCGCGGACGAAGTGCTAAACTCCGGCGGTTCGAGCGCGAGCACGCTCGCCGCGGAGAGAGAATGCCCATCACCGGCCGCCACCTCTTCACCTCGGAGTCGGTCACCGAGGGCCACCCCGACAAGATCGCCGACCAGATCTCGGACGCCGTCCTCGACACCCTGATCGCCGAGGACCCGCAGAGCCGGGTGGCCTGCGAGACCATGGTGACCACCGGGCTCGCCTTCATCGCCGGCGAGATCACCACCCGGGCCTACGCGGACCTGCCCGACATCGTGCGGGAGACGATCCGCGACGTCGGCTACACGCGGGCGAAGTACGGGTTCGACTACGAGACCTGCGCCGTGATCTCGGCGATCCACGAGCAGTCGCCCGACATCGCCATGGGGGTGGACCCGGGCGGCGCCGGCGACCAGGGGCTGATGTTCGGCTACGCCTGCCGGGAGACGCCCGAGCTGATGCCGCTGCCCATCATGCTGGCGCACAAGCTGACGCGCCAGCTCTCGCAGGTGCGGCGCGAGGCGGTGATCGACTACCTGCGGCCCGACGGCAAGAGCCAGGTGACGGTGGAGTACGAAGGCGACCGCCCCCGCCGGGTGGACGCCGTGGTGGTCTCGGCCCAGCACAGCAGCCTGGTGCCCATCGAGACCGTCCGCGAGGACATCCGGGAGAAGGTGATCGAGGCAGTGGTCCCGCCGGAGCTGCTGGACGAGCGGACCAAGTACTTCATCAACCCCACCGGACGCTTCGTGGTCGGCGGCCCGCAGGGCGACTGCGGCCTCACCGGCCGCAAGATCATCGTCGACACCTACGGCGGCTTCGCCAGCCACGGCGGCGGCGCCTTCTCCGGAAAGGACCCCACCAAGGTCGACCGCTCCGCCTCCTACATGGCCCGCCACGTGGCCAAGAACATCGTGGCCGCGGGGCTGGCCGAGCGCGTGCTGCTGCAGGTGGCCTACGCCATCGGCGTGGCGGACCCGGTCTCGATCATGGCGGACACCATGGGCACCGCCACCGTGGACGAGGTCGAGCTGGTGAAGGCGGTGCGGGAGATCTTTCCGCTGACGCCGCGGGGCATCATCGAGTACCTCGACCTGCGCCGGCCCATCTTCCGCAAGACCGCCGCCTACGGCCACTTCGGGCGCAGCGAGCCGGAGTTCACCTGGGAGCGGACGAACAAGGCGGGGGAGCTCGCGGCCTGGTTCCGGCATTGAGCCGGACCCCCGCCTGCCGCCGGTGACGCGCTCGGGACGGCGCGCCGGGGGCCTGCTGCTCGTCGCGGGTGCGGCCGTCGTCGCCCTCTACGTCCTCCGGGTGGCGCTGTGGCGGCCGCTGCCCCTGGTCGGCCAGGAGCCGGCGGACGGCTACGCCCGCTGCAATGGCGTCGTCCACGTGCACACGCGCCTCTCCGACGGCGGCGGCCCGCCGGAGGAGGTGATCGAGGCGGCGCGCGCCGCCGGCCTGGGATTCGTGGCCATCACCGACCACAACAACCTCGACGCCAAGCCGCTGGAGGGCTACCACCAGGGGGTCCTGGTGCTGGTCGGCACCGAGATCTCCACGCCGTCGGGGCACCTGCTCGGCCTGGGCCTGGACCACGACCCCGCGTACCGGTTCAACGGCGACGCCCTCGACGCGCTGGAGGACGTGCGCGACCTCGGCGGCGTCGCCTTCGCCGCCCATCCCTTCTCGGCGCGGGCCGACCTGCGCTGGACGGGCTGGGACCTGCCCGGGCCCTGGGGGATCGAGGTGGTCAACGGCGACAGCGAGTGGCGCCGGGCCGGACCGCGGCTGCTGCTCTCGGCGGCGCTCTACCGCCTGAACCCCCGCTATGCCCTGCTCTCGACGCTCAGCGAGCCGGACGAGGCCCGCCGCCGCTGGGACGCGCTGCTCGCCCGCCGCGACGTGGTGGCGATCGCCGGGCTGGACGCGCACAGCCGGCTGCCGGTGACCCGTCGCTGGGCTCTCCGTGTCCCCTCGTACCAGGCCCTGTTCGGCCTCGTTCGCGACCACCTGCTGCTCGGGCGGCCGCTCAGCGGCGACCTGGCCAGCGACCGGGCCGCCGTGCTCACCGCCCTGCGCCACGGCCGCTTCTACGTCGGCCTCGACGCGCTGGCGCCGGCCGACGGGTTCAGCTTCACCGTGGAAGGGGCCGGCGGCCGCTGGACGATGGGGGAGGCGGCCCCTGCCGTGGCCGGGCTGCGGGCGCGTGCCGGGGGGCGTGTCCCGCGCGGGACGCGGCTCCTGCTCCTGCGCGACGGAGCGCGGATCGAGGAGGCCACCGAGCGCCTCGACGCCGCGCTGCCCGGTCCCGGCGTCTACCGGGTCGAGGCCCGGGTCCCCGGCTGGACGGTGCCCTGGGTGATCAGCAACCCGGTGACGGTGTTCGACGACAAGGCGCAGCAGGCCCGGCGCGCCGCCGCGGCCTGGCCCGTACCGCGGGAACCCGTCGCCGTCGAGCCGCTGGCCGCGCTGCCGGGCAGCGCCACGTTCGTGCCCGAGAGCGACCCCACGTCGACGGTGGACCGCGCCGTGAGCGAGGCCGGCGCCGGGCCGCGGGGGGGCGACGCCCTGAGGCTGGCCTTCCGCCTGGGGGCGCCGACGGCGACCCGGCCCTTCACCTGGTGCGCTCTCGTCAACCGACAGGCGCGCGACCTCGGCGCATGGACGGGGCTGCGCTTCGATCTCAAGGCGGACGGCGAGTACCGGATGTGGGTGCAGGTGCGCGACGTCAACCCGGCCTCGGCGGACGAGGGCCTCGAGTGGTGGCTGGCCTCGGCGCGCACGAGCCCGGACTGGCGCGCGGTGCTGCTGCCGTTCTCCCGGTTCCGCACGATCAACAGGAGGACCGACGGGAAGCTCGACCTGGACAAGGTCCGGGCGGTCGTCTTCGTGCTGGACCCGGCCTCGGTGAAGGCCGGCACCCGGGGGAGGATCTGGATCGCCGACCTTTCCGTCTACCGCTGAGGGCTCAGGTCTCCAGCGTCAGGATCAGGTAGAGGCCGGCCGCGCCGAAGATCAGGTTCGGGGCCCAGGCGGCGAGCGCCGGGTGCAGGTAGGCGTTGTTGCCCAGGGCCTCGAAGATGCCGAGCACGGCCCAGTAGACGATGGCGATCACGATGGCGATGCCGATCCCGTACAGAGCGCCCCGGCGGGCGACCACGAAGGAGAAGGGCACCGCCAGCAGCGTCATCACCAGCGCCACCATGGGGAAGGCCACCTTGCGCTGCAGCTGCACCTGCAGCTTGGCCACGTCGAAGCCGTGCTCCTCCAGCGAGGCGATGTAGGCGCGCAGCTCGCCGAAGCTCATGGTGTCGGGCGGCTTCTCCTCCCGCCGGAAGTAGGAGGGAGGCTCGATCTCGCCTCCGGGGTCGGGGCCGATGGCCCGCACCCGCTGCGTCTCGAACACCTGGAACGAGGGGCGGCTGCCGGTCATCCTCCGCCAGCCGCTGGACATCTCGTAGGCGCGGCGGGCGGCGTTCCAGGCCACCCGGTTGGCGTAGACGCGCTCGCGCAGCTCCCAGGTGCCGGGGTCGACGTCGTACAGCGAGAAGCCGTAGAGGCTGAATTCGCCGCCGCCCGGCTCGGCGAGGCCGTGGCGGGCGGGCGCGTCGCGCTCCACCAGGTAGTCGAAGTTGTAGAAGCGCTCGTCGCTGGCCAGCACCCAGCGGTGGTCGAACTGCTCCGACGCCGGCGCCGCCCGGCCCTTGATGACGTTGTAGTAGGGCGCCGCCGCCTTGTTGGTGCGGGGCAGCACCCACTCCTGCATCGAGTAGAGCAGCACGCTGCCGGCCAGCCCCATCCCCAGCACCGGCCCGGCCGCCCGGTAGACGCTGATGCCGCCGGCCTTCATGGCGGTCACCTCGTTGCGCCGCGCCAGCAGGCCCAGGGTGACCAGCACCCCGACCAGCACCGCCACCGGCGCCACGGTGAACGCGATCCACCACAGGTGGTAGCCGTAGAACAGGAGCACGTCCTTGCCCTTCACGTGGTGCTGCATGATGTCGTCGATCAGGTCCATGAACTCGCCCAGGAAGAAGATGGAGCAGAAGGCGAGCAGCACCAGCGAGACGTTGGCCACCCAGGAGCCGGCGATGTAGCGGTCGAGGATGGAGGGGAAGCGCAGGGTGAGCCTCGGCACCCGCACCACCACCACCGGCCGGCCGCGGGGACGCGGCGGCGCCGCCGCCAACGGCCGCCGGCGCCGGACCCGGGGCAGCCAGCCCAGGTAGTGCGCGGGGTCGAGAGGGTCGAAGGCCGCCTCCCGGTGGTTGAGCCAGAGCAGGGCGATGGCGGCCGCGCCCAGCACCAGGTTGGCCCCCCACATGGACAGCCAGGGCGGCATGGCCGCGTTGTCGCCGGCCTGCTCGCCGAGGCGGATCAGGACGTAGTAGACGAAGATCACCGCGATGGAGAGGGCGAAAGCCGAGGAGCGCGCCTCCTTCTTGCTCCCCAGCGACAGCGCCAGGCCCAGCACGCCGAAGACCACGCAGGCGGCGGGGATGGCGAACTTCTTGTGCCACTCCACGTCGAAGCGGGCCCAGTCGATGCGGGGCCTCTTCTGCGCCCGCAGCGTGCGCACCTGCGCCGTGAGCTCGGGCAGCGTCATCTCGCGGTCGCCCTTCTGCAGCAGCAGCTTCTTCTTGTCGGGGAAGAACTCGTCGGTCGGCAGGGGGAAGCCCATGGAGCCGAACGAGGTCCGGCTGTAGCTCCTGGGGTCGGCGGTGGTGAAGGTGTGCTCGGTGCCCGGACCCAGCTCCAGGCGCACGCTGTGGGTGGCACGGTCGATCACCAGGTCGCCGGTGCGGGCCAGGATCAGCCGCGGCTGTTTCGGGTCGCGGCGGTCGTGGATCAGCAGGTTCTTCCAGGTGCCGGTCTCGGGCACCATGTCCTGGACGTAGACGATCATGTCCGGCAACGTGTCCGAGAAGGCCCGGGGCCGGATGTCGGTCCGGGCCTTGCTCACCAGCAGGTCGAACACCAGCTGGCGGTGCATCTGGTTGGCGGCGGGCAGCGCCACCGCGTTCACGTAGAAGGTGATCGCGGTCATCACCGAGGCCAGCATCAGCACCGGAAGGAGCAGCCGCGCGGGGCTGACCCCGACCGCGCGCAGGGCCACGATCTCGCTGTCGCTCGCCATGCGCCCGAAGGCCAGCAGCACCCCCAGCAGGAAGGCCATGGGGATGGTGACCGCCAGGATCGAGGGCAGCAGGTTGAGGAAGACCTTGACGATGGTGGCGAGGTCGGCGCTGCGCGCCACCAGCACCGCCAGCAGCCGGGGGATCTGGTCGATGAGCAGGACGAAGGTGAAGACCAGCAGCCCGATCGCCGTGGGCGGCACCATCTCGCGGACGATGTACCCGTCGAGCAGCCGGGGGCGCGCCGCCTCGACGCGCGGGACGAGCGTCATCTCGCAGGCATCCTAGCACGCGACCCGCGCGCGCCCGGATGCCGCGTCCCCCGGCGGCCACGACGTTTTGCGCTATCCTCTGGGACCCCATGGACCGAGTCACCGCCTACGCGCCGGGGTCCACCTCCAACGTCGGCCCCGGCTTCGACTGCCTCGGTATCGCCATTGCCGGCATGGGCGACCGCGTGCGGGCGGAGCGCTGCCGGCTGCCAGGCGTGCGGGTGCGGGCGGTGTCGGACCCGCGCGTGCCCTCGGACGCCGCGCGCAACACGGCGGCCCTGGCGGCCGCCGAGGTGCTGCGGCGCGCCGGCGGTGCCGCCCTGGGCCTGGACCTCTGGGTCGAGAAGGGCCTGCCGCTCGCCGGCGGCCTCGGCGGCAGCGCCGCCTCGGCGGTGGCGGGGGCGCTCGCCGCCGACGCGGTCGCCGGCGCCAGGCTGGGCGCGCAGGAGCTGCTCGAGTGCGCGCTGGAGGCGGAGGCGGTGGTGGCCGGCCGCCACCCGGACAACGCGGCGCCGTCCCTGCTGGGCGGGGCCGTGCTGGTGCTGGCGACGGCGCCGCTGCGCTACGCGCGGCTGAGCGTTCACCGCTCGCTGCGCCTGGTCTTCGTGACGCCCTCCTACGCCGTGGAGACCGCGCGCGCCCGCGCGGTGCTGCCGGCGGAGATTCCGCGGGCGCAGGCGGTGGGACAGGCCGCGGCGCTGGCCGGGCTGGTGCTGGGCCTGGAGCGCGGCGACGGCGAGCTGCTGCGCGCCGCCATGTGCGACCACATCGCCGAGCCCCGCCGGATCCCTCTGTACCCGGGGTACGAGGAGGCGCGCGCCGCGGCGCTCGCTGCGGGGGCCTTCGGCGTGGCGGTGAGCGGAGCGGGGCCGACGCTGCTGGCCCTGGCCCCGGCGGGCGCGGAGCGGCCGATCGGGGCGGCGGTGACGGCCGCCTACCAGGCCGCGGGCATCGCGACGGTCGTGCACGAGGTCGCGGTCGACGCCAAGGGAGCGCGGCTGGAATGAGACTGCCCTCGCTGGTCTGCGCCCATTGCGGCGCCACCTGGCCGGCGCTGTCGCCGAGGGCCGACTGCACCTGCGGCGGGCTGCTGGACGTGGTGCAGTGCCCCGCCGAGCGCGGCCAGGCGCTGCGGGCGCGCTTCGACCGGCGCCGCGGCGACGGCGACCCGGCCGTGCAGGGCAGCGGCGTCTGGCGCTTCCGCGAGCTGCTGCTGCCCGGGCCGGGGCCGCTCGTCACCCATCCGGAGGGCAACACCGCGATCTACCGCCGGGAGGCGGTCGCGCGCTGGGTGGGGCACGACGACCTCTCGCTCAAGCACGAGGGCGAGAACCCCACCGGCTCCTTCAAGGACCGCGGCATGACGGTGGCCGTGACCCAGGCCGCGCGCGCCGGCGCCACCGCGGTCGCCTGCGCCTCGACCGGCAACACCTCGGCGTCGATGGCGGCCTACGCGGCGCAGGCCGGGCTCGACGCGCTCGTCTTCGTGCCCGCGGGCAAGGTGGCCGCGGGCAAGCTGGCCCAGGCCCTGGCCTACGGCGCGCGCACGCTGCTGGTGGAGGGCGACTTCGACTCCTGCCTGCGGCTGGTGCGCGAGGCCTCGGAGGCGCTCTCCATCGCTCTGTTGAACTCCATCAACCCCTGGCGGCTCGAGGGCCAGAAGACGATCGTGTGGGAGCTGCTGCAGCAGCGCGGCTGGCAGGCGCCGGACTGGATCGTGGTGCCCGCCGGCAACCTGGGCAACACCTCGGCCTTCGGCAAGGCGCTGCGCGAGGCGCGGGCGCTCGGGCTGGTGGCACGCGTTCCCCGGATCGCCTCGGTACAGGCCCGGGGCGCCAACCCCTTCGAACGCAGCTTCCGCAGCGGCTTCCGCCGCCGCTTCCGGGTGCGGGCGGAGACGGTGGCGACCGCCATCCGCATCGGGGACCCGGCCAGCCACGACCGCGCGGTGCGCACGATACGAGAGACCGGCGGGGTGGTGACGGCCGTGTCGGACGGTCAGATCCTCGCGGCCAAGGCGGTGGTCGACGCCGCCGGCGTCGGCTGCGAGCCGGCCTCGGCCGCCTCGGTGGCGGGCGCGCGGCGCCTGGTGCGCGAGGGCGTCATCCGGCCGGGGGAGTCGGTCGTTTGCATCCTCACCGGCCACGTGCTCAAGGACCCCGGCGTGGTGATGGACTACCACAGGCACCCCGGCCCGCACCGCAACCCGCCGCTGCGGATCGCCCCGCGGCTGGCCGAGGTCGAGCGCCTGCTCAGGCGCTAGCGCCCCAGGTCGGGTCAGCCGATCGGGACCCGCTCCCGGTTCGCGGCCAGCCACTGGCGGAAGGTCTGGAGCCGGGGGTTGAGCGTCCGGGACAAGCCGAGGTCGCGTCTGGCGCAGAACTCGCGCTCGAACTCGGCATTGAACTGGAACATGTTGCCGAGGTCGTCGGCGCCGGGGAAGCCGAACCCGCGGTAGACCTCGGGCGGCACGGCGTCGTGGACCACCTCGCGTCCCAGCGCCTGCGTCAGCTCCCTGGCCATCTCGGCGCCGGTCAGGTGCTCGCCCGCGATGCCCACGCTCTGGCCGATCAGCTGCGGGCGCTGGAAGATGCCGCAGGCGCAGCGCCCGATGTCCTCGGCCGCGATGCCCGGCAGCTTCTTGTCGGCCATCGGGAGCACGAAGTGCAGCTTGCCGTCGGGCCCGGGCTTCGGCCCCATGCCGAAGTGGATCAGGTTGTCCCAGTAGAAGGACGTGTAGAGGAACGTCGTGGGCACGGAGTGGTCGCGGAAGGCCTGGTTCGCCTCCTCCTTGGCGTCGAAGTGCGGGACCTTGTACTTGCCTTTGAGCGTCGGCATGCGCGGGTCGCCGAGGGGGACCCAGCGCCGGCTGTCCTCGAGGGTCGACCAGACGACATGCCGAAGCCCTGCGTCCTTCGCCGCCCGCGCCATGTTCTGCGCCTGCGCGATCTCCCTCTCCGGGGAGAAGTGCTCCCAGAAGTTGGTCACGCAGAAGGCTCCGTGGGCGCCGCGGAAAGCCTGCCGCAGGCTCTCGACGTCGTCGGCGTCGGCGCGGCGGACCTCCGCGCCCGCGGCCTCGAGCGTCCGTGCCTTCTCGCTGCCGAGGTCGCGGGTCAGCCCGCGCGGCGCGAACTCGCCGTCCGCGTCGGCGAGGAGCGCCCGCAAGAGGCCTCCTCCCTGCGCGCCCGTCGCTCCCAGGATGGCGATGATCTTCTTGGCCGTGGCTTCCTCCCCTCCGCGGGTGGGGACGTCCTCGCCCGCGGAGACGTTCGAGTCGGTGTGCTGGAAGAGTCGGCCCAGTCTATCACCGAGGGGAGCGGGGCTCGCCGGAAGCCGCGGCCGGGAGCCCGCCGGCCGGCGTCTCGACGAACACGGCGGGTCGGGCGGCGGTGCGGGCGTCGAGCGGCAGCCCTACGCTGAAGGTGCTGCCGCGGCCCGGCTCCGACTCCACCCAGATCTGCCCGCCGTGCCCCTCCACGATCAGGCGGCAGATGTAGAGACCCAGCCCCGAGCCGGGGACCTTCAGGTGGTCCTCGGTGCGCACCCGGGCGAACTTCTGGAAGAGCTTTCCCACCTGGTCGGGCGGGATGCCCAGGCCGTGGTCCTCGACCTCGATCACCAGGTGCTGGGTGCCGCGCTCGCGCACCCGCAGCACGATCGAGCCGCCGCCGGGGGAGTACTTGACCGCGTTGGTGACCAGGTTCACCAGCACCTGGCGCAGCCGCTCGGGGTCGGCCCACACGCGGGAGAAGCCGGCGGGCACGTCGGTGAGCACCGAGTGGTCGGAGAGGCCGAGCGGCACCGCGTCCAGCAGGAACGGCCCCACCTCGATCTCCTCGAAGTTGAAGCTGAACTGGCCGGTCTCGATCTGGGTGATGAGCAGCGTGTCGTTGGCCAGGCGGGCCAGGTGCTCGGTCTCGGTGATCACCGTGCGCATGAACTCGCGCCGGGTGTCCGGCGGGAGGTCGGGCTCCTCCAGCACCAGCTCGGCGAAGCCGCGGATGGCCATCAGCGGCTTGCGGAAGTCGTGGGCCACGATGCCCACGAACTCGCTCTTCAGCCGGTCGTACTCCTGCAGCAGGGCGTTCGTGCGCTTGATCTCGTCGTGCAGCCGCAGGTTCTCCAAGGCGATGGTGGCCTGGCCCGCCAGCGCCAGCAGCAGGTTGAGGTCCGCGTCGCTGAAGGGCGGCTCGCCCGCGGCGCGGTCGGCCACCGCCAGCAGCCCCAGGATCTCGGGGCCGCGGGTGATGGGCGCCGCCATCAGCGACTGCACGTCGAACTCGCGCAGCAGCCCGGGCAGCAGCCGGGTGTCGGCCTGCGCCCGGTTCGAGAGCAGCGGGCCGTTGCGTCGGAAGTTCCAGCGGGAGGTGGCCTCGCCGTCGACGGGGTAGCGGATGCGGCGGATCTCCTCGCGGCTGAAGCCGAATCCCGGCTCCTGGGCCACCAGCCGCCGCCGCTCGCGGTCGTACAGCACGACCAGGCCCCGGCCGGCCTTCAGCATCTCGGCGCTGTGGCGGGCGATGTGGCCGAAGAGCGCCTCGGCGCCGCCGGCCAGCGAGAAGGCCCAGGACATCTTGTACAGCCCCAGCAGCTCGGCGGTCCGGCGCTCCAGCGCCTGCGTCTCCCCCAGCCGCCACAGCAGGGAGGCGACCCGGCGCAGCATCTCGTTCTGTTGCAGAGGCTGCATGCGCAGCACGTCGTCGGCCTCCGGGGGGACGCCCTCGGGGTCGCTGACGTAGCCCACCAGGATGCGCACCGCGTCGGCCCGCGCCTGGCGCACCGCGCGCACCACCTCGCGCATCGGCGGGTCGGTGACGGCGTGGGAGATGAGCAGCAGGTCGGGAGCGCAGTCGATGATGGTCTGGCTCAGCCGCCGGCCGGGGACGAGAGTGCTCGCGCGGTGGCCGGCGCCGCGCAGCAGCCGGCTGAGCTCCTCGGCGAGATCGGCGTCCTCGTGGACGACCGCCACGTGGCCCTGCGGGCCGCCGCGGGCGGCCGCCGTCGCCATCGGCCTAGCCGCCGAAGCGCGGCCGCTGCGAGCGCTCGATGGACGTGAACAGGCTCACGATCGAGCGCAGGGCTGCGCGCGCAATGGGCTTGACCACGTAGGAGTCGCCGCCGGCCTCCCGGCCTGCCGCGTAGTCCTTGAGGTCCCCCTTGGCGGTGACGAACACGATCGGCACCTTCTTGTCGACGCGCCGCAGGGCTTTGCACACCTCGAAGCCGTCCATGTCGGGCAGGCTGACATCCAGGAGAACCAGGTCGAAGGGGCCCTCGCGATCAGCGGTTTTCACGCAGTCCGCGCCTGTCGCCGCCTCGTGCACCTCGAACTGCTCCGTCTTCTCGGCCTCGAGGATCGTCCGGATGAGCGCCAGTGTCGGCGGGTGGTCGTCGACGATCAGGACGCGCTTGGCCATCGCTGCTCCTTGCGGGGCCTCATTCTAGCCGAGCCAGCGCCGGCCGGCGGTGTCGGGGGCCGCGCCGGGGTGAGGTCGGCTGGCCGGGCGCGGACGTGGGGCCGGAGGCGGTGAAGACGCCAGCGGGAGCAGGCGAGGTCGGAAGGGCGGCAAAGCCGCCGAAACGTACTTCCGCTAAGAGATATTCTATAAGTTCCCAAAATGTTGTGGGCGGGTCGGGAAGGCTGCCGTAAGATCTCGGCGTGGCGAGCCGTGGCCGGCCCCCGCTGAGCTCCGAGCAGGTCGCGGCGCGCGTGCAGGCCTACTGCGCGCGCTACGGCGTCACCATCGGTTCCGAGGGGTTGCCGCCGTTCCCTTCGGGTCGCCGCGAGACGCCGCAGCACCGCGAGTGGCTGACGCTGTACAAGGCGCTGCAGCGCCTGCGCCGTCGCGCCACGCAGGAGAACGCCGGCAGCGCGGGCGCCGGCGCGGCGCCTCAGCGGAAGGGGTCGAGGATGCGGACGCCGCCGTAGACGCGCCCGTGCGGCAGGTCCTCCGACAGGACGGTGTCGCACCCCAGCAGCCGCGCCGCCTCGATCACGGCCGCGTCCCCGCAGGAGAGGCGGTGACGACGGCAACTCTCGAGCGACGCCGCCAGGAGGTCCGTGGTCGTCTCCTGGACCGGGAAGCGCATCCAGGATTCGATCAGCGCGCGGGCGTCCCCGTGCGTCAGGTGGCCGGTCCGGGAGGGTCGAGTGGCCTGGACGTAGAACTCCTGCAGGACCTGCACGGACAGAGCCAGGTCCTCGGCGGCCAGGATCCGGCGTGCGGCGCGGCGCTTCGCCGCTTCCGCCGCGGCCGTGCTGACCGCGTAGAGGAGGACGCTCGTGTCAACGAAGCGCACGACGCTCGTGGAGCTGCGCCGGGGCCGGCCGCCGCCGGCCGGCCCGGAACCGCCGCGGCCTGGCCAGCACCCGGTCCTGCAGCTGCCGGCGCCGCTGGAAGTCCGACTCGGCGTCCTCGGCCAGCGCGGACAGGAACTCGCGGACCAGGGCGCTCAGCGAGCGGTCGCGTTCGGCGGCCTTGACGCGGGCCCGCCGGTAGACCGGCTCCGGCACGGACACGGTGATATTCCTCACGGTCTCACAGTATCACAGGAACACAGCAATATCGCCGGTCCCGGTCCCGGCTCACCGCCGGAAGGCGTAGGCCCTGCCGTCCAGGCCGGTGGCAAACACTAGGTCCAGGCCGGTTGCCGGCGAGCCCGGGAACCCGAAGGGGCCCGAGGCTCCGGCCGGGACCCGGTAGCGCCAGGCGACCTTGCCGTCGGCGCGCTCCAGGGCCATCAGCCCCGGCTGGTGGCCGGAGCGGGCGCCGGCCAGGCTGGAGGTGGCCACGTACACGCGCCCGGCCGTCACCGCCGGCTGCCCCCAGGCCCAGCCCAGCACGTCCGTCCTCCACAGGGGCCGGCCGCTCCGCGCCTCGAAGGCGAAGGCGGCGGTGGCGTCGGAGGAGCCGAGGTAGGCGACCCCGTCGCGGATCGTGGCCGAGGACTCGACCCAGGAGAACCAGATGTAGCGCTTCCAGGCGACCTCCCCGCTGCGGGCGTCGAGGCCGAGCAGGTCGTAGCTGCGGTTGCCGACCACCAGCCGGTCCTGGAAGGGCGCGGGCGTCGACACCACGGCGCCCCGCGTGTCGCGCTTCCAGGCGAGCCGACCGCTCGCCGCGTCGAGCGCGTAGACGTGGCCGTCGAAGGATCCCGCGTAGACCCGGCCCTCGGCAACCGACGGCGCGGAGAGCACGCTGTCCCCGGTGGCGAAGGACCACACGACCGCTCCGCGCCCGGGCTCGACCGCCAGCACGCGGCCGTCGTGGGTGCCGAGGTAAAGCCGGCCGCCGGCGACCGTGACGTCGGAGCCGAAGCGGTCGTAGCGGGAGGCGGGGTTGTCGAAGGGCAGGCGGGAGATGGGCTTCTCCACCACCCGCACGCGCCAGCGCTCGCTGCCGTCCGCGGCGGCGAGGCCGTACAGGAAGCCGTCGTCGGCCTGCAGGTACACGGCTCCTCCGTCGACGGTGGGCCGCGTCCGCACCGGCCCGCCGGCCTTGAACGACCAGCGCCGCGCCCCCGTGCGCGCGTCGACCGCCAGCACCTGGCCGTCTTCACCGCCGAAGTACAGCGCTCCCTCCGCATACGTGGGGCCCGCCCACAGCGGCGAGCCGGCGTCGACGCTCCAGACCGGTTGCGCCAGCTCCGCCAGAGGCTCCGGCCGCGAGGGCGGCACATCCAGCCCGGCGACGTGCTGCAGCGTGAAGGGCAATCGATAGAGCGGGACCAGCGCCTCGGGCATGACGCCGCTCAGCGTGTGCGCGGCCGCGTCGTACTGGAACGCGAACGGCCCCACCTTCACCTCGCCGCCGCGGACCTCGAGGGGCGCCTGCAGGATCGGCAGGTGGGCCACGTTCATCGCCGGCAGCGTGATCTTGAGCGTGGTCTTGCCGTCGGCGCCTTTCTCGAACTCGAAGGCGACGGCCGAGGTCTCGCCGTCGTGGCTGAGCGTGCCGGACCAGGCGCCGGAGGTGATCTCCGCCGGATCGGCCGCCGGCGGCTCGGTCGTTTCCGCCGTTTGCGTCGCCCACAGCACCGTCACCACCGCCAGCACGGCTGCGCTCAGGTTCATGAAGCCTCCCCCACCCCGGACGGCCACACCCGCTCGCCAACGCAGTACGGACGCGACCGGCGCTTGTTCCCTGGCTTCTCGACGCTCGGCGTCCGCCTCCGCACTCCGCCGACCTGACGTATCTTTGGGCGTGCCGCGCAAGGTCCAGTCCCCGCGGGCCGAGGTGCCCGCCTCCATCAAGAGCCGGCTCACCGTGATCGCGGCCGGCACCGTCTTCTCGGGCGACCTCGACAGCTCCGATCCGGTCGAGGTCTACGGCACCCTGGAGGGCGACGCCCGGGTGCGTGGACGCTTCATGGTGGCCGAGCCCGGGCGCGTGTTCGGAAACGTCGACGCGCAGACGATCGTCGTCGCCGGCCAGGTCAACGCCGGGCTGCTCTCGGCCGACCGCATCGAGCTGCGGGCGACGGCGCGGGTCACCGCCCGGCTGCGGGGGCGAGCCGTGGCGATCGCCGAGGGCGCGGTTTTCGACGGCGACATGGAGGGCGGCGGCCCTCAGGCCTGATCAGTACGCCACCGTCGCGAAGGCCCAGCACAGCAGCGCGTTGCCGGTGGCCATGGTGATGTCGTCGGTCCCCCGCGGCGAGAACAGCTCCAGCACCGTGTTCGAGAGGGAGACGGCGAGGGCCAGGCCCAGCCACGGCAGCGGCAGCCTGCAGGCGAGCATGAACCCGACGCAGACGCCGAGCGAGCCCAGGAAGCAGGCCCAGGTGCCGGCCCACGACTTGCGGTTGACCTCCCCCAGGCCCCAGACGCGGAGCTTCTGCTTCCCGAAGAGCGAGCCGACGATCTCCGACAGCCCGTCCCCGCACAGGTACGACAGCCAGATGAACGCGTAGACCGCCGTGTAGGTGCCGGCGGGGAACCGCCCGGCCAGGACCGTGCCCAGCGCGACCATCGCAAACTTGAAGAAGGCCCATAGGCTGAAGATGACCAGGCAGTTGGCGCGGCCGAGCGCACCGTCCATGATCCGGGTCTGCGCGCCGTAGGCCACCCGCCCCAGGAAGCCGTCCGAGTGGTACAGGGCGAGCATCACCCACAGGCCGACCAGGCCGTCGAGCAGGTTCTCGCCGAAGCCGGCGACCAGGAAGTCGGGCCGGGGCGAGGCGGCCACGTGGGTGGCGACGTAGGAGAAGCCGGCCAGGCCGAGGATCAGGAACCGTCCGCGCCGCCCGACCATGTCGGCGATGCGGACCCGGCGCTCGGAGCGCCCGGCGAGCAGCCCCCGCAGATCGAACGGCTCGTGCAGCCGCGAGCGGAAGACGCGGGAGCACTCGTCGCCGGAGAGGCCGGCCAGCTTGCGGAGCAGCAGGCGCTTCACCCCGTACCACAGCCAGCCCCAGAGGACGGTGCCGACGACGAAGCCCACGGCCACCCGGCCCACGGCCTCCGTCGTCACCTGGTAGCCATGGAACAGCGCGCCGCCGTCCCGCCCGCTGACGACGAAGAAGAGCCAGACCAGGGTCAGCAGGCCGGTGGCGGCCAGGGCGCCGCGGAACACGCGGTCGGCGAGCCGGCGTCGGTCGGCCCAGGCCGAGGCCACCTCGGGCGCCGCGGGCGGCCGCGTGGTCGGCCCCACGGCCGCGATCGGTGCGGCGCCCTCCGGCATCACCACATCGGCCATCCAGGCCCTCCCGCGCGCGACGTCCTGCACGGAGGCTACGGAGGGCCCGGGGCAGTCGTTCCCCGACCGCCGGCCGATCGCCGGCGGCCGCCGGCGGTTCGCCGAAAACCCGCGGCGGAGAGAGGGCTGGGGGCCGTGCGGACGACTCGCGGGTCAGTAGCGGTAGTGCTGCGCCTTGTAGGGGCCGTTCTTGTCCACGCCGATGTACGCCGCCTGGTCGTCCCGCAGCTCGGTGAGCTGCGCGTTCAGGCGCTTGAGCTGCAGACGCGCGACCTTCTCGTCGAGCAGCTTGGGCAGCGTGTAGACGCCGACCGGGTACCTGCCGCTCTCCCGCTCGCTCCACAGCTCGATCTGCGCCATCGTCTGGTTGGCGAAGGAGGACGACATCACGTAGGAGGGGTGTCCGGTGGCGCAGCCGAGGTTCACCAGCCGACCCTTGGCCAGCAGGATCAGCCGCCTCCCGTCCGGGAAGACCACGTGGTCGACCTGCGGCTTGATCTCCTCCCAGCGGTACTTCTCCAGCGAGGCGACGTCGATCTCGCTGTCGAAGTGGCCGATGTTGCAGACGATCGCCTGGTCCTTCATCCGCGCCATGTGCGCGTGGGTGATCACGTGGTAGTTGCCGGTGGCGGTGACGAAGATGTCGGCCTTGTCGCAGGCGTAGTCCATGGTGACGACCCGATAGCCCTCCATCGCCGCCTGCAGCGCGCAGATGGGGTCGATCTCGGTGACCCAGACCTGGGCGGAGAGCGCGCGCAGCGCCTGCGCCGAGCCCTTGCCCACGTCGCCGTAGCCGCAGACCACCGCCACCTTGCCGGCCACCATCACGTCGGTCGCCCGCTTGATGCCGTCGACCAGCGATTCGCGGCAGCCGTAGAGGTTGTCGAACTTCGACTTGGTCACCGAGTCGTTGACGTTGATGGCCGGCACCCTCAGCTCGCCCTTCGCGTGCATCTGGTAGAGCCGGTGCACGCCGGTGGTCGTCTCCTCGGTGATGCCGCGGATGCCGGCGAGCTGCCTCGAGTACCAGCCCGGCTGCTCCGCCAGGCGCCTGCGGATGGCGGCGAAGAGCACGCGCTCCTCCTCGCTGGTGGGGTCGGCGACCGCCTTGGGGTCGCGTTCCGCCTTCGCCCCCAGGTGCAGGAGCAGGGTGGCGTCGCCGCCGTCGTCGAGGATCATGTTGGAGCCCTCGCCGTCGGGCCACTCGAAGATGCGGTGGGTGAACTGCCAGTAGTCCGGGAGCGACTCGCCCTTGTAGGCGAACACGGCGGTGCCGCCCTCGGCGATGGCGGCGGCGGCGTGGTCCTGGGTGGAGAAGATGTTGCAGGAGGCCCAGCGCACCTCGGCGCCGAGGGCCTTCAGGGTCTCGATCAGCACGGCCGTCTGGATGGTCATGTGCAGAGAGCCGCTGATGCGGGCGCCCCGCAGGGGCTTGCGGGCCGCGTACTCCTCGCGGATGGCCAGGAGACCGGGCATCTCGGTCTCGGCGATGGCGATCTCCTTGCGGCCCCACGTGGCCAGGGAGAGGTCGGCCACCCGGTGATCGGCGGCCGCGGGCTGGCGTCGAACGGTGGCGGACATGGGCAACTCCTGTTCCCCTGTTCGGGAGAGCCGTGCAGGCAAGAACGGCGCTCCAAACCGGTTCCGGTTCGCGAGCGCCGTTTTTCGAAGCTGAGCCTGGCCCCGCCCCCGGCGGGGTCGCAGCGCCCCTCAGCGCCTTCCATTGTCGGACCGGGCGCGGGCCGAGTTCAAGTCCCGGGCGATCCCGGATACGATTGGCTGACCCTTCCCCCGCCCGCGGCGGGGCGCGGAGGGTCAGGAGGGAACGGACCGAGCCGATGTGGATCGTCCGCCTCGCGTTGGCGAGGCCGTACACCTTCGTGGTGCTGGCGCTGGTGGTGCTGCTGCTGACCCCGGTCGTCCTCGCCCGCACCGCCACCGACATCTTCCCCGACATCAACATCCCCGTCATCAGCGTGGTCTGGAACTACGCCGGGCTCACCCCGCAGGAGATGGAACGGCGGATCACCACCGGCACCGAGCGCGGCCTCACCACCCTGGTCAACGACATCGAGCACATCGAGTCGCAATCGCTTCCCGGCGTCGCGGTGGTCAAGCTCTACTTCCACGCCAACGCCCCCATTCAGACCGCGCTGGCGCAGACGACCGCCATCTCCCAGACCTTCCTGCGCAACCTGCCGCCCGGGACGACGCCGCCGCTGGTGGTGATCTACTCGGCCTCCACCGTTCCGGTGATCCAGCTGGGGCTCTCCAGCGACACCATGGGCGAGCAGGAGCTGTTCGACTACGGGGCCAACTTCATCCGGCTGCAGCTGGCGACGGTCCAGGGCGCCTCGCTTCCCTTCCCCTACGGGGGCAAGCAGCGGCTGGTCTCGGTCGACATCGACTCGGCGGCGCTCACGGCCCAGGGGCTCTCGGCCACCGACGTGGTCAACGCCGTCAACGCCCAGAACCTGATCCTGCCCACCGGCACCGCCAAGCTGGGCGCGCTCGAGTACGGCGTGGAGATGAACGGCAGCCCGCAGGCGGTGGCGGAGCTCAACGACCTGCCGCTGCGGACGGTGGGCGGGACCACCGTCTACATCCGCGACGTCGCCCACGTGCGCGACGGCTTCTCGCCGCAGACCAACGTGGTGCGGGCGAACGGCCAGCGCGGGGTGCTGATGTCCGTCTACAAGACGGGCTCCGCCTCCACCCTGCAGATCGTGGACCGGGTGCAGCAGGTGCTGCGCGCCTACCAGCCGTCGCTGCCCGCGTCGCTCAAGCTCAGCACCTTCTTCGACCAGACGCTGTTCGTGCGCGCCGCCATCCAGGGGGTGCTGCGCGAGGCCCTGATCGCCGCCTGCCTCACCGCCGCCATGATCCTGGTCTTCCTGGGCAACTGGAAGAGCACCCTGATCATCGCCCTGTCCATCCCGCTCTCGATCCTGGTCAGCATCCTGGCCCTGGCTGCCCTGGGCCAGACCATCAACATCATGACCCTGGGCGGGCTGGCGCTGGCGGTCGGCATCCTGGTCGACGACGCCACCGTGACCATCGAGAACATCGACCGCAACCTGGCCATGGGGAAGGACACGGTCCCGGCGATCCTGGAGGGCGCCCGGCAGATCGCGGTCCCGGCCTTCGTCTCCACGCTCTGCATCTGCATCGTCTTCATCCCGATGTTCCTGCTGTCGGGGGTGGCCCGTTTCCTGTTCGTGCCGCTGGCCGAGGCGGTCATGTTCGCGATGCTCGCCTCCTACTTCTGGTCGCGGACGCTGGTGCCGACCATGGCCAAGTACCTGCTGAAGGCCGACGAGCACCCCACCTCCGGGCAGGGCGGACCGCCGGGCTGGCTCCGAAGGCAGCAGCAGCGTTTCGAGCGCGGCTACGAGCGGATGCGGCGGGGGTACCGGCGCACCCTGGAAGCCCTGCTCGCCCGGCCGACCCCCTTCGTGGCGGCCTTCCTGGGCTTCTGCCTGCTCTCCGCCTCGCTGGCGCTGGTGCTCGGCCGCGATTTCTTCCCGGCCGTGGATGCGGGCCAGATCCGCCTCCACCTGCGGGCGAAGACCGGCCTGCGCATCGAGGAGACGGCCCGGCTGGCCGACCAGGTCGACGGCGTGATCCGGGAGACGATCCCCCCCGGGGAGCTGCTGACGGTCCTCGACAACATCGGGCTGCCGTACAGCGGCATCAACCTCACCTACTCGGACGCGGGAACCATCGGCACCTCCGACGCCGAGGTCCTGGTGCAGCTCGGCCCGGAGCACCGGCCGACCCGCGAGTACGTGCGCGCGCTGCGCCGGGCTCTGCCGGAGCGCTTCCCCGGCGTGCGGTTCTTCTTCCAGCCCGCCGACATCGTCAGCCAGATCCTGAACTTCGGCACCCCCGCCCCCATCGACATCCAGCTCACCGGCCGGGACCTGGCGGGCAACTACCTCGTCGCGCAGCGGCTGGCGACGGCGATCCGTCGCATCCCGGGCGCCGTGGACGTTCGCGTCCACCAGGCCTTCGACTCCCCCACCCTGCGGCTGGAGGTCGACCGGGCGCGGGCGCAGACGCTCGGCATCCAGGCCCGCGACGTCGCCCAGGACCTGCTGGTCTCCTTGGGCTCCAGCTTCCAGACGACGCCCTCCTTCTGGGTCGATCCCCGCAACGGCGTCAGCTACAACGTTGCCGTGCAGCAGCCGCAGTACCGGGTCGACTCGCTGCAGGCGATCGCGCAGACGCCGATCACGGGGACCGGCTCGGCAGGGGCCGGCGTCGCCCGGCTGCCCGCCGCCGGCAGCCTGGGGGCCGGGACGTCGGCGCCGGCCCAGGTGCTCGGCAACCTGGTCAGCACGGGGGCGGCCTGGCGGCCCGCCAACATCTCGCACTACGACGTGCAGCCGATGATCAACGTCTACGCCTCGGTGGACGGGCGCGACCTGGGCGGCGTGGCCTCCGAGGTCGAGCAGCGGGTCGCATCCCTGCAGGGCCAGCTGCCGAAGGGGACGCAGGTCGCGATCCGCGGGCAGGTGGCGACGATGAAGGAGTCGTTCGGCGGTCTGGGCCTCGGGCTGATCGGCGCGATCGTGCTCGCCTACCTGCTGATCGTGGTGAATTTCCAGTCCTGGCTGGACCCCTTCATCATCATCAGCGCCCTGCCGGCGGCGCTCGCCGGGATCTGCTGGATGCTGCTCTTCACCCACACCACCCTGAACGTGCCCTCGCTGACGGGGGCGATCATGTGCATGGGCGTCGCCACCGCCAACAGCATCCTGCTGGTCTCCTTCGCCCGCGAGCAGATGGACGAGGGCAGGAACGCCCGCGAGGCGGCTCTCGACGCGGGCTTCGTCAGGATGCGGCCGGTGCTCATGACCGCCCTGGCCATGGTGATCGGCATGCTGCCCATGGCGGTGGGCCTGGGCGAGGGCGGCGAGCAGAACGCGCCGCTGGGCCGCGCCGTGGTCGGCGGGCTGCTGTTCGCCACCGTCGCCACCCTGTTCTTCGTGCCCGCCGTGTTCACGCTGATTCACGGCCGGCGCGAGAGGAGTCGAGCGCATGAGTGAGGAGTCACCCGCCGGGGGGCGCAGCCCGCGGCTGTTCCTGGTCGCGCCTCTGGCGCTCGTGCTGCTGGGCGCCCTGGCGCTGGTCCGCCGCCACGCGGAGTTCGAGGCGCTCGCGGACCAGACCCGGCTGCTGGCGGTGCCCACGGTGGCGGTGATCCAGCCGCGCACGGAGCCGGCCGCGGAGCCGCTGGTCCTGCCGGGGACGCTGCAGGCCGCGGTGGAGGCGCCGATCTACGCCCGCACCAGCGGGTACCTGGTGCGCTGGTACCACGACATCGGCAGCCGGGTGCGCAAGGGCGACGTGCTGGCGGAGCTCGACACCCCGGAGATCGACCAGCAGCTCCGGCAGGCCCGGGCGGACCTCAACACCGCGCAGGCGAACGCCAGGCTGGCCGAGATCACCGCCAGCCGCTACCGCGAGGCGGTGAAGCAGGACGCGGTGTCGCGCCAGGAGGTGGACAACGCGGTGGGCCAGGCGGAGGCGCGCCAGGCCGAGGTGCAGTCGGCCGCCGCCAACGTGCAGCGGCTGGTGGAGCTGGAGGGCTTCAAGCACGTGTACGCGCCCTTCGACGGGCTGGTGACGCGGCGCAACGTGGACGTGGGCACGCTGGTGAACGCCGGCAACACCGGCCTGTCGCAGCAGCTGTTCACCCTGGCCCGCACGGACCCCATCCGCGTCTACGTCAACGTGCCGGAGGCGGCCGCGCCCGCGATCCGGCGCGGGCTCGCCGCCCACCTGGTTCTCACCGAGTACCCCGGCCGCCGCTTCCAGGGCGAGGTCGTGCGCACCGCCGACGCGATCGACCCCGGCACCCGCACCCTGCTGACGGAGGTGGATGTCGCCAACCGCGAGGGCACGCTGATGCCTGGCGCGTACGCGGAGGTGCACCTGCAGCTCCAGGCGGGGGCCGCCCGTTTCCAGGTCCCGGTGAACGCGTTGCTGTTCCGCTCCGAGGGGCTGCGGGCGGCGGTGGTCGACGCGAACCACCGCGTGCAGCTGCGGGCCCTGACCATCGGCCGCGACTACGGCACCTCGCTCGAGGTGCTGGCCGGGCTCTCCGCCGGCGAGTCGATCGTCCTGAACCCGCCCGACTCGCTGGAGGAGGGGCAGGTCGTCCACGCGAAGCCGGTCCCCTTCCCCGAGGGCCGGCGCCCGGAGGCGCAGGCGCCCGGCCCCGCCCCCCGCGGCGGCGCAGCCGGGGCGGCTCGCTAGCGGCGCCGGGCCAGCGTCAGCCCGTCGGCGATCGGCAGCATCACCGACTCGACGCGTTCGTCGTCGAGCACCTTCTCGTTGAACTCGCGGATGGCGACGGCGTCCTCGTCCCGCACCTCCGGCCGCACCACGTCGCCGTCCCACAGGACGTTGTCGACCGCGACCAGCCCTCCCCGGCGCAGGCGCGACACGATCTCGTCCCAGTAGGCGGGATAGCCCCGCTTGTCGGCGTCGATGAAGGCGAAGTCGAAGACAGGCTCCGCGGGCAGCCGGCGCAGGGTGTCGGCCGCCGGCCCCAGCCGCAGATCGATGCGGTCGGCGACACCCGCCTTCCTCCAGTAGCGGCGGGCGATGCTCGTCCACTCCTCGCTGACGTCGCAGCAGAGCAGCCGGCCGTTGGTGGGCAGGCCCCGGGCGATCGCCAGCGCCGAGAAGCCGGTGAAGGTGCCGACCTCGACGGCCCTGCGCGCCCCGATGGCCGCCACCAGCAGGCGCAGGAACGTGGCCTGGTCGGGGGAGATCTGCATCGAGGCCGGCTCGCCGAGGCGCGCAGTCTCCTCCCTCAGCTCCCGCGCCACCTCGTCGTCGGCGGTGCGGTGCTCCTGCAGGTAGTCGTACAGGCTCTGGTCGAGCGTCGTGAACTTGGGCCTGGGCAGCTTCGCCGGCCGGAGCAGCATGGGACCTCTCGATCGGAAACGAAAAGGGATTCCAGCATCATAACCCGGCGCCGCCCGTCGGGCGGGACCGCTACGGCCGCCGGGCCCGCCGCTGGCGGGCGCGGAGGAAGTCGACCAGGGCCCGCAGCTCCGGCTCCAGCGGGTCGCTCAGGACCAGCGTGCGCCGGCCGGCCGGGCTCTCGACGGTGAGGCGGTAGAGCCGGGCGTCCCCGCGGCGCTCCGGCGGCGGCGGCGTCTCCCGCTCGAACACCCGCGCCTGCCGCACCAGCTCGGCCAGTCGCTGCGCCTCCTCCTCCGGGAGACGGTCGGTGTCGAGCACGAAGGGCGCGGCCAGGCCCGGGAAGAAGCCGAAGCCGCCCTCGGTCCGCAGCTCCAGCCTCACGGCCGTCAGCCCCGCACGCCCAGCACCCCCACCTGCTGCCAGGCGTCGCGGACGATCCTCTCCTCGTCGCTGTTCGGCCCGTACAGGCGCGAGGCGTTCGCCGCGGTGAGCTTGGCGAAGGAGCGGAACCCGGTGCTCGCCCGCAGGTGGGGGTCGCGCAGCGTCTCGTACCAGATGCGGCCGGCACGCTCCCAGGCGTGGCCGCCCAGGGCGGCGGCGGCGAGGTAGAAGGCCCGGTTGGGGATGCCCGAGTTGATGTGCACGCCGCCGTTGTCCTCCATGGTGTGGACGTAGTGGCCGAAGTGGGCCGGCTGGGGGTCCTGGCCCAGCACCGGGTCGTCGTAGGCGGTGCCCGGCGCCTGCATCGAGCGCACCGCCCGGCCCTTGACCCGGCCGGTGAACAGACCGGCGCCGATCAGCCAGTCGGCCTGGGCTGCGGTCTGCCGCAGCCCCCACTGCTTGAGCAGCGAGCCGAACACGTCCGAGATGGACTCGTCCAGCGCCCCTGCCTGCATCCAGTACTGCAGCTTGGTCTCGTCCGCGGTCACGCCGTGGGTCAGCTCGTGCCCGATCACGTCGAGGCAGACGGTGAAGCGGCGGAACAACTCGCCGTCGCCGTCCCCGAACACCATCTGCTCGCCGTTCCAGAAGGCGTTGTCGTACCCCTGGCCGAAGTGCACGGTCGCTCGCAGCGGCAGGCCCTCGTCGTCGATCGAGTGGCGGGTGAAGACCTCCCAGTAGAAGTCGTAGGTCGCGCCCAGGCCGTCGTAGGCCTCGTCGACCGCGTCGTCGCCGGCAGCCGCCTGTCCCTCGGAGCGCGCCAGCGTCCCCGGCAGCGACTCGGTGTTGTGGGCCGTGTGGATGGAACGCCGCTCCTGCCCTTCGGGGGTGGGCAGGCCGACGCCCGCCCGCTGCGGCGCCGCCCGCGTGAAGCGCAGGGTGCCGTCCACAGAGAGCGCCCGCAGGGCCCGCGACCGCTGCTCGGGCGTGCCGTTTTCGGCGATCGACCGCAGCAGGTGCGGCGGCAGGAACGACCGGGGGCGGTGGCTGGTCATGGAGCCGCTCCTCGCGCGCTGGGCGTAGAGTCTAGCGCAGCGACCCGGCGCCGGCTGCGGTAGAGTCCGCGCCATGGCACGAAGCTGGATCCTGACGACAGCCGTCCTGGCCCAGGGCCTCGCGGCGACGCTCCTTCCGGCCGACGCCCGGGAGACGGTCCCCGCGCTCGACCGGCGGGCGGCGGTCCGCACCCTCGACACGCCCTGCACCTTCACGGCCCCGCGCGACCGCGAAACCTGGCTCGCCCGCGCCCGTTTCCTGCGCGAGCAGGTGCTGGTGAGCGCCGGCCTGTGGCCGCTGCCCGAGAGGACGCCCCTCGCCCCCCACGTCGAAGGCCGCGTCGTCCGTGGCGACTACTCGGTGGAGAAGGTCTGGTTCGAGAGTCGTCCGGGCTTCCTCGTCACCGGGAACCTCTATCGGCCCCTGGGCAGGACGGGTCCCTTCCCCGCCGTCCTCTCCCCGCACGGCCACTGGGACTACGGAAGGCTCGAGAACAGCGCCGTCGCCTCCGTGCCCGGGCGGTGCATCACCCTGGCACGGCAGGGCTACGTCGTCTTCTCGTACGACATGGTGGGCTACAACGACTCCCGGCAGGTGGACCACCGGCTGATCGACCCGACGCTCGCCCAGTGGGGCATCGGCTCGCTGGGGCTGCACCTGTGGAACAGCATCCGCGGTCTGGACTTCCTGGAGAGCCTGCCCGACGTCGACCGCACCCGCATCGGCTGCACCGGCGCCTCCGGAGGCGGCACGCAGGCGTTCCTGCTGGCGGCGGTCGACGACCGCGTCGCCGTCTCGGCGCCGGTCAACATGATCTCCCACACCATGCAGGGTGGCGACGTCTGCGAGAACGCCCCGAACCTGCGACTCGACACCAGCAACCTGGAGCTGGGCGCCCTGGCAGCACCGCGGCCGATGCTGATGGTGTCGGCGACGGGCGACTGGACCAAGGACACCCCGCGGGTCGAGTTCCCCGCCGTGCGCGGCGTCTACGCGCTGCTGGGGGCGGCCGACCGCGTGGCCACGGTGCAGTTCGCCGCGGAGCACAACTACAACCGCGACAGCCGGCAGGCGGTGTACGGCTGGTTCGGCCGCTGGCTGCTCGGAGGCGAGGGCGGCGCAGCGGCGGTGAACGAGCCGGAGTTCGTCGCCGAGCAGCCGTCGAAGCTGCTCGTCTTCTTCGGCCGGGCGCAGCCGGTCGAGGCGAAGACCCAGACGCAGATCGTGGCGGAGCTCGTCGCCGAGGCCAAGGCGCGGCTCGAGGCGCTGCGGCCGCGGGACGCCTCTGGGCTCGCGCGCTTCCGTGAGCAGGTCGGCCCGGCGTACCGCCACGCCCTTGCGGCCGGGTGGCCGGAGGCGGCCCGCCTCCTCCAGACGGCCGTCCAGCCTGCCAGCCCCGGCGCGAGCGACCTCGTCATCGGCCGCGCCGGCGTCGGAGACCGCGTGCCGGTGCGGCTGTGGTCCCCGCGGAGCTCCCGCTCCGCAGACGCCGTCCTGGTCGTCGACCCCGGGGGGATCGCCGGGGTGCAGACGCGCGCCGGCTCCCTGATCGGCCGTCTGCGCGCGCAGGGGTTCCTGGTGGCTTCGATCGACGCCTTCAACACCGGCACGGCCGTGACCCCCCGCGACACCAGCGACCCCTTCTTCACCACCTACAACCGGACCGACGACGCCAACCGCGTGCAGGACGTCCTGACCGCGCTCGCCTGGCTCCGCGCCCGGCCGGACGTCCGGCGCCTGTCCCTGGTGGGCCTCGGCCGGGCCGGGCTGTGGTGCCTGCTGGCCCAGGGGCTGGCTCCGCGTCTCGACGCGGTGGTGGCCGACGCGGACCGCTTCCCCAGCGAGCGCGACGAGGCCTACCTGGGGCCGGTCTTCGTCCCCCTGCTGCGGAAGGCGGGCGCCTTTGACACCGCGCTGCTGCTGACCCTGGGCGCGCGCGTCCTCGTCCACGACACCGGCGGCGTCTTCGACACGGCCCGCGTCGAGGACAGCGCGCGTCTCTGTGGCAGGAGCGGCCTGTCCGTCTCCACGCGGAAGCTGGACGACGCCGAGGTGCTTGCGGCGCTCTCCCGGGGACGCTGACCCCGGGCCCGGGCTACAATCGCCGGCAACCGCACCCAGGAGGTCCAGGTGAAGCTCCCGATCCAGGGGTTCGTGTGCGCTGTCGTCGTCCTCTCGCCGCCCGCGGTGGCGCGCGTCGGCGCCCAGGAGACCGAGCACCACCACGAGCATCCCGCCCCCGACCCCGAGAAGCTCGGCACGGTCCGCTTCCCCGTCAGCTGTCGCGCGGAGGTCCGCGCCGAGTTCGAGCGCGGGGTCGCGCTGCTGCACTCGTTCGCGTACCCGACGGCAACGGCGACCTTCGCGGCCATCGCCGCCCGCGACCCCGGCTGCGGCATGGCCAGCTGGGGCGTCGCCATGACCCGCTTCCATCAGATCTGGGCGCCACCCACGGAGCCGGACCTCGCCGCGGGCGCCGACGCCGCGCGGCAAGCCGCCGCCATCGGCGCGGGAACGGACCGTGAGCGCGGCTACATCGCCGCCATCGGCGCCTTCTACCTCCCGGGCGGCCGGACGCACCTCGAGCGTGTCCGTGCCTACGAGCACGAGATGGCCGCGCTTCAGGCCCGCTTTCCGGACGACGACGAGGCCGCCATCTTCCACGCGCTGGCGCTGCTCTCGGTCGCCTACAACTCGCCGCCCGACAAGACCTACGCCGTCCAGAGGCAGGCCGCCGCCATCCTGCAGGAGCGGCTGCCGACGCACCCGCACCACCCCGGGATCGCCCACTACATGATCCACTCCTTCGACTACCCGGAGCTGGCGCCGCTGGCGCTGGACGCGGCGCGCGCCTACGCGAGGATCGCGCCCTCGGCCCCGCACGCGTTGCACATGCCGTCCCACATCTTCACCCGCCTGGGCCTGTGGCCGGACTCGATCCAGTCCAACCTCGCCTCAGCCGCCGCGGCCAAGGCGGGTGTCGCCCGCACGAACCCCGGCGCCACCGCGTACGACGAGCTGCACGCCCTCGACTACCTCGCGTACGCCTACCTGCAGCGCGGGCAGGACGACGAGGCACGCCGCGTGGCCGAGGCGGTCGCCGCAGTCACCCGCGTGGACTCCCTCGAGCTCGCCGCCGCGTACGCCCTCGCCGCCGTGCCGGCCCGCTACGCCCTGGAGCGGCACGCCTGGCGCGACGCGGCTGTGCTCCTGCCGAGCCCGCAGAGCCTCCCCTGGGCGCAGTTCCCGCACGCCGAGGCCATCGTCCACTTCGCGCGGGCGGTGGGGGCCGCCCGCGCCGGAGACGTGGCCACGGCCCGGCTCGCCTGCGCCAGGCTCGGCGAGATCCAGTCGGCGCTGGCCGCCGCCTACGCCAGAGGCTTCGACTGGCCGACCCAGGTGGAGATCCAGCGACGAGCGGCCACCGGCTGGCTGCGGGCGGCGGAGGGCGACATGGCCGAGGCGGAGCGCCTGCTGCGCGGGGCAGCCGACCTGGAGGACGCCACCGACAAGCACCCGGTCACTCCCGGCGCGGTCCTGCCCGCCCGAGAGCAGCTCGCCGACTTCCTGCGCGAGCGCGGACGGATGCCGGAGGCGCTGGCCGCGTACGAGGAGTCGCTCCGCGGGGCGCCCGCCCGCTTCGCCAGCCTGGCCGGCGCCCTGGCGGCGGCGGAGGCGGCCGGCGACCGCGAGCGGGCGTCGAGCTACGCCGCCCGGCTGATCGAGATCGCCGACCCCCTCAGCCGGCGACCGGAGCTGGCACGCGCACGACTGCTGGTCGCGATGCGATGACCGGGCGGCGCCGGCCACGCCGGTTTGCGCCAACAGGCGGCGCTCGCTAGCATCGCTCGCCACGTGCCCAGCGCGCCCGGACGCCCCGTCCGCTATCGCTTCGCCGGCTTCACCCTCTCGGCCGGCCATCGACTCCTGCTCCACGACGGGCGGCCGGTGCCGATCATCCCCCGCTACCTCGACCTCCTGCTGCTGCTGGTCGAGAGGCGCCACCAGGCGGTCCACCGCCGCGAGATCCTCGACTCCGTCTGGAGCGACGTCGTGGTCTCGGAAGGAGCGCTGACCCAGGCCGTGCGGTCGCTCAGGCGCGCTCTCGACGACGACACCCGGGAGCCGTGCTTCATCCGTACGGTTGCGCGTCACGGGTACCAGTTCATCCGACCCGACGTCTCGGAGGAGGACGACGACGGGCCGCTGCCGGCCGCGGGGGCGGGCAAAGTCGTCGCCGATCCGGCGCCTTCTGCCGAGGCCGTCCCCTCGTTCCAGGCCGCGATCGCGCGGCTCCTGGCGCCGGGGCCGCTCGACGACGAGGAGCGGCGCGACGCCGCCGAGCATCTGCACGCTCTCGGCACCGCCCGCACGCTCGCCGCGATCCACGGCTCTCCGGCAGAGCCCGAGGCCAGGGCGCTCCTGCGCGAGACCCGCTGGGACGTGGCCGGCGCCGGCCCCGTCCCGATCCTCGCGAGTCCCCAGCCGCTTCACACCGCGGCCGCGGTGGTCCGCTTGCGCCTGCAGCGCGCGATCCGTCTCGCGGAGCGCCGCTGGACGGCGGCTGTCTCGGGCGCGGCGATCGCCGGCCTCCTCGCCGGAGCCCTGGGGGGCTTCGCCCTCGTCTTCGGCCCCGGCTCGGCTGCGGCTGGCTACGTTCCGCTCGTGCTGGCCCTGGTCGGCGGCCTGCTCGGCGGCCTCGGCGCGGCGGGCGTCGCCGCCGGGCTGTGCCTGGCCGAGATGGTCGCGCGCTCGTGGCGTGGGCCCGCCCTGGTGGCGCTCGGCGGTCTGGGCGGCGGGGTGGTCGGTGGCGGCGCGCACCTCGTGGCGCAGTGGACGCTGCGCGGGCTCTTCGGCCGCGACCTGGAGCCGATCGTCGGCGGCCTGGAGGGCCTCGTGGTGGGCGCCGCCACGGGCCTCGGCTACGCGCTGTCGACAGGCGGCGAGACCGGCGGGCTCGCCTCGCCCCGCGGCGTGGCCCGCTGGCGGGCGGCGGTCCTGGCCGGCGTCGTCACCGCCACGGCCGCGGTCGCGCTGGCCCTCGCCGGGGGCCACCTCGGCGCCCTCAGCCTGGACCTGATGGCGCGCAGCTTCCCTGGTTCGCAGGTCGGCCTGGCCCCGCTGGCGCGCCTCCTGGGCGAGCGCGCACCCGGCCGGCTGACGGCCGTCGCCATCAGCGGCTGGGAGGGCCTGATGTTCGCCGCCGGCACCGTGGGCGGCCTCACCCGGCGGCCGCCGAGCGCGTAGGCACGCGCTCGCGCGCGCCGCGTTCGCCTGAATCTCACCCTCTCCTCAGCGTTCGCTCAGGCCGCGGGTCCGGCTGGGGCCCAGCTTGGGGCCGTGAGCGCCGACTCGTTCCCCGCGGGCATCGCGGGACCGCCGAGGCCGGCGCGGCGAGGAGACGCGATGGCCCAGAGCCTGCCGATGCACCACCTGGAATCTCCGTACGTCCGGACCGCCCACGGCCGGGTCGAGCTGCGAACCGAGAAGCCGTTACAGCTCATCGACGTGACGGCGCTGGTCGCCGAGCGGGTCCGCCGCTCCGGCGTCTGGACGGGCACGGTCACCGTCCAGAGCCGTCACACCACCGCGGCTCTCTTCCTGAACGAGAACGAGCCACGGCTGCTCGAGGACATCGAGGCCTTCTTCGGCCGGCTGCTGCCACCCGGGCCCTGCCGCCACGACCAGCTCGACGAGCGCGAGGGTCCGGTGGCGGTCGACGAGCGGCCGAACGGCCGCGCCCACCTCGGGGCGTTGCTGCTGCCCTCGTTCGTCTGCCTCAACGTGGTCGAGGGCGAGATCGACCTCGGGCGGTGGCAGAGCCTGTTCCTCGCCGAGCTGGACGGCCCCCGGACCCGCTCCCTGTCGATCGTCGTCGCCGGCGGTCTCGGCGCCCGCCTCTGACGATGAGGGTGAAGCCGCCGCCCACGCCGACACCGTGTTCACCGGCCCCGGCGAGGACACCTGCCTCATCGGGCGCGCCCGGCCGCCGCTGGAGCGCGTCCCCGACGCCGCGCAGTCCCTGCCGGCGCGGTTCCTAGATGAAGTGCTTACCCCGGCGCCAGGCCTCGGGCAGCGGGATCTTCAGACCGCGGCAGACCAGGATCGGCCAGCGGTGCTGCCACGGCATGGCGTAGGGCGAGTACCAGCGACCGCCGACCTCGACCGAGCTCCAGGAGCTCCCCAGGTTCTCCGGGTTCATCCCGACGACGATGGCCACGTCGACCCGGTCGCGGCCGGGCCCCCAGAGATAGAAGCTGTTGTGCTGGCTGACGGCGGGCGGCAGGCCGTAGCGGCGTCCGAGGTAGTTGAGGGCGCCGGCCTCGCCGTAGTTCGAGGTGACGATCGCCACCCGGCGCTGCTCGTCGGCCGGCAGCGAACGGTAGACGTCGGCAACGGCCTGCGTCAGCTCCGGCCATCCGAAGTGGTCGGCGAAGAACTGCGGCAGCAGGCCCTGGGCGGCGCGCTCCGACTGCGGCGGGCTGACGCCGAGCCAGTGCTGATAGGCGATGAAGGTCTCTACCGGTAGCGCCGGGATCGCAAAGGGCGCGAGCGCGGCCCCGGCAACCAGCAGCACGGCGCCTGTCGCGGCCGTCATCCAGCGCCGCCGCGCTCCCTCCAGGAGCACCGCCCCTGCCGCCAGCAGCGGCGGGTACGCGGGCGCGAGGTAGTACGGCTTGCTGTGCTGTGCCGCGAGTATGGCGAACGCCACCAGGTACACGATCCCCAGCGAGCGGAAGCGCTGCGCCCTCCTCGCGAGGAGCAGCCAGCCGAGCCCGGCGATCCACAGGGGCGCCGTCACCGGGTTCATGTCGAGCAGGGACCCGCCCAGGAACTGCAGAGGCGTCAGCGCGACGTTCTTGTAGCGGGTCGCGTTCTCGATGAACTCCCGCGTCGGGAAGCCGTTGGCGACCTGCCAGAGGACGTGGGGCGCGAAGAGCAGGGCTGCGATGACCGCGGCCAGCCAGGGTCCCGGCTTCAGCAGCAGCCGGCGCAGCGGCGTCACGATCAGCGCCACGGCCAGCCCGGCGCCGAAGAAGAGCAGCGAGAGCTTGTTGAGCAGCCCCAGGCCGAGGACGACGCCGAGCGTCACGAACCGCCGCCAGCCGCGCTCGTCCGGGGCGAGCCGCGCCAGCAGCAGCGCCGCCACCGCCCAGCACGTGGTGTCGAGGATGTTCATGGAGTAGCAGCCCGCCTGGCCGAGGTACTCCGGCACGGCCGCGACCGCGACGGCGCCGAGGAGCTGCGCTCGGCGGCCACCGCCCAGGGCCCGGGCCAGCAGCGCCCCGAGGACGACCAGGGTGCCGCCGAGCAGCGCTGGAACGAGGCGCACCGCCGGCAGCGAGTCACCGAGCACGGCGCGCACGGCCGCCAGCACGGCGATCGACAGCGGCGGGTGGTCGACGTAGCCCCAGCCCAGGTGATCGGCGCAGGCGAGGTAGTAGTACTCGTCGCGGAACAGGCCGTATCGCGGCCCGAACGCCAGCTCGATGACGACGATGACGAGGGCCAGCGTCCAGACCGTCCAGGGCAGGCCGGCGGTCGGCCGATTCGTGGTCTCGCGTCGCGCTGCCGCTGGCGGCCCCCCGGCAGCGTTTCCGCGACTCGCGACAGGATCGACGGTGGCGCTCACCACGTCAACTCTACCCCGGCCGCTACTTCAGCTCCTTCACCCGCAGGTTCCGGAACGCCACGATCGAGCCGTGGCCCAGGAAGCCCAGGTGACCGCTGGTGCGCTGCAGACCCGGGTGCTGGCGATGGTCCATGGTGCCGCCGGCGCTGGCCGCGTCGATGTCCGCGTCGACCACCGTCGTCCCGTTGACGACGACGCTCACCCGCCGGCCGCGGACCGTCACCTCCTCGCTGTTCCACTCGCCGACGGGCCGCAGGACGCCGCGCTTCGCCGGCACCACGCCGTAGATCGACCCGTGATACTGGTAGGGCTGCAGCCCCCAATAGACCGGCGAACCGTCCTCCAGCACCTGCAGCTCCATCCCCAGGTAGGCGGCGTCGCCGTCCAGGGGCGCCCGCACCCCGATGCCATTGTTGGCGGCGGGCGTCAGCTTGAAGTCGAAGCGCAGGACGAAGTCGGTGTACTCCTTCGCCGTGTACAGGTTTCCACCGGCGCGTTCGGGGTGGACCACGATCGCGCCGCCCTCGGCGGCGTAGCCGTCGAGGTTGCCCGTCCAGCCGTCGAGGTCGCGGCCGTCGAAGAGCGGCAGGAAGCCCTCGGCAGCCTCGACGCCGCTGAGGGTCGGGGCCGCGGCGGTGTCGCGGGGGATCTGGCGGAGGTAGAGGTTGCGAAACGCCAGCCGGCTGCCGTGGGCCTGCAGCTCGATCTGCCCGGTCGGGTCGATGGGCTGGGCGGGGTCCCAGTAGTTCTCGAGGACGGCGTTGTCGACCACGCGCTTGTCGTTGAGGTACACGGTGACGCGCTCGCCGATCATCACGATCCGGAAGGTGTTCCACTCCCCCACCGGCCGGTCGGCTCTCTCCGCCGGCTGGCTCGGCCCCTTCTTGTTGTTGTAGAGCCCGCCGGATCCGACCGGGTTCACCGACGCGTCCCAGATCTGCACCTGCGGGGAGCCCCGCAGGTAGATGCCGCTGTCGCCGTCCTTCTCGATCTTCCAGTCGACCAGCATCTCGAAGTCGCCGTAGTCCGAGCGGGTGCAGAGGTTCTCGCCCTTGCCGTCGAAGCGCAGCTCGCCGTCGACCGCCTTCCAGTGCTCGCGCATGCGGGCGTCGGCCTCGGCCTGCGCGCGGCCCTGCTCGCTCCCCGTCATCTTCGCCCGCGACCGCGGATCGCCGAGCAGGCCCTTCCAGCCGTCCAGCGTCCGCTCGTCGAACAGCGGCACGAAGCCGCCCTGCTTCAGGCGGGCGGCGATCAGGCGGGCAGCCCGCTCTCTCGCCCCGGTATCGCCCAGCGACGCCTCGACCCGCCGCAGCAGCGACACGGCCTCGTGGCCTGACAGCCACGGCTCCTCGGAAGACTGGACGGAGGCGAGGTTGAGCAGGGCGGAGGCGGCGGCCTCGCGCAGCGTGACGTCGTCCAGGCAGCGTCCGAGCAGACGCATCGCCTCGGGCTCGCGGACGGAGCCGAGCAGGGCGAGCATCGCCTTGCGCCCGTCGCCGGCGGCGGGGTGGGAAAGCGCCCTCTCGAACCCCGCCGCCTTCTGCCACCCAGGCTTCCCGGACCGCGCCAGCAGGCGCACGTGGCCCAGCAGAGCCTCGCGGGCCTGCTCCGGGCTGGAGACGGAGGAGGCGACGCGCAGCAGCTCGTCTGCGGCCGCGTCGTCCGGCCAGCGGCCGAGCGCGGCGATGGCGGCCGACCGCACCTCGGCGTCCGGGCTGGCGGTCTCCCGCACCGCCGCGCCCATGGCCTGGCTGCCGCCCAGGCGCGGCAGGACCTCGAGCAGCCGCGCCTTCGTGGCGGGCGGCGCCTTCTGCAGCGCGGCCACGATGCCGTCGGCCCTGCGCTCGGCGTCGGGCTCACGCAGCGCCGCGGCCGCGATCGCCTCGCGTACCCGGCCGGCGTCCTCCCCCTCGGCCCCGGCCAGCAGGGCCAGCAGCCGTGGCACCTCCCCGGGGGGCGCGACCTGGCCGAGAGCGCGCAGCGCCGACCGCCTCAGCGCCTCGTCGGGATCCCCGGCCAGCCGGAAGGCGGGCTCGACCACCTCCCGCGCGCCTTTCTCGCCCAGGACCTCGAGGGCGATCGCCCGCCCCGGCGCCGGCGCCGTGTCGAGCAGCCGCAGCAGGGGAGCCGTCAACTGCGCGCCGGGATAGCCGAGGAGCGCGGTCTTCAGCGCGGCGGCGTCGGCGGGTGGCGCGTCGCCGACGAGGGCAAGCAGGTCGGGCAGGACCGCGTCGCGGCCGAGCCGGGCGGCGGCGCCGATCGCGGCCGCCCGCACGGTCTCGTCGCGGCCGTGCAGGCTCTCGCGGACGAATGGCAGCGCGGCCGCGTCACCACGCCGGCCGAGCATGTCCAGGATCGCGGCGCGCGCCTCCGCCGGCGAGGCCCCCGCCTTCTCCACCCAGCGAGCGGTCGCGGACGCCCCCGCGATCTCCGGCGCCAGTGCCAGCGCCGCCCCGCGGAGCGTCCGGTCGGGTCCATCCGCGGCGGTCAGCAGGTCCGACAGCGCCTTCTCGCCTTCGACGGAAACGATGAGGGCCAGCGCCGCCGCCGCGTGCTGCACCTCGCCGGGACGGCGGTAGTTCTCGAAGACGGCGCGCGCCGCCGACAGGGCCGCGACGGTGTGGCCGGTCTCGGCCAGCCGGCGTGCCCACAGCAGGTACAAGACCGGCGCCTGCGCGCGCTCGCGGTGGGACACCGCCACCCGCGTCCGCGACAGGACGCTGCCGGCGGCGGGGTCGCCGGTGTTGGCGAGAGCCAGAAGGGCGGCTTGCCGCGTCGGCGCGTCCGAGCTGGCGGTGAGCGACGCCAGCCGCCGCGCCCCTTCCCGCCCCGGACGCTCGCCGAGGGCCTTCACCACCGCCGGGCGGACAGTCGTCGGCGCCGCCGCCACGGCCTTCAGCAGCACCACCGGCACCTCCGGACCGCCGATCGTCACCAGCGCGGCGAGCGCCGGGCCCGCGAGACGCTCGTCCAGCAGGAAGTTCCCGAGTGGCCGCACCGTCTCCTCCCGGCCGGCGAGCTGCAGCTGCGAGATCAGGAACGCCGCCACCTCGCGGTCGTGTGCCCGGTCGAGCGCGGAGAGAAGCGCCTGCGCGAAGAGCAGGCGCTCGCTCTCCGCTCCCTGACGGGTGACGTAGACGGCCAGCCCGTTCACTGCGAACCGGGCGGGCGCGTCGTCACCACCCGCCGGCAGGACGCGCGCGATCACGTCGTCGAGAGCGGGAGCCCCGAGAGCGAGCAGGGCGCCGCACGCCTTGTCCCGCGCCGCGCCGCCGGGTGCAGGCAGGCCGTCGAGGATCGCGGAGACCTGCTGCTGGACCTCGGCCGTGATCACGGCAGGAGACCGCTGGGCCGGAGGCGCGGGCGTGGACGGCCGGCGCGCCGGACGACGGACGCCGGCGGCGGGTGCCTGGGCGGCATCGCCAGCGTGGGCGGCCCCGGCCAGCGAGGTGAGCGCGAGGATGGTGACCTGGAGACCCCTCATGACGTGCCCCCTCTCACGCCGACAGCCGCCAGGGCGCGCGCATCGGCTGGTTGGCGAGTCGATTCGCCTCCTCGTCCCCGGGGAAGCACTCCGCCTCCGGGTCGTAGCGCAGCGGCCGGCCGAGCTGCACCGCCATCTTGGCCAGGTTCACCAGCGTGCAGGAGCGGTGCCCGTTCCTCTCGTTGAGCGCGAAGCGGCGCCGCGTGCGCACCGACTCGGCGAAGTCCGTGACCTCCGGCTCCGGGTCGGGCAGCGCCGCCACCGCCTGCTCGAAGTGCGGGATGTCGGAGCGCAGGCCGCGGAAGATCTTCCCCTGTGGCCCCTCCAGGAAGGGCGCGTCCTTGTCGGCGTTCTCCCCGTCGAGCACGATCACGCAGCCGTCGGCGTAGCGCATGGCGATGCGCCGCCAGGTGCCGCAGGCATCAGGGTGCTGCTGCGGCGCGTCGGCGATCACCTCGACGGGACTGGTGTGGTCCTGGCCCAGGATGTACTGCACGGGGTCGAGGTAGTGCATCCCCATGTCGCCCAGGCCGCCCCCGTCGTAGTCCCAGTAGCCGCGGAAGGTCTGGTGCACGCGGTGCGGGTGGTAGGGCTTGAAGGGCGCCGGCCCCAGCCAGAAGTCGTAGTCGAGCTCGGGCGGGACCGCCTGCGGCGGCAGGCGGGTGAGGCCGGTCCAGTAGAACTTCCAGTCGAACCCGGTGGCGGCGCTGATGCGGGCCTTGATCGGCCAGCCGAGCAGCCCGCCCTGCACCGCCTTCTTCACCGGCTTCACCTCGGAGCCGAACTCGTAGAAGCGGTCACGGAAGCGGAACCAGGTGTTGACCCGCAGCATGCGAGAGGTGCGCGCGATCGCCCGCACCAGCGCCCGGCCCTCGCCGATGGTTCGGGTCAGCGGCTTCTCGCACCAGACGTCCTTGCCGGCCTCGGCGGCGGCGACGGAGATGAGCGCGTGCCAGTGCGGCGGCGTCGCCACGTGGACGATGTCGATGTCGGGCCGCTCCAGCAGCTCGCGGAAGTCGGTGTAGCCCTGGACCCCGGCTCCGGCCTGCTCGAGCGCGGCGGAAAGGTGTCCGCGGTCGACGTCGCAGACGGCCCGCAGCACGCCGTCCGGGTAGCCGAGGTGCGCGCGACCCATCCCGCCTACGCCGACCACGGCCTTGGTCAGCGTGTCGCTCGGCGGCGTGTAGCCGGATCCGCCGAGCACCCGGCGAGGAAGGATGGTGAGCGAGGCGGCGGTGACGGCGGCACTGCGGGCGAACTGCCGTCGCGAGATGGGCATGGCACCTCCTGGGCCGGACATCATATGCCGCCCGGAATACGCCGTATCCTTCGCGCGTATCGGGTGCGGGCCGTCACCCGCCCCCAGGGAGGTGCCCGTGCGCCGTCGCCTCGAGCCGCTCCGCTCCGCCTCCGGCCTCCTCGCCGTCACCGCTTCTCTTCTGCTCGCCGCATCCGCTGCGGCCGCGCAGCCGTTCGCGCGCGAGGACCTTCCGCCAGCGCTGCGTCCGTGGGTTCCCTGGGTCCTCGACGAGGTGCCGACCCTCGGCTGCGCCACGGTCCAGGGGCAGGCCGTCTGCCTGTGGCCGGGCCGGCTCTCGCTCGAGCTGGCCGCCGCCGGCGGCCGCTTCGGGCTCGAGCTCGAGGCGTCCCGTGCGGTCGACCTGCGGCTCCCCGGCAGCGCCGATCACTGGCCGGAGGAGGTGCGCCTCGACGGCTTCCCCGCCCCGGTGTTCGGCCGCGACGGCGCGCCGACCCTGCGGGTGGCCGCCGGCCGTCACCGCGTCGTCGGCCGCTTCGCCTGGTCACGCCTGCCCGAGTCGCTCCCCGTGCCCGCCGAGATCGGCCTTCTCGACCTCCGTCTGGACGGCCAGCCGGTGGCGCGGGCGCGGCGTGACACGGCGGGTCTGCTCTGGCTGCGCGCGGGCAGCGAGCGCGCCGGCGAGGGCGAGAGCCTGCGCCTGCAGGTCTTCCGCAGGATCCGCGACGGCATCCCGCTCTTCGTCGAGACCCAGCTCGAGCTGGAGGTGTCCGGCCGCGCCCGGGAGGTCGCGTTGCAGGGCGCCCTGCTGCCGTCGACGGTGCCGGTGGCGGTCGCCGGCGACCTGCCCGCGCGCGTCGAGGACGGCAGCCTGCGCGTGCAGGTGCGCGGCGGCCGCTACACCGTCAGCGTCGATGCCCGCGTCGAGGGCCGTCCCGCCGCGCTGACGCGGCCGAAGGGACGGGTCGAGCCGTGGCCGCCCCGCGAGGTGTGGGTCTTCGCCGCGGACGAGCGGCAGCGCCAGGTCGAGCTGTCGGGACCGACGCCGATCGATCCCTCACGCACCCAGCTGCCGGAGAGGTGGCGTGCGCTGCCGGCGTTCCTGCTCGAGCCCGGCGGCGCGCTCACCATCACCGAGAGCCGCCGCGGAGAGGCCGAGCCCCCGCCGGATTCCCTCGCCCTCGCCCGCGAGCTGTGGCTCGATGGCGACGGGCGGGCCGCCAGCGTCCGCGACCGGTTCAGCGGCGTGCTGCGGGCCACCTCGCGCCTCGATCTGCTCGCTCCGGGGACCCTCGGCCGGGTGGCCGTCGACGGCCAGGACCAGCTGGTCACCGCGCACCCGGCCAAGGGCACCGCGGGCATCGAGCTGCGACGCTCGGCGTTGCGGATGGACGCGGACTCCCGCCTGCCCGTGGGCGGGGCCATGCCGGCGGTCGGCTGGACGACGGGCGTCGAGCAGCTCCGGGCCACGCTGCACGTGCCTCCCGGCTGGAGGCTCGTCGCCGCCCCCGGCGTCGACCAGGTCCCCGGCACCTGGACCGCCCGCTGGACGCTGCTCGCGTTCTTCTTCGTCCTCGTGCTGACGCTCGCGGTCCATCGCCTTCTCGGCCTGCCGGCCGCCATCGTCGCCCTGCTGGCGCTCGGCCTCACCCACGGCGAGGCGGGGGCGCCGTTCGCCGCCTGGCTCAGCCTGGTGGCGGCGGTCGCGCTCGAGCGCGTGGCTCCGGCGCGCTGGATGCACCGGCTGGCGCGGGCGTGGTTCTACCTGAGCGTCGCCGTGCTGGTGGTGCTGCTCGTGCCGTTCGCTCGCGATCAGGTGAGGGCGGCGCTGTATCCGCAGACCGAGCAGGCCGGCGACGCGTTCCCGGACCTCAGGGGCATGGCGATGACCGCGCCCGCGGACGTCGCGGGCGGCGTGGTCGGTGGCGTTCCCGGCGCCCCGCCGCCGGGCCGCGCGATGAACGCGCCGGTGACGGAGGAACAGACGCCATCCCAGTCCCCGGAGGCCTTGCAGGCGCGGCGGGTGGCGCGGCCATCGCCTTCCTCCGCGTACTCCGCCCTGAACGTCGCGCTGGAGCAGGACCCCAAGGCCGTCCTGCAGACGGGTCCCGGCGTTCCCACCTGGAGCTGGCGGAGCTACACGCTGAGCTGGAGCGGCCCGGTCAACCGCGATCACCGCATCCGCCTGGTCCTGCTCTCGCCGTGGGCGAACCGCGCGCTGACGCTCCTGCGCCTCGCCCTGGTCGGGCTGCTCGGCTTCGTGCTGATCGCCGGCCGCTGGCCGTCACTCCCGCGGTGGCGGCGTCGCACCGCCGCCGCCGCGCTGCCTTTGGTCGCTGCCTTGGCGACGCTTCTCCCGCCGCCGGCGTCGGCCCAGGACAACGCGCCCGCCGCCGCCCTGCTGGAGCAGCTGAAGCAGCGTCTCACCCGGCCCGCGGCCTGCGAGCCGCACTGCGTCGCCACGCCGAGCCTCGTCCTGCGCCTCGGCGACAGTCGGCTCGATGTCGACGCAGAGGTCCATGCTGCGGCCGACGGCACCTGGGCCCTGCCCGGCCCCCCCGCCAGCTGGACGCCCTCGGAAGTCCGTCTCGACGGGGCGCCGGCGGTCGCCATCGCGCGCCTCAGCAATGGGTTCCTGTATCTGCGCCTGCCGCGTGGCGTGCACCGTGTCGAGGCGGGTGGCCCCGTCCCGCCCGGCGACAGCTTCACGCTGCAGTTCGCCGATCCGCCCCGTCACGCCCACGCGTCCGCCGAGGGCTGGGAGATCAGCGGCCTTCGCCAGGACGGCCCGGCCGAGCCGTCGATCCTGCTCACCCGTCGTCTCGGCGGACGCGCGGCGGCGCCGGAAGGCCGCTACGCTCCGTGGCTCGAGGTGACCCGCACCCTGCGCTTCGGCGTGACCTGGACGGTCGAGACCCGCCTGCGCCGGGTGACGCCGGCCGGGCAGCCGATCGCGCTCCGGGTGCCGCTGCTTCCGGGCGAGGCGCCGACCCGCGCCGACCTGGAGGTCGAACGCGGCGAGGCGGCGGTGAGCCTCGGCGGCGACGAGACGGAGACTGCCTGGTCCTCGACGCTGCAGCAGACGTCGCGCCTCGCGCTCCGCGCGCCCGAAGGCCGACCCTGGTCCGAGGTGTGGCGCCTGCAGTGCAGCGCCGTCTGGTCCTGCAGCACGACCGGGCTGCCGCCCGTCGCCCGTGTCGCCGACGGCGTGTTCGCGCCCGAGTACCAGCCCTGGCCGGGCGAGTCCCTGACCGTGGACCTCGTCCATCCCCAGGGTGTGCAGGGACAGACGCTGACCGTCGACGGCCTTCGCCTGGAGGCCTCGCCGGGTCGCCGCCTCGAACGCGTTCGCCTGGTCGCCACCGCCCGCAGCAGCCGCGAGCAGCCGATCGTGCTGCGGATCCCCGCGGACGCCGAGGTGCAGCAGGTGACCGTGGACGGCCAGGACCGTCCCGCTCGTCCCGAGGCCGGCGAGCTGCGGGTGACGATCCCCGCCGGAGCGCACACCATCGAGGTGCGCTGGCAGCAGCCCCGGGGCATGGGCGTCTTCTACTCCCTGCCCCGCGTCCGCCTCTCCGGCCCCGCGGTGAACCTGACCCAGCAGCTCGAGCTGCCGCCCGAGCGCTGGCTGCTCTCCACCCACGGTTCCGGGTGGGGACCGGCCGTCCTCTTCTGGTCGTATCTCGTGTTCCTGGTGGTCGTCGCCGTCCTGCTGGCACGCCTGCCCGGCAGCCCCCTCGGCACGGCGCAGTGGGTCCTGCTGGGCCTGGGTCTCAGCGTGTTGCCGGCGCTGGCCGCCCTCGTGGTGGCCGGCTTCGTCTTCGCGCTCGCGCTGCGCGCCCGCCGTCCGCCGCAGAGTGCGTGGGCGTTCGACGGGCTGCAGTTGCTGCTCGCCGCCTGGGGTCTGGTCAGCCTGGGTCTTCTCTACGTCGCCGTGCACCAGGGCCTGCTGTTCCGGCCCGACATGCAGGTGACGGGCGGGGGCAGCACCGACACGCTCCTGCGCTGGTACACCGACCGTGTCGCCGGCGAGACGCCCCCGGCCGGCGTCGTCAGCGTCTCGCTCTGGGTGTACCGGCTGGCGATGCTGCTGTGGGCGCTGTGGCTGGCGGCGGGCCTGGTGCGGGCGGCGGGTCCGGCGTGGCGGGCGTTCTCGGAAGGCGGCCTGTGGCGTCGGCTGCCGGGCCGGGCTGGGGTACCCTCGAGGTCATGAGGTTGCCCCGTTCGTCGACGATGGCTGCCCTGTCGGTGGCGCTCGCCGGGATGGCGGCGGCCGCCCGCGCCCAGCCGACGCCCCCGCACACGAAGGTCTCGCTGCTCGCCGAGACGGACGCCGTGCGGCCGGGACGTCCGCTCCACCTCGCCGTCCGCCTGCAGATGGAGCCGGGCTGGCACACCTACTGGCGCAACCCCGGAGACGCGGGGCTGCCCACCCGCGTGAGGTGGACGCTGCCGTCCGGGTTCGAGGCCGGCGAGGTCCGCTGGCCGTACCCGCAGCGCTTCACCCAGGGGCCGGTAGGCAGCTACGGCTACGCGCGCGAGGTCCTGCTGCTGGACGAGGTCCGCGTGCCGGCCTCGCCGGTGAATCACGAGGTACGCATCGGAGCGCACGTGGACTGGCTGGAGTGCCAGGAGGCCTGCCTTCCCGGCAAGACGGACGTGTCCCTCGTGCTCCCGGTCCGGGCCGCCGCCGGGCCCGGGCCGGACGCCGCGGCGTTCGCGGAGGCCAGGGGTCGGCTGCCGGTGAGCGATCCGGCCTGGCGGTTCGGCGCCGCGACAGCCGCCGGCGACGTGGTTCTCACCGTCACGCCTCCGCCAGGGACGACGGTTTCGGACGCGTCGTTCTTCCCGGTGAGGCCACGGCTCCTCGACCACGGCAAGCCGCAGCGGCTCGAACGCACCGCCGGGGGCTTTCGTCTGCTGCTGCCACGCGACCCGAACGGCACCCTCGCCCAGCACCTGGACGGCGTTCTCGTGGCGCAGAGCGGAGGCCGCACGCGAGCGCTGGAGGTCGATGTCGCGCTGGCGCGCTAGAATCGCAGGAAGCGTCCGGGAAGATCGCGCCGCACAGGAGGTCTCATGAGAAGCCTCGCGCTCCTCTCGCTGTCGTTCGTCTCGCTGCCTGCACTCGTCAGCCCCGCCGCCGCCCAGGCCGTCGTCGGCCAGAAGGCGCCCGCCTTCACCGCCACCGACACCGCGGGCCGGACGCGTTCGCTGTCGGAGTTCCAGGGCAAGGTGGTGGTGCTCGAGTGGTGGAACCCGCAGTGCCCCTTCGTGGGCAAGCACTACGGCAGCGGCAACATGCAGCGGCTGCAGAAGGAATGGACCGGCAAGGGGGTGGTCTGGCTGACCGTCGACTCCTCCGCGCCGGGCCAGCAGGGCCACGTCGACGCCGCCCAGGCGAACGCCCTCATGCGGGAGCGCGGGGCGTCACCGACCGCGCTGCTGCTCGACCCGGACGGCACGGTCGGCCGCGCCTACGGCGCCAGGACCACACCGCACATGTTCGTCATCGACACCGCCGGCACGCTGGTGTACGCCGGCGGCATCGACGACAAGCCCTCGACCGACAGGGAGGACGTCGCCACCGCCCACAACTACGTGGCGGCGGCGCTCACCGAGGTGACGAGCGGCCGCAAGGTCAGCACCGCCACCAGCCGGCCCTACGGCTGCGGCGTGAAGTACAAGTCCTGAGCCGCGGGGCGGCGGCTCCGTCCGGACGGCGTCGCCCCTTCTGCGGTAGGTTACCGACCATCGGAGGTCCGCCATGGCCCGTGCGCTGCTGATCGCCGCCCTCGGCGTCGCCGCCCTGCTGTCCGTCGGGTTCCTGGCGAGCGCGCAGCTGGAGACAGCCGCCCCGCCGCCGTACCGCAACCCGCAGCTCGCCGTCGAGCAGCGGGTGGCCGACCTGCTGGGTCGGATGACCCCGGCCGAGAAGGCCCGTGTGCTCTCCGGCTCCGGCTGGATGGAGAGCGCGCCCATCGCGCGGCTGGGGATCCCGGCGATCAAGATGGCCGACGGCCCCATGGGCGTCCGCAACTGGGCCGGGCCTTCGGCGGTGACCAACGCGGCCACCGCTGCGCCGGTGCAGGCGACGGCCTTCCCCGCCGCCATCGGCATGGCCGCGAGCTGGGACCCGGAGCTGGTGCAGGCGGAGGCGCGAGTGATCGCCCAGGAGGTGAAGGCCCTCGGGAGGGACATGATCCTGGCGCCGACCGTGAACATCCAGAGGACGCCGCTCTGGGGCCGCAACTTCGAGGGCTACGGCGAGGACCCGTACCTGGCGGCGCGCATGGGCACGGCCTACGTGCGCGGCGTGCAGGCCGAGCGGGTCATCCCCTCGGTCAAGCACTTCGCCGCCAACAACGAGGAGTTCGAGCGCCACCGCATCGACGAGGACATCGACCTGCGCACGCTGCAGGAGATCTACTTCCCCGCCTTCCGGGCGGCGGTGCAGGAGGCCGGAGCCTGGGCCGTGATGAACGCCTACAACCGGGTGAACGGCCGGTACTGTGCCGAGAACCCGTTCCTGCTCCGGGAGACGCTGCGCCGCGAGTGGGGCTTCAGGGGTTTCGTGGTCTCCGACTGGGGGAGCACCTACAGCACGGCGTCGACGATCGACGCCGGCATGAACCTGGAGATGCCGGGCGGCGAGCCCATGCGCCGCTGGATCGTGCGGCCCGACACGCAGAAGGCCGGCAACGGCGCGGGCTGGCTGACCGAGGACAAGGTGACGGCCGCGCTCGCCTCGGGCCAGGTGAAGCAGGAGACCGTGGACGACAACGTCCGCGAAATCCTGCGCGTGATGTTCACGGCCGGGCTCTTCGACCAGCCGAAGGCCGGCGGCGGCGAGGTGGACACCCCCGAGCAGCGAGCGGTGGCGCGCCGGGCGGCGACCGAGAGCCTCGTCCTGCTGAAGAACGACGGCGACCTGCTCCCGCTCGACCCGCGGAAGACGCGTGCGGTCGCGGTGATCGGCCCCGCCGCGGCGGTGCCCCGCACCGGAGGCGGCGGCAGCTCGCTGGTGCGGCCGAAGTACGCGGTCACTGCCCTCGACGGCATCAAGGAGGCGGCCGGCGGAACGGTCGAGGTGGCCTACGCGCTGGGCGTCGCCATGGAGGGCGAGCCGGCTCCGTCCGACCCGAAGGCGGCGCAGGCCGAGGCGGTGGCGCTGGCGGCGAAGGCGGACGCCGCGGTGGTGGTGGTCGGCTACTCGTTCCGCCTGGAGGGCGAGGGCCACGACCGGCCGTCGATGGACCTGCCGGCCGGCCAGGACGACCTGATCAAGGCCGTGGCCGCCGCGAACAGGAACACCGTGGTGGTGGTGATGGCCGGCGCGCCCGTCACCCTGACCGGCTGGCTCGGCCAGGTCCGCGCCGTGCTGTACGCCTGGTACGGCGGCCAGGAGGCAGGCCACGCCGTGGGCGACGTCCTCTTCGGCGGGGCGACGCCGTCCGGCAAGCTGCCCATCACCTTTCCCGCCCGGCTCGAGGACTCGACGGCCTGGGGCCACTACCCCGGCGAGAACCTCCACGTCCGCTACGCCGAGGGCATCTACGTCGGCTACCGCGGTTTCGACAAGCGCAGGCTCGAGCCCCTGTTCCCCTTCGGCTTCGGCCGCTCGTACACGACCTTCGAGTACGGCGAGCTTCGCGTCGACAAGCCGACGGTCCGCTCGGGCGAGACCGTCGGTGTGACGCTGCAGGTCCGCAACCGCGGCGCGCGCGCCGGCGCCGAGGTCGTGCAGCTCTACCTGAAGGACGTCGAGTCGAGCCTCGACCGGCCGGAGAAGGAGCTGAAGGGCTTCCAGCGGCTGGAGCTCGCGCCCGGCGAGGCGAGGGCCGTCCGCTTCACCCTGGACAAGGCCGCGATGTCCTTCTTCCATCCGGGACGGAAGGCCTGGGTGGCCGAGCCCGGCGCCTTCGAGGTGCTGGTGGGCGCGTCCTCCCGGGACATCCGGCTGCGAGGCGGGTTCACGCTGGTCGAGTGAGCGCGGCCTCGATGGCCTGCACCGTCCGGGCGACGTCCTCGCCCGTCGTCGCCCAGCCGGAGACCGACACCCGCATGCAGCGCAGTCCGCGCCAGGTGGTGCAGGCGAACAGGGCCTCGCCGGAGGCGACGATCCGCGCCGTGACCTCGTCCGTGCGCCGGTCGTGGTCCGCCTCGGCCGCTCCCGGCCGGGGATCCAGGAAGCGCAGCAGGCCCTGGTTGATCCGCGGCCGGCAGAGCACCCGGACCCCGGGGAGCCGCGCCGCGCCCTCGACGATGTCGCGGGCGTGGCGGCAGCAGTCGGCGACGATCCGGCCGATGCCGTCGCGCCCGAGGCTGGCGATGGCGGCATAGGTGGCGAACCCGCGAGCGCGCCGCGAGTACTCGGGGTTCCAGTCGACCTGGTCGCGGGCCACGTCGGAGTGGTCCAGGTAGGCCACACGGTGAGAGAAGGCGCGGCGGTGCGCCTCGCGGTCGGCCACGATCGCATAGCCGCAGTCGTAGGGGACGTTGAGCCACTTGTGGCCGTCGGTCGCCCAGGAGTCCGCCTGCTCGACGCCGTTCGTGAGCGGCCGGTGTGCCGGGCTCGTGGCCGCCCACAGGCCGAACGCCCCGTCGACGTGGACCCACGCGCCGTGCCGGTGAGCCACCGGGATCACGTCGGGGAACGGATCGAAGGCGCCGGTGTTGAGGTCGCCGGCCTGCAGCAGCACGATCGTCGGCACGCCTGGCGTCTCCTCCAGCACCGGCTCGAGGGCCGTGCCCGTGAGCCCACGCTCGTCCACGGGGATGTCGACGACCGCCTGCCGCCCCAGCCCGAGCAGGCGCAGGGCGCGCTCGATCGTGCCATGCCTCTGGTCAGAGCTCACCACGCGGATCGGCGGCGCGCCGAAGAGCCCCCGCTGCTCGACGTCCCAGCCGTGCCTCGCCAGCACGGCGTTGCGGGCGGCGGCCAGGCAGGTGACGTGCGCCATCTGGCAGCCGGTGACGAGCGCGAAGCTCGCGGCGGCCGGCAGGCCCAGCAGCTCGAGCAGCCACCGGCCGCAGACCTCCTCCACCACGGCCGCCGCCGGCGCTACCGCGAACATCCCGGCGTTCTGGTCCCAGGCCGCCGTCAGCCAGTCCGCCGCCAGCGCCGCCGGCACCGATCCGCCGATCACCCAGCCGAAGAAGCGACCGCCGGCGCTGCCGGCGAGCCCGCCGGCGACGGCCGCGGCCAGCCGCTCGATCACCGCCGTCGGCTCGCTGCCCACCTCCGGCAGCGGCTGGTCGAGTCGCCGGCGCAGCTCCGCCAGGGTGGCGGTGGCACCGACGGGCGCCTCCGGCAGCGCCTCCAGGTACTCGACGGCGAGCGCCAGCGCGCGCTGCAGGACGGCCGAGTCGACGGACGGGTTGCTGAGCATCCGTCGATTGCAGCACAGTTCACGACCGCCGTAACCTCGAGGCGCGCCGGGGGAACTGATAATCGGCATGCGTCGTCGTCGGTGAGTCTGCCCTCGAAGGAGGCCCTGCTGTCATGGCGACTAGGACCGTCCCTCCGACCGCCGTCCATTCGCTTGAATCGGCACCGACGCGCGCCGATCGCCTGCGCCGGTTCCTGGCACGTCGCTGGGTGCCTTCCGCCGCGATCGGGCTCGCCCTCCTGCTGGTGTCGCCCTGCCTGCGCAACGGCCGGATGGGCGACGACTACATGCAGATGGCCCGCGTCGACCCACAGCTGCACGTCCCCGGGTTCTCCTACGCGCCGCTGGACCTGTTCACCTTCGTCTCCGGCGATCCTGCCCAGCGCAAGGTGCTGCTGGACGAAGGCGTCTTCGGCTGGTGGACCGCCCCGGACTTCCGGATGTCCTTCTGGCGTCCGCTCTCCTCGCTGACCCACCTCGTCGACCAGCTGCTGTGGCCTCGGTCGTCGGTGCTGGGGCACCTCCACTCGATGGCGTGGTTCGCCGCGCTGCTGGCGGTGCTCGCCTCTCTCTACCGCCGCTTCCACGTCCCCTGGGTCGCCCACCTGGCGCTCGTCCTGTACGCGCTCGACGACGGGCGCGGCTGGGTCCTGGGCTGGCTGGCCAACCGCAACGCGCTGGTGGCGGCGGCTCTGGGCTTCGCGGCGCTTCTCGTCCACGACCGCGCGCGGCGGGACGGGTGGCGGCCGGGCGGGTGGCTCGCCCCCGCGGTCTTCGCCCTGGCCCTGCTGGGCGGCGAGGCGGCCCTCGCGGTCACCGCGTACTTCCTGGCGCACGCGCTGTTCCTGGACAGGGGGACGCTGGGCCGACGCCTCGGCCGCCTCTGGCCGTACGCGGCCCTGTCGGTCGCCTGGCTGGTGGCCTACAAGGTCCTCGCCTACGGGACCACCGGCGGAGGCATGTACCTCAACCCCCTCGACGAACCGATCCCCTACCTCCGCGCGCTGGTCGAGCGGCTCCCGGTGCTGCTGGCGGCCCAGGTCGGGCTGCGCGTGGCCGACGCCTGGCTGGTCCTGCCGATGCTGTCCGCCACCGCGCCGCTCGTGGCCTACCTGCTGGCTCTCCTGCTGCTCGCCGTGTTCACGATCGCGCTCGCTCCGGTGTGGCGCCGCGAACCGGTCTGCAGGTTCTGGACGGTGGGTGCCGTCCTCTCGCTGCCGCCCGCCTGCGCCACGTTCCCGATGGACCGGCTGCTGGTCTTCGTCGGCGTGGGGGTCATGGGGGCGATCGCGCTTCTCTTCGCCTGGTGGCTGGAGGGGGCGGCGCTGCTCCTCTCCCGTGCGCGCCGTGCCCTGGCCGGCACCGTCGTGGCGCTGCTGGCCTTCTCGCACCTGCTGCTGGCGCCGCTGCTGGTGGCGCCGCGGGTGATGCTCCTCGGCTACGTGGCCGGCATGGGCGAGATCCTCGACGCCTCGATCCCCGTCGACGCGTCGGTCCGCGACAAGACGCTGGTGATCCTCAGCTCCTCCGCAGAGATGACCACCTTCCCCTCCTGGATGCAGCGCCAGGTGACCGGCACGCCGCGGCCTCGGCGCATGCGGTTGCTGGCGACCTGCTTCGCCGACCTCCGGGTCACCCGGTTGGACGCCGCCAGGTTGCGCGTGCGGCCCGACCGGGGCTTCCTCGACTACGAGACGCTGCGGATGGTGCGCGGGCTCTCCCGGCCGTTCCACCCGGGCGACACGGTCGTTCTCCCCGGCCTGCGCGTGCGGGTGAACGAGGTGACCACGGACGGCCGCCCGGCGGAAGCGGACTTCGACTTCGGCCTGCCGCTGGAGGACGCCTCGCTGCTGTGGATGCGGGTGCGCGCCGGCGGTCCGCTGGACCGGTGGTCGCCGCCCCCCGTGGGCGAGACGGTGCTGCTGCCCTCGATCGCCCCCCGACCTGCTTCCGGCTCATCACCAGCTTCGTCCGGGTCTGACCGCCCGGCCCGCTGATGTCCTGGCTGACATTGTGCCCCAGCCGCTCGCTGGATCAGAATGTCCTCCGATGATTCTCACGGGGGCGTTGCTGCTGATGGTGACCATGGGTGAAGGCCCATCGACGCAGGACTGGGTCGACCTGGCGCGCTACGCGGGACGCTGGTACGAGATCGCCCGCCTGCCGAACCGCTTCCAGCGGCAGTGCGCGGGCGACGTCATCGCGATCTACACGCTGCGGGCGGACGGCCGCGTCACCGTCCTGAACCAGTGCCGGAAAGCCGATGGCACGACCGCGTCGGCCGAGGGCGAGGCCCGGCGCGCGGACCCGGACGGCCCGGCGTCGCGGCTCAAGGTCCGCTTTGCTCCCGGGTTCCTTTCCTTCCTCCCCTTCGTGTGGGGCGACTACTGGATCCTGGAGCTGGACCACGACTACCGCTACGCGCTCGTGGGCGACCCCGCACGCAAGTACCTCTGGTTCCTCAGCCGGACGCCGACGATGGACGCGGCGACCTACGAGTCGCTGACGGCCGCCGCGACCCGTCTCGGGTTCGACGTGGCGCGCCTGGAGCGCACGCCGCAGTCGACGCGCTGAGCGGGGCTCGTTGACCGGCCCCCGTCGGGCGACGTAGCGTGTCGCCCGCCGGAGGTCCCGATGACGATGCTCGTCCCCGTCCTCCTCGCCGCGCTGCCGGCCACGATCACCTTCGACGCCTCGCTTCCCGCCGGCGAGAAGCGGATCGCAGTCGCGGACCTCGCCGCCGACTTCCCGCGCGACTGGTCGAGGTACGAGACGCTGGTGCTCGAGCTGCGCGCCTCCTCGCCCCAGCGGATCCAGCTGCGGATCCACGTGCGTGACAGCCCGGCCGGGAAGAGCCGCGCCAGCCGTGTGGTCTTCCAGCCCTGGCCCGGCGTCCGGCTCCGCGCCGCGATCCCGATGTCCCTGCTGATCCAGCCGCCGGCGACCGGCGACGACATGGCTGCGGTCGGCAACCGTTCGCAGGTCGGCTACTACCTGGGCTTGTGGGGACCGTTCGTGCCGCTGACCGATGTCGAGTCGATCGGCTTCGCGATGGAGCACCCGGTCGGCTCACCCACCCTCGAGCTGCGATCGATCCGTGTCGAGCGCACCTCCCCGGGCGACGCCGTCCTCGACGGGCTTCCGCTGGTCGACGCCCTCGGCCAGTACACGCAGGGCTCGTGGTCCGGGAAGGCCGCCTCGCTCGAGGAGCTGCGGCGCGACTGGCTGGCCGAGGAGAAGGCGCTGGCGCCGGCGGCCTCCGGCCTTTGCCGGTACGGCGGCTACCGGGACCTCCAGGCGACGCCCAGCGGCTTCTTCCGCCTCGAGAAGCGCGACCACCGCTGGTGGTTCATCGACCCCGACGGTCACCTCTTCCTCTCGCTCGGTGTCGACGTGGTGCAGCCGTGGATGGCGACCCGCCTCGCCGGCCGGGAGACCCTCTTCGCCGAGCGGCCCCCCGATGCGGTGCAGCCCGCGCGCGAGGACGGCGAGCGCGATCCCGGCGTCTCCTTCTTCACCTGGAACCTGCTGCGTCGCTTCGGCGCGGACTGGCAGCGAGGCTTCGCGGACCTCGCGTTCCGGCGCATGGAGGCCTGGGGTCTCAACACCATCGGCAACTGGAGCGACGAAGCGCTGTGGCCGGCGAAGCGCCGGCCGTACGTGGTCCCGCTCGAGAGCTGGCTGACGGAGGTGAGCTACCTGGGGCTGCCCGACGTCTACTCCGAGGCGTTCGAGCGGCAGGCCGACGAGCGCGCCGCGCGCCAGTGCGAGCCGCGGCGCGACGACCCCTGGCTGCTCGGCTACTTCCTGGCCAACGAGCCTCCCTTCCCGCAGAAGGAGCTGCAGACGGTCGATCTCATCCTGTCGGGTCCCGCGACCCCCACCCAGGCCGCGCTCCTGCGCTGGCTGGCGGAGGGCGACAGCGAGAAGCGGCGCAAGGAGTTCGTGGCGGAGGCCTTCAGCCGCTACATCGCGCTCACCAGCGCGGCGGTGCGGCGGCACGACCCCAACCACCTGAACCTCGGGATGCGCAGCGGCGGCCGGCCCACCCCCGCCGAGATCCGCGCCGCCCGTCCCTTCGACGTCTACAGCGTCAACATCTACGACTACGAGGTCAGCCCCGCGCGGGTCAAGGAGATCGCCGGCCTGACCGGCAAGCCGATCCTCATCGGCGAGTTCCACTTCGGCACGCCCGGCCGCGGCCTGGCTGCGAGCCTGGTGCAGGTCCGCGACCAGCACGAGCGCGGCCGTGCCTATCGCTACTACGTGGAGAACGCCCTCGCCATGCCGGAGGTGATCGGCACGCACTGGTTCCAGTGGGCGGACCAGCCCTCCACCGGTCGCTTCGACGGCGAGAACTACGGAATCGGCCTGGTCGACGTCACCGACCGCCCCTACCCGGCCCTGGTGGCGGCGCTCGTGGAGACGCACAAGCGCGTGCGCGGCCTGCACGCGGGCGCGCTCCAGCCGTCCCGGGAACGGCCGGCGGTCGACTGAGAGCCCCTGCGAGGATCGCTGGACATAATGGCACCACCATGGCCCCTGCCCTCCTCGTTGCCGCAGTCATGAGCTTCGTCCCGGTGTCCGATCCGCACGTCGCCGTGATGGGCCGGGTGGAGCGCCCGGAGCCCGGGCGCATCCGCTTCGGCTACCCGGGTGTCACCCTGCGCCTGCGGTTCGAAGGAGAGTCGCTGGGGCTGCGCGCCTCGGCCGAGACGCCGAACACCCACCTCGCGGTGATCGTCGACGGCGCTTCGCCGCGCCTGGTCCGCCTGCCCAGGGGCGAGAGCGACACCATGCTGGCCGACGGCCTGGGCCGAGGCCCGCACCTGGTCGACGTCGTGCACCGCACCGAGACCTGGATGTCGGTGGTGAACGTCCGCGGCTTGCTGCTGCCGTCCGGTGGTCGCCTGCTCGAGCCGCCGCCGTGGCCGAGGCGCCGCCTGCTCTTCGTCGGCGACTCCGTCACCTGCGGCGAGCGCATCGACCGCCAGCTCGGCGAGACCGAGCCCTTCGCCTCCTCGAACGGCTATCTCTCGTACGGCATGCGCCTCGCCCGTGCCCTCGGCGCCCAGTGCCACCTGGTCTGCTACGGCGGGCGCGGGCTCGTCCGCGACTGGCGCGGCCGCACCGACGTCCTCACCGGCCCCCGGCTCTTCGACCTCGCCGTCGCCGACGAGATCGGCGGCCCGACGTGGGACCATGCCTCCTACGTCCCCGACCTCGTCTTCGTCTCCCTGGGCACCAACGACTTCAACCTCGACCTGGGCCCGCTGCCCGAGCGCGAGGCGTTCGTCTCCGCGTACGTGCGCTTCGTCCGCAGCATTCGGTCGCGATATCCCGACGCCCAGGTCTTCCTCACCGAGGGCGCGATCGTCAACGACGAGGCGGATGCGAGACGGCCGCAGAAGACGGTCCTCCGCGAGTACCTCGCCGAGACGGCCCGGCGGCTCGCGGATGCACGTCTGCGCGTGGTCCCCTCGCAGCACTACCCGGGGGACGCCCAGAACGTCCATCCCACGAACGAGCAGCACGCCGCCATGGCCCGCGACTTCGAGCCAGTGATCCGGCAGGCGATGGGCTGGGCGGAGGACGGGACCGACGGCACGGCCTCCGTCCCCGTCGAACAGGAGCCGAAGCACAGGCTGGTCCTGCAGAACGACTACCTGGAGGTCCTGCAGGTGACCATTCCCGCCGGCGAGAGCACGCGGATGCACACGCACTCCCACGACGGAGTCGCGATCCGCCTCAGCGACGCCACCGTCAGCTCGGACACCCCCGGCAGGAGATCGACGCCGCCCGGCCGCTCGCAGGCCGGCGACGTCTCGGCCACGGCCTGCGCGCGGGCGCCGTTGACCCATCGCGTGCACAACGTGGGCACGACGACCTTCGAGGTCCTCGACCTCGAGTTCCTGAAGCGGCCGGACGGCCCGGCCGCCGCGGCGATCGCCCCACCCGCGGCCGAGAACGAGAGCGCTCGCGTCTACCGCTGGCCGCTCGCCCCGGGCGCCTCGACCCCGCAGCACAGCCACGAGCGCCCGTACCTGATCGTCGCGGCAACCCCGATGCAGCTCCGGATGACCGCGCCGGACGGCAACGCCATGGACCACGCGGTGAAGGCCGGCGACTTCCATTGGGTCGACACGAAGGCGACCCACGTCCTCACGAACCGCGGGAGCGAGCCCGGCGTCATCGTCGAGGTCGAGCTGAAGTAGCTATCTCCCGCTCGCCCAGGCCAGGCCGTCGGGACCCTTGCCGGTGGCGATGCGGCCGGTGACGGTGAGGGTGGTCAGGTCGACGACCGCGACGTTGTCGTCCGAGCTGACGGCGACGAACGCCCGCGAGCCGTCGCCGCAGACGAGGATCCCTGCGGCGCCGTGCCCCAGGCCCAGCCGCTTCACGACACGGCGCGAGGCCGCGTCGAGCACGACGAGGTCGCCCGAGCCGAGGTCGGAGACGAGCACCCGCTTTCCGTCCGGCGTGAACTTCAGGCGGTTGCTGCGCTTCGTGTCCACGGGCACCGTCTGCACCACCTGCTTCGTGGCGAGATCCACGATGGCGACCGTGCCATCCCCCGAGTTCGCCGCCCACAGCTCGCGGCCGTCCGGCGACACGTCGAAGCCCTCGGGCCCGCGTCCGACGGGGACGTGCGTCGCCGTCCAGCCGGACACGTCGCCCTGCCTCGCACGCTCGAGCAGCGTCACCGTCCCCGCGTTGACGTCGGCGGTGAAGATCCGCTGCTCGTCGCGGGAGACGACCAGCATGTGCGTACGGTCCTGGCCGATGCCGAGGACCCAGTCGACGTGCCGCGCCGACGGGTCGTACCGCCCGATCAGCTTGCTGCCTTCGGCCGTGAAGTAGACGCGGCCGCCCGCGAGCTCCAGGCCGTGTGGCGCTCGCAGCGCCCCCAGGTCCACCGGCGGCAGGGCCTTTCGGGCCACGAGGTCGACCACGCTCAGCGTGTGACCCGGCGTCGAGAAGGCGCCGTAGTTCGTGATGTAGGCAAGCCGCCCGTCGGCTGCAGCGACTACCTCGTGGGGGTCTTCGCCGGCATCGGCTCGCGCCAGCACCTCGAGCCGGACGGGATCCACGATGGCCAGAGAGCGAGCCCCCTTCTCCAGGACGAGGAGAGCAGGAGCCTGGGCGTGGGCGGCAGCCGTCGCCGCCAGAAGAGCCGCAAGCCACCCGGCCGTGAGCCCGACCCGTGCGCGAAACGTCTGCATCGTGCCTCCTCGTCAACCCTCGTGGGGCCTTGCCAGTATGGTGGCACGAACCCGCTGATGCGTCAGCGGCGTGAGCGCGGGCCACAATATCCGCGCCTCTTCTCCGTCTACACCCGTAGATGAGGGACGCGGTGAGCCTCGAGGCGCTCATGCCACTCGAACAGGATCGCCGGATCGCCGACGTGGTCGGGCGCGAGCAGCGCCGGCTGCGCGACTTCATCCGCCGGCGGGTGGCGGACCCCAGCGATGCGGAAGACGTCCTCCAAGAGGTCTTGTCCGCCCTGGTCGAGGCCAACCGCCTGCTGGTGCCCATCGAGCACGTCACCGGCTGGCTGTTCCGGGTGGCCCGCAACCGCATCACCGACCTCTTCCGCCAGCGCCGGCCGGAGAGCCTGAGCGCCCCCGCGAGCGCGGGAGCGGACGAGGAGCGGCTGCGGCTCGAGGACCTGCTGCCTTCGCCCGATGCCGGGCCCGAGGCCCTCTACTTCAGGAACCTCCTCCTCGACGAGCTGGAGGACGCCCTCGACGAGCTGCCGGAGGAGCAGCGCGAGGCTTTCCTGGCCCACGAGCTGGAAGAGCGGAGCTTCCGGCAGATGGCGGCCGAGACCGGGGTCGGCATCAACACGTTGCTCTCACGGAAGCGGTACGCGGTCCTGCGCCTGCGCGAGCGGCTGCGGGCGATCTACGAGGAGTTCACGAGATGACGAGGTACTGGTCGCACTGGTCACGGAAGCAGAAGCTGGCCGCCTTCGTGCCCCTGTTCCTGGCGGGCGGCGCACTGTTCGTCGCCGTCGGCGGCGAGGTCGTGAAGCTGCTGTGGAACGCCGTCCTGCCGCCGCTGTTCGGCTGGCCGCAGGTCGGCTTCTGGCAGGCACTGGGCCTGCTCATCCTCTGCCGGATCCTCTTCGGTGGGCTCGGCCACGGAGGAGGCGGCGGGCGCTCGCCCGGCGGGCGACGACTCGCCGCACACTGGGCGCGGATGAGCGCCGAGGAGCGGGAGCGGTTCCGCCAGGCGTTGCGCGACCGCGGGCTCGACCCCACGACCGGCGAGCCTTCCCCCGGCGAGTCATCCCCGCGCTGAGCCCGTGTCGACTGGCGCTCTTTCGTCACCAGGGTCAGGCCCCGGGCCGACCGATCATGCCGTCGGGGGTCCCCGAGGTGAAGGTCCGGGGAGCGGAAGGTCGGCCCTCAGCTTCCCGAACTCCGCCGCCCGCCCCCGCGTAACGGCGAGCAGGCGAGGTGCGCCGACGCTCCGATCAGGAGACAGCGATGGGTGTGCTCTTCCAGGACGTCCGGTACGCGGTGCGGGCGCTGGCCAGGGACCGCGGCTTCGCGGCCGTGGCGGTGCTGGCCCTGGCCCTCGGCATCGGCGCCAACACCGCGATCTTCAGCATCGTGAATGGCGTCCTCCTCCGGCCGCTGCCCTACCGCGAACCGGATCGCCTGGTGCGGCTGAGCGAGACCGCACCCGGCTTCGCCAGGATGTCTCTCGCCTACCAGAACTTCGTCGATTGGAGAGAGCAGAGCCGCAGCTTCGAGCACGTGGCCGCGCTCCGCTGGGAGGACTACGACCTCACCGGCGAGGGCCAGGGCGAGCACCTGAGCGGCAGGATGGTCTCGGCCGACTTCTTCCGCGTCCTGGGGGTCAGCCCCGTCCTGGGCCGGGACTTCGATCCTGCGGGCGACCGGCTCGGCTCCGCGCCCGTGGTCCTGATCGGCGGCGGGCTGTGGAGCCGGCGGTTCGGAAGGAGTCCCTCCGTCGTGGGTCAGCAGTTGAGGCTCAACGGCGCCAGCTACACCGTCGCGGGCGTCGTTCCCGCCGACTTCCGGTTCGAGGGCCAGGCCGACGTCTACTCGCTCCTCGAACAGTGGGACGACGTCCTCACCCGCTCGCGCGAGTACCATCCCGGGCTGTACGCGGTCGGGCGGCTCAGGGCCGGCGTCACGCGGGCCCAGGCGCAATCGGAGATGTCGGCCATTGCCGCCCGCCTGGCCGAGGTCTACCCGAAGTCGAACCGCCGGCACGGCGCCGACGTCATGCCGCTGACGACCGCCATCGTCGGAGACGTCCGCCCG
>Ga0335069_10000318_pt1 | contig 82821 bp, 50 predicted proteins | sample Lox_Sample_11_FD_206714 | JGI IMG/M metagenome (GOLD analysis project Ga0335069, IMG submission 206714) | Soil microbial communities from Loxahatchee National Wildlife Refuge, Florida, United States - Lox_Sample_1.1 | ecosystem: Environmental > Terrestrial > Soil > Wetlands | place: USA... | reverse complement strand
AGACGCTCGACCCCGCCGCGATGGAAGCCGCTACAACTCAGTACGGTGCCAACTCGGTTCAGCAGCTCTATCGGACAAGTAGTGGCGGGGGAACGAGCTGGGCTGGGGGCAATGGGGACAACCTGCCCTACTGGTTGAAGATGGTGCGGAGCGGAAACGATTTCAGCTCCTTCATATCGGTGGATGGTCAGAGCTGGACCCCGGTTGGAAGCACCCAAACGATCCCGATGGCACAGAACGTCTACATCGGTCTCGCGGTCACGAGTATCAATAATGGCCAGCTGACGACGGCGACTTTCGATAACGTCTCGGTCACTTCTTCGGCAAATGTCGCACCGGTGATTCTCGGAGTCTCGGCAACAAGTGGGTCGATCGGAAGTCAGGTCATTATTAGTGGCCAAAACTTCGGCACTCTGCAGAATGGCAGCCTTATGTTGCTCAACGATTCGCCCGTGGCGGTGAATTCCTGGGGCGCTACCTCGATTACAATCACGATCCCCTCGGGTGCCTCTTCGGGCTACCTGATTGTCTCCGTATCGCCCGGCATGGATAGTAGTAATCCCGTCAATTTCGAAGTTACGCCGAATCCGCTGCCGACCGGATGGCTAGATAAAGATATTGGGGCCGTCGGAATCATCGGCAGCACAACCTACGCCAACGGGACCTTCACCGTGAGTGGCTCCGGATCTGACATTTGGGGGAACGGCGACCAGTTCAACTTTGTATATCAGCCACTCGCTGGCGATGGCAGCGTTATCGCTAGGGTCGTCACGTTCGGCAATGGCAAAGCAGGCGTCATGTTTCGGGAAACGCTCGATCCGGGCGCAACAGAGGTGGACACCACTCAGTACTACAGCAATTCAGTTCAACAGCTCTATCGGTCTGTCACAGGCGGGGGTACAAGTTGGGCAGGAGGGAACTCGGACGGCCTACCGTACTGGGTCGAGATCGTCCGGACCGGCAACAATTTCACCTCGTTCATGTCTCCGGACGGTGTGAATTGGTCTCAGGTTGGCAACACCCAGACGATCATGATGGCACAGAACGTTTACGTCGGGCTAGCTGTCGCGAGTCTTAATAACGGACAGTTTTCAACTGCGACCTTCGACAATGTTTCCGTAAACTCGGTGGCGAATCCTGCACCTGTGATAACCGCGTTGTCCCCAACAACGGCCTCCGTTGGGAGTGAGGTTTTAGTCGAAGGTAATAACTTCGGAACCCTGCAGGGTGGAAGTCAGTTGCTCTTCAACGGAAACCCCCTTGCGGTAAGTGTATGGACTGACACCTCCATTACCTTCACCATTCCCCCCGGAGCGACATCAGGCCCGGTCATGGTATCCATCGCGCCGGGCATGAACGATAGCAATCAACTCAGGCTCGAAATTACTACTCAGCCCCTGCCAACCTCATGGTCCAACCAGGACGTTGGTCCCGTCGGCAGCCTGATGGGAATCGCCACATTCGCGAATGGGACGTACACCGTCACGGGAGGAGGCACTGGCATCGGAGGTACGGCGGATTCCATGCATTTTGCTTCCCAGCCTTTGGTGGGAGATGGATCGATCGTCGCCCGGTTGACGACTATTCAGAGCTATGCGAATGCCTACAGCCAAGCCGGGATCATGATTAGGGAGACGCTCGATGAGACTGCGCAGAACGCTGCTGTGTTCTATGGCTGGAACAGTGCGCTCTACATGACGGATCGTTCGGGCGCCGGATCGAGTACCGTCAATCAAAACTCCGGCCTGTATGGGTACACCCCGCCCGTTTGGTTAGAGCTCACGCGTGCCGGAAATACCTTCACGGGTTCCATTTCATCTGATGGCATCAACTGGATTCAAGTCGGAAGCACCAGCATCTCCATGGCCCAGGCGGTATACGTTGGTCTCGTGGTGAGCGGAGTAGGTTACCTCGAACCGGCGACATTCGATAGCGTTTCGATCAGCTCTAGCGCCAGTCCCGCGCCGTTAATTTCGAGTCTTTCTGCCACGACGGCATCGGTCGGTGCTCAAGTCGAAATTGTGGGCAATAACTTCGGAGCTGTGCAGGGATCGGGGCTTGTCCTTCTTAATGGCGGCCCGGTGACGATCAACTTGTGGAGCAACACATCGATCGTTTTTACGGTTCCATCCGGAGCAACAACGGGCGACCTCTTAGTATCGGTCGCGCCCAGCATGAATGACAGCAATCCGGTTTATTTCGAAGTGACCTCGCAGCCGCTGCCAAATCCATGGGTAGACGAAGATATTGGTCTTGTCGGAACGCTCATCGGGGGAGCCACCTATTCAAGCGGAACCTTCAGCGTGACCGGAGGGGGAACAAGTATCGGAGGAACCGCCGATTCCATGCACTTTGTGTATCAGCCGCTCAGCGGGGACGGTTCCATCGTTGCCCGATTGACGAATCTTCCATCGAACCCTTATCCGGGCTACCCCCAAGCCGGCGTGATGATCCGCGAATCACTCAGTTCTGGAGCGACCGAAGCCACTGCATTCTTCGGATACAACAACGCGACGTGGATGGAAGAACGACCGTCAACGGGTGCAACAATGGTGAACCTGAGCGGCAACGGAATGTATGGCTTCGCGCCGCCAGAATGGCTGGAGCTTGTACGCACAGGGAACACCTTTACTGGATACGTCTCATCGGACGGAACCAATTGGACTCAGCTCGCGAGCACAACGATCTCGATGGCACAGGCTGCATATGTCGGGCTCGCGGTGAGCGGGAATGCGTACCTCAAGACGGGAACGTTCGACAACGTCACGGTCGTGCAGGGCACGACGCCATCTGTTTCAAGCGTTAGCCCTGTCGTCGGAACCTATGGAACTTCAGTGACCATTACGGGGTCGAACTTTGGAGCAGCTCAGGGCACGAGTACCGTCAGTTTTAACGGCGGAACGTCGTCGTCCGTCACCAGTTGGAGCGATTCCCAGATCGTGGCCACGGTACCAACTTCAAGCCCCGTCGGAACCGGTCCGGTCACGGTGTCGGTGAATTCGGTATCGAGCCCGGTGACGACAGCCTCGTTGTTCACGCTGATCAGCCCTGTAATCACGAACCTTGAGCCTCCATTCGGCGCGATCGGAGGCACGCTCGTGATCAACGGCCACGGCTTTGGCGCGAGCCAGAATGGAGTAGTGTCAATCAACGGCGTTGTCGCTCCAATTCAGTACTCGTGCTTGCAGCAGCCTTGGTATGAGTGCTGGACCGACAATCAGATCCAAGTAATCATCCCATCGAATGCAAGCACGGGGATGGTGACGGTAACAAACGATGGGATTGTCAGCAATGCGATGCCATTCACATTGGAAGGGCAACCCACGATCACATCGATTTCGTCTCCAATTAGTGGCTACGGCACAGTCGTGACCTTAAATGGCAGCGGTTTCGGTGATGAACAGAGCGATAGCATCGTCGCTTTTACCCGCGCAGCGGCAACAAACATCGTGAGTTGGAGTGACACTCAAATCGCGGTCGTCGTGCCTTTTGGGGCAGTCAATGGGCCAGTCAGCGTCACCGTAGCTGGTGTGACAGGATCGGGGCCGACATTCTCACCACAAGAAATTGCAACGCTAACCGATTCTCTCGGCCATCAAACGACGTACATGTTCCAAATTGACGGAAACGCTTGGAACGTACTACAGGTGCAGGGTCCCGGTTGTGCATCCTGCTCGGTTCGCGGCAATGTGCAAAACACATATGACGGCAACGGAGACGTTGCATCCTCCGCGGATGGCAACGGCAATACATGGAACTATGGCTATGACAACGACGGCAACGTATTGTCGCAGTCAATCCATCTTGGTAATGGTCAGGTGGCTACCACCTCATACACGTACAACAATTTCAGCGAGGTGCTGACGATGACCGATCCGCTTGGGAACACGACAACAAATTCGTATGACGCCCGCGGGAATCTAACCGCCGTCACGTCGCCGGCGCCCAATGCCCAGACGCCCCCGAGCGTCACCCAGTTCCATTATGACAACAAGGGAGAGATGACCCAGATCATTGATCCGCTCGGTAATTCCACCACCTTGGCCTACACGTCAACGGGGATGATTTCCTCAATCACCGATGCTCAGAACAACACGACAAGCTACGGATACGACCAACGTGGCAATCGCACGAGCGTGATTGATCCACTGAACGGTCCGGCTCACCCGATCACCTTCGGCTATGACATGATGAACCGCCTCACGGGCATCAGTTATCCCGATGGCACTTCAGTCGGCTTCGGGTACGATTCGCGCGGTCGCCGTACTTCCGCCACGGATCAGAACAATCGAACCACCTACTACAGCTATGACGATGCCGACCATCTGACTTCTGTTACTGATCCGGCAAACAACGTCACGCAGTACAACTATGACACCGAGAACAATCTCATCTCCATCACAGACGCCAATAACCACACGACGTATTTCAATTATGATGCTTGGGGACGCGTGGTTCAGACAACGTTCCCATCGACACTCACTGAAACCTACGGATACGACGCGGTTGGAAACCTGACTTCAAAAACTGATCGCAAGAACCAAACGATTCAATACGTGTATGACGCGTTGAATCGACTCACCAGCAAGATCTATCCCGACTCAACGAGCGCAAACTACATTTATGATCTGGTCGGCAAGATCAGGCAAGTCAGCGATCCCACCGGAGTCTACGGATTTGCTTACGACAACATGGGTAGATTGATCGGCACAACAACTCAATACTCCTTCCTCCCGGGGCTCAATTTTCAGAGCGCATATGCGTACGATGCCGCGTCGAACCGGATATGGCTGGTCGCACCCGACAGCTCGACGAATCACTATGGTTACGACACGCTAAACCGACTGAGCGCGCTGACGAATTCTCTGACGGGTCAATTCGGATTCAGCTACGATGCAATGAGCCGGCGGACACAACTGCGACGTCCGAACGGCGTCACCACGAACTACGGCTACGATGCCGTCTCGCATCTTTTGAGCGTGTTGCACCAATCGGGAAGCACAACGCTGGACGGTGCTAGCTACTCATATGATTACGCAGGTAACCGTACCAGCAAGACCAACTACCTCAATGGGATTACGTCCAACTTCGGATACGATCTTATCTACCAGCTAACTCAGGTAACCCAAGAAGGAAGTACCACGGAGAGCTACAGCTACGATGCCGTCGGGAATAGACTGAATTCTGTCGGCGTGCCTTCCTATTCTTACAATTCGTCAAACGAGCTGACCTCGAATTCAGCCGGCAACTACACGTATGACGCAAACGGCAATACCCTCTCCGACGCCCAGGGCCGCTCCTTCACCTGGGACTTCGAAAACCGGCTTACTCAGGTGGTGAATCCGGGCGTTGGTACCACGATCCTCAGGTACGATCCCTTCGGGCGGCGCATCCAGAAGTCGGGCCCGCTGGGCACCACGAACTACCTCTATGACGGCGACGATGACAACGTCATCGAGGAAGTCGACGCCAGCGGCAACGTCTTGGCGCGCTACACATCAGGGCAACAGACTGATGAGTTGCTGTCCGAGTTGCGCTCTGGGACGGCCAGCTATTTCGAGCAAGACACACTGAGCTCTGTCACTTCTCTCAGCAATCCTGCAGGCGCTCTGGCTAACACGTACACGTTCGATTCGTTCGGCAACGTGACCGCCTCCACTGGCACGCTCACCAATCCATTCCAGTACACGGGCAGGGACAATGACTCGGAAACTGGCCTCTATTATTACCGCGCCAGGTACTTCGATCCCAGAGTAGGAAGGTTTATCAGCGAAGATCCTCTTGGCGTGCGGGATCACCTGAACATGTACGCCTATGTGCGCAACAATCCGGTCAATTTCGATGATCCGCTTGGTCTGTATCAGACGAAAGGATTCGACCCTGACCAGAAAGCGCTGCTAGACGCTGCCATTGCTGAAGCACTAGCCAAACTGCGCGACAAGAACAATTGCAGTAACTGCGCCGGGGCCGACGGTCCGAAGATTGCCGACGCGATCGAGAGAACAACGTTCGTCTACAAATCCAACCTCAAAGACTGTGGAGAAACAGGGCCGCTCACGTTCATTCGTGTGCGTCACACGGTTGCGTTAGGACCGAGTGCATTCCATCCCGGAGAGTGTTGCTCTCTCGCTTCCACGGTCACACACGAGGTCGTTCATTCAATGACGCACGGAGAGAACAAGGCCTACGGTATCGAAGAAAAGTGCTTTGGATGTAGCGACCCGAGGAAACCATGAACGCCTCATCGCGAGTAATGCTGTCCTTGATCCTCTTGGCTTCCAGTCTTCCCGCGTTCGCGAAATGCCCCATGGGCACCGTGAAGGTCCACGGGCGGGTCGAGAATCTCCCGGCGGATGCGGCATCCGCTGAGGTATCGGTAACGCTTGAGACACCGAAAGGGGTCAAGTCTAAGAGCGTACCGGTTTCGAACGGCGAGTTCTCGATAGAAATACAGTTCGGGACTCAGAGTGCCCCTTACTTCCCGCTCTGGGGGCATCGCTGCAATAGCGTACCGAACGCTGTCGATGTTAAAGCGATGGTTGGCAACCGAGTCGTAGGCCAGGTCAGGCTTACTTTCAAAGACGACTTTGAACCCGAGAGTCCGAACGTATACCGGCTAAAACGCGAACTCACGATCAAGGCATCAAGAGACGAAAAATAGCGTCCACGGAATGTCGCTGGGTCAAGCACATCTGGGTGTTCTAGGCCCTGATTGGCTGGCGTTTCGCTGGGCGATTCCTGCGGAGCACTTCTCGGTGCAGTGCGGAAATGAGGATGTTGAATAGGGTTCTGTTGGCCGCAGGACTGAGCTGGGTTTACTCAGTGACGCTCGGGTTGCTGTTTGCTGCCTGTGCCAATGGTCGTCTATCGTTCAGCACGCTGGCACTTCCAGGCGTGGTTCCTGTCGCTCTTATCGGTAGCACAATCGCGGCGCTACTCATGACGCCGATCGCTGCGTGGGCTGTGCGAACAGGCAAGCGGAACCTGTGGCTCTATGGTCCGATTCTCTGGGTTGTCCAACGCCTAGCTGCAAGTCCCAACCCGATGTAAACGCAAAGAATTGGTCGTCAAGAGACATATTGCCAAGCGGCAAACTCCAGTAGTAGTCCACACCGTTAAAGCCTTTTCATTCCCTCCGAAGTCATTGCTTCAGCAAGCGGGGGCCTGGTCCCTGAGAGTCCTCATGATCAGCCAATGCATCTCCCACTGTTGTGGTATCGAACAGCTTGGGGCTAGGGTTGTGGCTGTCGTTTTGCATCGCGCAAGACACGCGACTGAGTGGGTTCGTTGCTGCGCTACAATCTGAGGTATTCAAACCTGCGACTGAAAGTGAGCGAGTGGAAGTGTCGTTGGTCGAGAGGGCAAGGTGGTCTCAGAAATTCGAGCTGCAAAAACGACTTCTCTCACCGTGTTTTTAGGAGACAGGCATGTGGGATAAATTCCTCGAAATTGCCAGTCGCGTAAGCAATCCGATCTCGCTGGCAGCTCTTTCGGCGGTCTTCTGCTGTTTTCTATTTTGGCTAGCACGCACGTCAAGAAATCCACATGTAACTCGAATGTTTGTCCTCGTATCGATATTGACCGCCGTGATTGGCCTTGCCCCAGTGCTGGCCATAACGTACTTGGCCGCACGAGGTGTGTACCATATCCGCGTTCAAGTCATTGGGTTGGATGGGCAGCTTATCTCAGACGCCACCGTTGACTCTTCTGTGGGCGGAGAAATAAAGAAGGCGAACGCAAGTTGGGAGCTTGAAATTTCACCTCAAATGCTTCCGCAGGATCGTGAATTGACGGTGCGCGCATGGGTTCAACAGGATTTTGTTGCTGGAACGACGACCATTAGATTGACCAAAGGCTATTTTGAGAACCTGCTGGTTCAGCTCAAACCTCTTCCGTCCATTTCTGTGCGTGGGAATGTAAGGGACATACGCGGAAAACCAGTAGACGGGGCAACCGTTGCAGTTGACGGGTATTCGGATCTAGCAACAACGGGTAAGATGGGCAACTTCGAGATTCCTGCGCACAAGGCCGCAGGACAATTGGTAACGGTGACTGCTCAAAAAGGCCAATTGTACGGAAGAAAAACAGCACCTGCTGGAGATGGATTGGAGATCACGGTCGAATAAATATGGCCGTTCGTTCAAGAAAATGGTTTCTGCTCCTCCTGACCTTTATGGTCGGCCTCCCTTTGACGCAATCGTTGTCCGCAGAGACCGGAAAAATACTCGTTCAAGTAATTGATACAGACGAAAACCCAGTGGCGAGAATTGAGATCGGCGTTATGGGAATCGGTGGGACTAAGCAAACTGATTCGACCGGGAAAGTTCAGCTCACATTAGGAAAAGATACCGCAGAAGGAGATTGGGTAATCTTGCAGATCGTCAATTCACCATCGCATTTGAAGTTTGTGATGATCTCTCCTTGGGATGGACGAACCCAAGTGCCTTCGTTCAAAGAGAGAGCAGAAAACTTCGTCAAAGTTGTGGTCATGCGGCGAGGAAACACTGGTGCCCTAAGGAAGCATGGTGTCGCACGATCGTTCGTAGAGAAGATCATCAGTGAAGCCAACCCACAGGGATCTGCTGGTCAGCAAGTCGCGGCTGACCATGGAATAAGCCTGGCTATCATCGCAAAACGATACGGGGTTTCTTCAGTGGATGTTGACAAAGCCATCCAGAGTTGGGCTGAATTGGTGCATGATCCCTATGAAGTAGGCTTGGCTGCTCTCTACGACAGGAATTACACAAAATCAACAATTGTTCTCCAGAACTCACTTCGAGAAAAGGAGAGTCTGACTAGTTCTCAAGTCGAACGTTATAACGAAGCATACTTTCTGGGTACGTCGTTATTTAATCAGGGACAATATACAAAGTCTGGAGAGGCATATCGGGAAGCGCTCAAAATCCGGCCGACCGATCCTTTGTTGCAGAGTCGAATGGGGCTAAGCTTATTCTGGGCTGCTGACTATGATGGTGCCGAGCGGCTGTTACGACAAACTCTCACTACTGATGCTGCCACCTTGGGTCCTAACCATCCAGACGTTGCTCTAGATCTCAACAATCTAGCACTTGTTCTCCAAGCCAGAGCTGTTTATGGAGAAGCCGGACAATTGTTGGAAAGGGCTGAATCCATCAGCGAGAAGAACGCTCAGGCCGACAGTGTAGGTATTGCACGCACCCTTAAAAACATGGCCAATCTACGACAGCGTCAGGGCGATCTCGCCGGCGCGGAGAAACTCTACCGAAGGACATTGGAAATGGAGGAAAAAGCGCTGGGATCAGAACCTTTAGAAATAGCAGCGACTGTTCATGACTTAGGAACGTTATTGCAGGCTAGGGGTGACTACGTCGGTGCTGAGATGGCTCTCAGGCGCTCGCTGTCTTTGCGTGAGAAGGCCTCAGGTCCAAGTCACCCAAACGTGGCACGTACTCTTAACAGCCTCTCGGAACTCATGCAATTGAGAGGTAACTACGCCGAAGCTGAAAAGCTCTGCAGACGGGCCTTAGAGATCGACGATAACGCGTTGGGGAGCGAACACCCCGATGTCGCTCTAATCCTCAACAATCTGGCCTCAGTGTTTGTTATCAAAGACGACTATGCCCATGCAGAGCCACTGCTACTGAGGGCGTTGGCGATCGACGAGAAAGTTCTCGGACCCGACCATCCTGATGTGGCGGGAACTCTGGATGCTCTCGCTGTGTTGAGACAAGATGAAGGCAAGTACCAGCAAGCGGGGGGCTTTTATGAAAGATCTTTGGTAATCCGGGAGAAGGTGTTCGGATCGGAACATCCCATCATAGGTCGGAGCCTTAATAATTTGGCTTCATTACTGCAAGCCAAGGGCGACTATGCAGGCGCCGGAAGGTTGTTCCGAAGGGCGTTAGAAGTTGAACAGAAAGCGTGGGGCACAGAGCACTCCGAAGTAGCTGAGACTCTTAATAACCTTGGCTCGCTGTTACAGGCCAAAGACGACTTGACTGGAGCTGAGCCCCTATTGCGACAGGCATTAGCGATCGAGGAAAAAGTTCTTGGGCCGGACCACCCAGATACTGCTAAGCGTCTTTCTAGTCTGGGAGAGTTTGACGTCAGTAGAGGCAACTATATTGAAGCAGAACAATACCTTCGACGCGCCATGTGGATTTGTGAAAGGGCATTCGGGGAGAACCATACGACAGTGGCTAGGAGTGCTGAAGACTTGGCCGTTTTGCTGGAGACAAAAGGTGACTATGCAGACGCAGAACCTCTCCTTCGTCGAGCCCGAGTAATCAACCAGCAGGCTCTCGGCGAGGTCCATCCCAATTTTGCCCACACTACCGCTAATCTGGCATGGTTGCTGCAAACTAGAGGTGATTATGGCGCTGCGGAGTCACTTTACCGCCAGGCGCTAAATACTTACGAACAGGTATTAGGACCTGAGCATGCCGACGTAGCTGAAACATTGGTTAGCCTCGGTTCCCTGCTCGCGATACTAGGTCAATATTTAGAAGCAGAATCAGACCTGCACCGCGGTTTAGCTATTCAAGAGACAATTTTCGGTCAAAATCACACCGCCATAGCGGTTAGCCTCAGCGAGCTGGCCGATCTCAAAGGAGTCCGAGGCGACTATGCGGAGAGCAACAAATTGTCAAATCGTGCTCTGTCGATCCGCCTGAAGATCCTTGGGCCGGAACACACAGCCGTAGCTCGGAGTCTTGGGGATATAGGAGCCGTTGAGTTCCTTCAAGGTGACTACACCGGAGCTGAGGATTCTCTTCGGCGAGCGCTTGAAATTGACGAAAGAATTCTGGGACGCGACCACCCAACCACAGCCGCGGCTATGAACGCGCTCGCAAGCTTTCTATCCAACGCAAGAGGTGATCTGACTGAAGCTGAATTGCTAGATCGGCAAGCCCTAGCGATTCTAGAAAAAAGTCTCGGACAAGCTCACCCCACCACAGCCGTGGGCTTGAATTCACTTGCTATGGTTCTCCTTACCAAGGGCGACTATAACGGATCCGAGCCATTACTTCACAGGGCACTTGCAATAAATGAGACCGCTCTCGGGCATGACAACTTTCAACTGTATCCAATTCTTCAAAACATGGGCATGTTGTATCTATCGAAGGGCGACTACGTAGCCGGTGAGCCAATCGTACAGCGAGCGCTAACGATCGCGCAGAAAACTATGGGGCCTGGTCATCCGCTTACCGCCAAGGCAATGGAAGGCGTCGGCAATTTGTTGGTGGCGAAGGCAGATTACAAAAATGCAGAACCACTATTTCAGCAAGCCCTCTTAATCCTCGAGAAGTCGCTGGGAGCCCACCATCCCGATGTCGCCGAGTGCCTCAGCGGTCTAGCCAACACCTTTTTTTACAGAGAAGACTATACCGCCGCCGAGCCCATGCTTCGTCGAGCGCTCGATATTGACGAGAAAATACTCGGGCCTAACCATCCGACTGTTGGTCTTTTGCTCTTGAACTTAGGTGCTATTTTAGCCGGAAAGGGTGATTACAATTCTGCTGAACCGCAACTCCGGCGGGCAGTCGAAATCTACGAGAAAACATTTGGACGCGAGCAAGTGAAGACTGCGGGTGCTCTCTACAATTGGGCCACCCTGTTATCGTATGAAAATAAAAATGACGAAGCGGAATCAGTTTATCGAAGAGTTCTCGCAATTCAAGAAAAGGATCTCGGTCCAGAGAACCCTAATATCGCCATGACTCTTGGACAGCTGGCGATACTCTTAGATGGGCGAGGGGACTATCGGGAATCAGAACGACTATACCAGCGCGCCTTGGATATCGATGAAAAGTCTCTTGGGATAAATCACCCTATGACCAAAGACATCCGCGATCGCCTCAATAGCGTGAAGGCCAAGCAGCACAAGCATCAGCGATAGACTCGATGTGGGAGGCATAGGCTCGGTTAAGATGTAGACGATTTTGTAGCTCAAGGAGCACATGACTTCAACAAAGATCAATAGAGATCAACAAGCAGGCCGCAACAGGTTCAATAGCAATCACTTGGAATCAACAGAATTCTACAGATTTCAATAAGGTCTGAAATCTGGTTCGGGAACAGGAGGTCGCTTTTGGGCAATTCAGTCGGCCCGACTATTTGTTTTCAGATACATAGGACCAAACCAAAATCCCCAGAACCGACCCACTTCATTTCTTGGCCCAGGTGCTCGGCAGATTCCAATCCGCATAAAGATTAGGTGTCTCAGTGTTCCGCCTCATGCATTCGCAGTTACAAAATCGTCTACAGTATCCGAATGCTTTCAGCAGAAGAATTGTAAGTACCTGATCCGCAAGGAACTACTTGACGGTGTTTTGGACCGACCACCTGGGGTTACACCAGGTGCTCTAACTGACGAAAAGGCCCCTCGCGAAGTGGGCCGATCAATTGAAAGAATCGGCGTTTCAGTCGGGACCTATTTTCTTCGAGACGCCGCCAGCGCAGGCATTTTGCCGCCATGCCTAGTTTGATGCTCGCCATTCCCTCCAACAAACGATCCTGATAGAAGGTAAACCTTGTCACCGCCGAAATTGGCCGCCAAGCCATCGGAGCCCCATCGAACGAAGCGAAGCAAGGGGTTGACCCCAAGCTGTGCTGTCGTAGAGAAGGGAATCCGCCCGATAGGGGTGTAATGCGAGATGTCAAAGAGATCGATTGTGTAATTGGGGGATTCGATCTGCCACAGGTACTGTGTGAGCGCGAAAATAGTATTGAGGCTGGAATCCGGGGTCAATGGCCATCCTCCGCCAAGCTCCACGATACCTACGGGAAGGCCGGTTGCAGGATCGATGACGTGGAACCCATCGTCTGAATAGATATATCCGTTGTCGGTGTCGAGATGAATCCGCCCGGGATTCCAGAATACTGATGGGTAGTCCTGATTGAGCGTAATACCAGAGGCGTTCACCGATAGAGAATAGAAATCGCCACCGCCCTCGGTGTTTGCCGCATAGAGCTCGGCCGAATTAGTCCCCCACTGGAGCGAATCATACAGATCCAGCGTTGGCCCAAAGCCTGGCACGCTGACGGGCCGTGGGGTGGAATCGTCGTAGATGGTGATCCCGCCAGTAGCCTGGGGAGATGTCTGTGTCCCCAAACTAACGGCGGTAGTATGTGGCGATCCGGGCGCAACTTGGAGATCGAGCGCAAAGTACGGCCCTTCCCCACCAGCCGATCCAAGCGAATAGCTTAAGTCGGGCGTCAAAGCGGGCAACACATATCGTTGTACCGTGCTATTCCCATCCATTCCCACATAGAGAAATTGGCTGTCGTCGGATAGGGCCAGCACATCAGGCTCGCTGCCTGCCTGACACTTCGTGATTGCGGTTGTGGCGGGATTCAGAACGCATACCTGGTTCGCATTCGTAGTCGCTGAACCCGGAATCGAAACGTAAAAGACCTGATTCAGGGGATCCCACACGAGGTCATTTGTCGCTTGGTTCACCGCGACCGGCTGATAAAGAATCTGAAAATCAACGGTATTTGAAAGTCCACCACCCGGACCTGGCGTAAACACCGTAACGTGTGCGTCGCCTGGGGCAGCTAAGTCTTCGGCGCTCAGCTGGATTTGCAGGTTTCCGGAGTAGGTAGTCTGCCGCGGCGTGCCGTCCCATTCGACAATGCTGGACGGTTCCAACCATTGTCCGTTAACCGCCAGCGTGAATCCAGCGCTACCTGCGGGAGTCGAGGGAGGATAAAGAGAGAAAATGGCCGGACGTGGATAAACACCTTCCGAAACAATGCTGAAGGAAAGGGCGTTCGAAGTTCCCCCTCCAGGCGCGGGAGTCATGACGTTGATTACCGCAGCTCCCGAGCTTTCCACGTCGGCCGCGCTAATTTGACACTGTAATTGGGTAGCCGACACGAATTCCGTTTGACATGGACTTCCATTCCACTCAATTCTAGAAAGAGAAACGAAATCGGCCCCGCTCACGGTCAACGTGAAACCATCAGATCCAACTTGGCCTGCGACCACCGCGCTAGGGCTTAGTGCCGCAATTGTCGGCATAGGATTCGAATCTTGCGGACTGAACGATCGCGGGCGTGCCCCGGGTGCACGATTCAACCTAACATCCGGCCTATGGCTCCCATGAACGGTCGCTCTTGGAGTTTGCCAGCTTCTCTGCACGGGACTCAGCGAGCTTGCCGGCCTTTCACGATTGTCGTGGCCTCCTACGAAGGGATTGTTGATAAGATAAACAAAACCAGCGTCGTCATTGAAAGCAAGGCCGCTCGTTCCCCAACGAATAAATCTCAATGGATTTCCTTGAACATTCGGAATTACAAGCTCGGCGACCGGGGAGAAAGTGGTCAGGTCAAAGGACTCAATGGTGAAGTTGCTGCTGCCCTGCTGGCCCTGCGTTTGTCCGAGGAAAAATGCGCGATTGAGCGTGGAATCTGGAACCATGTAACCCGACGCTTGAAACCTGCCCACGCGTGCGCCGTTTGTTGGATTGATAACGTAGCCGTCATCCGTGTAAACATAAGGAGAGCCGGCGTCGTAGTGCATTCGTACGTAGAAGCGAGAAAACTCTTGTTTGTAATCGCTGGCCTGCTTGACTCCGTTGGCGTCGACGGTTAGGACATAGAAGTCAAAACTTGAAATCTCGTTGTTGATCGCATAAACCTTGGAATCGGAACCCCACTGCAACGAGTCGTATAACGATCCATTGCTTTTGGCGACCGTCGGTCGGCGAGTGTCATCGTCATAGATAGCCATCCCACCTACCGCCACGGTGCTCACAACGAAATCTCCGCGCGAAACTGCCGTGGTATGCGGGAGACCGGGCGCAACCGACAGATCTACCGCGAAGTATGGCCCAAATGTCGGATCGGCCCCGAGCGAGTAGTCGAGGTCTGGCGAGAGGTCCGGCAAGGAGAACCGCTGAACCGACGAAGAACCGTCTATCCCGGCATAAAGGAACTGACCATCATCGGAGATCGCCAATACGTCAGGTTCGCTGCCAGCAAATTGTGACGAGTCGATTGACCCGGTCATCGGGTTCAACGCCAACACGCTATTACCGTTGGATGTTGCGAGGCTGGGAACGGACATATAGATGAGCTGGTGGCTGCCATCCCAAACCAGGTCATTCGCTAACTGACTCACAACCAGGGGAGCATATGTAATGGTGAAAACCGATGGCGATGAGCTTCCACCCCCGGGGACAGGATTTTGTATGACTAGATTTACCGAGCCGGGGTCGATTAGGAAAGCGCCAGGAACCTGGGCTTCCAACTGGGTATCGGAAAGATAGCTTGTCGAAAGAGCTTCTCCGCTCCATTCGACAGTGGATCCAGGTATGAAATTGGAACCACTAATCGTCAGGATGAAATCTGAGCTGCCGGTTGGTATCGACGACGGATTGATCGCCTGAATTGCGGGCACCGGGTTCGAAACGGGGTTAATCGTAAATTCTGCATTACCGGAGTTTCCTCCACCGGGCGCCGGGCTCGTAACGGTCACCACTGCAGATCCAGAGTTCGCAATATCATTGGAGTTAATCTGTATTTGTAACTGATCAGCGGATATGTACGTTGTCGAGCGGGCACTGCCATTCCATTGAGCGGACGAAGAAGAAACGAAATTGTAGCCAGAGATGCTTAGGGTGAATGCATCTCCTCCTGCAGTTGCCGCGTTCGGATTGAGGGAATTGATCGCTGGTATCGGGTTGGAAGGGGGAGGAGGAGGCCCACCGCCTGAATTCCCGCCACCTCCGCCGCAACCGGTGAACGCCTGCAAGAGCAAAGCCAGAGTAATGAGTGCGAATGGTAGCTGGTGACCGACTCGCTTGTGTCCATTCACCACCACATGTTTCTCCTTTTGTTTGACAAATCGTGTAGATCGCTAGCACGCCGCATAATTGGCGGATAGCTTAATGCGAAAGTGCCCGCAAAGCAATCGCAACATTGGTCAGCGTTAATTTGACCAATCGCCGACACCAACTCCCTCCGTGCTCATTCTGACCTGCGGATTTCCTTGATATTGCACATGACAAATAATTGTCCTTGACATTCAGTAGTAACTTGCATAGCGTACATCGCACACAAATCCTGTTCGAGGGGGCAGGCAAAGATCACTTTGGAGGAGCCTATGGCTCGCTTCATGGTTTGTTATGTGCCCTCCCAACGCGAATCGCTGATCTCCAAGTTTTTCCTCTTGATCATTGCGTCCGCAGCAGTTTTCTGCTTTGTCGTCGCGGCAAACGGGCAAGTAAATCCAGGATTTCCAGCCCAGTCAGCCTACGACTCGCATGGTGTCGATACCATTAATCTGCAAAGTCTCAATGTCTTTGTGGACATACCCGTAATGGGCAAGAGCGGCGCCTTTCCCTTTGATTTTTCACTAAAAGGAAATTTCTACGTTTGGGAAGCCGTGGGTTCTTGGCAGACCTCAATAAACAATGACGCTACAGGTGGGCCTACTCTTTATGCGGTGGCCAATGGAGTAGTAGGTACCGCGGGCTCGAGCAGTGGCTATATCTGGGGCAGGACAGCAAGCTTCCCAATGTGTCCTGATGGGCATACCCAGACGGAAAAGTTCAGCAATTGGTATATCGTGACTGCGGACCAGACCATCCATTGGCTACCATCAAGTGATTACACCGACGGTCAAGGATGTTTGAACGCTTCGTTCACCGACCAGGTAGTCGACGGAAGTGGTTACACTCTGAGCATCTCGTACGACGGCATGTGTGGTGGCTGCTCATCAATCTATGACAGATCAGGAGCGCTCGTTGGCACGTCCGGAATAACCGATTCGAATGGTAACGCCATTACCTGGAATGGGAACGTATTGGGAACTCTTACTGATACATTGGGGCTCACGGCTTTGACCATTGGGGGCACTAGCAACGCGCCAACCTATACCTGGACAGACGTAAACGGCGGCTCGCCACAAGCGAATATAGCTGAAACGACCTACACGCTCCGGTCCGCTTTTGGGTGCACCAACATAAATGACTTTAACCACGGTTCGCAGTCCATACCCACCAGCGTTAATTTTCCAGATGGCACAGCTATTGGACTTGCCTATGAAGGGACGCCGGGATATCCAGCGGGCAACGTGACCGGTCGACTTTACCAGCTAACCCTCCGTTCCGGCGGGACCGTGAGGTACAACTGGAACCCTAACTCACTTGGAAACGATGGTATCAATTGCACCTATGGAATTCCGCAGTATATGACCCGGACAACCGCGGACGGAACGACAACCTATGCTTGGTCGCCTGTGAACAATGGCGGAGGGAATTGGGGAAATACCACAACTGTCACTGATAACGGCGGGAACAAGACAGTTTATAGTTTCACGGGACTTACATCAACCGGTTTTGCCCAGGCCCCGACCATTCAAGCGCTGACTCAAGTCAAGCGTTACCAGGGTTCAAGCAGCCTGCTTACGACAGATGTCTACTGCTACAACGCAGCCAGTGGTCAGCCGGGCAATTGCGCTACAGCCGTCGTCTCGGCCCCCGTGACAGAAGTCGACGTCTACCACACAATAAATGGCATGTCGAACTCGTCCAGGTCGCAAACCCAATATGACAAGTATGGAAATGTCACCTACCAAGCGCAATACGACTTCGGCGCGAGTACGCCAACACTAGCCACAACGATTGTTTACGGGACCTGGAATGGGTCAAACTGCGTGGCGGTCTCTACGACAGTTAATAACAAGCCATGCGACGTGTTAACTAAGCAAAACGGGACTACTGTGGCCGAGTCTCGTTATGCATATGACGCCAAGGGGAATCTCTTAACGACGTATAAATGGACTGGATCATCGTGGTTGAGCAATACAACACAAAACAGCTACAACAGCAACGGCACGACATTGGCAGCCTACGATCTCGCAAACAACCAAACTACTTATACGTATGACAGTGGATCGTACGTGCATTGTGGCAGTTGCACGAACTTTCCGTTTGCCACTTCGGTTACTGTTAATGGGCTGACTGCGAGCAGCACTTGGGACGGATTTATTGGCACAAAGGTGACGAACACGGACGCCAACCTCAATCAAACAATATACGGCTATACGACCCCCGGTGGAACGGCTGATCCCTTTGGGCGAGTTATGTCAGTGACTGATCCATTGGGGAATGAGATGTGGAACACTTATCCTTCGGGCACCTCGCCAGACCGCACAAACAGCAGTTTTACGTTCAATTCAGGCAATTCAATTCGGAACGTAACGAAATCTACAGACGGTCTTGGAAGAGCCGTTGACGTTCAGGCACAGCAAGGGCCCTCTCTAACGACGTATGACACGATATCGGCCAGCTATGGATGGTCCTCGAACTATCGGACAGTGGCTACTTCGCAGCCTTGCACCGCAAATGCGGGCGGAGGGTGTTCGACCGTGCACACTAGCTACTACGACGCGATCGGGCGGCTCTACAAGACTACGACACAGAGCAATGAGACTCTGACGAACACATACACGCAGAACGACGTACTCAGTGTTCTCAGTCCGGCTCCTACCAACGAGAACAACAAGCAGGTACAGTGGCAATACGACGGTATTGGCAGGCCAATGTCGTCATGCGGCGTCATGGCGACCGGGGGTTATTCGCCCTGCAGCCAGAATTCTGGGAGCTATTCTGGGGTGTTTACGACATATGCGTACACGCAGTCGGCTGGAACTACTACGGTCACGGCAGGCCGCGGTAGTCAAAGCCGTAGTTGGACCTATGACGCGCTTGGACGTCTAATTCAGGCGGCCATTCCTGAGGCGCCGAATCACGCTTGGAATTACTATTATGACGCGTATAGCACATGCCCCAGTGGCTATAGAGGAGTTTCTGGCAAATTGGCAGCCGTTCTAGATCCGAATGGAAATTTACTATGTTATGCCTACGACGCACTAGGCCGTCTGATCGGAATAAATGCAAACAACACAACATGTAGCCTATTCTATTATGATACTTCACAGGGATTTTTCGGTTCGCGGCCAAGTGGGGTCATAATTTCTAATTCGTCTGGGAGAATGATTGAGGCTGCCACGAGCAACTGCGCCACGACGCTTATCACTGATGAATGGGTCAGCTATGACAAGGACGGCCATTTAAGTGATATGTGGGAGAGTACGCCGCATTCAGGCCAATATTACCATTCGAGCGCAGGCTATTACGGCAATGGCGTGCTCAACGTGCTGAAGCTCGTCGGCATTTTCGAGGCTACATATGGTATCGACGGTGAGGGTAGACCGAATAGCCTTGGTACGAATGAGACTGTTCTCGATCATCTGCATATTCAAGGACTCGGAACCCAAGTGTCCGGGGTTTCCTACAATGCGGCGAGTCAGCCCACGAACATCGCGCTTGGCACTAGCTCAGATCAGGATACCTATACCTATGATCAATATACCGGTAGGATGAAAACGTGGACTTTTCAAGTCGGGACGACGCCTGCGACGCAATCCGGCACGTTGAATTGGAACCCGAATGGGACTTTGAATAATCTGGCGATCAGTGATGGGTTTTACTCGGGCGCAAATCAAACATGTTCTTACAACCCATCGTCTGGGACCGCTATGGGCTACGACGATCTTGGCCGCCTCCTCAATATCAGCTGCGGGACGAACGGATCAATATGGAATCAGACATTCAGTTATGACCAATATGACAATCTTAGTAAATCGTCGACTGGTCCCGGTATCAGTTGGTCCCCAAACTATGATCCAACCACGAATCACTACAACATCGGACAATACGACACGAATGGCAATGTAACGAACGATTCGATCAATGCCTTCGCATATAATGAATTTAGCAAGTTAAGTTCTGTCAATAAAAGTGGCACAAACTGTGCGACTGCAGGCCAATGCTTGGTTTATGACGCGTTTGGACGCATTGTAGAAATCGACACTGGCTCTTCGTATACGGAAGTCTGGTACACACAGGCAGGTAAAACCGCCTATATGAATGGGGCCAACTACCTTTATTCTTATTGGCCAGCACCGGGCGGGGCCGAGCTTGTGGACCAGACTGATGGTTATCATTTTCTGCACAACGACTGGCTCGGCAGCGCTCGTCTCTCATCCAATGTTGCATCACAAACGGTGATTGATGATCGGGCATTCGCGCCTTATGGCGAAATGTACAACAATTTCGGCTCAACAGCTCAGAATGAGCTGAACTTTACGGGATTAACGCAGGACGTTGTGACGGCCATTTACGATACTCCCAATCGAGAATTTGCGGCCTACAACCAGGGGAGGTGGCTGACGCCCGACCCAGCGAGAACGGGATGGAACCAGTACGCTTACCCGACGAATCCCAACAGCCAAATTGATCCGAGTGGCTTGGTGTGCACCCAGGTTCGATCACGAGCACATCCTCAAGAGTGTCCTAAAGGGCCACCGGATGGCGGCGATGAGGGTGATGACGGCTCTGCATATTCCGAGTTTTCCGAAGATGACGGTTTCGTCCCGCCCGGTTGCGGAATAACATGCGGAGAAGAGGGGTTCGGCGGTGCTGTCGGGGCTGACGGCGGGGGATTTGGCCTAATGGGAGTGTTCGGAATTCTTCCGGGTGAGAGCTTAGGGATTCCTGATGGAATCGCGTTTCAGCCCGAGTTACTCACGAACGTTCCGTGCGATTTCATCGAGTGCGGTGTCACCAATTTTACGACCCCCGGTAACGAGAACACTGATTGGTATACGAATATGCATCCCGGGATAGGACCGGATGGTTATTGGGTTTTGTTACCTAGCCCATTTAATTTTGTGGATCCCGCATGGGGAGGTCTCGTATTCTTTAAGATGAAACATAAACCTTTTGACAGCGGTCCTCTGAACAAGGATTTTCATCAACCACCAGAGTCTGACCCTATTGAGGAGATGTTACAGGCGATGAAGGAAAAAGCAGAGAAAATCGGAGACGGCTTCGAGGCAAGTTGGGAAGCAATCACGACAATCCTCGAAGGCGGTGGCACGCTCGTTGACGTGGGAGTCATCATGCCAGACGTTTGCGTCACTAATCCGCGTTTGCGCTGCGGGCCCTTTGCGCCTCGCCCAAACCCGTAGAAGGCAGTGGACGAACTGTTGGCGTTGTCCGGATGTGATCAATGGCGAGTTATCTAGAGGCGTTGAGGTTGTTGGAATGTAAGAGAATCCCGGAGGCTGTGACATGTTTCAATCAATTGGCTCGGGAGAGTGGCAATCTGCTCGACAAGGCCAATTACTTAATTGAGGAGGCGAATTGTCACATGACACTTGGACAATTCGACAGGGCCATCGCATGTGTTAGTGAAGCGAAAGGCCTAAAAGTGCAAGACGATATCACCACAGCCCAAATCGAGTATTTCGAAGCGACCATCCTGATCGCTCAAGGAAAACGCGAAGACGGTCTACGTGTGCTCTCTCAGGTGCTTTCAAAGTGTAGCCATAAGCTGAGCGGTGACGAGGCACGCAAACTGTACGAAGATATTCAGACACAGCGTGCGTTTACGCTCATGCATCTTTGTCGTTATCAAGAAGCGCGCAGCATTTTAGAAGAAGTAGTTACTTTTGAAATGTCACAGGACTGTAGAGCCGATGCGCACTGTCAATTAGCGCGTTGTTATTTCGAGCTCAGCGACTATAAGCGCGCCAAAGAACAATGTCTGATGGCCCAAGAATTAGGTCCAGGCGACGACTGGGCCTCTACGTTTCATTACTATTTTGGATATACTCTTTATGAGTTAAAGGAGTTTGAGGCGGCGAAACGGCAGGCATTTATGTCTCTGCAATCCAGTGCGAATGGACCTCCCCGATCCTATATATTGAAGCTTCTCGCCGCTACTTATCGAAAACTCGGTGATCATGACAGAGCGAGAGAATGCGCTCGCGCCGCTGAGACTCAGTAAAGGGCAATTCTCGAACAGTATCGAGTGAGATTACCAATCTAGCCGATAGGAGTAGGCTACCTTTTATATTGTATCGTTCGACCACCATCCTTGCTGGAGAATCAAAGAGATGAGCCTTCAAGAGACCGAGTGTCGTTAACTGTCGAAGGTGCAAACTGTCCCATGTGAAGGGTTCGAATTCGGAATGCTTGCGAAGTGCCGACACGGAAACTGTCTCAATGAAGGGGTTCACCCCAAAAAAATGTAGACGATTTTGTAGCTCCGAAAGCACCCGACTTCAACAGAGATCAACAGAATTCAACAAGCGGGCCGCAACAGGTTCAACAACAATCACTTGGAATCAACAGAATTCTACAGATTCCAATAAGGTCTGGAATCTGGTTCGGGAACAGAGGGTCGATTTGCTGCACTCCATTCGTTCCAATCATTTGTTTTCAACCGCTTAGCTCCAAAACACAATCCTCAAGACCGACCCACTTGATTTCCTGGCCCAGGTGGTCGGGTGGCCTCAACCCGCATAAATAGCGAAGTGCTCGCCTTCAGCATCGTGCGTTCGCTGTTACAAAATCGTCTACAGTGCTCAAATGGGTTTCAAAGCGAGGGTCGGAAGTAACAGACTTGGAAGGAATAATGTGGGCGTGTGCTGAGTCGAGCACCTGGGGTTACACCAGGGGCTTGAATTCGAACGTCGAAGAACCCGTCCTTCATTTATCGAGCTTGGGCGGCGCGGCAACCGTCTTTTCGCGGATCGCTCGGATTGCCGCGTGCGACGTGTAGGGAATGTGCAAGAAATCGTGATATCTAATCGCCAGATCGACAACGATCTGCTCTGGAATCTCCGAGCATGATTTTGGAAGAGTTATGTATGGATTTATTAAAGTCATTCCTCCACCGGGAATTTCACCAAGCCGGCCAAAATTATCCATCTGTGTTTTCCCTGTGTCGCGAAGCGCTTTGTTGCAGTCGTCCTGATCCTTTTGTAGGCGGCTCGAAAGTGCAACGGCATCGATTTCGGTAATGGTGGCATCGAGCTTTCCTTTGTTCATAATCGTAATCCAGATCGGGACATGCGGATCGCCAGTCGTGGGCAGGGATGTACCTGGATTAGACACCACAAGAGCAGGCATCACTTGAACGTGGTTATCGATGAAGCTGAAGCCGCTCACGAACAGCGCGAGTGTGCTAATTGCTAGTGTGAGGCGTTCATTCTTTGTCATCTTGCTCTCGGATTACGCCAAATCGATCGGGCAGTTTCGGTGATTGGGAATTACCAGTCCTTGTATTTGGTGCCGTCCAAAGCTGTGCCTTGCGATTTGCTATGGATGTCAAATACGTTTTGTTCACCCCATGAGTCCGAAGTGGGGTCGTCTTGCATGGATCTCATTCCCCATTCGTCCTTGCCCGTCATTGGGTCTATTGGAATTCTGCGCAAAAACCTGATTTTCTTTCCTCCGACATCCACCCCCTTCACCAGGGTATCGAGATCAGGGGGATACCCCTCGCTACCGGCTTTTATCTGAAACGAACCACGGTCGGCGGCATCCTTGTAACGATCAATGGCGTCACGTACCGTCCAAAGAGCTTTGCGCAGCTCATGCTCCCTTTCTCTCTTAATTGTCACTTGCGCGAGTGGTACGGCCATGCCCGTCAGGATGATCAGAATCGTGGTCGCTACAATTAGCTCGACTAGTGTGAAACCACGACACTTGTGCAAGCGTCCGTTAGCCGCAGTGGTTGGCGACAGTTCAATTCTCATAAATCACGGTCGACTGGGCGAGTACCGGAGAAGCCTGTGTTCAGGATGCTGCAAATGAGGCCGCGGGACGACATCGTGCCGAATGGCCGCTCGGTTTCCCGCATATGGTCGGTAATTCCGATGTTGCGCCTTGCGGTCCTTGTTGCGAACTAGCGATCCAGTGATACCGCTTAGATCGATTTGTACGATGCCATTCTCCGTGAGGCCGTAGAAAAGACTATTGGCGTTGTCTATGGCAAGCGCATCGTACACATTCGAAAATGTAATTGGTAGTTCGACCCGATACTGTAGAAGGCCGGAAGTCGCGTCGTGGATATCAATGCCATCTGTCAATGGTTGGAAAGCTAAGTTGCCATTGCCGCTTAGTTTCTGACCATAGACAGCCAGTGGCAACCAGACGTCCCGGTCCACATAGGTGATGTCACCGAAAACGTTCAATCCGTCGTCCATCAGTAGATCTGAAGCGAGCAGGGTCGAGCCGTCGAGCGATAGCGTAGCATCCTCATTTCCATCCCCCGCGATCGTTGCCTGAAGACCTTCCGAGAGTGAGTCATCGATGGTATCGATGACCCAAATTCCTGCATCTCCGCTTCCATCATTCACAAAGACATGAGCTCCGTCAGGGGTGAGCAACACCCGCACGAACTCATCTCCATTCTTAACCGGCTCAAAATTCGTGATAATTTCCGTGTTCGTATCGAGCTTATACAGGCCGGGCTGATTGCTACCCAGATCGAACGTCGCGTAGTAAACGGATCCCGAGTTGGTGACAGCGAGGCCAAAAGGTTCAATCTCTGAACCGGTGTTGACATTGAAGGATTTGACCGTCAATGGAGACGAAGGATTGAGAATCGAGATACTGCTATTTCCTGCGTCAGAAACGGCGAGTGTATTGTTATCGGGCGAGAGCGCAACCCCAATCAACCGAGAATTGCCATTGGTTGAAGGAATGGCAATTGGGCTGAGCCAGTTTTTTGAGGCAGGCGAAAACACCTCAACTTCCCTTTGGTTCGTGAAGTACATTACAGCCCGCTTTGCATCGTACGTCCCTTGCATCAAAGCCGAGCCCGAAAGCGGGAAAGATTGAACTGCGGGCAAGTAATGGAAGGCGTTCGTCGCGCTTGCGGTGCCATTTGGAGTAGTGACCGTGATATTTTCGGCCGCTCCGGATGTTCCTGGGGGAACGGAGAATACGACGGCTTGCATCGGAAATGGATAAGGGAAAATAGGAGCTACGCTGGGAAAAACCTGGGTGACTTGCGCTGACTGGCCTCCAACACTAACTTGAACTTGCGAAACGTTCTCGCCCAAACCGTAACCATAAATCGCAGCTTGCGCTCCGCCTTCAGAGCTCGCCGCGTTTGTGGAAACCTCCACAATTGTGGGTCCAAAACTAAAGTCTTCCGGCATGATATCCATGCTTCCGTTCGGTAGGATGACGGTGAAGTCGGCAACTCCACTGAACGATGACTTTGGCGAAGTCGCTGTGATTGCTGTTGGCGAAAACGTGATATTTGAGGCCGAAGCATTACCAATGTAGACGGTTCCTGTCGTGACGTTGACGCCAACGGGAACATCATAATTTGCCTCTACACTGGTATTCCCCGATGTCGGCCCACTCGGAGGAGTCAGGAATGAGACGCTTACCCCACTTCCCTCCGTTCCGGACCTGACCTGCGTCGAATCTAGAAAGGCCACCCCGTGACCGATTGGGCCCGTGATCAGTCCATTCTCATCTATTGCCGACATGACCAGAGAAGACTGTAGGTCGAGAACTCGGAAATTTGGGATCCACCCCTTTTGCAACAGAGAATTAGTCGCGCAGTCGTAGACGATCACGTTTCCAGCCTCATCCGGGCTGAAGAGAGATGAGCCGTCATGGCTCAGAATCGAGTTGGCACCGGGAACTTGAAAGGTTCCTAGTTCCGCCATCGTATCGGCGTCGAATATTTCCCCTCCATCACCGCCGAAAACAAAAAATCGCTTGCCATCCGGCGTGCCGGCGATATTAATAATTCCGCCTCCGCTAAATGGCGAAATGATCGATGTGCCAGAAACCGTATCGTAGTATGCGAGTTGCTGACTATAAGCACCACTAACTAGGATCTTAGTTCGATCACCCGAAAGTGCAAATTGTCCGAAGTTTGGCCCAATCAATCCTGTCGGAATATCGGTAATTGTGTTCAAAACTGGATCCCAAATCGCGATGCTCTCAGATCCATCAGGATAGACACCACCGAACCCACCCATAAGCACGAGTCGGCCATCGGCCAAAACCAGCACCTGAGTTGCCGTATAACCGCTTGGGCCGATTGTGGCTGAAGGGTAGCGCTGGACTACTGCGAGGGTTTCGGGATCGACTACATAAACATCTCCGAATGTTGTCGCGACGTAAAGCTTGCTGCTATCGGGAGCAATGTCCAAACCAAATGGCAGTGGCACAACGGCAGTGCCAATCTGAGATTCACTGCTGGGATCAAACACATTAATGCTGTTTTGAGTGGTATTGCTCATGAAAAATCGTTTGTGAGCGGAATCATATGTCGTGAAATGAGGCGGGAAATACTGCAAAATGTTCGGATCGTATTGCAAATCTGTCCTGATGTAGCGGGTCTTGAAAGGGGGGTGCGCACCGGTTGCGGTTGCACTGCCGCCCCCGCCACCTCCACCACCGCCGGAGCCGCCAGTCGAATTTCCGCCACCGCATCCCGTCAAGGCAAGGGCAAGAATTAGAATCCAGCCATGAATGTTTTGACCTTTGAACATACGGTGCGTCTGAACATATTTGGGTAAGTACGCAACCTTATTCACACGTGCCACCATAATCAGTACCGACCTTCACCGAGCAACATCGAGTTTGGAAGCTGGAAGTGCAGTTTACTTCAAGATCGATATTTGAAAAGCAAAATCACAGCACAGCCTATGAATATTCTCTGTCGCTTTCACGGACGCGAAGATCTCTCTGTAAGCTGAGAAATCGGCGCGCGACATGAATGAAAGTCCTTCCGATTAACGGGGTTGCTTTGAGAAATCATTTCACTTGACATCTACCTTGGCTCAGAATATAAGCTTTCGCAACGATTTGAGGGGGACAACTTAATTTCCTGGAGGGGCCAATGGCGCTCTTAGGGTCTAGGTGTCTCTTTCTCGGCATCACCGCCAATTCAGCCGCAACCCACAAAGCTCTTCCGATCCGGTCTTTGGTCGCGGTCACCGGCTTTGTTTCCCTCTTGCTTCTCGGTATCACGCCCACTCAATGCCTCGCGCAGCCGCCACAAAGCGACCCCCAGGCGGTTGCCTTTGCAACACAAGCAATCACCGCTCTTACAAATGGAGTGACTGTTAGCGATGTGACGCTGACTGGAAGCGTTCAATGGACCGTTGGATCTGATTCTGAGAATGGCACGGTAACGCTATTAGCCCTTGGATCAGGGGAGAGTCGTGTTGACCTTGCCTTACAGAGTGGTACGCGATCGGAAATCCGAGACTCCTCATCGGGTATCGGTCTAGGCGAATGGATATTGTCGGATGGTAGTTCCGGCCTTTTCGCTTCTCAAAACTGTTGGACAGATGCGGCTTGGTTTTTTCCACCATTAACTTCGCTGGCAAGAGGACCAAATGTCGTTCTTAGCTATCTGGGCTTAGAAAGCTTTTATGGCCACAATGCACAGCACATCCAGTCCTATGTCTACCAGGCCAGTCCAGGGTTGACTGTTCCGAGTCCAGCGCAGTTAAGCGTTGTGGACTTTTACCTCGATTCCACAACAATGCTCCCATTGGGTTTAATGTTCAATGCTCACCCAGACAACAATGCGGGTGCGAATGTACAGTATGAGGTTGATTTTTCCAACTATAGGGCAATGGGTGGGATTACCGTGCCCACCCACATTCAGAAATACATCCAGGGCAGCCTCGTGATCGATATATCGATCAACTCCGCGTCACTCAACACTGGCCTGCCGCTCTCGGATTTCGCTATCAATAACAATTAGCGCATTGCCCATGTTTCAAGGAGGTTCTCGTGAGGAGACCAATTCACTGGATTATTGTGGCAGCGATGTTTGCACCTTTGGCCATCGCGCAGGTTTCGATTGGTACTCCAGCCTTCTCCAGTTTGGGCGGGGGACCTTTCGATACGGTAAACCTAGGAAACTTCGACGTTCACTTCACAATACCGGTGGTGAACAAGGCCGGACGGGGGACACCATTTAACTACAACCTTGCCTATGACAGTTCGATATGGACCCCAACTCCTGTTTCAGGAAGCACGGTGTGGCAGCCCGCTACAAATTGGGGGTGGCAAGGACAGACTGAAGTTGCTACCGGCTATATCACGTATTCGACAAAATCTAACAGATGTTTTGATCCCGACACTGGATGGCACACCGGCACAACCTATACATGGCACGGATATAGAGATCAGTTTGGCACAACCCACCGTTTTCTCGTTCTCACGAGCGACAACCCGCTCGCCGGAAATCCGGGATGCGCCATCAATGAAAGCAACAGTGGAGCTGCGACCGACGGATCTGGCTATACTCTGAATGCCGACGGAGGGAGCGCAACAATTACAACCATCGGAGGAGTGGTGATCACACCTCCGCTTAACTCGCAATCCGGAGCGGCCAGCTTTACCGATACGAATGGAAATAAAATTAGCGTGAGCGGGACCGGCACATTTACGGACACCCTCGGCACGACGGCGCTCACGGTTACAGGTGCGGGAACACCATCTAGTCCTTTGAAGTTTGGCTACGCCGCACCGACATCAAGCACAGTTTACGTCACCGTAAACTACACGTCCTATAACGTAAAAACGAACTTCCAATGCAGTGGCGTCTCTGAATACAATCAGGCCGGAATTCCCCTCGTAAGCAGTATTTCTCTCCCTGATGGGTCGGCATATTCCTTTACCTACGAACCGACGCCGGGCGCGACTGGGTATTACACAGGGCGGCTGGCCTCAGTTCAACTTCCTACGGGGGGTACGATTACCTACGGTTACAACTATAGCGATGGACACAACGGAATCGTCTGCGCCGATGGCACCGCAGATAGTTTTACCCGCACGTTAAGTCCAGGGGGACAGTGGCAGTATTTCCGCACTCAGGTCTCTGGGGCGCACTGGCAAACAACGGTCACGTCTCCTCCAGACCCTATCAATGCCGGGTCGGCCTCAGATGTCACGGTCATCGACTTCCAGGAAGATTCCAACACGAGCGTCCCGACTTATGCCTTCTACGAAACTCAAAGGCTCTCTTATCAAGGAAGTGCGTCAGGAACGCTTTTGAACACGACAATAACGTGCTACAACGGGGTTGGAGTGTCATCTCCCTCAACCTGCGCAACGTCCGCGGTTCAGAGTCCACTGCTTCGCATTACTGTGTTTCACCAAATTCCAAATGCAAGCGGAGTACAGTCGGAGACGGACAGCGGCTTTGGACCCCTGGGATTACGAACCAGCGTGAAGGATTATGACTATGGCGTCGGGGCGGTGGGCCCGCTCCTAAGGACAACCACTACGACCTACGCCACGATGACAAATGGCATCCAGAATCGGCCGGGTTCGGTTGTGGTTAGAGATGGCAGCGGCAATGCAGTGGCCTCGACGACGTACAACTACGACTCCGGCACTCCAGCACCTACCACCGGAACTCCTCAGCATGTTCCTATCAGTGGCTCACGTGGTCTGCTCACGAGTGTTGCTGCTCAAGCGAATTCGACGACCACACTTTATCGTCAATACACGTATTACGACACGGGCAATTTGGCAACATCGACGGATGTCAGCACATCTAGTTCGACGACATGCTCTAGCAATCCACAATCCTGCACCACATACAACTACTCGTCATCATCGTGCGGCAATTCCTTCGTGACATCGATCAGCGAACCATTGAGCCTTACCCGGTCCATGACATGGAATTGCACAGGCGGCGTGCTTCTCTCCCTCACCGACGAAAATAGCAAAACCAGCAGCACGGCCTATAGCGGCACAAATTACAGCAATGTCTTCTGGCGGCCATACAGCACGACCGACAATGCCGGTACGACGACCGATTATTTTTACTATCTCAATAGTTCGAATCAGCAATTTCAAACCGAAAACAAATATCACACAGCATTCAACGGGGGAAGTTCGACTGTCGATATCCTGAACACGAACGATGGGTTCGGTCGGTCGGTTTTTCAGCAAACAAAACAGGGGCCTAGCGCGACGAACTTCGACACGATGGCTACCTGTTACGACGCCTTCAACCGGGTGAGCCAAACGACTCTTCCCTATGCCGCTTCAGCCGCAATCTCGGGCGCACAATCGTGCTCCAACCCAGGAACAAGTTTCAGCTATGACGCGCTGAATCGAGCCTTGAACGTCTCGGACAGTGGCGGAGGATTGACGACCTACGCCTATAGCGAAAACGATGTATTGCAAACTCTGAGTTCGCCAACGCAGGCTAAGCAGCAGGAATACGATGGGCTCGGACAGTTGGTTTCAGTCTGCGAAGTGACAGCCGGGACTGCCCCCTTTCCAGGGGGCTCCTGTAATCAAAACGTTGGAAAAACCGGATATCTGACCAAATATGTGCACGATACCCTTGGAAACCTGACTAGTGTCATTCAGAATGCGCAGGCTTCGTCCGGTATTCAGACGCGGAGCTATGTCTACGACATGCTGGGTCGGCTGATGTCCGAGACAAATCCCGAGACGAACAATGCGGCGGTGACTTACAGTTACGACTCGCTCTCAGCAGATTCCGCGTGTGGAACGATTACGTCGGCGGGAAACAAACTGAAACGTCTGGATGCAGCGGGAAACGCTACATGCTATGCCGGCTATGACCCGCTCCATCGCGTCGGAAACATTACATATCCTGGTACAAATACTCCTGCGTCACATTTTGTTTACGATGCTGCTTCGCTCAGCGGAACCTCTATGGCAAATGCAAAGACCCGCTTAGCAGAGGCCTATACCTGCACCGGGACTTGCAGCGGAAAGGTGACAGATCTTTTCTTCAGCTATTTGCCCACAGGGCAAACCACGGACGTATGGGAGCTGACCCCGCATTCTGGCACGAACTACTATTTCCACGTAACGTCTCAAAGCTGGCCGAACGGGGCTGTGAACACTCTTAGCAATCTGTCGGGATTGCCAACCATCACCTACTCGACGGACGGCGAGGGACGCATGTCAACGGTCACTGCCAGTAGCGGCCAGAGCCCCCTCGCCTCCTCCGTAGGCTACGACGCTGCCAGCCATGTGACCGGGTACACCCTGGGCTCGTCCGACAGCGATTCCTTCACATTTGACCCTTATACTGGCCGTATGTTGACCTATACCTTCAGCATGGGTGGTTCTCCGCAAACTGATAGCGGTCAGCTCCATTGGAATTCAAATGGGAGCCTGCAGCAACTCACAATCACAGATCAATTGAATCCGGCAGACAGCCAAATCTGCAACTATACCCATGATGATGTAGGTAGAGTTGCGAGCGCGAATTGTGGGGCCAGCACGTGGAGTCAGACTTTCTCTTACGACCCTTTCGGAAACGTGACGAAAACCGTCCCGCTAGGAGCGACGGGGACGAGTTTCCAGCCAACGTATGACTACACAAACAACACGAACAGGATTATTTCTACCCCGTTCACCTACAATGGCAATAGCGGCGCATTGACTGCCGATAGTTCCCACAGCTATAGCTGGGACACAGAGAACCGGCTAACGACTGTCGACTCGGGAGGCTCGAATGGGATTTGTGAAACTTATGACGCGCTGGGACGTCTCGTAGAACAGACGCGAGGATCTGCTTGCAGTACTAGCCCTACAAGTTCTACTGAAATTGTGTACAGCCCATCGGGCGAGAAGCTAGCCGTGATGAATGGTTCGATGCTAGTTAAGGCATTTGTTCCCCTACCGGGTGGTGCTCAGGCAGTTTATAACTCATCAGGGTTGCAGTTTTATCGTCACCCGGATTGGTTGGGTAGTTCGCGGCTCTCCACAACCCCAAGCCGCACCTGCTATTATGACGTTGCATACGCGCCATTTGGCGAGAACTATGCCGGAGCGTGCATAACTCAGGACCTTTCTTTTACCGGTCAGAACCAGGATACAGAACAGAGTAGCGCGGGTGGCGCTGGAGGACTCTATGATTTTCTATATCGCGAGCACAGCCCTGTGCAAGGACGGTGGCTATCGCCCGATCCTTCGGGCTTGGCGGCAGCAAATACCGCGGATCCCCAGAGCTGGAATCGATATGCTTATGTCGGGAATCGCCCGACGAACTCGATTGATGCGTTGGGCCTGGAATGCTACGTGGACGGCTACGATATAGGATGCGAAGATCCCTTCTGGATGTCTGCCGATGACGGTGGCGGCGGCGGTGGAGGTGGGGGTTTTTGCGAACAACTAGGGGACTGTCCGTATTGGTTATTAAGTCCATGGCCAGGACAATTCATTCCAGGTAATGAATCCCAGGTACCCTCAGGATTTAAGATCCCGACATTGGGAGTCGATTCCCTCTTCGGATTTCTTCCCGGTCTAAACTGTGGAGGGGGCTCGTCAGGCTTCGGTTTTGCCCCCGGTACACCCAGTGCCCCCCCGTGTGTTCTCGCACCGGACATTTCGGTAGTCATTGTAGAGACCCGCACGGAGGGAATTGGTCAGAAGGACCCTCCGGCCAAGGGAACGCCATGGTCATGCGCTTTTGGCGGCGTGCCGATCCTCCGACCGAATAGTTGCTTTTACGTCTGCCGGCCTACTGATGGCAGCTGGGGCGTAGCTGGAATTAGACCCTCTAAAGACAAGATAAAGGCCGCATGTCCTAACTCCAAGGGATGCCCAAGTGCAATAGACATCTCGGGAGAGCCGGGCTCAAGTTACACGATCACAAAATGTTACGACACACCGAACTGAAGTGGAATTCCGCTCTTATCGATTGAAATGGTCATCTATTAGGGATTATGGAGTATGCAATTTATGCCTTTCATGAGAATAGCCATCGTGACATGCTTAATATATTTACTTCTGTCATTCCTGATCTCAATTTATTTTTCGATGAAGCATTCCGACAACTTGTTGGTTCTGAGCTCTATCCGATATTACCTGGTTTACGGTGCAGTGTGGGCCTTGTCTTTCACGGCCGCCCTCCGGCTTGAACATTGGCTGATTCATTTTCTGCGCTCTCCATAGAAATGATCGCTGAGCACTTGGAGGTGGGGCGGGGAGTCCTTAAAAAATAAAAACTATTAGTTTGACGTGGAGTACACCTTTTTCAAACCAGAGTTAGATAGAAATGATCCACTAATGCCAGCCAACTTGTTTCCGTACCCAGTTACTCGAGTTCATCTCCAAGCAATTTGTTGGCTGCAATCGTTCGGGGCAGGCTTCGCGCCTCGAATTGCGAGATGTTCGTAAACGAGCCAGGAAGTAAGAGCATGCTGGACATTGTCGATGCGAATCTCAGAGGATTCTGGTGTTCCAGCCAGAACTGCTGTCGGCAGACCTCCAGCAAAAGGCCCCGCCTTGATCTGCGCACGCAATAGAAAAGCAACTCCCAGCTTAACTGTAGCATTCATCTTCGAGCACAAGGCATTATCGGACACGGTTCTCATCACAGCCAGTAACCCCTCCATACGAGCCGCAACAGGTCCGGTTTGTCCCTTTTGGTCGAAGGCACCGTCAAGGAATGAAGAAGGATTGTGCAGTTGTTCCCGCACGATTGCATCGCAGATCTTGCTTGCATATTGCGGCAGATTCTCGGACCAAGCGGGACAATGGTTTTTGCACGCTGAGAAGAGTTCTGCTGCCGCGATGAGGAACCAGTGATCCGGCGGAGTGATAAATAGACTACCTCGATCCTTGGCCAATGAAGATAAAGCCCTGAGTGCTGCGTCAGCCCATTGGTGAGCGTGGTCTGCCTCGTATAGTTCCACCAATCCGAGCGCCGCTTCGCCCGGATAATACAGATTGTCCAGTTGTTGGGGGCCCAATTCACCATTGTATTTTTCTACAAAACTGCCATCTTCCCTTTGCAGAGACAGCAAGAAGAGTCCCAAGCCCTGCAACTCGTTCAACGAAACGACTCTAGGCGCTACTTTGCGCACCTCAGCCAGTGCAACTAGGCCAAGAGCTGAGGGTCCCAATTCACCGTCCGAACGAGGACCGATGGACTCCGACCGGACTGCGAGTTGGCCGTAACGCTCACCCGGTCTAACGTAATTCTTTTGCATGAACCTCGCGGCCCGCACCATCGCTTCGACTGCTTTCCGATCCGGCTTGGACCGGTTGTACATCGCGAGAGCATAAATTGCTCCGGCATGACGGACAATGTTATATGACTCGCTTTCTTGCCTAGTTCGAGTGCTGACAGCATATTTGAATTTGCCCTCCGGACCGCACGCATTTTCTAGATATCCCGCCGCGAGGGATATAGCCTTATTCACCTGAGATATTGATGGGGTAGGATTCATCGAAAGATGGGAATCATTGCGCAATGTCGATACATCAGACTGCTGGGCGCAACTGAGTTTAACAAGGACTACGAAACATATTAGTGCTCGAGACATTGACCCCACGATGCAATCTACGCATGCGGACTGGTCGGTTTTTTCTAAGATGGATAATCTCGGTATCACAGAGTACTCACTCGCAGACAGTTCATCGAGAACACATGACGAGGCCATCTCGCAGACACTCCCAAAGCTCGCAGTGGCAATTCCAGTGACCTAACATGACGATGCCTTCTGAGTGTCGAAATGGAAATTGTCTCAATGCAGGGGTTCACCCCATGCGAGTGTAGACGATTTTGTAGCCGTTAGAGCACACAAATTCAACTGTGATCAACAGAATTCAACAAGGAGGCCGCAACAGGTTCAACAACAATCACTTGGAATCAACAGAATTCTACAGATTTCAATAAGGTCTGGGATCTGGTTCGGGACCAGGGGGTCGGAGGTTCAAATCCTCTCTCCCCGACCAACATTTTCAAGCAGATAAACGCGATTTCTGGTTTCTCGTCTACACCTCTGTAGGCAAAATTGAGGCTGAGAAATCCTCCAAGTTCAACAAGTGTCGTTCCCTTTGAGCCATCCTTCTCAACTCCGCGGACTCAGACTGCTTTCGAACGCCTAACGGCCGATCAGTCGACCATTCCTTGGGAGCGGCGACAAGTCCTCTCGCCGTCAGATTGCCGTGCGCCGATTGTGTGCTTGATCCAAGGAGTAGAGCCAATCAAATCCCCGTTTGCGTATCAGATATGTCCTGTCCCGGCTTCGGCAAGGCCGATAAATCGCGATGGCCTGCTGGTTCGCGGCAGCTTATAGTCTTCGGATGAAAGACGGCGCGCTGGTACTAGTTGATTGCCTTGGATTTCGGGGCATCTGGAACCGGGTGAATCCTCAACAGTTGATCGATAGACTGAAATTGATTGAAACGGAGGCCGCCGCGCGTGTAGTGCCCAGATACTCTTCCTCCATGTTGAGTTTCGGCCCTATCCGCTTCCATCTCCGCCTTCTATCGGACACAGTCGTGCTGAGCATCCAGTACGAGCCGGACGCCTATGCCGACGGCGCAGTGCCTGACGAACGACAGAAGAACCTTCTCGTATCAGTGGCATGTGAATCCGCAGCAGTGTTGGCCTACCTCTTTATGGACAGCGAAATGCCGTTGCCCCTACGGGGTTGCGTGTCCTTCGGAGGTCATCTGTGCGACGGCAATTTTCTGATAGGTCCTGCCGTCGACCAAGCGGCGGAATATATGAATGAGCCGGAAGGGGCATTTATCTGGGTCTTGCCTGGAGTTGCGGAACGGCACAAGACTTTTAGAGCACGGTCCTTGGCAATTACGGAAGCGCCCAACGAGATAATCATGGCGGCACAGCGCATGGCAGCCGAGCGTGGTGCCGATGTTGCGGAGGAGCTGCTGAAGCACACCGAAGCCGGCTCGGAGCTGTTCGTTGAGGCATTGCGTCTGACGTATGCTCAGATACTAGCCGCGCCGACGATAATCGAGAATTACCCGATGCCGATCAAGCGTGGTTCCGTTATTGACGCGGCCGTCATCAACCCGTTCATGGCGGCTCGAAACGAGGAAGATCGCAAGCGAATCATGAACCGGTATGACGAATTTCTGAAAGGCGGCCGCATCGACATATGGATGAAGCGCCAGAACACTCTAAAATTTCTGGCGCTGGCCGAAAAAGCTGCCGCTGAGTTCCGGCAGAGTCTCGGCAGCGGGGAGCGTCCGCAAAAGAGCCCAAAATGACCCCGTTACCGGCTAATTCCCTCGGTCCTCACATCCGTACACGGGGTTAAAAACACTGCTAGAGTTTCCAATCGAGATATTGGTCCAAAGGGTGCCCAGATGTATAGCCTGGAAGGAGAGATTCCGTTAAATTCGCGGTAGTTGCACTCTTTCTTAAGCCTTCCTTCATACTGGTTAGGTAACGATTCAGGCTTTCGGTACCCTTAATAATTTGGCTGATTTCAAGATATGCGGGCAATGTCACGGTGTCTTTCAGTTTTAGAGTCGCTAGAGGCTTACCTGATTTTTTCCCGAAGCCTAGTTCGTAGGGGACCCACCATGACTTGACCGTATTTTCGGATACTAAGCACATGATATGGGTGGAATTCGAGAGTCCGCGCTCTATAAATTCCGTGATCGCGGCGGCATTGCCGGAACTGGCGGCTCCCTGCAAGTCGTCGTCCATGGCATCTAGATATATATCGACACCACCGCGCGATGTGATGTACGTCGCGATTGCCAGAACGGCAGGTTTATCCACAGAAATGTGGGAGAGAAAAATGCAAGGGTTGCCCGAGGATGCCGACGCCTTAGCAAGGTGACGGTTCTCAAATAGCGCTCTATTGATTCCGGCCATTGTTGCGATTACTCCATTCGGTAATCAGTCCTGAGTGATCAGCCTAGGTGCGTTCACGTCAGGCGCTGTGTGAGACCTTTAAGCAGCAAGAACACAATCCCCGGCAGATTCTCACTCGTGAAAAGAAACTCATTCTCGTCTGCCGACAGGCCGTTATTCAGTCCGGCTAGGCCCTTCGATTTGAGAAACTGCAATTCTCCCGCGTAGTCGATCGCAGTGGTCTTTTTCTCTGCGGCATCCACGCTATAACGCTCGACAATCGCTTTGTAGACGGGGTCTTTTACCTGAAAGGCTTCTTTGAAAGCATCCGGGGTTCCCCCCTTCAGCGCCTCGATAATCAAACGTGTGCAACCTCCGAATCCGCCGATCAAATACAGCGGTTGGCCGGAATGGAGCGCCAACAGTGCTTCTTCGAGAAGTCCAGGATATTTTCCCTTGAATCCGGTGATCTGGCCGCCAAACATCGCAGTCAGAATTTCCTATACGATTCTCTGAACCGGATTCAGCAGGCCTATACGTCAGGATCGAATTGGGGCGAGACCTTTGGGCCGACGGCAACCGATCCCGGTGTTGCTCCTACAACGTCCGGTATAGACGCTTGGGGAAACCTGACAAATCGCTCGGGCGTAAATGGAAAGACCCTATCGGAGTCGTCGCTCAATTGCCCCGCGAACGGGAACAATCAACTCACATCTTGTGTAGTGCACCCCTCAGAACTAGACACAAGGGGCCGTGTTTGAAGTAAAGGGTTTGGGCAAAGAACTGGGCACGGGATTCGTGCGGCGTTCTGCCCCGGAGCCCGCAATGCGGGCGGTCGTGATTGTACTCGGCGATCCAGTGAGCGATGCTCCGCTTGGCCTGGTCGAAGTTCTGGTACTCGTTGAGCCACACCTCCTCTTCCTTCAAGCTGCGATGAAACCGTTCGATGTAGCTATTGCCCTCGGGATGGTTGTAAGCCGTACGCCGATGCGTGATGCCCAATCGGTTCAGAGTTTCAACGTAACGTGCTGACGTAAACTGCGTGCCGTCGTCGGTCGTCAAAGTCAAACCCATTCCACGAGAACCGAAAGGCAAAGCCTCCAGCACAGCACGATGGAGCGCCACCAGAGCTTCGTCGGTGCGGCAGCGCAAACTCAGGTCCCAGCCGACGATCTCGCGGGTGCAACAGTGGTACGCCAACGCCGCTTTCAAGTCTCGCGTCGAAAGGACTGGGGCAAGGTGGAAGCGCGGTATCCCAATCACGTCTGGCAGTCGGACATGACCAAGATCTGGGCCGGGCCCAGCGTGGGTTGGGCATATCTGGTCTCGGTCATCGCAACAATCCGCGTTCCCGCATCACGCGCAACGCTCGCTTGCCGTTGACCTTCAGTCCTCGCTTACGCTCCAACCACCAGACCACGCGACGATAGCCATAAGCCAGCTTCTCGCCACAGGCCGTGATGATCTCCTGATCCTGCGAGCGATCCGCACGGCCGATACGCGGCTGCCGCCGATAGTAGAGGCTCGACCGACTAATCGCCAGCGTCTCCGCCACTAACTTCACTTCGTTCCCTTGGGCCACCAGTTCCCGTGCCGACAAATGCGCTTGCCCGCAGCTCACTCGCCCAGCACGTTTTTTAAGATCTTGATCTGCAAATGAGAACGACCCAGTGCTCGCTCCAGCTGTTTGATTCGCTTCTCCTGTTCGGCATCGGGCTGTGCGGCTGCGCTTCTCCCCCCAGCGCAGCCTTGGCTCCCGCTTCCACTTCGTCCTTCCACCGGTAATAGAGATTGGGAGCGATCTCATACTTGCGGCACGTCTCGGCCACGTTCCCGCTCTTCAAACCTTCCAACACAATCTGCCACATCTCTTCTGGAGTTCTCTGGACTCTCGGCTTTCTCGACATTCTAGCCTCCTGGCGGAGGCCCCAAGCCTAACTAACTTCTCTGTCCAGTTCTAGCGGGGTGCACTACAAATGCCATCTGATCGGACACTTGATTCCGTGTGGTTGAACCCATTGCAGGGCTTGCCTTCGTACGAGGAGCAAAGATCGATACGCAGAATAGAATACTGAGGGTGCGACCGCGCCCAACTTGCGGCGTTCATTGCTGTGATTGCGCGTTACTATCACCATTCCGAATTTGCACCGCAGTCCTTCGGCGCTGAGCTTCGTCGTGATCCAGTCGGGTTGCGGTCTGCAGTTGATCCTCTGCCTCCTCTTTTCGCCCAATCCGCGCAAAGGTCAATCCGAGATAGTAATGAGCTTCACGGAGAGAATTGTCATTTGCGAGCGCCCGTTGCAGCAGATTGAGGGCATCGGGGTAGTGCTTCTGCTCATACGCAATTCTCCCGAGACCCGACAATGCTCCTGTGTGTTTCGGGTCGTACATAAGAACCTGGCGGAAGTTTTGCGCCGCGTTGTCCAAGTCCTTCAAATTGAGTTCAATAAGCCCGAGTCGAAAGTAGGATTCTGTTTGTTTCGAATCCAGCACAATCGATCGCTCAAACTGGTCGCGGGCCTCTGGCAAACGCTCCAATGCAGCCAGGGTCATTCCCAAGGCACAATGGCCGGCGGCATCATCGGGACGCAACGCAATGTACCTGGCGAACTGTTGGCGGGCTTCCTCAAATCTCCATTCAGCCAGATACGCACGCCCGAGGTTGTAAAGCGCGAGCGCATCGTTCTCCCGGATTTTTAGCACGCGTTGGAACGCCGCGATCGCATCATCCAGCAGAGACGTCTGCAGTTCGGTGGTCCCTAGTGCGAACTGAACATCTGGGTCGTCGGGCTCAAACCGCGCGGCTTCGCTCAGCAATGCAAGACCTTGTTGCGTATTTCCGGCCTCGATGGTAGTTCGCGCTTGGGCCTGAAGGGCTGGAACGAGCGCGTCTGCGGCATCGCGACGTCCTGGATCGATGCGCAGGGCCTCGCGCAGTTGCGGCAGTGCTTCTCCCGTGCGGCCTTCCTGAATAAAGAGCAGGCCAAGGTGCGCTCGCGCTGGCGCGAAATTGGGCTTTTGTTTGACTGCTTTCAGGAAAAGAGGTTCAGCCTGACTTTCGTGTTTTTGCAGTACGCGCAGCACTCCCAGTAGATCGAGAGCGCGATAATCGTTGGGCGCAGTTCGCAGAACAGTCTCGATGTCGGTTTCTGCGCGAGTTAGTTTTCCTGCCGTCATCGCAGCGGCGGCATCCTGCAAGAGTGAGGTACTCGAACCTTGCGCGGGAAGCTGTGACGCGATCAAGGTGCACAGAAGCAAGACTTCGCAGATGAATCGGTTTGACACGTTTATTCGCCGCTCGGGTCTATTTAAGTGGCTCCGTTATGGTTAGGATGCGGTCGGATTTCTGGTCCTTCAAAATCTGGCGAGCTCCGCTTGGCCACACAATCTCGATCTCCTTGATAGAGTCGGAAGCACCCAAACCAAAATGTAATCGCTTGTCGCTTGCGGACTGGTAGCTGCTACTGGTTGTGACAGTCGCGAACTGATCGCCCGCTGCGTTCGAGATTCTCACCTGCGCCCCTATCGCGTCCCGGTTGCTTCGCGTGCCGATCAGGTTCAGCGTGATCCAGTGATTCTTCGTCTCCGTTTGGTTTAGCAGGACCCATGCGGGCCCATTATTGGAGGTAATCACGACGTCCAACTTGCCGTCATTATTAATATCTCCAAGCGCTAAACCTCGAGCAGCCCACTGTTCGTGGAATGCGTCCCCAGAAAATGCGGAAACGTCCGTGAACTTCTTCCCCTGATCGTTGTGCAGAAGCAGAGGCGGTTCGCGGTACCGCACGTTTGGGTCGTACATCTCGATAGTGTCAATCACGTGCGATTGGCCAATCAGGAGGTCTTTCCAGCCGTCATTGTCATAATCGAAAAACCGCACTCCCCACCCCGAGTGCAAAAGAGAAATCGCGCTTAGCCCCGAGACCGTAGTTGCATAGTCAAATGTGCCATCTTTCAGGTTTGTGTACAGGGCATAGCGTTGGTTCGCCAGGTCGGTGATGATGATGTCCGGCCAACCATCATTGTTATAGTCCTCAAAGTCGACGCCCATGCCGGCGTAGGTGTTGCCGTTGCTGTCAACTCCGGCGCCTGAAACGAGCCCGACCTCCTCGAAGGTTCCGTCGCCACGATTGTGGAACAGGTATTCGGGCATCGAATCGTTGGCGAGCAGGATATCCATAAAGCCATCATGGTCATAGTCGGCAATCGCCAGCCCCAGTCCCTTTCCTGGCTTGTCGATTCCGGCGCGCTGCGCGACCTCAGTGAACTTGCCGCCGCCCTCATTGTGAAATAGCAGGACGGATTCGGGTTTGAACGCGTCGGGATGGCAGTAGGAGCGAAACCCATCTGGCCCGGGGCGTCCGCAAAAAATGTCATCGAAATCCCACTGCATATAACGGGCAACGACGAGGTCGAGCCGCCGATCATTGTCGTAGTCGACCCAGGCGGCACTAGTCATCCATCCCGACCCGGCTACTCCGGCTGCCGCAGTCACATCGGTGAACGTGCCGTTTCCATTGTTGTGGTAGAGAGTGCCCTGCCCGTATCCGGCTACGTACAGATCTTCGAATCCATCGTTGTCGTAGTCGCCGACCGCGACTCCGGTGGAGTAGCCAATTCCCGCGAGACCCGCATGTTCGGTTACGTCCTCGAAGGTGCCGTCTGCCTTCTGGTGATAAAGGCGATTCCAGTATTTTGGACCTTCTTTCTTGGGAATCGAGCCTTTCGGCGTTGGGTCGTCGAGCCGGGCACCGTTGGCTAGAAAGACGTCGAGCCGGCCGTCGTTGTCGTAGTCGAACAACGCAACCCCGGAGCCCATGGTTTCCAAAAGATATTTCTTGCTTGTCGGCGAGGCCTGCTGCCGGAAGTGAATGCCGAGCTTGTCAGTAGCATCAACGAAATGACCGGGCGTTGCTGGCTGGCTTTGCGAGGCAGCCAGGGGCGTGAAAACCCTGAGCAGCAACCAAAATGCTGAGCCTGCCGCACGAAGCATCATGCTGCTTTTCATAGGGAGGGTTTGACGCGCAAGGGGTCCAGTTTAGCCTCCACCGGCGGGTTTGCGCGGAAAAATCTGGATTGTGATTCCAGAGCATAAACGTCTATTAAGCGATAAAACGAACAAATTTTAGATTGTTTGTTCGCCAAAAGAAACAAAAGCATTGACTCTGTCGCCGGAACGGCATTAGGATTCCACTGGCTCATTTTGCATACGCGTCCAGTCCGCACGAACGTGAATCGACGCCGGAGGGAATTGCCATGATGAAAGTTATGCAGATGTCGAGGGGAATGAGGACCAAGAGAGTCCGCTTTGGGATCGCTTTGCTCGTGATTCTTGTTTTCGGCGCGCTACCGCTGTGCGCCCAGTTTGATACGGGCACAATCAACGGCACGGTAACCGATGCGTCGGGGGCCGTTGTGCCGCAGGCCGCGATCACGGTCACGAACACGGGCACGGGAATTCAAAGGAGTTTCGTCACCGATCAGAACGGCAATTTCGTGGCGAGTTCGGTGCCCTTTGGGACTTATGTAATCGCAATCCATGCAAGCGGCTTCGCCGACGCGAAGAGTCAACCGGTCGTGCTGAACGTTGGCGCCACGGTGCAGGTCAATCTGAAGCTCGCAGTGGCGGGCGCGCAGGAAAGCGTCCAGGTCAACGGCACGGCTACGACGGTCGACACCTTTTCGAGCACGTCTGGAACAACGTTGGACGCAAATCAGGTCCAGAACCTGCCTATCAACGGACGCGACGTGAGTCAATTTCTGGAGGTCTCTCCCGGATCGGTAGGCTCGACAGGTTTCTTCCAGGGCAGCGTCAACGGAATGGAGAACATTTTTACTGGCCTGAATATTACGCTCGACGGCCAGAGCGCAATGCGCGGAGACATCAACGGATTTCTCGATACGGAGGGCCAGGAGACGGCACGCATCACTCGCGCCAGCGTGGACAGCATTCAGGAAATCGATTATGCCAATAGCGGCTATACGGCGGAGGTTGGCCACTCGCTGGGACCGCAGATGAATATCATCACGAAGTCCGGCACGAACGATTTTCACGGCAGCATATTCGAATATTTCCGCAACGACGCCCTCGACGCATTGGACTACTTTGAAACGACGAAGCAGCCTTTAAGGCTCAATCAGTTTGGCGGCAATCTGGCCGGACCACTCATCAAGAATAAGGTGTTCTTCTTCGTGAATTATGAAGGGGACCGGACGCATATAACGATCCAAAGACCACTGAACCATACGTTGAGCGCGTACGCTCGCTCGCAATTTTCGGCGCCCATGCAGCCAGTGTTGGCCCAGTTCGCTCCCCTCCCCGCTGCCTGTAGCGCCATTTATATTGATCCACTATCGGCGTGTGCATACCCTGGTTTCACGGACCCTAATCCGGCGAACGGCTCCGACATGGTTTACGATCCCGCCTCGCTTCCCAATATTGTTCGCGAAGATACCGGATCGGTGAGGATCGATTACAACGTATCCGAAAAGGACCGGGTTTTCTTTCGTTACAATATCAACGATTCGCTGACGAACTATACCTATGGCCTCAATCAGGGACAAGTATCTCCCCAGAAGCTGAGAACGCAGTACGCCAAGGTCGATGAAACGCACATCTTCAGTTCGACACTGCTGAACGATTTCAGCGTCGCCATCAACCGCTTCTATTCCGACACCAACTCGAACACTCCAACACCGCTGGTCACCTTTGCTGGTTTCTTTACCGATCTGGGCTCGCTGCCCGGGGCGAATACATTTAATCAGGTCACCCCGTTTGCCGATGTCGAGATCTTTGACAACGTAAGCAAAACGATCGGGCGGCAAACGCTCAAGTTCGGGACGCAAATTCGTATTAACCGGAACAACGAATGGCTGCGGCCGCAACAAACCTACGACTATGCCAGCATCCACGATCTGCAAATCGACGATATTAATAATGGTGGAGGAGTTTTTGTTCTGCAAAAAATCGGATTCCCGGGATTTGTCAACAACCGCAATTCGAACTGGGACTTCTATGTTCAGGATGACTGGAAGGTGAATAACAAACTGACCTTGAATCTTGGCCTCCGGTACGACTACAACACAGTGTGGGCAACGGGGCCGAATCAGGGACAGAATTTCGATATCGCGACTCAGGCATTTCTGCCGGCTAATCAAGCTCCCTATAGCGCGCCGAAGGGCGATTGGGCGCCCCGTATCGGGTTAGCATTCGACCCCACCGGCAAGGGAAAGACTGTCATTCATGCCTACGGCGGGCTTTTCTACAATCCGATGCACTTCAACTATGCGACGACAACCAACGTGCCCGCGCTTGCGAGCTACAACGTCAACGTCTTTCAGGCGATCTTCGCCGATCCGCCATTCTCGATCGACTACCCTGCGCCCAACCCGCCGCTCATCGCTGGAACGCAAAACGTAAATGCGTTTCCGCAGCACCCAAAGGATCCGGTTGCCGGGAGCTGGCTCTTCGGTATCCAACAGGAAGTTGCTCGCGGCACCATCGTTACTGTCAACTACGTAGGCAACAACGTTCACCACATGCAGTCCGGTGTTGACTTCGCCGCGTTGAATGCCAATCCCGCGAATGTGTTTACTCAGGCTCGGCAGTATTCGGGGTTTGCGAACGAAAACATACTCGCTGACGGGCTTAGCTCTAACTACAATGCCCTGCAAGTGAGAGTAGCCCGAAGGGCAGGAAAACTGAATCTGGAGGCGAACTATACCTGGTCGCACCAGATCGACGACGTGCCCAACGTCTTCAGCCCCGGATTTGAGAGCCCGTACACTCCGATCTTCGACCGCAGCAGCGGAGATCCCGACGTGCGACACAACCTGACTGGCAGCGCGGTTTACAGCTTTCCCGACCTGAAGGGCTCGAGCTCTTTCGTTCAGAAAGTCCTGGGTGGATGGCAGACGTCCGGGATTCTCCAGACACGATCAGGACTTCCCACGAACATCACGCTGGTCAGTGGATTCTTTGGCAACCCCGTGCGGCCGGACTACGTGCCGGGTCAGCCGCTTTGGGTTGCTAATCACAGTTGGCCGCATTCGAGCTACAACATCGACGCGTTTGCCATCGAGCCAACGTACGACGGAACGCCGGGCGCCACGATCGGAACAGTCGGGCGCAACGCTTTGCGGGGTCCCGCGTATTTCCAACTCGACCTTTCCGGGATGAAAAACCTCGCGATTACCAAAAGGGTCACGATGCAGTTTCGGGCGGACATTTTCAACATTTTCAACCATCCGAACTTTACCAACCCGGATGGTGGAATCTGTCAGTCGATTGGGCCGGGCACTTGCACTCCCAATCCCTTTTTCGGTGTCGTCGGACAGACCATTGCCGATGCGGATGGAACACAGATCGGAGGCGGCACCTCCCGGCAAACGCAATTCTCACTCAGGTTTACCTTCTAATTTCTCCCCCACTTACTACGGCAGCAGCACCCCGACCGCTGCTGCCGTAATCTTCAGGAAGTGCACGCGCCCGAGGACAAATGTCGAAGTCTTATATATCAAACTACGATAAGCATCCCTTGGTCCGCGTATCAGATTCATCAGACGCCGGCGTGGTGGGATGGGATGCGATCGGGCGACGCCTGATGGCGAGTGTTCGTCCGGGCAAATTCGTAGTTTGTGTCGAGTGTTATCCGGGTTGCTTCGAAAAAGACATCGAAAAGAAACTTGTGGGTGCGTTAAAACCGGAATTAGTGCTACGGGCCGAGGATGCTTACTTGCCTGCAAGCACCATTGAATCCCTGTGCGCCCACGATCTCGGAGACGATCCGGTGTTTGCCTTCATGGGCAAATATGAACTATCGGACTTTCTCAATGAGCGCGAGGTGACGAGACAAAGAGCGCGTCTGCGGGAGGCAACAGGTCTCGCGCTCGTGATCGGGACGGGGGCAACTCTTGTTGCCGAGCAGTGGAACCTGCTTGTCTATTGCGACATGGCGCGGTGGGAGATCCAGCAGCGGCAAAGAACTGGAGAGATCGCAAACCTTGGATTGCAGAACTGCGCTGAACGCCCGCAGGCAAAATACAAGCGAGCCTACTTCATAGATTGGCGTGTCGCCGACCGTCTGAAGAAAGACCTGTTTTCTAAAATCGACTTTCTGCTCGACACAAATGAACGCGGCTCGCCCAAGATGATCACCGGAGCGCAGCATCTGGAAGGGTTGAAGATTGCAGCGCGCCGGCCTTTTCGCGTTGTGCCTTTTTTCGATCCCGGACCGTGGGGCGGCCAGTGGATGAAGGAAGTCTGCGATCTGCCGCGCGAGACGGACAACTACGCCTGGTGCTTTGACTGCGTGCCGGAAGAAAACAGTCTCTTGCTGGGCTTCGGCGACGTGAAGGTGGAAGTTCCGTCGATCAACCTGGTGTTTCGTCATCCCCACGAGTTACTCGGAGAAGCGGTCCACGCGCGTTTTGGAACGGAGTTTCCGATCCGATTCGACTTTCTCGACACCATGGATGGCGGTAATCTCTCATTTCAGGTGCACCCGCTCACCGAATACATCCAGCAACAATTTGGGATCAACTACACGCAGGATGAGAGTTACTACATGCTCGATGCCGGAGATGACGGCTGCGTCTATCTCGGCCTGAAAGAGAACATTGACCGCAAGCAAATGATAGCGGACTTGCTGCAGGCCGAGGATGGCACCATCCAGTTTGACGCCGATAAGTATGTCAATCGCTTTCCCGCCAGGAAGCACGATCATTTTTTGATTCCGGCCGGAACCCCGCACTGTTCCGGCAAGAACAGTATGGTGCTTGAGATCAGCGCGACTCCGTATATCTTCACTTTCAAAATGTGGGACTGGGGACGGCTGGGTCTTGATGGCACTCCACGGCCGATCCACCTGCAACACGGTTTCCGCAACATTCAATGGGACAGGACTACTAGGTGGGTCGAAAGCAACTTAGTTAACGTTGCCAAAAAGATCGCTGAAGGCAATGGATGGGTGGAAGAGCGTACCGGACTTCACGAGCGTGAGTTTATCGAGACGCGGAGACACTGGTTCACGGGCCCGGTTCGTCATACGACCAATGGTGGCGTTAATGTTCTGAACCTGTGCGAGGGGCGGGAAGCGGTAGTGGAGAGCCCATCGGGGCAGTTTCCGCCGTTCGTTGTCCATTACGCGGAGACTTTCATTGTTCCGGCCGCGGTTGGCGAATACGTGATTCGTCCGCACGGCCCTTCCGAGGGGCAAAAATGTGCCACCATCAAAGCCTACGTACGTTCGAATTAACGGAAGTTAATCCACATCGGTGAGATGTTTCATGAAATCCGTTTCACGATTTCTTTCCTTCCTTCTCCTCTTTGCGAATTCCCTCCTTCCAGCTGTCTGCCAGGACAAAGCCCCCACGCTTTCACCGATCTCGCGATGGGCAGCGACAGCCTCGGAACATTATTGGATTCAACCGGACATCACCTACGGGGTGGCTAACAATTACACGCTGAAGCTCGATGTATGGCAGCGGAAGGATGTCAAAGTGCCTGCTCCGACGGTGATTTATTACCACGGTGGCGGATGGATCTTCGGCGACCGCACTGGCGCGACGCTGCTGTTTATGCCCTATCTGGAAATGGGCTGGAACGTGATTAACGTTGAATATCGCATGGCCAGCACTTCGCTCGCGCCAGCGGCTGTGGAAGACTGCCGATGCGCCCTGCGGTGGGTGGTGAGGAATGCCAAGCAGTACAACATTGACACCGATCGAATTGTCTTGACCGGACACTCCGCGGGCGGGCACCTGTCTTTGATTACGGAGATGCTGCCGGAGGGCACGGGGCTCGACAACAATTGCAATGGTGAGGAAAAGCTGAAAGTGGCCGCGATTATCAACTGGTATGGCATTAGCGACGTAGCCGATCTGATCCAAGGCTCAAACCGGCGAAACTATGCCGCGATGTGGATGGGAAGCCAGCCAGACGCTCTCGCGATTGCGAAGCGAGTTTCACCGCTAACCTATGTGCGAGCCGGGCTGCCTCCGATCATGAGTATTCACGGCGACCAGGACCCGGTCGTGCCCTATGAGCATTCCGTACGCCTGCATCGGGCTTTGACTGCGGCGGGGGTTCCGAATGAACTTGTGACCATAAGGGGAGGGAAGCACGGTGAATTTTCAGATGCGGAACTGGAAGAGGCAAACATGAAAATCCGCGCCTTCCTTCACGCCCATGGGTTGCTGCCGTAGACTTAGACGCGGTTTGACTACGGGTAGGGCAGGTTGATTTCCGCGCCGTTGCTTCCCTGCACAACGATGTTGCTTTCCATCCGCCGGATGGACTTGATCTGGGACCATTCCGGTGGCGCTGAGTGGAGAAAAAGCAGGTACTCGGTCTGCCGTTGCGAACCTGCGGGTAGAGAGCAGAGCACCGGCACACCGAATAATGTGCGCATCTGGCGAGCGTGGTCCAGCCCCAGGGGCATGGGGCTGGTCCCGAACTCTGCCCCGCGAACTCGCGTTCTCCTGTTCCACGGAGATTGCTCGCGGGCGCAGTTTTCTTCCCATAAGGCAATCCACGGGAAGATTTTAGGATCGAACGAATATCCAACGACCAGGTTCTGCCCCCGGTTATGGACGGCAATGAATGCGTCCCCGCGATTCCCTTCCGCAAGCAACGCTGCGACGAAGCCGGTTCCATCGCGCAGGAAGGGTTGTGAAAGATCGGCTCTCTTGTGTTCGATGGTCGGGGCACACGGCCATTGGAATTCGACATTGCTCGCGAGCAGTTCGTGATCTTCATATCCAGCGGGCCAGGTTATCCCCCGCCTGGCGGATACAAAAAGAGCTGACTTTCCCTTCGCAAAGAGTGGTTCGCCGAAGGCTGCGTGCTGCACCCATTGGAATTCGACTTCTGCGCCTGTGAGATTGGTAACAATTTCTGCGAATGAGGCAACGTAGGCGTCGACTGGCAGAACAATCTCCCGCCGCAGATGAAGGCCATAAATGGGAAGCGAAACTTCCATGGCTAAGGTTGCACAATTCTCATCCGCAAAGGCTGCGACGACGTTCCACGCTGCTGTGGCGGCTTCGCCATGCAGTGGCAAGCCTCGCGCTGCTTCTGCCGGTGACGGCATGCCAAAATATCCGAGGGCCACGGCGTGTCCCGTGTAGCCGGATAGGAATTTGCCAACGGGGCCATCACCGTAAAACTGTGCATGCTCACCGGGAGAGAATGATTGTGGCTCGATCGTTTGCCAGGGCGCTTCCCAAAGCGCATTCATCGCGTGCCCGCAGAGGCGAAAATCTGCAATGTGGCCGCCTCCGGTCAGTACGGTGAGCTCAATTTGACCATTCGATAAACGGAAAGCCTGCCGACTGTTCCACCGAACGGGATCGACGGAGCAGAGCGGCATTCAGATACTAAGTCCTCCGTCGACGGGAAAGGCAACGCCAGTGACAAACGCCGCTTGTGGTGAGACGAGATAGAGCGCAGCTTCGGCGATCTCCTCAGCCGTCCCGAATCGTCCCATCGGTTGGCGAGCAATAAAATTCTTCCGCGCTTCTGCGGGGTCCGGGAAGGCGCCTAGGCGTTGGGTGAGTGAAGGAGTTTCGGTCGTGCCGGGACAAATACAGTTCACACGGATGTTGTCGCGAACATAATCGAGCGCCAATGATTTCGTAAGGCCGATTATGGCCGCTTTCGTCGCCGTGTAACATGCGCGATCAGGCACCGCACGTAAGGCAGTTGCCGATGCAGTGTTGAGGATTACGCCTGCGCCCTGGGATTTCATCGTAGGAATCACAGCGTGGCAGAGGAGATAAATACTCTTCAAATTGATGGCGACCGCGCGGTCCCACTCTTGTTCGCTGAGGTCCTCAAGTTTGCCGGTTGGCACTATGCCTGCATTGTTGAACAGAATATCGACGCGTCCGAACTTCGCGAGCGTGGCGCGCAAGACGGATTCGACCTGGTCTTTGTGGCTTACGTCAGCAACGGCGGCAAGACTTTTCCCTCCGTTTTTCTCGATTTGTTCCGATAGTCGTAGGACCAGTTCGCGGTCGATATCAACCGCGACAATGTTTGCTCCTTCCTTCGCGAAAAGCAGAGCGGAAGCAGCCCCGATCCCCGCTGCTGCGCCCGTGATGATCGCGGTTTTGCCCTGAAGCCTCATTTGTGTGTTGCCGCGCCGGTGCCGCTCCCCTGAAAGCCCATTCCGCCGGCGGGTACAAGCATGCCGCCGTCCACCAGCAAAGCGGCTCCCGTAATAAAGGAGGCCATTGGCGACGCGAGATAAGCGATCGCATCGGCTACCTCTTCCGGCTTGCCAATCCGGCCAACCGGATGCATGTGGTTGCACGTCTCAATCACCTTCCCGGGGTCGTCCGAAAGGTTAGCCGCCCAGCGGAGCATGGGGGTGTCGATGGTGCCGGGGCATACGCAATTCACCCGGATGCCTCTTCCGGCATAATCCAATGACATCGCGCGAGTGAGTCCGAGGAGGCCGTGCTTCGAAGTGACGTATGCGGCAGAGTTGCTGATGGCCGTCATGCTCTGGACCGAGCCAACAATTACGATCGCGCCGCCACGCTTCAGCAAGTGTGGGACAACAGACTTTGAGACGAGGAAGCAGCCTTTCAGGTTGATTCCCATCAACTTGTCCCAATCATCCTCGGTAGTGGTTACCGCGTCGCCGTAGAGTTGGATGCCGGCATTGCTCACCAGAATGTCAATGTGCCCGAATTTACGAGCTACCTCCTCGACGGCGCGCGAGACTTCAGCACCGGTGGCCACGTCGCATGGAAAAAAATCACAGGTCCCTCCCGCGTTTGTGATCAACGCGGCGGTTTTGCGTCCGGCTTGATCGTCGATATCGAAAATGGCGACCGAGGCTCCGAGACCGGCGAGCCTTCGCACCGTGGCCCCGCCGATGCCCATGGCGCCGCCAGTCACGATGGCGACTTTGCCGGAGAAATCAAGATTCATTTGCTCTCACCTGCAATGCGTGGCGTTGTGCGGACCCTGACCGTGAGCACCTGAAATGGTTTGATGGGAGCGCTCAACTCTCCGCCTTCTGTCTTCACATCGGCTACTTTCTCTTCCAGCAGGTCACAAAGCCAAGCAGCGTCGAATGCCAGATAGCCGCTGTGAATCTTTATATTCGATGATTTTCCCGCTGTCTCCTGGAGGCGCAGAATCGTTCCATCGCCATCTTCGGCACGCTTCCACGTCAGCAATGTTATGCCGGAATTTGCAATATCGAGCAAGCTGGCCTGATGTTTGGGAAGCGGTGAAGCATCAAGAGACGCTGCAACGTTGTCTTGCTCCAGGGGAGTGAGAGCTTCTAATCCATAGCGGGTCAGCGACCGGGCGTCAAATGTCGCTGCGCTCGTAATGGCATAACGAAACGTGAAATCGCCGCCCTGCCAAGCGGGGAAATTCGTGCCCCAATAGTTGTTCATCAGCCAGGAAAAGATGGTACTGGTCTTTGGCTTGAACTCTGTCGGCCAGTTGCCGCGAACGATGTCCCCGAATGCGACCAGGGGGGCGTCGATTGGAACGACTGCGGCAGTCACCTGCGCATTGTTGACGGCTGCCCACGTGGTCGGCAAATACCACTCCCGGCTTCCTCCCGCGAGCTCATCCTTCGCTGGATTCACCCAGCCTGACTGAGAACCATAAGTGAATTCCGGCGTAGTGACTGCGAACGGGAACGCAATGTAAGCCGATTCGCGAGTAAGCACGCGGTCTTTACGTACGTGATAAGTGATAAAGATATTCTTCGACGACTCAGGCAAGAAGATTTCCGTCTGGATTGACGGCGTATCCGTCGCCGAAGAACTAAGTGTCGCGGCTTGCCCGAGCGCTGTCCTCTTAATTGAGAGGAGTGATCCTGACTGCGACGGGTGCGAGGTCAACGCCGGCGGTTTCAGGCTGGCCCCAAAGCGGTATAAGGAATTCTCTGGATAGTCGTCCCCACCAGTCACGTAGAGGTACTGGCCAAATTTGTAAGAGCTGGAAGCGTCGACGATCTCGCGCCCCAGTTCCTTATCGAAGATGTTCGAGATTGCCCCCGATGACGGTTCGATAGTGACGCGAAAAAACTTGTTCTCCAGCACATTGCCCTGTTTACTCTCAGCTTGAGATGGCTCCTTGGGGGTTGGCTTGATGGCATAAAGCTTGTATCCCACAGCCGGCACGGCGGCTGCGAGGAATCGAACACGAACGTTTCCCGGACCAAACCCCGGCAGCGGGATGCCTTTGCCCTTCCATAGAGCCTCTAAGGGCACATCAGTGCCGGTAGCCGAATCCACGAGCGTCGTACCTGCCGGCAGGTCCGTCTCGACAATCCCCGACCGCGGCCAGTTCAGTGAATTGAAAACGGCAACGGAATTTTCCTTCGCTCGCACCAGCGCTTCGAGCTGCGCCCATCCGCGCTCGATTGATTCGCTAATGTCATCGCTGGCCCGCACCGCACGAAATCCTTTCAGCGCAATCTGGTCTTTACTCTGGTGATGCTCCGGCTGGGTCGTCGCGCTGACGTATGTCCATGTGTGCTCGTCATAGAGAAGCTCGTTGAGCCAGGCATCGTCGAGCATGGTCTTGTCCGGGAGCACGCGCGGTTCGAGAGACGATACTGCAGCGCCCATGACTTCAGCCGTTGTGATGCGGTGTTGGTTCTCGCGATGAATCGCCGTGTGCGCCGCATCCGATCCGTACCCGTCCTCCCAATAGGGACCGAAGTCGCCGCGGAACACAGGGATTTTGCCCTTCCACTCGCGCTCGATCTGTTGCAGTGCGGAGTGAACCGTCGAGAATTCGAGTTTCGGCCAGGCATATTCGTGGCTGAAGCTCGACACGATTTCACTCTGCTCTTTGGCCAAAGGTGTGTTCTCAAGCTGTGTACCAAAAATAATGGCAGTGTTGGCCGTGTAGTCCGGGCGCGTATATGCCTGGAGGAAAACAGGCAGTGAATCGCGGATCGACTCCATGCGCCACGGCCCGCCAAATAACGTGTGGGCTTGCAAGTAAGCGCGCGAATACCACATCAGCACGCGGCCGCCATCGGGGCCCTCCCAGTAGAACGGTGATTTCTCATTCCAGCGGCCAAGCAGCATCACGGGCGCGCGCCAACTGTTGCTTGCAGCCACCAGATACTTAATCCCTGCATCATGAAGCAGGGAAGCGTAACCCCAAGTATAGGATGGCACATCGACAATCTGCGCAGCATCGGCCGAGGGGAGTTTGTATTCGCGCGCAAGCTGGTGTTGTCCGTAAAGTGAGCGTGCGAGCGCTTCCCATGACGCGTTGCCAGTATGCAGGTTTACAAACTCCGGCGGGATGACAATGCTGCCACTGCGAACGTGCTCTAGAAACTGTTCTCGCGCCTCAGTATCCCTGCCATTCAAATATTGTTCCGCGACCCAACTTCCATCGAGTGTCCAACGAAAATCCGGGGTCTTCTTTATGAGCTCCATCGCCTGGTCGATGGATTGTGAGTGCAACTCTGCAACTTTTGCGGCATAGTCGGTGAAGCCAACGTCGAGGTGTTCGTGCGGTATGAGCTCGACCGTCCATTTCTTCGCGGGCTCTACAGTTGCGGAGGCGGTCAGCCTTCCCATAGTGACCGTGGCCTGAGCTGGACCGCTCCACTCGGGTACTTCAAAAGCTAATCGCGATTCGCCAAACTCATTGTCTGCTGACACTGGCTTGTCGAAAGTATGGGCACCGATATGAAGGGCGACAGATTCACTCGATCGAAGCTTTCCGGCGGACACAAAGACGTCCACGACTTCGGCTAGCCCACTCTTCGTATCGCGATAAAAGATTGTCGGCTCGATTCGAGCGGAACATGCGCTCTCGTCGTATTGCCGCGCGTCATCCTGACTGAACTCGAGCGCATCGTAAACTAATCCGGTGTGACCCGGCGCAATTGCGCCGAGCGAATTTTGCACAGTGGCTGGATCATCCATCGCGGTGAGGACGAACGTGTTTTCTCCTTTGAGCAGCCACGACGCGGGAATCGATATTGTTTTCTCGTCTATCGACGTTTGGGGAACAAAGGTGCCCTCCCAGTCGCCAGCCCGGAAATCGAGCTTGGGATGGAAGTAGAAAAATCCTGCGTGCCCATTAACCTCGAGCTTGAGAAAAGACAGACGAGGCGTCTCGTAGAGGATCGCAATCTTCAGGCGATACAGGCCTCGTGGCCTGTCGTGTAGCACGAATTTCAGGGTGTAAGGATGCAGGCGGCCACCTGCAATGCCGTTCGCCGGACCGGGTTGGAAACGGTACCAGTCTTTATCCTTGTCCATGCCGACGACAAAAACAGGATCGCTTTTCGGGTCTGTATAGTTGATTTCCCAGTGGCTTTTGAACTCACCCGAAGAGCCGTCGAAACTCCCGATCTTCCAAAGCGTCCTCTCACTAGCGCCCGCAGTCGCGGGAAATATGGCGGCAGCAAATAGGATTATGACGGCAACTAGAACATTTCTTTTCATGATTACCATTTCGGCTGCGTGATCACTGCGCCGCGGCGGCGTGGATCGTCGGTCCATGCTCCCATCTCGTGCCGTTTGGAAAGCTCGTGGTAGCGAGCAAGCTTATCGCGATCAAGTTCCACGCCCAAGCCCGGTCCGCTTGGAACCGTCATGCCTCCATCCTTATATTGCATCTTGCCACCAGCAATGATGTCGTCAGTCAGATGATGATAGTGCGAATCCGGCGCGAGCGTCAGATTTGGCAGGCATGCGGCGAGATGCAGCATGGCGGCTTGCGAAATGCCAAACTCCGCTCCACTATGCATTCCCGCATCCACGCCCATGGCCTCGCATATTTGTCCCGCAAGCCTGGCCCGATGGATGCCGCCGTACCAGTGCGGATCTAGCAGGACCACATCGAGCACGTCTTCGATGATGGCAGGCGCGAGGTCCTCGAACGCGAATACCGACATATTGGAAGCCAGAGTTACCCACGGCGCTTTTGCGTTCACTCGCTTCATCGCGCGCATACCCCAGACTGGATCTTCCAGGTACTCCATGTTGAAGTCATGTAGTCGGCGCGCGACATCGATCGCTGTGCTGACAGTCCAGACTGCATTCGGGTCGAGGCGAATGCGGTGTTTAGGAAATGCTTCGCGCAACGCAATAAACGTGGCGACCTCTTCGTCGGGAGGAAGGACGCCGTTCTTGTATTTCAGTGTTTTAAAGCCGTATTTGGCGACGAGATCCTTCGCGAAATCGACCATCTGGCTGATGTTGGATATTTCGCCTGCGCCTTGGTCATTTGGATAACGATAGAAAAGGTAGGCTGCGAATGGAACCTCGTCGCGAATTCGCCCGCCGAGCAGGTCGCACACCGGACGGTTCAATGCCTTGCCTTGAATATCGAGAATTGCAAACTCAACTCCGGCAAAACCCAAAACGTAGCCGAAGAGTTTCACAGAGCTCGGGGCCGAAACCTTCCACCGGATCCTCTCGAGGTTCATCGGATCTTGGCCGATAAGCAGCGGCTTCAATTCCGCGAGTTGGCCTGCGCGGCTGGCGCCTCCATAACACTCGCCCAGCCCCGTGATGCCTTCATCGGTATCGACCTCGATAATGATGCGCGAAAATCCGGGATGGGACCCGATCGAGTAACGTAGCGGCGCTTCAATCGGAATGAAAGCTTGAGTCCAGCGAATGTCAGTAATTTTCATCGTCGCTCCATTTCGCTAGCGCTGGTTTGCGAGCAACTGTCCGCGAATGCCAACGCGTACCCGGCAAATGTGCCATCGGCTCAAGTTGGCGAAATACATTTCATCGAAGTTGGGGCCACCGAATGCCGCGTTCGTAGGGCTGGCAAGCATTGTCCCTTCCAGATCCCACGCGAAAAGCGAAACAGCTCCGCCCGGCGTCACGCGGTAAACATTGTGCGAGGCGTAACAAGTCACGTACAAGTTTCCTGCGGCATCGAGCGCGGCGCCGTCAGGCACACGATCCAAGCCCGCGGCGTATACGCGCGGCTCTCCGATGGCTCCCGATTCGAGAATTGGTACAGCCAGCACGTTGTTTCTGGTGCTCTGCACTATGTATAAAGTGCGCTCGTCTGCCGTCAGCGATAGCCCGTTCGGGAAAGACAGACGATCGAGCAGTTGCTCGATCTTGCCATTCGGTCTTAGGACGAACAGGAAGCCGTCTTCTTTCTTAAATTCGCCGGAATCGCTGAAATAAAGATTGCCGCTCGTATCGAAGACTGAAAAATTCGGATTGCGCAGGTGGTATCGCCCTACCCTTTCCCAGGAGCGTCGCGTTTTACCGGAACGGTCTAGTTGTATCAGGGCGCCGAGTTTGAAGTTGCAGACGTAAAGATCCTGGCGAGGCGAAAAAGTCAGGCCGAGATTGAATCCCCCGAGGGTTGTTACCAGCCGGGCCTTTCCTCTTGGGTTTATTTTGTAGATCTGGCCGAGTTCGCCGCCTGCCCAGAGATTCCCGTCATTATCAAAGGCTAGTCCCTCTGGATGGTCGAGTTCTTCGGCAAAGATTTCGAATTTTTCCAGCGGAATGAGCGGCTGCATGTGGAACTGTCTACGAGAGCTTTTCTAAGAACTTGTTTGTCCGACATTTGAACATATATAGTGATTTTAGTGCTTGGTCAAGTATGTTGCAGTTGAACAGGCACCGATTTGTCCGCCGGATCTGGCGGTTTAAGAGAACGTAAGAAAACGGAAAAACCATGTCATCACGCGAAATCGCAATTGCCGCGACACAGCTCGAGCCCGTCCAGCGCGAGACGGTGATGGCCACGGTAGCGCGCCGCATCGAACAACTGGTGCGGAGCGGCGAGCTGAAGGCCGGAGACCGGTTGCCGCCAGAGCCAGATCTTGCCCGGATGCTCCGTGTCAGCCGCGGCTCGCTTCGTGAGGCCCTCAAAGGGCTGATGTATCTCGGTCTCATCAAGTCCCGGGCGGGTGACGGCACTTATATTCAATCTTCCCTGGGCCGGGTTCTTAATCAGCATTTCCAGTGGATGATCCTCCTCGACGAGGTCAAGCATTTGGAAATCTACGAACTGCGAAAAATCATCGAGCCCACGGCCGCCGCGCTAGCTGCCCGGCGGGCGACTCGAGCTGATATAGCACGACTGGAGGCGGCACTCACTGGCATGGCCCAAGGCCGCGGAGATCCTGAGCGATTCCACGCCTTTGACATTCAATTTCACGACGCCTTCGCCCAGGCTTCCGGCAATGCGGCTGTTCAGGCCACGATGCGAATGCTGTATCATGCGACGTCCGAAGCCCGGAAAGCAGTTTTGCCGTTCATCGAAGATTGGGATAAACATTGGCGGCGCCACGAACGCGTCCTCGCGTTCATTCGCGATCACAAGCCGTTCCTGGCCCGCAAAGCAGTTCTCGGAGATCTGCAATACGCCGAGAGTTTATTGCGAAAGCATGGCGCAACCATGGCAGAGTATCGAAACGGTCGAGGTGTGCAGGAGAGGCGTGACCGCAGAACTCATCGCCGCCAACGGCGATCCAACCGGATATTCGGGAGCAATCATGAAACGACAGTTCGTTAGTGTTTCACTCTTCCTTATTCTTCTGTCCGCGGCCACTTTTGGAGCGGAGAATCAGCATTTCGATTGTACGCCCTCGTTTCCTTTTCACCAGCAATGGCAAGGAGCCGACGCCGCGTATTCAATTCCGTTACAGGACGGGCGCGTAGTTTGGATCTTCGGCGACACGCTCTATGGCAACGAACGGCTGGTCAACGGCGAAGAACCGCGCATGGTGCACAACACGATCGGCATTTCTACATGCAAGAACGGCAATTGGAATATCGACTACACGATCAAGCAGGATGTGAAGGGCTCTCCCGACAGCTTCTTCAAGCCGCAGCAGAACGATGGAACCTATTATTGGGCGCTCGATGGAGTAGAGAATAATCACGAGCTTTGGATCACGCTGGTCTGCGTGCGCAATGTGCCGAATTCAAATGCGTTCGCGCTGGGATTCGAAGTCTGCGGAACTGACCTCGCTCACGTGACTGGTCTGGAAGGCGATCCGCAGAACTGGAAGGCGGCGTACTTTCCTCTGGTGCCGGAAAGCGTTCATGCCAACCCCTCTGCTTCAGCGCTGATCAAAGACGACTATCTTTACATCTACACGCTCTACGAAATCGGAAGCCGGCCGCAAATTCTCACGCGTATTCCGCTGAAAGGGCTTACTGATCCCAAGAAGAGCCTGCAGTACCTCGGCAGCGATGATCAGTGGCACGACGGAATCGAGCCGGCAAAAGCCAAGGAAATCATGACGAAGGGTGCTTCGGAAATGTCGGTGCGCTATCACCCGGAGCTGAAAAAGTGGATTGCGGTGATGGTCGACCCGCAGATCTTTTCCGACAAGGTCATCTTCCGAACCGCGCCGAGCTTAGCGGGTCCGTGGACGGACGGTGAAGTGATCTATCGCATTCCGATTTTGCAGAAGAGCGATCCGAAATATGATGCGGATACTTTTTGCTATGCGGGTAAAGAACATCCCGAGTTCGAGAAATCCGGCGAACTGCTCTTCACTTACGTCTGCAACACTATGAAGCCCAAGAAGCTGCCAGCGGAGACAAACATCTACTTTCCGCAGGTAGTGCGCATGCCAATGCCCGCCGCTGCGACGAAATAATTAGGCTGAGAGCACCTGTTTGCAGAAGGCGAGAGTGCTCCGGACGTGCTCCGTCCAGTACGGCCAGTCGTGTCCGCCGGGAAATTCCTCGTAGGTGTGCGGCACGTGCAGTTGTAAAAGCGCCGCGTGCAATTCGCGATTTGCATCAATCAGCGAATCCTCATTGCCGCAATCGAAACGGATTGGCGGCAGCCTGTCATGGTTCACCTTTGCCCAGTGCAGCAAGTCCGTATCGATGTCGCCCGCGTACTGAAAAGCCTTCACGGGAAATGGAATGAACTGCGAAAGCTGTTCGACCTTTGTGACCGATGAATGCGCGGAGATTCCCTGCACCTGTGACGCGTACTTCATTCCCAGCCGCAAAGCACCAAAGCCGCCCATCGACAGCCCGGCAATCAAGAATTGTTCCTGGTGTAGTTGTGGAAAGAGTTCGCGCAGGCAGCGCGGGATGTCATCGACAATCCATTTTTCACAATCGGCGTGCGCATGAGGAACATATCCGCTTCCGTCGCCCCAGAGTCCGTCCGAGGGCATTGCGATCATCATCGGAAGGGTGGTCCCTTCCCGCAGCATCTCAGTAGCGATCGTGTCGATCGAACCGTTTAGCCACCAGTTCCACTGGCAGCCAAAAACGCCATGCAGCAAGAGCAACAGCGGAACTCCTTTGAGCGATTCCATGGACGGCGGAGTGAACAGCAGGACATCCCCGCGTGACCCAAGAGCTTCTCCGCGGAAATTCAGGAAACGAAGAGATTCATTTCCGGGGATCAGGCGCGAAAGCTGGGCATTGGGGAATTGGTTTGCCATTCTTATACGTTTCCGCCAAGCAGCGGAATGGCTCCGAACAATCCAGCGTTATTTCCAAGTTGTGCTGCGACGATCTGGACTTTCCCCCACGGCGTCCACGCGTGCTGGTTTACATAGGACTGGATATACGGAATTATCAAGTCCGCCCGCCGCATTACCCCACCTCCAATGACGATTCGCTCCGGATCGTATGCGTGGATCAATCCCACCGCACCCGTCGCCCAAACTTGCAAACAGTAGTCGCGAATCTCGCTAGCCACACGGTCTCCGGCATCGGCCAGGTCAAACAGGAGTTTGAAATTTGTCTCCGCCTGATCAGACAATTTGCTTTTAGCGAAGTCTCGCCACTCACGCGCGAGCAGAGGCAAAGACCATCCCGATGCTTCGGCCTCAACACACCCAGTCGCGCCGCAAGTGCACAGACGCCCTCCTACTCTTGCTGGCAAGTGCCCGCCCAGGCACCCCGCCTGCGCGTGCTTTCCGCGAAGCAGTTTGCCTTCGATCATCGCCACGCCACCGATGCCGGTACCCAGCGTGATCATGACTACGTTGTCCCAACCCCGCGCGGCTCCCGCATGACGCTCGCCGAGCAAGGCCATGCGAGCGTCATTCTCGATCGCAAACCGCAGCCCTAATTCCTGACTGCACCAGGCACTGAAGTCGATTGATGGCGCGTCTTCGTATTTTTTGTTAGTGGAAACCACTCGACCCGTTCGCGCGTCCGCCAGTCCACAGAACCCGAGGCCCACGCCCTCGCAATCTCTGGGCTCCATTTTCAGTTCCCGGAAAAGTTTACGGATCGCCTCTGCAAAGACCGCGAGCGCCGGACGAAGCGGTTGTGCCGAATCTAGGGCGACATGATGGGCGCCCAGCACCCGGTCATCTCTTACGACCGCAATGGTGGCATGGCTGCCACCCAGATCAATTCCGACGGCGGCGCGAGTCATATTGATAAATCACCGTAAAGCTCTGAGGACTGCAATAATATGCGTTTTGCGCCAAAAAAGATCAAGATTTTGTTCCTTTTCGTTGCATTCGAGAGGCGATCCGGTTAGCCTTATCTTCATCGTGATCCCTTCGCCGGCAATTGTGAATTGGGCCGATGGGGCGCTTCAGGTCCCCGGGCTTCAACAATCAGAGAAAAAACTCGGTCAATTAACCGGAATTTTCCACGATCAGCCTGCGTGGCAACAGCTTGATCCCGAAACTATAGTCTACCGGGTATGGTGGTGGGAGCCCGTCCCAGCGGGTACAGAAGGCGGCTTGTTCTGGGGACTTACCGAAATCCAACCCGGCCGCGTCGGCAACGAGTATTTCATGACACGCGGGCACTGGCACGTCATCCGCAACCGCGCCGAATTCTATGGCACCGTTGCCGGAACCGGCAAACTCCTTCTCATGGATCGAACCGGGCACACCTGGGCTGAAGATATGACGCACGGAAGTTTGCACTACATCGCCGGAGAAGTCGCGCATCGCATTGTGAATACCGGCAACACTCCGATTCGTGTAACTGCCTGTTGGCCAAGCGACGCCGGACACGACTACGAGGTCGCCGGGGGCCGCGGTTTCGGCGCACGGATTTTTGAAGAGCGTGGTGTCCCTGTCCTCGTGAATTCCCAAGGTTAATGGAGTGAACCGAGATCGCCAAAATTCTTCCGCTGGATTTGATCCAAAGATTGGTATTCATTGGCAGAATCCGGAACCTAGATTTACATACGACGAAGGCGTGTTCGGTCCGCTGCCGGAGTTCCGCCGCCTCGATGACATTCGCCGGAGCTTAAGGAACCCAGCCTCCCAAGGTCCCGATCCCGTCTATTCGATCGTCATGGATGTAGGCCGAGACGAACATCGTGACGAACTGGCTCGCCGCATGCTGTTATTCGGCGTTGTTGCTTACGCGGCAGGTCAAATTGGCGAGGAACCGGTTCGCAGCCAGGGACATATTCATGCCGTCGCACCGCACTGCGGATGGTCCACACCGGAATTGTTTGAGATATGGGAAGGCCGGGCGATTATTTACGCTCAGGAGACCGCAAGCGATGATCCCGGACGCTGTTCTGCAATAACAGCCGAGCTAGGCGACAAAGTTGTCGTGCCGCCGAAATGGGCGCATTGCGTCATCAACGCCGACCCAGGAGCACCGATGGTTTTCGGCGCATGGTGTGATCGCCAATACGGATTTGTTTATGACGAGATCCGGGCACACCACGGGCTCGCCTGGTTTCCCATCGTCAATAAGGACCGCATGATCCGCTGGGAGCGGAATTTGAGCTATCGGTTTAGCCAACTTGCGACTCGAGGTGCGCGAACATATCCAGAGATCGGATTAGAGCCACGAATGCCGATCTACGAGCAATTCGCCAAGGATCCCGATAGCGTTCAGTGGGTTTCGGATCCGGCTAGATTCGAAAAGCTTTGGACTGAATTCGAAATGTAGCTCGTCAGTCGGCCACGCCGAGGCGCCGCTCCAGTTGTTCCAGCGACACGCCTTTTGTCTCCGGGTAAATGGCTGCGACGAGAATGAAGTCGATCAGCATCATCGTCGCAAAAAAGAAAAAGGGAGTAGCGCTCGATTTTTTCGCCAGCACCGGGAAAACGGCTGATATAAGCGCGTTCATGACCCACAGTGTCGACGTCCCAATAGCTTGCCCCTTTGCGCGAACCCTGGTCGGGAAAACTTCACTTATATAAACCCAAATTACGGCGCCTTGTGAGATGGCGAAGAATCCCATGAACGCCATCACCATCCAGACGAGCCAATCCTGGTGCGTACCGCTGCGGAAGATCTGTCCGATCACTGCCAGAAAGATGCAAACACCAGCGGTTCCGGTCAGCAGAAGTTTTTTGCGCCCGAAGTGGTCAATGACGCTCATGGCGATCAGTGTGAAGATGAGATTGGTGAACCCAATGGTCACCGACTGCATTCCGGCGGAGTATTTGCTCGCTCCGGCAGCGGCGAAGATGTCATTCAAGTAGTACAAGCACGCGTTAATGCCGGTGAGTTGATTAAACGCGCCGGCGGTCACCGCAAGCACGATGGGCAGCACGTATTTCTTTTGCAGTATCGTCTCGCCTGCGGAACTGCGTTCGAGATGGATTGAGGCAACGATGGAATTCAGTTCCGCCTCAGGGTTCTCGTTGCCGGTGAGCCGCAGAACCTCCAGCGCTTCGTGCGTTCTACCTTTCAAGGCTAGCCACCGTGGGCTGCGCGGAATGAAAAACAACATTAAGAGAAAGAGCAGGGCCGGGAGCGCTGCAATCCCCAACATCCAGCGCCACTCCTTCACCCCGAGGCTCATTCGCGTGATCAGGAAATTCGACAAATAAGCGAGCAGAATGCCGACAACGATCGTGATCTGGAAGCAACCCACGAGACGTCCACGCCAGCGCGCGGGGGACAACTCAGCGATATACATCGGTGCCAGCACTGAAGAGCCGCCAATCCCCAGGCCTCCGATGATGCGAAAAACGATCAGCGATCCCCAATTCCACGCGAGCGCGCAACCCAAGGCCGACAGCAAATAGAAAATCGCCATGATCCGCAGGCTGTCGCGGCGCCCAATCCGCTCACCGGGGTAGCCAGCGGTCATCGCCCCAACCACCGTTCCCCAGAGAGCGCTGGAGACGGTGATCCCCAATAAGTAAGGAGTGAGGTTGTAGACCTCGGTCAACTGGTGTGTTGTCCCGGAGATGACAGCGGTATCGAATCCGAAGAGCAGGCCCCCTAAGGCGCTGACGAAGGTGCTCTTTACCAGGTATCCGTTGATTCCCATAAAAGCTCGCTTCCTTAAGGAATGAACGAATACTAGCGAAAAGAACAAAAATGGTCTACGAAATAGCGTATTAAGACGGTATAAACTTGCGATACACGGTCAATACTGCGGAAGTTCGCAATCGGCAGAGGATGAGTCCCATGAGCTTGAACTCAAGTCTGAACCGTCGCACTTTCTTAAAATTGGGGGCCGCCGGATCGGCCGCTGCTGCCCTAAGCCCGTCTTTGGTCGCCAGCGCAAATTCCGTTCGCTCGCTATCCTGTCCTCCTTCTTTAAGCGATCTGGCATCGGACCGGCTGACCTACCGGTTGCGAGATTTATTTAACTGCCCAGTTGCGATGAATGAGTGGGGCTATGCGCAGGTGGGGAAATCCGTTTCGGCGATCACCGCAGTCTCGTTTCCTCCCTATGCCTGTTGCGGCGTGCCTGATACAGCCTGGAGTCCCGGTTTCCTCCTGACATGCGAGATGTTTCTCGATGGCCGGTTCCTGGCACTCGCCGCCGCGCCTGACGGTAATGTCGAGTATCAATGGTTGCCCCATTGTGTAGTCCGGAAACAAACTGCCAAGTACCTGCGTTTTACTACGCGCCTTTTCCTGCCAAGCGAGCGCCGGGCAGTAGTACAGGCGATCAGCGTAAAGAACATCAGCAAGATGCAACGCCGGTTCTCGCTCGCGTTCAACATGCAAGGTGCGGTTGCGCGGAAAACCACGGCATGGTTTGTGAACTCTCCGGGCGAGGCAGACAATCACATCACCTGGGACGCAAGGAGAGGCTGCCTACTATTCGAGGCGCAACACTCCAAAATCGCCGCTGCGCAGGGATTCCAGCCTGCCCCGAGCCGCGTCGAGCAATCGCGGATGTTGTATTTCGATATGGACCTCAATCCGAGGGAGGAAAAAGAACTCAATTTCGTACTCGCGATTGCCGACGAAGGACGAGCCGCGCTCGATCTTTACGATAATTTGCAAGCAGGCTTTGCGAGGCTCGAAAAAGACAATGAGGCGGCGTTTAACAGCCTGGTGCAGGCTGCATTCACGCCGGGGAATTCGTCCTTCAGCGGAAATCTTCCGCGCCTAGTCACCAACGATGAATCGCTTTGGAAGCTCTATCACAATGGATTTGCCAACTTGCTTTTCGCCCGACGTCATTCGCCCGATTCCGCGTATGGTCCAACCTATTTGACCCTGAGCGGCCACGTGCTGCCGACGCTGAGTTTCCCCTGGGACACATCGCTGACATCGTTGGCGATGGCTCTGCTCGATCCAATTCCATTGCGCAATCTGGTTGAGGTGTGGCTGAGGAGCGACATGCATCAGCACCACTCCACCGACTACGTGACAGGAGAGCCCGTAGGCCCGTGGTATGCGGTGAACGACGCTGCGATTGTGCGCTGTGCCTGGCGCTACCTCTGCGTTACCGGAGACCTTGGCTGGCTGGACAAGAGGGTTGGTGATCGAACTGTGCTCGATTGCCTCGACGACCATGCTCTCTATTGGAAGAGATTAGATCGATTCGGCCATGGTCTCGCCGACTACGGCACTATCGAAAATCTGCTGGAAGTTGTCAGCACCTACCTGCATGAAGTGGCCGGCATGAATGCCGGCAATGTGCACAGCATGCGTGTACTTGCGGATCTGCACGAGCGTCGCGGCAATTCCGAGCGCGCAAAACGACTGCGCGGTGAGGCACAAGAGCTGGCGGAACGCATCAATCGGTTGCTTTACATCAAAGGAAAGGGATATTGGCGCTGCGGCCAGCCCGATGGCACCTTCAACGAAGTTCGCCACTGTTACGACTTCCTTGCCGTCCTCGACAATATGTCCGAGGATTTGGCGCCTGCGCAGAAACAGGAAATGAATGCATTCTTCTGGCGCGAATTGCACAGCGAAAAATGGATGCGCGCCCTCGCGCAGGATGATGCAGATGCCACCTGGAACATCCGCCCCGACCATAGTTGCCTGGGCGCCTATGCCGCGTGGCCTCCGATGACGGCGAAGGGTCTTTACAAAATCGATTCACCCGACAAGATTGCCCACTGGCTTCGAGAAGTGGCCAAAGCTGGCAACCAAGGTCCTATCGGGCAGGGGCACTTTGTTGAGGACGTCTACCCGCCCGTCAACGGCGGCGCGTTCAAGTCGTCCGAAGACGCGCCATTCATTGAAGATTGGTGCTGCATTGCTGCCGGTGCGTTCACGGAACTCGTGATTGATTCGATTTTCGGTGCCGAACTTACGCTCGGGGATGGCATTAAAGTGAATTCACATCTCCACAGCTTCGATCCGAAGGCGCGATTAGAGGGCGTGCGATATCAGGGGAGCTTGTACACGATCACGAAAACCGGCGCGCAGAGAGAGAAGGCCTGATTCCACGTCAGCTCAGACTCGCATTACTTTAATGCCGAGCTCTTGAAAGGGTGCGACCGCTTCATCGCTGGCGACGGTGTCGGTCACCAGGATATGCAGTTCTTCCGGCTTGCAGATTCGCCAGTTTGCCACCACACCCAACTTGCCGCTGTCGACCACTGCGACACGCCGGCGTGCGAGCTTCATCATGGTTGCATTCAGCTCTGCCTCGTCCGCATTGAAGCAGCTTGCGCCCCATGCTGCATCCATGCCGTCGGCTCCGATAAACATTGTGTTGATCAACATATTGTCGAGTGAGCGCAACGCTGCCGTACCCACGAGCGAGAACCACTCTCCGTGCAGGTGTCCCCCGGTTACGAAGACATAAACGTCTTTGCGCTTCGACAGCTCCATTGCCACGTTCACCGTGTTCGTGACCACCGTGATGTTGTAATTGATTGGCAGGCCTCGAATCACTTCGGTCGTCGTCGTTCCCGGAGTCAACGCGATTGTCTCTCCCGTGGTGATCAAGGCAGCTGCTGCTCGGCCAATGCGCCGCTTTTCGTCGGCGGCATGCTCCACCTGCGCCAGGAACGATTGGTCTCGACGAAAAGGTTCGTAGAAAAGCGGCTCGATCGATACCGCCCCGCCATGCGTGCGGCGCAGAAGGCCCTTCTCCTCAAGAGCGTCCAGGTCGCGGCGCACGGTGACAACGGACACGCCGAGTTGCTCGCTCAGCGCATCGACGGCCACGCGACCTGTTTGCTGCAAGCCCGTCAGAATCGCGGTAAAGCGGACCTGCTGCTTATCGAGGGACGCGCTGTCGGTCTCGGTCCATCCGGTCGCGCCGCTTCCAGGTCGTGGGGGGCGTTGATTTTTCATTCCGTCTTCTGCTTGGACAACAGAACTCCGCTCCAGTTTTCGGTTTCCGACAAAACGAAAGCGCGTCTGCAGGATACACGCTCAAATGTCTATTTACAAAGATGATCGGTAACGCTCAGCCCGAGGCGCGAAGTACCCGAAATACTTCCTATACCGTCAAGTTCGATCAAAAAAATGCAGTTTGCTGCATAAAACAAATTGTAAAATGATTGTTTTTAGTTCGTCATGTTTGTGCAGACAGGCAGCAAGCAGGGGCCGATCTATTGGAGAGAAGAAACATGGATCTGGACCGCCGCCAATTCGTGACCGCCGTGGTAGTCTCCGGTGCCGCCAGCGCCATTTCGAGAGCCGCCGCCGAGAACGCAACTGCGGCCCTCTCCCCAGTCAATGTTTTGCCGAATTCTTCCGAGAGCAAAATTGATTTCCGTTATGCGCCGCGCAACCAGCAATCCTGCATCTGCTTTCCCGATGATCCGAATAAGACGGTGATCGGACGCGCGGGGGATTTGCGCTACGGATTCTCCAGGTCGCTCGCTGCCGGAATGGAAAACTTTGCCACCACTGTTGATTTCTCGCTTTCCGGGTTTCAGGACGACAAAGTTCTCTCGCAGACTATCGAGGCGGCTGCAATCCCCATCGTGCACACACTGATCGACCGGCCCGCTGCTACGTTGGAACTGATTGCGTTCGCCACTCGCCGTGCCAATGAGGGTCGAGTCGATAACGTGTTGCTTTCCATCAGGTCGAAAAAAGGCAGAGTCGCAGTAGTGCCGAAGATTCGCATTCGAATTTGTGAAAAGCTTGAGATGGAAAGCTACAGCACGCCCACGGCGATGCTCCGCGTGGTAGGACGAAAATCGCCTTTTCTACTCGCTGCGCAACTCGAAAGTAATGTCGGCACCTGTATGCTGTGGCAAGAGGAAGGGTTCACCCTTTACCTGCCACATGGACAAGCGACTGAGCAATCTCCTGCGCGTTATTTCGTGCGGTTGCCCCAGGAGAACCAATCTGCTGATACACTGCGCGAGCATCTTACCGATGCCGACAAGCTTCTCGCCGAGACGCGCGCCTTCTGGAGCAAATGGAAGCCCTTTGGATCCACCGATTGGAGCTACCCAGGCCGCCACGGTGAATTTCTTACAGCTTGTGCTCGGAATATTCAACAAGCCCGCGAAGTCAAGAACGATCGACTTGTTTTTCAGGTTGGCCCCACGCAATACCGCGGTCTGTGGATAGTCGATGGCAACTTCCTTCTTGAAGCAGCCCGCTATCTCGGTTACGACCGGGCAGCCGATGAGGGGCTGCGTTCCGAATGGTCGAAACAAGCTCCAACCGGACAGGTCATCGCCGAGAGTGGCGGCGAACACTGGAAAGACACGGCAATCGCCATGTTCACTCTTATTCGCCAGTGTGAGCTCAAACAAGACTGGGCGTTTTTCCGCGACCTCGAACCAAACGTCGTACATGCCCTCGATTTCCTGATCGGCTTGCGCGACGAAGCTCGTAAAGGGTCCAGCGCGAACGGACGTTATGGCTTGCTCGCTCCCGGATTTGCTGACGGTGGTGTAGGTGGTATCCGCTCGGAATTTACGAATACTGTGTGGACGCTCGCCGCGCTTCGCGCGGTGGCGGATGCTGCCGATGAACTTAGGATGCCGTCTCTTGCGAAGGCCCGTGAGTTCTTCCGCGAACTTTACACCGCTTTCCAGAAGATGGCCAAGCAAGAGATGGTCCGGCATCCCCTTGGATTCGAATACCTGCCGATGCTCGCACATGACGATCAGGCCACGGCCTATGCGGATCAATGGAATCGTCCTCGTCCACAGACCGCTCAATGGGCACTTTCCCACTCGATCTATCCGGGCGTGGTTTTTGAGAAAAGCGACCCCATTGTTCGCGGCCACATTGCCTTGCTGCAATCCTGTACGCAGGAAGATGTTCCGATTGAAACCGGCTGGCTCTGGCACGACAGCCTGTGGACTTATAATGCATCATTCGCAGCTCACGTTTATCTTTGGGCTGGCTTGGGCAATTGGGCACATCGTACCTTCACCGGCTTTCTCAACCACGCCTCACCTTTGTATTGCTGGCGAGAGGAGCAACCGCTTCAACGCGCACTAGTTGGCCAGGATTGGGGCGACATGCCCCACAATTGGGCCAGCGCCGAATGTGTTCGTTATCTTCGGCACATGCTTGTGCTTGAGGATGGAAAGTCGCTTCGACTGCTGAATGGGATTTCCGCAGCGGAGCTGAACCCTCGCGCTGGCTTCTCGCTACAAAATTCCCCGACGCGCTTCGGACGAGTCAATCTCGAACTCGAACCTGCAGGTGCTCACGGCTGGCATATGCGGTTCGAACGGGATAGCGGACCTGTTCCGAACTCAATATCATTTCCGAGCACAATCGGCGGACTGAATATACAAAAGGTAATCTCCGCAGACTACAAGATTAGCGGCGAAGTGGTTGAAGTCGAACCTGAAGCCCTCAAGTGGGAGGCGTTTCTAAAGTAGGATTCTCGAGATGCAATCCACTTGTATCCAATCGGTGGGACGTCCCTGCGGCTTGGCCCGCTGCCAGCCGTCACGAACTCGCCCTGCGTGCCACCGCTTCCGGTTATTGAAAAACTGGCCGCTGCACTTGTTCGTCTGGACCTTCGGACACGCGCTAGATTCTAATGCTTCCGGCGAACGCGACGTTTGCACTTGTGGCCGCCTGGTGGTCTCGTAGATGCTTCATTCCGGAAACACAGGCAACCCTCCCTTAGCAATCGAATGGAAGCAACAGGTTCGCTTTATCGAGAACGAAGCTCACCTGAGGATTCAGTTGCCATCACGGGCAGACCACCTTCTGCTGGTTGAGCGTGATAACAACTCTCTCTGAAAGGCCGGGATTAAAACGTGAATAGACGACAGAGTAAGCGGGCGTGTCTTCGCCGTCTTTACCCGGGCCGCCGGTTACGGATACAGCCATCGTCCCATCCGACTTGTAGAACGTATCCTGAGAACGGTTGGCGGCGTAAGCGTGTGTTTTCTTAAACCCACTGAGACGGGCGCTATACCAGGTGAGCACCGCGCTGACCTTCGAATCATAGACCGAGTAGAAGTCTGCCTGCATCTTGCTCTTGCATACCATTGAATCTGGCAGAACAGTCGGGTCGTTGCCCAGGTGTAAACGCGAAGCAGTCGCGGGATAGAGCGGCAAGCCAGTCATAGGATCGGTGGAAACGAGCTTTGGGCCGGCGATGGCGGCCAACGCGACCAGAAGAGGAATCAAAACAGCAGTATGAGCGCGTGACATTGGCTTACACCTTTTGTGGCCATCGAAGTTTGCGCTGTATCCAGATGCGGTTCCGTCAAGAACCACACTTGATCTCAATCCGCAAATCCGAGCTCGATACGGGTGATTCCAGAACCTCGATGGAGTGCAAGGGCTCGGGCTTCATCCAGTGCACATCCCATCTCCCTGGATGAACCGGCCCTGCCGTTCCTGGGATATCCTTCACGGTCCCGTCTGCCGCGTGGTAGCGCACATGGGGTGATTTCACTCCCGTATCCCAGCTCACCAGCAAACTGGGCCAGCGGTGATGGTGCATTTGCACCGGTTCCCCCGCAACCACCGACACTTCCAGCACGCGAACCAATGCATTCTCGAATAAGAGCCATCGGGCGCTGCGCACTTTTCAGGATGTGATGTTCCCGATCCTTCAAATCACGGTGCCTACGTTCCGCGACAATACCGACGTTGAAGGTTTCGCCATGGAGATGTCGCACCACATTCGCGGCAAGACCCCTGGGTCTCGGTGTTGAGCATCCCGAAAATCTCGTCCTGGTGCTCTCGAAAGACGCTGCCGTGCGCCTGGTCACGGCTAAGGACGAAAACGACCGCCAGGCGGCCCTTCTCGACGGGCGTTTCTTCTTTAACGGTGAACCTTTTCTTCTTTATTTGAGCGACAAAGCGGCGCAGGAGGCAGCGAGCAAGTTAGATAAAGGCGAAAGCACCTCGGCCGCGAGCTCGAGCAAGGTTTTTGCAGGGTCGGCTGGGGCCGCTCGCAGTGCACGCCCTTCCGCCCCGGCAACTGCCGTGCGTGACACCTCACCTGAAGCTCTGGCAAAAATGCAGGCAGCGGATCAGAAACTGATCGACGTGGTGGCACACGAATTCGACGCCCAGGCGCATTTTGTGTCTTACGCGCCTCCCGCCATGGTGGGGTTTCGAAAAGCCGTTTATTTGGAATTCTCCGTGGACACCACGCTGGCTTCGTCCGTCTCAGGCAGTCGCTACAAAATGGCAGCACTTGCATTTGACGAGCACATTGCGCATCTCGTGCGGCCCATGATGACATATTTCAAGGGCGACCTTGATTTCGACGGCATAGCCTTTAGCACCACGATTCACCAAGCTGCAGAGAAGTCCGAGAGCAAGCAGGCTGGCGAGGCTGTTGAATCTTTTTTCCGGCGGAGTCTTTGCGGTGCTACGAAGCTTATGACTGCACGGGACAGCAACTAATCGATCAGGGAGCAGTGCTGATCAATGGCGAGCGAGTGAGCCTCGACCTGCAAACCGCGGAATCTGCGGAGCGTTGGTTTTCCTCCAGCATGCTCGCGAGTCATTCCAATAACTGCTAAGCGATCGCTGGCCGCAAGCAGCGCCAGCTAACGCCGTGCTTTGTTCGACTAGCGCGACACGTGCAGCAGGAACTCGGGAGCGTCTGTCAGTTTGCAGTCGAAATTCATCGGCTTGAAGTTGGAGTCGAACTTCAGAATCGTCTTCTCGCTTCGACTGGCAACATAGAGGTCGCCGGAGTTGGAGAACGCCATTCCCGACGCGTCCTTGACCTTGATTGCCTTGATGGGCGAGAGATTGAAGTCACCGGGAACCTGCGGAATTTCGCCAGCGAAGACCTGATTTTCTGAGCTGACGTACAGTTTGCCCTTCCACGGCACGAGGTGCACGGGCGACTCGATTCCATTGCTCTGTCCGAGAAACTTGCCGTTCTTGTCGTATACCTTGACGCGGCATGCTGGTTGATCTGCGACATAAAGGGCGTTACCGGCCCAAACAACGCCACGGACGGAGTGCTTCTTTTGGCCATCTCCGGAATACTCAAGTCCCATTGGAGGCGCGACTGCCGTAGTCTCCGCACCTAGCTTGCCAAAACTGGAGGCGACGAACGTTCCTGCATAAAATTGGCCCGACGGAGGCAGTGCCGGGGCGAGCGGGGCGGGCGCGCATTTCTTGCCATCTGCGGACATATGGAGTCGCGCGACCACGTTGGTGTCCTGGCTGGAAATGTAGCAGCAACTGGCGCCATCGAAGGTTACGTCGAAGGGATGAGAGATCGCATCGCACGTGGCTTTTGAGGCGAACTCCCCGACAAACGTGAATTTGGTCCCGGAGCCATCATAACAAAGGATGCTGTTCTGATCTTTGTTGGCATTGACGACATACAAGTATTTGTCAAAGAGATAGATTCCGCGCAACTCGTCCAGCACTACGTCGCCAGCGTCTCCGAGCGCTTTTGGTGTGAGTAGCGTCCCATCCTTGTCGAAGATGTGCACATTGTTCTTGTGCGGATTTGATTCCGGTTTTCCGCCATGAAGTGTAACGAAGAGCATTGGTTGGTCCTGAGTTAACTACTCTAGCAACAGCCGGAGAATCGCCGCCCTGGCTATCGCAAGTGTCTTGATGATAGTGAGGTTCGTCCTTTGAAACGTTTCAGCCATCGTCGTCACAATTGATACAGGAACGCGGCCCTTACCGAGGCGCAACCAACGCCGACTCTGCATTCGCGATTCAGAACCGGCGCCATCCCCGACAGGAAAGCGCACGTGCCTGCTGCGGCCGCGAAGGAGTTAAAGTGAGCCCCCAATCAATGCTTTCTCTCGCCGCCTCTTCGAGGCGGGTCTTCGCCTCTAAAGTCGTTTACAAGTCAGCTGCCTGCCTGGCCATGCTCTTCTGTGTTCTTGGTCGTGATGTTCGCGCGCAGGCTGCCGACGACAGCGACAAGGTGAAGGAAGTCTTCTATTCGGCGAAAGATCGACTCAACGCTATGCATGCTGCATCGCTATTCCAACCGAAGGCAGTGTCTGAAGCCGACATCATGGTCGGGCCGAAACAAGACAAGAAGCAGTTTCAACTTCACTACAACGACAAGGTGATTTGCGAATTCGCGACTCCCGGCTTGAAGATGGGTGGAAAAACTCCGAAATTTGCGTGCAAGATTACTCGCGTAGAGAGCGCGAACGGCGAAGTGCAGACATTAACGCCGGAAATGGATGAAGAGCCGGTGAAGGTGAAGTTCGGCGCTGACGACAACGAGGTTTACGCGGAGGTTGTCGCCACGCGTTTGATGTGGGCGCTCGGCTATTACGCCGATTCATGGTTCCCCGTGCGCGTGGAATGTCATAACTGTCCGGAAAATCCCATCTCTGGCTCCGGCGCGACGGATACGCGAACGTTCGATCCTGCCACCATTGTCAGGAAGTATCCGGGCCACAAGATGTACGAAGGAGGGAAAGAGGAAGAAGGCTGGAGTTGGAAGGAATTAGATACCGCCAATGGTCGTCCGGCGTATGAACGCGACGGCCTAAAATTGCTCGCGGCCTTCATGAAACACAGCGACAATAAGCCTCCGCAGCAGCGTGTGGTTTGCGATAAGGTGCACGTCGATCAGAAGACACAGCCCTTCACTACGACCTGTGACAAATCGATCATGCTTGTCCAGGATGTTGGCGCCACATTTGGTGTTGGTGGCTGGTTCACCAGCAACAGCTCCGCGAAGATGAATCTGCAGGGCTGGTCCGGTAAGCACCTGTGGAACAAAGCCGGAACTGAAGGTGCGCCGAAACGGTGCCAGGCAACGCTTCGCAAAAGCCTGACCGCTCACGACGGACTCGATAATCCGGAGATCAGCGAAGAAGGGCGGCGTTTTGACGCGGGGCTGATGTGCCAGCTCTCAGACCGGCAGATTGAAGACCTGTTTCGCGCGGCCCGAGCCGCTGCGATGCCGCAGTATCACAACCGTGACGGCAGTTTCAAACCGGGCGTCGACGAGAACTCGGTGGTTCAGCAGTGGGTGCAGGCTTTCAAGCAGAAGCGTGAGGAACTGGCTAAGGCCCGGTGCGAATGGAAGGAAAAGCCTGCGGATCTGACCGCGATTGACAATCCAGCGAGCCTGACGACCGTGCCCAACTATTGCTCGGCGAAGCCCTTCTAGGCGGCAGGGTCGTTGTCGAGTACGAAGATCGATTCCTTCCCCGGGAAGCGCCACCTCATGAAGACGACGAACTCGAAGTCCGTCAGCACGGTGCTCGAGGAGGAACGCAGGCAGGTTGCGGCAGCGAGAGATCTAAGGATCGGTATCGATCCCACCCGGCCCGACGCGGCCGACAGCCTGATCGGGTTGGCCTTCTCGGGCGGAGGAATTCGCAGCGCGACGTTCAACCTGGGGATTCTGCAGGCTCTGGCACGAGAGCGCCTGCTTCGAGCATTCGACTATGTTTCGACCGTGTCCGGTGGAGGCTACATCGGCGGTTGGCTGATGGGCTGGATGCATCACCAGAATGTCGGGATCCACGAAGTAGAAGAGCGGTTGTCGGCTGCGCCCCACGCTCCCAGCCGTTCGGCTGACCTCCCCGAAGTACATTTTCTTCGCGAATACAGCAACTATCTCACGCCTCGGAAAGGCTTGCTGAGCGCCGATTTCTGGTCTTTTGTCGCAAGCTATTTGCGCAACACGATACTGAATCAGATTATTCTCGTGCTGGCACTGCTATCGGTTTTGCTTGGGCCGCGCGCTTTTGTCTCTCTGTTGAACATTCTCGAAGAAGTTGAAGAAACACTTCTCACACGATTGTCGGCGGCTTGGCAGCCGTACATAGAATCTCAGTATCTTGCCGTTGAACTGGGCCTGGTTCTCATATTGCTGGCAATAGTATTCATCGTTCTCAACCTGGCCTCGATTGCTCCTCTACAACCGGGAGTTTGCAAGCCGCTGCGCTGTGGTCAGGAAAAGGACCAGTACTGCTGGTTCACCTGCGAGCGGTGGGTTGAGCTTCTGGTGGTGGGCCCTTCGATTCTCGCTGCGGCACTGTTCACGTATGGCCTCGGCGACATCTCAAAGACGCTCGGATTTCTAGACTATCCAGATTCTCTTTATCGCGCACCCTTGGTAGGGGCGCTGTGCTATGTCGGGTTGTGGTCAGTCGCGTTTGCGTTCTGTCGAATCATCCGGCAGTTCCAACCTGTGCATGACAGTGGGCTGAATCCCTGGTTTACTTTGGTGACCGCCGCTTTCGCGGGCGGTATCACCGGTTTCCTTCTTATTCCGCTCACAAAAATTCTTGTTCCCGGAGGCACGCCGTGGGGTAAGTGGCCCACGATGACAGTCGGGACGCCTGCGATGATCGGAGTAATGTTGATGACGGGCGTTCTACACATTGGCCTGATGGGAAGGTCGATGAGCGATGCTCACCGCGAGTGGTGGGGAAGACTTGGTGGCTGGTTGATGATCTACGGCATCTGCTGGCTGGCTTTGTTTGGCACAGCGGTCTATTTTCCGGCGGGCTTGGGGAAGGTACTGAAGTCAATTCACGGCGGCCCAATCACTGCTTCTGGTGTGCTGCTTTGGATCGCGTCTACTGTTTATGGTGTAGTTTTTGGCAAAAATAGCGCAGCCTTGAAGCCCGTGATGGAAGGTCCGTACCGGGAGAGGATATTGCATTGGTTGGCGCGAATCACCCCTTATATTTTCATCACTGGCTTATTGCTGGGACTTTCGTTGCTGGCCGGAGTTATTTCGGACTGGATCACGGGACGCACGGGGCACCTTCTGACCCCACCCGGCGAGGTCGATTGCGATCCGAACTTGGTTCTGGCATGTCTACTCTTTATGGCAGCCGCAGTAGCGCTCTCCTGGCGCGTCGACATCAACGAATTTTCGATTCACTATCTCTACCGCAACCGACTCATCCGTTGTTATCTGGGCGCTTCTGTCCGGCATCGCAAGGCACACCCGTTCACCGCTTTTTCCGAAGCGGACAATCTCGCCCTCGCCAGTCTCCGGATTCCCCTCGTGCCGAAGGCGCCGCAGGATGCGCGGCCCTTGCCAATCTTGAATATGAGCCTGAATGTGGAGCGCGGGACTGATCTCGCGGTGCAAGCGCGCAAGGCGCGTTCGTTCGCGTTTACTCCCTTATATGGTGGTTTCACCCGCCACATGCAGGGTGAGGCCGCGTGGGAGTCATTTTTCGGGCCGGCCAACGAGTCGGGACGCGACCGAGCTGGCTATGAGGATGGAATTACGTTGGGAACATGCATCGCCATCTCCGGTGCGGCGGCCAGCCCAAACATGGGAACGTATTCCGACCCGGCCCTGGCGTTTCTCATGACGTTGTTCGACGTACGCCTGGGCTGGTGGATAGGAAATCCCGCCCGCATTGACAGCTCCACCGGGCTACGCAAGTATTGGCAGCGCGGTAGCCCTACCTTTGGTTTCTGCCGGCTGCTCTGCGAATTGTTGGGCGCAGCGAATGACGACAGCAAGTATGTGTATCTCTCCGACGGCGGGCACTTCGAGAACCTCGGCATCTACGAACTGGTGCGCCGCGGATGCAAGGTAATTGTCGCCTGCGACGCCTCGTGCGATGACGGATATGGTTTTGCTGATCTGCACAACGCGATTGAGCGTTGCCGCGTTGACTTTGGGGCGGTAATTGCCATCGACAACGAGTCGTCCATGGTGGCGGAGGGCCACGACGGGAATCGTCGTAGCAAGGAGCACTTCCTCACAGGCACGATAAAGTATCCCGATTCGCCGAATGCGGATGGCACGATCATCTACATCAAACCCACACTAGTCGACGGAGACCCGCAGGATGTCCTCGCCTATGCCAACGTCAATCCTCATTTTCCGCACGACTCAACCGCAAACCAGTGGTTTGACGAGGCCCATTTTGAGAACTACCGGGCCCTAGGGGAGACAGCAGCGAAGTCGGCGATCAAGGCTATCGAGGATGCCGTGCGGGTTGCGGTGAAATACGATGCCCATGTGCTGAGGTCAGCGCAGGAGTCGGGTCTGAGCTGACCCAGCAGTCCAATTTGGATCGTGCAGTTCTCCCGAGAAAAACAATTGACACTTTGCCGGTGGAGGGGTAGGATCGTGCAATGTAAAACCGACCGGTCGGTCTGTTTGAATGGCAACTTGTTAGTACTAAGGAGATTACAAGTGTCTACCGTTTTTTATCAGAATTCTGTTAATGCCTCCGCTTTGAAGGCCAAGACGATTGCCATCTTCGGCTACGGCTCACAAGGACACGCGCAGGCACAAAATCTCCGCGACAGCGGATATGACGTGATCATTGGTCTTGACCCCGGCCGGAACTCGGCCCAGCAAGCGCGCGAGGATGGGATGGCCGTGTTTCCCCCGCCTGAGGCAGCGGAGCGCGCGGATTGGCTTCAGATTCTCACTCCCGACGAGACGCAGGCCGACTTCTATCAATCGGCGATCAACCCCCATTTGCACCGCGGGAAGATTCTCGGTTTCTCGCACGGCTTTGCCATCCATTTCCGGACAATTCAACCGCCGAAGGATGTGGATGTCGTGATGATCGCGCCAAAGAGTCCCGGCCATTTGCTGCGACGGGTGTACGCCCAGGGTGGCGGCGTGCCTTCCTTGCTGGCCATTCACCAGGATGCGAGTGGGCGGGCGCAGGAATATGCACTCTGCTATGCGGACGGTATCGGTTCTACTCGCGCCGGCGTCTTGCAGACAACCTTCAAGGAAGAAACCGAGAGCGATCTCTTTGGTGAGCAGGCTGTACTTTGCGGCGGGTTGACGTCGCTTATGCAAAAAGGATTCGAGACGCTGGTTGCCGCCGGTTATGCGCCGGAGATTGCCTACTTCGAGTGCGTGCACGAGATGAAATTGATTGTTGACTTGATTTACGAAGGCGGATTGAGCCGGATGCGCTACTCGATCTCAAATACGGCGGAATATGGTGACCTTACGCGCGGCGAACAGGTTGTCGGAGATGAGACACGCACCGCAATGAAGGAAGTTTTGGCGCGCATTCAAGACGGCAGCTTCGCGCGCGAATGGATCGCAGAGAACAAGAATGGCGGCAAGAACTTTGCCCGTCTCCGGCAACAGGCTCAGCAGCACCCGATCGAGAAGGTGGGTGAGCAGTTGCGCGCGATGATGTCGTGGCTGCCTTCGAACAAAGACAAGAAGAGAGCGATCGAATCGGCCAGACCGGCGGAGCGGGAAGTCGTGAATGCGTAAGGGCGCCCAAATCGTTCTCACTTGCCTGCGGGCCGAAGGCGTGGAACTCGCCTTTGGATACCCCGGCGGCGCGATCATGCCCTTGTATGACGCTCTGGAGGGAAGCGGCATTTGCCACATCCTTACGCGCCACGAGCAAGGTGCGGTTTTTGCGGCGGAAGGGTATGCGCGGGCGACTGGTAAGCCGGGCGTGGCGATCGCCACCAGCGGCCCCGGGGCGATCAATCTGGTCACGGGCATCGCCGATGCCAAGATGGATTCGGTCCCGCTGGTCTGCCTCACCGGCCAAGTACGATCGCAACTGATCGGCACGGACGCTTTTCAGGAGACTGACTTCTTCGGAGTGACGCTTTCGCTCACTAAGTGGAGTCGCCTGGTGCGGTCGGTAGAGGAGTTGCCGGGGGTAATCGCCGAAGGTTTCTACTGGGCGCGCAGCGGGAGGCCGGGACCGGTGGTCATCGATATCCCGGCGGATATTTTGCGGGCGAACGCCGAATTTCGCGGACCGGTTTCGTTTTCGCCTCCGCGAACGCACGAGCATGTTGGAACAGAATCTACTTTTTCGGCAACGCTCTCCGCATTGCTGCAACAGGCGAAGAAGCCGGTCGCTCTCGTTGGTGCCGGAGCGCGGCTTTCCGGAGCGGTCGACGATCTGCAACGACTACTGGACCTTCTCGATATCCCCACATTTGCGACCGTGCACGGCCTCGGCGCAATGAAACAGGATTCACCTAATTACCTTGGCATGGTGGGTATGCACGGTACGCGTGCCGCGAATATGGCTCTCGACGAAACTGATCTGCTGCTTGTTTTTGGGGCGCGGCTTGATGATCGAGTCACGGGGGAGCCGAGCCGCTTTGCGCCTCAAGCAAAGATCGTGCACTTCGAAATCGATCCGGCGCAACTCAACCGTGTTCGCCCCTGTGAACTGTCCGTCATCGGCAATCTGGCGGAGACGATTCCGGCACTGTATCGGGAAATCCAGCGCACGCACCTGCCGGACTTCAGCGCGTGGCGCACAGTAGCATGTGGCGTCGATCGGGCCGAGCCCCGCAAACCCGGCCTCGCGCATCCCACCAAAAGCTTCCTGCAAGAGCTGTTCTCCCGCATGCCCGATGACGGCACGATTCTTGCCGACGTGGGACAGCATCAGATGTGGTCGGCACAGTGCTATCGAGCCTCTTCGCCCCGCGGATTTATCACGTCGGGTGGCCTGGGAGCGATGGGTTTCGCTTTGCCGGCTGCGATCGGAGTGCAGTTGGCGAAGCCCGGCACTACCGTGCTCTCGGTTTCGGGAGACGGCGGGTTCCAGATGAACATCCAGGAACTGGCGACCGTGCACCGTCTCGGTCTGCCGATCAAATTGGTGATCATCGACAACAAGTACCTGGGCATGGTGCGGCAGTGGCAGGAACTCTTCTATCAGCGTAATTACGCAGAAACCGACCTCAGCGACAATCCGGATTTCGTCGAGATCGCCAAGGCCTACAAGATTTCTGCCTCGTTGATCAAGGAGGAAGAATTCATGGACGGTGAACGCCAGAACGAGGTACGCGAGCGGCTGGATCGCTTCTTCGCCTCGCCTGAGCCCGAGTTGCTGGTCTTTGAATGCCACCCTGAGGCTAATGTCTATCCGATGGTGCCAGCGGGCGCCGCGCTTTCCGAGATGGTTTTTGAGGTTGCCGAAAAGGAGTAGGGACATGCATGTTTTCCACGTTCGCTATCGCAATACGCAAGGAACGCTGATGCGCATTCTGACCGCGGTGGTGCGCCGCACGATCGATCTGGCGTACGTGCAAGCCGAGCCCTGCGAGCACGCACACAAGGTCACGCTCCTCATTGACGTCAATGCGAAGCAGGTTGGACAACTGTGCCGCGACTGGCGGGCGATCGTGGATGTGATCGACGTGCGGCCGGGCGTTCCGATCAAAGAACTGTGGGACCATGTACCTCTCATGCCTCATCCTCCGCAGTCTGTAGGCATCATCGACGAGGCTCGCGGCGCGACTGCGTAGAGAAGCTCTAAGCTCGCAGCTCCAAGCTCCAAGCCGAAGAACTCGGCGGGGCGGCATAACCTCGTGTCGCCGGAATAATCTCCTCATGCTAAGGGGTCGTAGAATGTTGCTGACTTCGTTCTTACTGAGAACTGACAACTGAGAACTGTTCTTATGGACCTCAAACATCGCAGCCGCAGCATCACGTACGGACGCGACCGTGCTCCGTCTCGTGCCATGTACAAGTCCATCGGCTTTACCGACGCGGATCTGGCCAAACCGCTGATTGCTGTTGCCAATACATGGATCGAAACCATGCCGTGCAACTTCCACCTGCGGCGGCTTTCGGAGAAGGTCAAGGAAGGAATCCGTGCCGCTGGCGGCACGCCCATGGAATTCAACACCATTGCCATCTCCGACGGAGAGACGATGGGCACGGAGGGCATGCGCGCCTCGCTCGTAAGCCGCGAGGTCATCGCTGACTCGATCGAACTGGTTTGTCGCGGGCAATTGTTCGACGCGGCGGTTTGCCTGGTCGGCTGCGACAAGACGATACCCGCTGCCGCCATGGCGCTGGCGCGAATGAACCTGCCTGGACTGATTTTGTATGGCGGCACTATTGCCCCTGGCAAATATCGCGGGAAGGACGTGACGATTCAGGACGTGTTTGAGGCGGTCGGCGCCAACGCTGCCGGCAAGATCAGCGACGAGGAATTGCTTGCGATCGAGAATGTAGCCTGTCCCGCGGCAGGCGCCTGTGGCGGCCAATACACCGCGAATACGATGAGCACGGTCATGGAAGTGATCGGGCTTTCGCCGATGGGTTTCAACGGTATTCCCGCCATGGACGCACGCAAGGACGAGGTTGCCTTCCGTTGCGGCGAAGTGGTCATGAACCTCTTAAAAAAGGGAATCTGTCCCGGCGACATTTTGAACACGGCGGCGTTTGAAAATGCCATTGCGGCTGTCGCTACGACGGGTGGATCGACGAATGCGGTGCTCCACTTGCTGGCCATTGCGCGCGAAATGGGAGTGCCGCTGCATATCGACGATTTCCAGCGCATCAGCGAGCGCACTCCTCTGCTGGCGGATTTGAAGCCGGCAGGGAAGTATGTTGCAGCCGATGTGGACGCGGCTGGAGGCATCCCGGTGATTGCGAAGCGATTGCTCGACGGCGGCTTTGCACAGGGGAAGGCGATGACTGTCACCGGGAGAACTCTCGCAGAGGAGGCGCAACTGGCGAGAGAAACGCCGGGCCAAGCGGTGATTGCGCCACTAAGCAAGCCTCTGAAGACCACGGGCGGGCTGGTCATCCTGAAAGGAAACCTCGCTCTTGGCGGCGGCGTTGTGAAGATGAGCGGGCACGAGCGGCAGTCGCAAACGGGTCCGGCGCGCATCTTCGAATCCGAAGAGGCGGCGATGCACGCGGTCACAGGTAAACAAATCAAGCCGGGAGACGTTCTTGTCATCCGCTACGAGGGGCCGAAGGGTGGACCCGGCATGCGCGAGATGTTAAGCGTAACAGCCGCGATCGTAGGGGAAGGCTTGGGCGAGAGCGTCGCGCTGATCACCGACGGACGCTTCAGCGGTGCGACTCGCGGTTTAATGGTTGGTCATGTTGCTCCAGAAGCCGCGTTGGGAGGGCCAATTGCCGCGATTCGAGAGGGAGATCGCATCACCATCGATACAAAGACGCGGAAGTTGGAACTGGAGATATCCGACGCCGAGATCGCGCGGCGGATGTCCGAATGGAAGGCGCCGACGGCTCGTTATAAGACTGGTGTCTTTGCAAAGTACGCGGCCTTGGTCGATTCAGCATCAGAGGGCGCCGTGACGAGGCCACCACGCGCGGAACGCGCGTAATGTCAAGATCGGCCTTCCTGCTTCGATTCCGGATTGAAGGTATTGAACAAAGACTGCAAATTGGTCCCGGTTGGGAAGAACGGTACCGATCGCGACCGTTTCGACGATCATGCGGCGTGCTTCATCGCCGTGAATGGAGCCGAACGAAACCCACCTCTACTGCTGCCGTGAGATTACTCTGCGGGCTCGAAAACAGAATCGAATAGGAAGAGATGTGTTCAAAATGCAACTGACTTCTCAGGTAAACACCGGAGCGTGATTCCAAGTCGTGGCGTAAGGTGTAGTCCTGCCAAGCCGCGCCTCCGGGAATGAAATCGTGACTTACCATGTTGTGTCGGATGCTGAATTCGATGGTGTTGCGAGACGAAATCCAGTAATTCAACCAGCATTGAATTGTCTGTCCCATGCGTCCGACCGTATTCCCGATGAGATTGCCATTGCTTGTGTATCCGTCGCGGTAGGTGGAGTTCCAGAAATTCAGTTTCGCTGAACTAGACTGCGTTGAAGCTGCTTCCATGTGAAGGTCAAGTTTGGGCAGCCAGGGAAAACGCGTCAAATAGATGCCGGGCCGGAAGGGATTCTTCGGCGGATTTTGAAAAGGGACAAAGTCGTCGTCCGCATAGAGTTCGCCATAAAAGACAAGATAGTTTCGTGTCTTGGGCACTCGAAAGCTCCAATCGAAATTGGAGTGGCTGTCGCCGGGAACAGAGTCGAGTTGCGGGCTGGTTTGTCCGAAGAAGCTCAGAACGAAGTTCTTGGTGGTGAGAGGAGTGCCCCCTTTCCCTCCAATTGTGACGGTGCGCCCAAAACCGATTTCGAGGCCGGGCAGGGGTCTGAAGTTGATCTTGTTTCCGTAGATGTAGGGGTGCGGAATGTAGGCGTGTCCCTCAAGCCTTCCGATGAAGCTCTCGAGACGGGCAGGCCCCAACACTTTCAAGATCCCGGGAAGAATACTCGCAGACTGACTCAACCGCAGCATCGGGATCGGTTCGATGTTATTGCTCCACAAAAGAGAAGAGCCCGGCCCAGGGCCCCAGGAGTGGCTTTGGCTGCCAAAAGAGAGTTGCCAGCCCTCTCTTACATTGATTGCGACATAGACGTCGAGCAGGCGTACGCGATTGAGCGCGGGAAATGGAACCGCGGGTGGCACCGGTACGTCGTCGCGCATTGCAATAAAGTTGCGAACCGGTTCTGAGAGTGGCGGAGCCCAGGGGGCATGCTGAAATTCGGCCCGGAACGAAACCGCAGCGGGACCGAGCGATGCATGAAAGGAGCCCCCGGCCTGAACATTCGTCCCCCGGCGAAATGGCCGTCCAAAATCGTCGTCCAGCGTCTGGCCAAGGTGATAACTATCGGTGAGCACCGGACCGCTTATGGACAGGCCGCGCGTATAGATCGAGTCAAGTGCCACGACCCGATTGCGATCTCGCGTGCCGTTCAGCAGGTCGATCTCATAGGCGAATTCCGCCTGCAGGCGCCGATATAGATCGACGATCTCTTGCCTGGCATCTCCCGGTTCCGCAAAGATCTCATCGGCCTGTTGGAGTAGTTGGGCACATTCCATCCGCGTCCAAGGCTTCATACCTAAGAATGTTCTGTCGATGTAGCCGAACGCAGCCAAGCGCTCGACACCGCGGTAGACCCAACTGTCCAAAGGGAGAAAGGCCGAGCCCATCTTGCCGGGCAGTCGCAGCTTTTTTTCAGGCTCGCCCTCATCGCTCTCTCGAACTTCACCCCAACTCTCACCACCAAGTTCCGAATTGTGGTGAGCACGATATATTTGGCGTCCTAAGTACCAGCCGAGTGCGCTGC
>Ga0335069_10000317_pt1 | contig 82843 bp, 63 predicted proteins | sample Lox_Sample_11_FD_206714 | JGI IMG/M metagenome (GOLD analysis project Ga0335069, IMG submission 206714) | Soil microbial communities from Loxahatchee National Wildlife Refuge, Florida, United States - Lox_Sample_1.1 | ecosystem: Environmental > Terrestrial > Soil > Wetlands | place: USA... | reverse complement strand
GGAGAAGCGCTCTTGATCTGGCGCAGCACTTCCACGCCGTCGATTCCCGGTAGCACGATGTCGAGCAACACCATCTCAGGCTTGTCTTCGGCGAAGACCTTCAGCGCCTCTTCGCCCGAGCCCGCGGTCATCACGTCGAATCCCTCCGACGTCAGTCCGCGGCTTACCGTGCGGAGTGTCAGGGCTTCATCATCGACGACCAGGACCGAATGAGGCATGGCTATTGAATGATTACCTCCTGGCTCTCTTCACCTTCTTCAGGGGCAGGCGGAGCGACCTGCCTGAAGGGAAGCGTGATGGTCACAGTCGTTCCTCGGTCGGGCGCGCTTTCGATCTGGATGTCGCCTTCGTGGCTGCGCACGTACGCCTGGCTGATGCTGAGGCCAAGCCCAGTTCCCTTCCCGCGCTTGGTGGTAAAAAACGGCTCGAAGACGTGAGGCAAAACGTCAGCGGGAATTCCGCAGCCGGTATCGATCACGCGAAGCACGACAGAGTCTTTGTCGGGCGACTGCTCGGCGAAGACGGTGATGCGTCCGCCCTCGGCGGTGGCCTGCGCCGCGTTAAGCAGGAGGTTCATGAGCACTTGCGAGAGCTGGTTCGCGTCGACGCAGATCAGCGGCAGGCCGGGGTCGACGAGATTCTGTAGCACTCTGCCGTGCAACATGGGCTGGTGCTCCAGGAACGTCAGCGTCTCTGAGACGAGCCGATGCAGGTTGACCTTACTCAGAATGAGGGGCGCAGGACGGGCGTAATTCATCAGACTGCGCAGCGTCATCGAGATGCGCTTGGCGCACTCGATGCATTGCTCGATCTCGGCGCGCTCTTCGCCTTCCGTGCCTTCGACCTCAAGTTCTAAATGCGAAAGAATTCCGAGCAGCGGATTGTTGATCTCGTGCGCCGCGCCCAGCGCCAGCTGCGCCAGTGCCGCATACTTCTCATATTCGGCGAGCTGCGCTTCAAACTGGCTCTTCTCTTTATTGAGCTTGCCTTCCTCGGAGAAGCGGCGGAACAGCTCTTGCATGGCCGAGTCGCGTTCACGCTCCAGTTGCTTGGTCACCGCCTGCAACTGGTCAAGCTGTTCGCCCAGCTCTTTGCTTTTGCGGCGGTCCAGCTTCCAGAATGCGACCATCAGCGCCAGGGCAACGGCGATGAATGGAAACAAGTAGTAGATCGAGCTTTCCGTGCGACCTCCATTGCTGCGTCACACATATCCGCGCACCCCGCAGACGGGTAGATCCATCCAGATCGGACGTATCCACTTAAACATTGCGCCAAGGGGCGGATGAAAATCCGTGATTCGAGTCACTGGCACAGCGTCTGCACATCACCGAATCGAGGCCATTAAGTCATTGAATCATTGAGGTGTTGAGTCATTGACACGTAGCGAAGGTCTCCAATGACTCAATACCTCAATGTTTCAATGACTCAATACCTCGATCAACGTTCCACTGTGACCTGAGTCACCGCTTGCCGTTCGCCTCAGGCCTATATCTAAGAGAGAGATGGACGGTCAAGAACATCTCAGGGTCAATCCGTGGATAGTCACGCTGTCGGTGATGGGCGCCACCTTCATGGAGATCCTCGATACGACCGTCGTCAACGTCTCCATCCCGCACATCGCCGGCAATCTGGCCGCCACGGTCGAGGAAGGCACGTGGGTCGTCACCTCATATCTCGTTTCGAACGCGATCATCCTGCCGATGTCGGGATGGCTGGCCAATCACTTCGGACGGAAAAAACTGCTATTGACCTGCGTGGCGGGATTCACGCTCACATCGCTATTCTGCGGACTCGCCAGCAGTCTTCCGGCCTTGATCTTCTTTCGCGTTTTGCAAGGTCTGACCGGTGGCGGCTTGCAACCGCTGGCGCAGGCGATCCTGCTGGAAACTTTCCCAGAGCGTAAGCACGGACAGGCGATGGCAGCCTATGGCATCGGCATTCTGCTGGCGCCGATTCTCGGTCCAACTCTCGGCGGCTGGATCACCGACAACTACAACTGGCGCTGGATTTTCTATCTGAATCTTCCGGTTGGAGCCTTGTCGCTGCTGATGATGAGCCGCTTCGTTCACGATCCGCCTTACATTAAGCGGCGTGACGGCGGCATCGATCTTTGGGGCATCGGCTTCCTCGCCCTCGGACTTGGCTGCCTGCAGGTGACGCTCGACACCGGCGAGCGCAAGGACTGGTTCTCGTCGAACTACATCCGCTTCTTCGCGACCGCCTGCATTATCGGCCTGATCGCGATGGTCGTTCGCGAGTTGATGGCCAAGCATCCGGTCGTCGATCTTCGTGCGCTTAGGAACCGGTCATTCAGCGCGGGAGTTTTTCTCATCAGCATGCTGGGCTTTGTGCTTTACGCCAGCCTGGTGCTGCTGCCGATTTACCTGCAGACATTGCTTGGCTATCCCGCGTATAACGCCGGGCTGGCGCTCTCGCCGCGTGGAATCGGCGCTCTTTCGACCACTCCGCTCGCAGGATATTTGACGAGCAAAATCAATCCCCGCAGGCTGATTCTCTTCGGCCTTGTCTCCGGCGCGCTGACCATGTTCTCGCTCTCTCATCTCAATCTGAACGCGGGTTACTGGGACATCTTCTGGGCGCAGGTTTTTCAAGGCGTCTCCATGAGCTTCCTCTTCATTCCACTCATGGCCATGAGCATGGCCGGCATCCCGAAAGAGAGACTGGGCAACGCGACCAGTATCTTCAATCTCATGCGCAACATCGGGGGGAGCTTTGGCATCTCGATCATGACGACGTTTCTCTCGCGCCGCACACAGTTTCACCAGGTGCGGCTGGCGCAGAACGTCACTCCGGGCAACCTGAAAGCCCTCGGCATGATGCATGGGATGCAGGGCTGGTTCCATCAGCAGGGCGCGAGCAACCCACTGGCCCAGCGCCGGGCGCTCGGCGCGATCTACGGCATGGTGCAGCAACACGCCTCGATGCTTTCCTTCGTCGAGGCGTTCTGGATCATGGCGCTTGTCTTTCTGGTCATGATTCCCTTCACGTTCCTGCTGCGCAATCCAAGAGGAAAGCGTGCGGTGCCTTCGCGCGAGTCCGGGACCTCGAGTCCGGAACTACAAACGCACGAAGAATTGCCCGCGGCGGCGCGTGAAGAGGGACATGAAGAGGAACTTGCCTTGATGCACTGAGAGGACTGGGAAGATCACAGCGTTTGCCTGGGCGCGATTCATTCATAAAACATATAGCTTGCACTCCGCCGCGATTGCGAGGATGATTTTGCCACATGATTCCCAGCTAGTTGACGGCAGTGAAGAAAAGGGGGGACAGGGTATGAACGCGACGACCAGGTTTATTCTCGGAGTACTCACCGCTCTAGCCATGTTGGCACTCACGTTCCTGGTTCCACGCGGCGGAACGCTGCATGACCTGCAACTGGCGGTCTTTCCCATGACCGTCGGAGTGTGGGCGATCTTCGTTTTGCTCTTCGTAAAACTGAAGTAGCCACATCACAGACGCGCCAACGACCGAGAGTTAAGATAAATCCGAAGGCCGCCATAGAAAGAAAAGGATCGATGGCGGCTCAGTCATGCCCTCAGAAAGCGGACCGCAGGTTTCGACCATCCTTGTTGCAACCGATTTTTCCCTACAGGCCCGTCACGCAGTGGAATGGGCGCGCCGTCTTGCCGACGTTTTCAAAGCAAACCTGATTCTTTTGCATGTGATTGACATCTTCAGTCTCGCGGAAATTGGCTGCACGATGGGAGGACGCGATCCGTTGCCGCTACTGCGCGAGCAAGCCGACAGAGAGATGAATGCGCTGAAGCCGCTTGTGCCCAATGCGCAGACAATCGTGCGCGAGGCTTCACCCAGGCCGACGATCGTCGATGCGGCGGTCGAGTTGAACTGCCAGATGATCGTGATGGGGACTCACGGCCGCTCAGGGCTCGCGCACCTGCTGCTCGGCAGTGTGGCCGAATATGTCGTGCGGCACAGCAAAATTCCTGTGCTGACAATCCGCACTCCCGGATAACACTCCGTCTCTTCCTTGCTTCTGAGGGCATGGCTGTGGACTCGTTCGCGTTTCTTAGCGGCGGCAGAATTTTCAACAACCTGGTGTGGGCTAAGGCATCTATAGAACCAGATCGCTGGTAATCTGAATTTTGAGCGGCAAAACGCAAACATAACTCATGTTCGAGTAAGGAAGAGACATGGAAATCAAGGAAATCAGTGAGCGGGAGTGCCGGGACATTCTCGAACGCGCGTCCATGGCAAGACTTGGTTGTTCGCAAAATGACCAACCCTACGTCGTGCCGATCTACATCACTTGCGACGGCGACAACATCTATATCTTTTCGACGGTTGGGAAAAAAATCGAATGGATGAGAGCGAATCCGAGAGTATGCCTGCAGGTCGACGAGATCTCCGCTCCCTCCGACTGGGCGAGTGTAATCGTGAATGGACACTATGAAGAACTTCCCGAACCTCAGCACAGCGAGGAGCGGGCCCACGCGAGAAAGTTAGTCGAACAACATCATGGTTGGTGGCTGAACGCGCTCGGCGAGCGCCGCATCACCATTCGCGACCAGGATATCGAGCCGGTGTTTTTCAGGATTCGCATCGCATCGCTGAGTGGGCTGCGGAGTCACGCCTAGAGGATTGGTGGAGCTAGTCGGGATCGAACCGACGACCTCATCGTTGCGAACGATGCGCTCTCCCAGCTGAGCTATAGCCCCTTCGTTTGGCAGGTCGTTTTCGATTTTATCAGCCATCGCGTGATTTCGCCTACTTCGATCACACAGGCTTCCGGCAGACATCACCCCGCGCGCCCCGCTCAGGCAACTACCTCCTTGCGTGATGCAGATCACATCCCCTTGGTCGGGCTTCCGTTAGCCTAACCTCAGGTATGGGGGAATTCACGATACTTACAAACCGAAAGCGGGCCATCGTCGCGCTCGTTCACTCGGTCGTGTTCCTCGTGATTGCCTTTCGGCAGATGCGTGCCGCTGCCCCGGCGGCCGGAATCTGGGTGCTCTCCGCCGTATCGACCGGCACGTGGATACTCTGTTCGATCTTTGTCATCGTCTCCGCCATCCTGCTGCTGCTCTTCATCATCTCGCGCGCCAAGATGGAAAAACTCTATTTTGGCATGTGCACCATCAGCGCGAGCTCCGGACTGCTCCGTACCGCCGCGGGCGATCAAGTCTTCCACGCCGGGCTTTACATTCGTGTCGTCATGCTTACCAGCGCGGTTCTGGTCGGCCTGCTCATCCTGCGCATGCATTCGACTCCCGCCATGGCCATCGATTCCGCCGATTCCCTCCCCCAGCCCGCGGCTACCGGTGAAGCCGAAATCGACCCTATATAATCGAATTGTGAGTTTGTTGCGTGTAAAGCAAGTCGCTTCCGCCGATTTCCCCACGCGCTGGGGACACTTCCTGATTCACGGCTTCACCAGCCGCGTCCCGGATGGCTCCGGCTCCAAGTTGAAAACCGAAGAGGCCGTCGCGCTCGTCATGGGTGACGTGCAAACGGGCTCGCCCCTGGTGCGAATCCATTCGCAGTGCCTGACCGGCGACGTGTTCGGCTCGCTGCGCTGCGATTGCCGCCAGCAGCTGGAGATGGCTCTCGCCATGATCGCGGGCGAAGGCGCGGGCGTGCTCGTCTACGAGCAGCAGGAAGGACGCGGCATCGGCTTGATGCCGAAGTTGCAGGCCTACGCGCTACAGGATAGCGGGCTGGATACGGTCGAGGCGAACCAGCGCCTTGGGTTCAAGGCCGACCAGCGCCAGTTCCTCATGCCCGCCGAGATTCTGAAAGCCCTTGGCATTCAGCAGGTGCGCCTGCTGTCGAACAATCCCGACAAGGTTGCGTCTCTCGAAAAGGCCGGCATCCGCGTCACCGAGCGCGTGCCCTGCGAAATTCCTCCCACCGAATACACCCAGGAATACTTAAGGACCAAGCAGGAAAAGCTCGGCCACCTGTTTACTCACCGCAATACACGGCATTAACTGTTGAGTAACCGCCGCAGCTCAGCGCGATTCCGGGAAGGCAGATGAGTCAGGGCAAGTCGCGCCAAAGCGATGTAGACATCGCGCGTCGCAGACTGTTTCTTCAGCAGCTTCAGGTGCTTCGCAACCGTGGCCGCATCTCCGCGAATCAATGGGCCGCTGAATGACTTTGCCGGGCCGCGCTTTCCGTAATTCGAGAGCGTCTGGCGGATAATGGGCGCGCTCATTTGCCGCGCCCTCCTGGGAGAAAGCCCCGCCTGATACGCCGCTCGTTCCAGCGCCACGAGATAGGCCACCAGGAGAGGCGAGGTCATGGTCGCCCAGGCGTGATAGGCGGCCTTATGACGCAGCGCCAAGGGTAAGCTTTGGCCGCCCAGGTCTCGGACTATGCGCCTCGCCAGACGCGTAGCGGCCGGGTCGCCTTCGAGAGCAAACGGAACTCCTCGGAGCAAAGGCTGTTCCCCTTCCACGAAAGTCATCAGAGGATGCACCGAAGCCACACCCCAGCCTGCCTTGCGCAAGGACGCAAGTTCGCCGCTCAGTAAGGCGCCGCTCGAATGAAAGGCATACCGCCTCGCGGTGGAGCGCGCCACTCGCGCTGCGATCGCCGCCGCCGCCTTCTTGATCTCCCGATCGGGCACGCAAAACCATATCAGAGCTGCCTTCAACGCCGCCTTCTCGGCCGTTACAACCTTCGCACCAGCCGTCCTGGCCAGCTTATGAGCCCTCCGCGCCGACTCTGCTCCCGCCTCCGGCCGCAGGATGATTTCGCTAATCGTATAACCGCTCGCGCTCAATGCCCGGACCAGAAATGACGCCATGCTGCCCGCGCCCACAACCGCCACCGATGGCATGTTGCCGGCTCGCTTCCGGCTACCCGTCTTTTTCTCTGCCCCAGTTCGCCTCACCCGCGCAGCATACCTTAATATGGCTGCTATGGCGAAATCGGTGAAATCGAGCAAAACCACCAGGGCGCGAGTGCTTTCCTCGCATGTCTCCTACCAGGGCCCCGTCTTCAGCGTGACCACCGATCGGGTCGAGGAACCGGGAGGTATCGTAGCGCGCCGCGATGTGATCCGTCATTCTGGCTCAATCGTCATTCTTGCGGTCGACGATTCGAAACCGGAGGGCGGGAGGGACGGCGGGGCTCGCAACAAATCCGGCGAACCTCAGATTCTCCTCGAGCGTCAGTATCGTCATGCCGCCCAGTCGATGATGTGGGAGTTACCGGCTGGGCGCATTGATGAAGGTGAAACTCCGCTCGCCGCCGCCCGGCGCGAGTTACTGGAAGAAACCGGTTACATCGCGCGCCAGTGGAAGAAAATCATGCATTTCTATGTGAGCCCCGGTTTCCTCGACGAAACCATGACGATCTATCTCGCCCGCGGACTGCGCGCCGGCATCGCCCAACCGGAGGCCGACGAAAAGATCGAGACCCATTTCCTCCCTTTGTCGCAGGCCCGGAACATGGCGCTGGACGGGCGAATTCGCGACGCCAAGACAATTTGCGGAATCTTCTGGCTCTGCCAGCAGTAAAGTATGCCTCGAGCGTCGTCCGGCTCAACTATCCCCCAATTCGCTAACCGGCATGGCGCTTCCTGGCGCTTTGGCAATCCCGCTTGTCTGCAAAAATGTGCGTTTTTGCCCGCGGTGGCTGAGTTGCTTCCGCACGGCAATTTGTGATCTACATCCTTGACACGAGGTGTCGGTCCCATCACAATTGCGACGATTTTAAGAAGTTAAGAAAGTAACAATTGCGGTCTCAGCTATAGGAGAGGGCACGTGGAAAGACTAAAAGGAACAGTCAAGTGGTTCAACAATGCAAAGGGATATGGATTCCTTGGGCGCGATGATGGACCGGACGTGTTCATTCATTACAGCGCTATCAGCAGCGATGGCTATAAGAGCTTGCAAGAGGGGGACAAGGTCGAGTTCGAAATCGTGCAGGGCCAGAAAGGCCCACAGGCGGCCAACGTAACCAAAAGCGCGTAAGCGCCGCCATCATTTCCCAAAGCTGGACAGACGAAGCAACTACCAAGGTATACCTGCGCCTAAAATCTGACCTCGCCAGCCTGTTCCGTCCTCGAATTCTTGTAGTATGTTGAACGCGGAGATACTCCGCGGGCGCTCGGGTTTGCGCGAGCCTGCGGGCCACTCCACCCGGAATGCTGATCCATCGGCCTAAATCTCGGGACCGCCGCGAATCGGGCATCATCATCACCCTGATCGCGATTTTTCTGTTATTCGTGGTCGGCGCCATGGCGGCGCTCTCAATTGACATCGTTACTTTTTACACGGCCCGCAGCGAAGCGCAATTGGCCGCTGACGCCGCCGCGCTCGCGGGCGCACGAGTCCTGGCCAATTCTGGCGTCACCTCTAACCTGAACGCCACGACATTGGCCAATGCCCTGACTCTCTGTGGTAATTTCGGAACCGCAGTTGGAGCAGCGAACCATGTCGCCGGGGTGAGCTTAGCGGGCCATATCACCGTGACCTGCACATCTCAGCAGGTGGGCAATCCAATCGCCAAGGCACAGGTACAGCTCTATGTGCCGGCATTCTTCGCACGCATTTGGGGTACCACCCAGGTTTCGATAACCGCCTCTGCGGCCGCCGAAGCTTACAACCCTTCCCTCCTGGCGAGCGACCTGAGTTTGCCGCCGTCCCTTCCCGTTGCGCTCAGTTGCGTAAAGCCCTGGCTCATTCCGAATCTCGATCCTGGCAACCCTGCCAATCCGATCTTCGCGCCTACCGGGGCAATCAGCGCCACCACCCTGCTCGGCTCGTCGTCATCGGGCATGCTTGTTGATTGTTTGGATCAATACTGTACGGGGGGTCTCCAATCCCCGGTAGCCTGGAAATATTATCCTGGGGACACGGCCAACGACTTCCTCCCTCCGCCAAGTACCTCGGTCGCCTGCACCCCGTCCACCCCAGGTTTTGCTGCCACCGAATACCAACTCGCGGTTGCCGGATGCGTCCAGGCGCCCATTGCCTGTAACGCCACCAAAATCCGCATCGATCTCAATCCGTATCCTGCCGGGCGCGACGATGAAACTACAGCTGCGGTCAATTGCCTCACCCACTCGGCCACAAACTTGGGAGATACAATCGATGCCGCTACATTCCCATCGGGTCCATTTGAGTTTCTCGTCGGCGGCGGCAATCCGGTCGTGGCCGCCGGACTCACGGCCGGGAGCGACGTCGTTGTAAGCGATTCGCTCGTCACCGTTCCTGTTTTTGACAACACCACCTACGCCTCCGGCAGCAATACCGTGGATCTGGTCGGTTTCGTGCAGCTCTTTTTGAACCCGAGTGGCAATGCGGCAGTCGATGGCTCTCCAATCTCAACGACCGTCGTCAACTTGGTCGGCTGTTCCAGCGGGATGAGCCTCAATCCCGTTTACGGCAACGGAGCGACCACCGTTCCCGTGCGCCTTATCACACCCCAGTGAACGAATGTGGCACAGGCGCATTCCTCCTGCCGCCGGGAGGTATCTTTCAAAGTTGATTGTTCTTAGAAACTGCCTTCGCGCCGCGTCAGGATGACGCGCTGCACTGACGCCTCGTCGTTGCCCACAAAGATGAAGTTATACGCCGACCCGTTCAGCAGCTCAGCCAGCACGCTGCGCACTGGAGCCGGGCCCAGTTCCGCGATCACCTTTTCCTGCTCCGCGCCCGCCGGAATCGCGATCTCGGCCTGCGTTCGCAGATGCACTTCATACAAAACCTGCGAAAGCGTTGCCCTGTCCGCTCGAATGCTCAGCATTCCGTTCTCGTAAGTCACACTGACCGAAGGCTGCGGCTCGGGCGGAACCGGCTCCGATTGAGCTGGCACCGGTGCGTCGGCCGGTCGCATAAGCTGCGGACTTGCAGGGACTCCATTCACGCCTTCCTTTGGCTTGAGGGGAGACGCCTCGGCACCCAGCTCCAGAGAGTTCGGGGGCGGCGCCAGATGCGGACTCCAAGGGCGGCCGGTGGAGGCGACCACCTCACTCGCGGCATTGAGATGAGCGGCGCGAGAGCCCATCGCGGCATCCATGAGGCGCGCACCCTGCTTCTTGTCGGCATCTTCAGCCTTTTCCAGCGCCGCAGCGCGGGTGAGTTTCACGACCGTCATATTTCCGCTGTTTGAAATCTCGTACGGCTGCGGTCCCGTCAGGTCTAAAACGATGCGCGCAATGGGAGGATTACTGAAAAATAATCCCGCGCGCACGCCTTTCAGCCCGCTGCGGTTTACCTTAAGTGTGCGTAGCGCCGGTGATGGTGTCGCGCCGGGAAAATCGATCACGATTCGATCGGGGCCGGTGATGGCCTGGGTATTCGGTGAGACTGGCCCATCCGAGGTCTGAATCTCGACGACGATCGACCCACCCACTTCGCGCACAAGAACATTCTGGACAATCGCAGGCTGAGGGGCCACACCATTCTGCGCCCAGTTAGGAATTGCCAGGGTTGCAACCAAAACCGCTGCCAACCCAAGCCGGCAGAAAAGCGAGTTTGCCCCCGTGAACATTGACTCTCAGGCAAGTCTAGCAGTTGCTTGCAGACGGGAGTTACTCGGAAGTCGTAGGACTATTGCAGCCTTGGTAAACAGTCCGCAGGAGATGCCAATTGGTTATCGCGCGGCCGGGCGAGTCTGGTAGCGCAAGACGATCAGGGCCAAACCCGAGCCCAATAGCAGGAGAGTTCCAGGCTCCGGTATCACCGGAGGCTTGTGGCGAGGATTGCAATTCTTCTCGATCTTCCCGTGTTTATCCAGGCACAAACCAATGGGCGGACCGGCCAGGATCGGCGCGTAGGGAAAGCTGAATCCACCTCCGAAGCTCTCGGGCACGGGTTGCCCAATCGGCAGGTCCGGCCGCACCAGGGCCGGCCGCATGGGAAATGGCGGGGCCAGCGGCTCGAGCGCGGCCACGGGCTCGTCCATTACATCCTCGTCCGGTTCCTCGTCGGAAATCTCCGGCTTGGCCGTATCGGAAATCTGATTGCCGCATTTTGCGCGCGCCGTTATCTTGCCGTCGGTCAGCAACATCTCCCCCGCCGCCAAATGGATTTTCTTGCGCGTCCAGAAGATCGTGTCGCGAATGCGGTAAGAAACGTACACCTCGCGCGGGGCGCTCAGGCGCTCCAGTCGCGCGTTGGTGAAATCGAAATGCGAATAATGCCGCGCCACCGCGCGATCATGCTCCGCGAGGTCGCGTAATGCGGCGCCATTCCTTACGCCTCCCGGCACCACCGAATAGGGATAGACGCCCGCCGGCGCCGGAAATCTCGATTGTCTCGCTGTGCGCGGGCGATTCAGTCCCAACTGCTGCCGAAAGAAGTTGCGAGCGCCCTGCAAATCGGCGGACCGGTAGGCTCCGGCGGAAGGCGAGGAAAGGATGCGAAGGAGGTTGATGGCGCAAACACCGGCGATCATTATCGCCAGCACTGCGGCCGCCATCATTCGCCGGCGGCGTAGACGGAGGCGGTACCAGGTTCGTCGCCTGCGAGGCACGTCACGGAACGCACGGTCTTTCAAGTAGTGCTCCTCACAGCCAGCCCTGCGCTCGACTGTCAGTCCACACGCCTATCCCGGCGCGACTTGGCAATCGAACCAGCTTGTAAATCGATTCAGGCAGTTGACGAGGTGGAACTGACGATCCTACTACAGTCGCGTCCGCAATTTCATTTTGAAGAGCAAAAGAATATCCACAACTTTTCCCGAAAAAGGTCCTGCGCGGATGTCCGACGCCTCGTCTCTTCATGCTCAACCTGGGAAGGGCCTGGATAGATCCAGTGTAGTGCGCTGGAGTTATGCCTTCCATAGCACAAAGCGGTAGGTGAACCCAGATCTCAAACAAGCAACGGGCATTTGTTCGCGCAAGCGGGCGGAGAAAAAACAAACACCGCCCGCGAAGCGTGCCAAGGCTCGCCCCAGAAGTTCCGCGGGGAATTCAATGCGCCGCTAGTTCGACGTTTCTGTGAATACTGCCGGGTTCGAAACGCCTGGGACTGTCGCCGTAATCGTGATGACGCCCTCCGATGGTGGAAGCATATAGGCTTCGGCAAAAGTTCCATTGCTGCCGGTTGTGCCCGGATTGGCTCCGAGAAAAGTCCCTCCGGCCCCGCCATCGTCGAAAGTTACACTCGCCCCGGAAATCGGATTTCCGTACTGATCCGTCACAAGTACGGTCAGAGAAGCGGGCAAGGTGGTCCCCGCCGGGGCCGATTGATTGTTTCCGCTAACCACAGCAACCGTTGCCGCCGCCCCGGCCACCGAGAACTCGACGAAGCTCGCGTTCTTCAGGCCCATCGCACCGGCCGTGACTGTGGATTTAACCGGTGTCGTTGGCAACTGGAAGGTCGCCGCCGCCAGACCGCTGGCATTGGTGGTCGCCGAGGATGGAGTCAGCACGCCGCCTTGGTTAGAGGCGAAAGTCACGCTCAGCCCGGGCACAGGATTGCTATAAGCATCCCGCGCTTGCGCCGTCAGTGCGTTCGGAAGCACAGTTCCAACCACGCCTGTCTGCCTTGCACCGGAATACGAGATCAGCTTCGCTACGGGCCCTGGGGTTGCCGTCTCAGTCGCGATCACGCTGCCGAAGTTCGCCGCGCTCGCGGTCAAGGTATATGGCCCGGACTTTTTGGGGAAGGTATAAGTTGTGCTGGCATTGCCGTCCCCATCCGTAGTCGCACTGGGCGGGTTGAAGGTACCGCCCTTGTTTCCATCGCTGAAATTCACCGTAACCCCGGCGATGGGTTGTCCGTTATACGGATCGGCAGTCGAGATCTGCAATGGCTGTGGCAACGACGTCAGCACCGTCGCCGACTGATTGTTGCCGCCCGCGACGCTCATAATGTGGAACAAGCCGAAGACTTCGAGAGAAGTCTGCGTGGCTATGTAGACTCTTCCGTTCGCCACTGTCTGCGTGGCAAAATGCGCCACTTTCGGGAAGGTGTCGCGTCCGCCTGTCTGGTTCGACGCATACAGAACGTCAAGAGTGAGCGCGTCGAAGGCGTAAAGGCTGTTCCCGCTAATGATCCACAGGATTCCATTCGTGTTTCCGTTTGAGGAAACGGAAGGAGCGTGCGCGCCAACGTATTTCTTCGAAGTCTGAGTCAGCGGCGCCAGCGGCGGCGTCCCGCTCGTGACCTGGAACGCTTGGATAGGCGCCCCGTCCGGTGCAAAATAAACGATTCCGTTCCAGTACGCCGGGGACGCCATCAATTCACCCGCGCCGCCCGTGAGTGTGAATTCCTGCAATATCTGCGGATCGCAATTTTGTGGCGGCAGGCATCCGGGATTCGACCACCAGCCGCCCATCGCATCGCGGTCCAGCACGTAAACCTGCTTGTTCTTGCCGCTTGCCACCAGCATGTGGCATGGATCCTGAGTGCAGGCCACCGGTTTCGGGCTCTGGTCGGGCAAAATGATCGGCCCCACTGAACTCACGTCCTGGTCATGGCTGTTCAGGTATGACACGGCCGCAGGGGTGAAATATTGGTTCGGCTGCGAGTTCGGCTCGCTCACATTCTGCGCCGCCCACGGCGGAGCCGTCAGCTTCAGCACGCTATCCGAGTAGCTTTGTCCCCCGTTCGGCACATCGTAGTTCGTGCTTTCCGCTGTGGAGGCGAAGATATTGCCCTCTTCATCGCCCGCCAGCCCGCTCCCGGTCTGCCAGATCGAAGTCAAACCAATGTCAGGGGAAGTGTTGAATGCTCCCAGTTGCTGCAGGTAGTTTCCATCGCCCGGGTTCGCATCATAGGCCAATACCCAACCCGTATTGGAGTCATTGCATCCATTCGATCCAAAACCAAGATAGAGCACGCCATTCAGCAACAGGAGCCCTGGCCGGTTCTTCTGGTGAAGGCTGGTGAAGCTCTTTTGCGTGTTCTTTAAGCTGACACTGTTCGCGGCAAGCTGGGTAGGCGGTACCAGATCGGCGCCGGTGGTGATATCGATTGCGTGCAGGTAATGATAGACCGCGCCATTGAAAACACTCTTGGCCACCAGGTACATCGTTCCTGGACCCGCGCTCGGGTCGATGACCGGCGTCCCGGCGATGCCTTCCTGAGTGAATCCGCCGAGCTTGCCGCACGGCAGATAGGAACCGCTGGCGGTCGTGCCGCCCGCGATCACTTCGCTCTGCTGCCACAGAATCGTTCCCGCATCGGCATCGATCGCGTAAACCATATCCGATTGCGTCGCCACATAGACCACGTTGTGCACCGTGCCCGCATACGGGCCCGCATTGATGGTCACTCCCGGCACGTACAGAGGTTGTGCCAGCGCCTGGTAGTCGATGGGCACGCTGAACAGGTGCCCGAAGTTGTTCTTGTTCACGTTGGAGGGCGTGAGCAGATACTCCTGAGTATTCGAGGCGGAACGCGTTTTGTCGCCGCGGCTCGTGAACTGTCCCGGCTGCGCGAGGGTCGGAGAGACTACCATGAGCACGATCGCAAATAGCAGCCCGATGGCACACTGGGAACTTAAACGGATTTGCTTGTTGTCTTCATTGATTCGGGTCATAAAAATCGCGGGAGAGAAGGCGTGCATTCCCACGTGCCTCCACAGTTACTAGAAGTTACTTCACGAAACCCTTGGGGAAAGTGCACGTCTTCAACCGTGCGGGAACCTGGCCAGAAAAGTTAGCTACGGATTCTACTGGGTTTATACAAGGGAGTCACGACCCAAATCAATCACACGAATGGGTGGGACGCAATTCTTTGCACACTTGCACAACTGTTTCCCGCCCGACGCATTTCCTTCGCAGCCATTGAGGGGCGGCCAACTGGCGGATTCCCTCACCCATGCCCGGTTCGCCCGCGCCGCGATTGACAACACCCACTCTTCGGGAGAGCATGACAATAACTCGAGAAAGACCTCGAACCGTCCGGCACACAAATGGTGAAAGAGCTTCTTATTTACGGTATCGGCCTGCTCGTCGCGTGGCTCATCGCCTGGCGCCTCCATTCCGTCAAACTTCGCCAGGTTTTGTATCTCATCGCCAGTTGGCTCTTCTACTACAGCTGGGGGAAGGCGCTGATCGCCGTCCTCATCTTCAGCTCGCTCATGAACTATGGCCTCGGCCAGTGGCTGAAGAAAAAAATCACCGCTGGCCGCCTGTGGGTCGGCATTCTAGCGAATGTGGTATTGCTCAGCATCTTCAAATATCTTCCGTCGATTGGCGCGGCCGCGTCTTCGGGTTCTCCGCTCACTTTCCTGAAGCGCATTCTCTTTCCCATCGGAGTTTCCTTCTGGACCTTTGAAGCGCTGAGTTACCTGCTCGAAATCTACCGCGAGGAAGATCTGGACCCAACCGTCGTTGAGTTTTGTCTGTACATGTCATTCTGGCCAACCGTTCTGCAAGGCCCGATCTGCCGCATGTCCAGCCTGCTGCCGCAGTTCCGCCAAGCATGGGCAGTCACCGAAGAAGACTTGCGGATTGGCGTGCGGCGTCTATCGATCGGACTGATGATGGCAGCGCTCGGCATTCTGATGTCGGGTGGCCTACATTCCGGCGCCGGTGTCGATCCAATTTTCAACGACGCCGCCGCTCATCGAACCGGCCTCGACGTGTGGTTCATGCTGCTCGGTTACGGATTCCAGCTCTACTTCAGCTTCTGCGGCTGGACTCACATGATGATTGGCGCCTCGCGCCTCTTCGGCATTCAGCTACACGAAAACTTCGACCGCCCCTATCTCTCGACCACGCCCTCAATTTTCTGGACGCGCTGGCACATGTCGCTCTCTTTCTGGATTCGCGACTTCCTCTTCCTGCCGCTCGCTACCGTGAGCCGCGAGGTCTGGTGGCGCAATCTGTCACTGGTCATCGCCATGTTCGTCTTCGGCTTGTGGCACGGTGGCGACATCACCTTCATGATGTGGGGCACCTATCACGGCATCCTGATGGTACTGCACCGCCAGTGGCAGGAGTTCCGCAAACGGACCGGCTTCGAGTGGTCAGGCACGATCCCGAGCCTGATCTCCTGGGCGATCACATTCACGGCAGTCCTGATCGGCTACATCTTCTTCCGCGCAGAAAATCTGCATCAGGCAATCGCTATGGTAAAAGCGATCACGTCGCTCCACGGCTACCGTCACTTGACCCTCGACCGCAGTTTCTGCCTCTTGACGATGGTCGCAGCCGTAGGCTACTTCGCGGTCATCGGGGGAAGCATGCTTCTCGATCGCGTTGCCGAAAGAGCGCAGGAAGGCGGCGCCTGGCGCACAGGCATTCTCGGCCTGATCGCGAATGAGCGCTGGGTGTGGATCGCCCCAGCGGTGCTGGTAGCAGCGTTATATCTAAGCGTAATGTTCCAACCCGGCCACGCCGAGACCGGCCCGGTCATGTATGCGCTTTTTTGAACTCCGTGTTTCTCTGTGCGCAGACGATGTAAACGTGCCGTGGACCCGGTGAACCCTGTGGTGAGAAATAAGCTCACAGCCCAAAGCACGGCGCTCCGTCTTTGCACTCCCCTCGCTGTGCTAGCATTTCCAATACGCCAAAAATGAGGCTCCCAGCGTGCCAGTAACCGATTCCACCGAGGCGAACGCCACCGCGGCGCCCACCATTAGCTATTGGCCTCTGCTTAAGCGTTTCGCTGTTCGCCTCTGCGTCGCCTTCACAATTGCCGCCCTCATTCTGGTCGCGACTGAGTTCTACGCCTACCTGCGCGTCCACCCCAATGTAAACGCGTTAGAACTAGCCGCCAAACTGGAAATCCAGCAGAACGAAAGCCCCGCCGAGCGCCAGTACTGGAAAGAATTCAAGGCGGCCAATAAGGTCACATATCACCCATGGGTTCTCTGGCGCCGTAAGCCCTACAACGGCCAATTCATCTCCATCGACCAGGACGGCATCCGCCGCACCATGCACAACCATTGCGACGATCCGTCCGCCACCACGGTTTGGGTGTTCGGCGACTCGGTGATGTGGGGAGCGGGCGCGCCCGACAGCGACACGATTCCCTCATACATAGCCGCCGACTACGAGAAAGCCGGCCACCCCGCCTGCATCGTCAACTATGCCGAGAAGGGGTATGCCAACACGCAGGAAGTCATCGGCCTGATGGAAGAACTCAAGCACGCCAAACGCAAGCCCGACGAGGTCTTGTTCTACGACGGAGGCACCGAAGCCTTCGTCGCCTATCAGAGCGGCGCGGTCGACGTGCACAGCAACTATCTCTCATTCAAGAATTTCCTCGATAACTGGGGAGCGTACGAGCGAGCCGGGTTCGGTTACTTCAAGCAAACCAACACAGCGCGCTTCCTACAGAAGATGGGGAGCAAAGTCGAGCCGCAACCAAAAGAGAAAAAGAAAGCCAGCCCGATTCTGGATGTCGATGCCGCCTCCAAGGCGATCGTAGAAAATTACTCGCAGAACATGGACATCGTGAACCTGCTGGCAAAGCAATACAACTTCAAACCAGTGTTTGCGTGGTATCCAAATATGGCAGTCGGCCATAAAGAATTGACCCCATACGAACAACAAGTCCTGGCGTCCGAGTATCACCAGTTCCCGGACCTGGGCGTGATCTACAAAGCAACGTACGACAGAGCGAAAGAAATGAACCGCCCCGACCTCATCGATCTAAGCAGCCTGCTCGACAGCGAAAAAGACTCAATGTACGTAGGCATCTCGCACCTGAAGCCGGAAGGCAACAAAATCGTGGCCGACCGCCTGTTCGAAATCCTGCAGGATGCCGCTAAGAAGTAGCTCGACCGTAGCGTCGGCGGTTAGGCGGGCGACCGCCCACCAAATGTGAAACGGGCAACCGCAAGTTTTTTTAGGAAGCCGCTAAAAGCGCAAAGCCGCGAAGCGGCAATAGCATAAAGCCCACGGCGCAAGCCGTGGGACACTGGTACCACATCTCGGTTAGCCCCGAAGGGGCGAAAGAAGAACTCTCTGGAGATCCATGTCCCCTCACCACCAACGAAGTCTGGTCAGCGGTTTCCTCAACTTCGTCCGCACCACCCCAACTCGTCCCGCCCTCGAACTCGGTGACGACATCTTCACCTACGACCAACTCTGGAATTACGCCGGCAAAATCGCCGCTTGCCTGAAGGACACGCGGGCCGCAGACGAAGGCGTAGTCGCCCTCCTCGCCAGCCGCAGCGTCGCGGCCTATGGCGGCATTCTTGGAATTCTGGCGAGCGGACGCGGCTACTGCCCGCTCAATCCAAAGTTTCCGCTCGACCGCACGCTGGTCATGCTGAAAGCTTCTGGCTGCCGTACGCTGATCGTCGGCCAGGAATGCGCGAGCACGCTTGAGCAACTCCTCGCCCAATTCGAAGAGCCATTAACCATCATCGCGCCCGACGCAGGCTGGGAGCCGAAGAGCACCGCACAGCATCGTGTCCTCACCGCCGCCGATCTGATTAAAGTCGCCGACCCCACCGAGCCCCATCCCCGCCCAGACGCCACCGCCTATCTCCTCTTCACCTCCGGCAGCACCGGAGTTCCCAAAGGCGTTGCCGTCAGCCAGTCCAACGCGTGCGCCTACATGGAGTATGCCAAGAAACGTTTTCGATTTCACGAAAACGACCGCTGCTCGCAAAATTTCGACCTCACCTTCGACCTCAGCGTGCACGATCTTTTCGTCTGCTGGGACGCGGGCGCCACGCTGGTTCCCTACTCCGAGCAAACGCTCACCCCGGCAACGCTCGTTGACGAAAAAGAATTAACGTGCTGGTTCTCCGTCCCGTCGGTCGCGATGTTCGCCTCGAAAGTCGGCTTGCTCACACCGGGCGCGTTTCCCACACTGCGCTGGAGTTTATTCTGCGGCGAAGCTCTTTCCGCGAGCCTCGCCGAGGCCTGGCAGCAAGCGGCAAACAGTTCGACGGTCGAAAATCTCTACGGCCCGACCGAAGCCACCATCGCCATCACCTGGTATCGCTGGAATTCCGAGACCTCGCCCGCAGAGTGCGTCAGCGGCCTAGTCCCCATCGGCTGGCCCTTCGACGATCAGCAAATCTGCGCGGTCAACGACAATGGCGATGTGGTTCCCACAGGCGAAAGCGGCGAGCTCTGCCTGGGCGGCACGCAAGTCACGCGTGGCTATCTCAACGATCCGGAAAAAACCGCGAAGAGTTTCGTGAAGCTTCCGCACACCGGCGACAAGATCTGGTATCGTACCGGCGACCTGGTTCGCATGGACGACCGCGGCTGCGCCTACTATCTAGGCCGCCGCGACTTTCAGGTAAAGATCAGCGGCTACCGGGTAGAACTGCAAGAGATCGACCTCGTCCTCCGCGAAGCCTCGAAAACAGAATTGGCAGTAGCCATCCCCTGGCCGCTCAACGAAGGATCGGCCTCAGGCATCGTAGGAGTGGTCTCAGGCTCCGACCCAGCCCGCGACGCAGAAATCATCAAGGCCTGCCAATCTCGCCTGCCCAGATACATGGTCCCCACGCGCCTCTACCACTTCGACCAACTGCCGCTGAATGTGAACGGGAAAATCGATCGGGGAAAAATTACGAAGATGCTTGGCGAATGGAAAGACTGAAAAAATTGCAGAGGTCAGATTGCAGATTTAGAGAGCCGCACCATGTCACTCTCTTTCGCGGCCCGCCGTTCTGCATGTGATTTTCAAATCTGCAATCATCTCTCGCTCGATACCGCCGCCACCGTCATCGCCCCGCGGTCTTCCATGCGCGCAAACGGCGTATTCCACTTCAGCCAGTACCGCGCCTTCAAATAAAACGGATAGTAAATATCCATCAATCGAGCACCGATCCCAGCGCTCAACTTCGCCCGCGGCGTCTCCAGCGCGTATCCAGTTTCTTCCAGCAAATCCGCGATGCACCACTCCACCTCGCGCGCCTGTTGCGGCGTGAAAACCCGTTTCCACCGCCCCATCTTGCTCGCGCCCGCCTCGTTCGTGTCCCGCTGAAACGAGGAATTTGGGTTCGTCACCGACCCCAGCGCCACGCGCTGAATCCGGTCATAATCCAGTTCCTGATCGATAAACCTTCCCACCACCGCCAGCGTCCCGCGCGGATCGCGCACCATATCTTCGAAGTGCACTTCCAGATAGTCCGGCCCAAGAGCCCGCCCGTATTCGCGGCCCTTCCCCACCAGCAAACGCCAGAACATGGCGCACGCCAGATGCGCCCGCTTCTTATCAAAAGGCAGCGCCCGGTACCGATTCGACTTGTACAAAGAAGCCGTCGCATCCCGCCCATCGCGAATAATGTGCACCACCAGCGCATTCGGAATCTCGCGCTTGATCATCGGCAGCGACAGCATATGCTTTGGTGTCGACTCCGCCCACCGCTCCACGCCCTGCTTCTCCGCCATCATCTCCATCTGAATGCGCAGCAGGTCGCCCGGATTCCGGCACTCCGCCATAATCCGCTCATCAAATTTTTTCGGATCCAGCCCGGTCACCATGAACATGGCGCTGTTGGTGTAGGCATCAAGCATCGCGCGCCGGTTCGCCGCAGAAGCAAGATTGCCGAAATGCCGGCCCAGCACGGTATAGATCGCGCTCTCTTCAGGAAACACGGCGAACCCGCCCGCCGACAGCAGCGAGTAATAAAGAAGTTTTGTACCGGAGCGATGCGAACCGAGAATAAATACGGGAGCTTTCGAACGAGCAGAACGGCCGTGGGCTTGATTCTGATTCTGAGGCTGGGTCTCAATCATGGGATCGATATCTGGATAGTCAGATCTGCAATCACCATACTACCTCTGCCCTCTGACCTCTAACCTCTTACTCACTTCACAGGCTTTCCAAACCTCTCCGCCAGTGCAAACATCGACCGCACCGAATCCATATCTTTCGCCTGCACCTTGCTCGCCGGAATTTTCTTGCCTGCGATCTTCTGCAGCTCAAGAAAAACCTCGATCATGGCAAACGAATCAATCAGTCCCGACGAAACAAGCGGCGTATCTTCGTTGATCGCCGCTCCCTTGCCCTTCATCACTTTTTCGGAAATATAGGCCGTGAGCTGCTTCATCAGCTCGGTAGAATCCGCCACCTGGTCGACACTCATAAAAAATGAACCTTACCCCCACTTCAATTCTTGGTTTGGCCGCACAGACCGTCAAGCCATTTACTGCAGTCCAGCGTTACCAAGAGGAATACACCATCACATCCGAAGTACCACGTCCGTCGCCGCCCCGTCCTAAACGCCGCGCCTTTTGCGACGCCTCGGTGAGAACCATTGAACCCTACTGCTTCGGATGTGCCGCCAGAAACTGCCAGCGCGCCGCGTCCGAGCCGTTCGCCCACGTATGCCCCAGTCCTTCCTCCCAAATGAACTGCACCTCGGTGTTGGCCACGCACGATGTCGCGTCATTCCCAGTCGTATTCGGATTGGGGACCTTGTTCGTGCATAAAGGCATGCTGTTCTGGAACTGCGTGCAGCCATTCTGCTGCGTCCAGTAGTTAAACGAATCGTCCACAGTCGCCAGGTAGAACTTCACCCCCGAATACCCGGTGGTTCCATTGTTACACGGCGGAATCGTTCCATCCGCGGTTCCATGCCACTCCTGGATCGACACCGGCGCAACCGCCGGCCCGGGCAGCGTAATCGGTGGAGGGCTGAGTTGTCCCACAATCGTTCCCGACCCAATCACCACCGCCGCCACCAGATCCGAATCCTCCACCGCTACGCGATGCGCCATCTGCGCGCCCGACGAGAATCCCGCCACAAAAACCCGAGTGGGATCGACGTTATATTGCGACATCAGAGTGGTAATCAACTGCCGCAGGAATCCCGCATCGTCCGGGCATCCGGTCGCCGGCGGCGCTGTACACGTTCCAACCTCGTCTTGCGTAAACGCTGAGTCCATGTAGTAAGCATTCCAGTTCCACTGCCCGGACTTCGCGTTAAACGTCGAAGCCGGTTTCACCAGAATGAAGCCGTTCGCGTCTGCGAGGTTCTGCCAGCCCCACATCAGCGAAATGACATCCTGCACGTTTCCCTTATTCTGCGTTCCATGGAGCATCAGCAACATCGCCGGGTTCGCCGGCGCCGTCACCGGGATGTACACCTCGTAGTACCGCGTCACTCCGTCAAACGTCATGGTGGAGTCGATGATCTGCGGCGTTCCCACCACCTGGCTCACCACGTTCGAAGTGCTGGTCCCATACATCTTGTTGCCCGCGTAAACCGCCGTAATCGAATGCGTCGCCACCGATAGCTTTGCGCTCTTGTAGGTCGCGACTCCATTCACCAGCGATACCCCGCCCAGCTTCTTGTTCCCATCGGAGAAAGTCACGTTGCCGGTGATCGCAATTCCATTAACCTGTCCGGTCACCGTCGCCGTGAACACCACAACCTGACCCGAACTGGACGGATTCGGCGAAGACGAGAGAGTCGTCGAGGTCGGCGCAAGCTGCACCACCTGCGCCACCGGCTTGGACTTGCTGCTTCCGAAATTTGCATCCCCGGGATAGGTTGCCTTGATGTTGTCGGTCCCGCCCGATAGCGTGGACGTCGAAAATGTCGCCGACTCGCCGCTCAGCGGGCCCGTTCCGATCACCGTCGTCCCCTGCACAAACGTGACGCTCTCTCCGTCGGGAACCGCTCCCTGGCTTGCCGTAACCGTCGCCGTGAAGGTTACCGATTGGCCATATGTCGATGGGTTCAGCGAAGAAGCAATCGTCGTTGTTGTGCCGGTCAAAGCCGCGCTCAGGGTGGTAGCCAGTCCTACCAACACAGCTACACATGCAAACTTTTTCATAAATGCTGTTTCCTCGAATTGCCCAAGATCAGGTTCCCGCTGCCAACCACTTCCCCGCCCAACTCCAATCCGCAAGCCTGTCTATGGCTTACAGTCCTCCCTGGTACCGCCTTGGACTGCGCTGTTGCTCTACCGAGCAAATTCCTCACCAATTGAAGCACTCCGGCTGAGATAGAAGTGCATCCCAGATCGCAGTAGTGGCTATGAGACAGCTCTTGGGGAGCGATCGGCGCAAGTCGGCGCCAGATCGAGGAATTACGGGATCGTCTTCAAAGGATAGCCTGCCCCTGCGCTTTGTCAATACCCTGACCCGGCCACGGATGGCTACGTCCGGAACATGGCTCAGGTTACCGAAATCCTGCCTTGATAGCCCCGGGCCCCGCCACGCATTTTCCGATCCGCTGACTGCAGTGCAGGAGTTTTGCCGCCGCTTTTACATTTTGATGACAACAAGCTGAGTCTTTATTGGTAAACGATAGTTGGCACGATCGGTTTCCAAATCTCGTTGCATGCAGGGGAACAAATGACCCGAAATACTCGCACACTCGTCGCCATAGCATTACCGCTTTTAGCCCTCGCACTAACGCACGCCGCTGCGGCGCAGAGCTTCACCGGCAACTGGCCGATCACCATTACTAAGTCGCCGCACGGCAACGCCACGTACTGCCTTGCGCTTACCGACGACGGCAGCCTCGGTTTCCCGCACAGCGGCTCGGCCACGCTCACCGGCCAGACGCTTGGCGGCGAGAAGCTCTTCGGCACCTTCCAGGTCATCAATGGCCTTCTCACTGCGACCATTCAGTCCCAGGGAGGAACCGGTCAGAACGCCGGCCTGGTATTCGTGGGACACGCCGCCAAGAAAGGCACCCTAGGCAAAGGTATCTACGACGAAGTCTACGGCGGAGAAGAATTCGACTCCGGCGCTTTGGCCTTCGGCGTCAAAGGTGGCTGCTGAGGTCGCCCACGCCAGCAAGCCCACGTCGCGAATGCTCAATCGCCCTCCGCGGCTAACCAGATAATGTGTCGCTTTCTGCGAGTCTCGGCGCTCTACACCTTTTTCGTTGCGAACTTAATAACTCCGCGGCCGTTGTCGGCTTCGCCGTCGAAGATGGTGAAATAACCGTTCATCAGCGGGAGCCCGAGGATGACAAGGCCAGGGTCGCCTTTGGTGATGGCCGACATGGCCGCGCCCACTCTCTGTGTGTTCACCTGCCAGTAGTCGCCAGGAGCCACCTTTAGGGAAACATCCGCCGTGTCGCCCTGCAAAATGAAGGTTAGCGTCGGCCAGCTCGCCAGGTTGAGATCTGCCACGGAAATCAGCTGCTGCTCATTGATTGACTGATTGAGCTGGGCCTGCTGGGCAGGGGTGAACCTCGATATCAGGGCTTTCAGGATCTGCGGACTGAGATTGAGGCTGTTGGTGCCGCTATCGACAATGGAATTTGATGGCATCCCCTTCGGCCCGTGAAGACGCGCGGCAATCGGATCGCTATTGCCGACAATCACAGCCTTCAGGTTCGTGTTGTACCAGTCATCGGCCAGCACCTTGACGGTCTGAAAAGCGCCCGTATACAAGTCCGTCGCCTCCTCGCCTCCACCAACAATCATCCATCCCTGGTTCAGAGGGTCGTTGGCCGGATTCCCACCACCCACATGGATAAACGAACGGCGAGTGAGAAAGGAAATTCTGTCGGAGACCATGCCCGCGTCCGCAAGCTGCGTCAGATAAGGCTTGATCGTGCTCGCCTTGCCGCCGCGAACCTGCGTGGCCGTGTATTGGTGGGCCCAGGTATCGGAGGGCATGATGTAAGCGTCGTCAAGCGGCGCGTAGGCAAGGCCAAGAATGCCGTCCGTCTCACCGAACATGTCCTGCGAGTCCGTATATGCAATGGCCGCATTACCGGCGGGGAGTTGGACGGCCGATGCACCGTCCCCCACAGTCAGTTCGGTGGTAATGACCGCGCCGGTCCAACTGCTGCCATCGCCATAGGAATCGGTTTGCGCCAGATCGGTAGTCTTGTCGCCGCCCGCGAGATTGGGTTTATATTTCCTGTCGTCAAGCGCCAACGCGCTGCTGCCCGTATCGAGCAGAACATTCATGGGCTGCTGCTTGGCGCCAACCAGGATGCGGCCGGTATAGTCGCCTCCAGCATAGATATTGGTAATCGGAACGCGAGCGATCTTTGCCATGGTATCCTCTCTGCGATGAGTTAGCACTTACATATATGAGCCGCAGCTAAGCCTTCTAATAACCTTTCTTGCTGGACTGTGTTTTGCGAAGCGGGATCCGGGATCCGGCAAACCTTGTAAACGCACTGTTGTGTGGATAGTGATCCACGACGCCGAATCGTTACGAATTACCTTCAGGGGGCAGCAACCCAGTTCCAACCGCGGCTGTCCACGCCTCGCGCTTTCGAGACTTGGCCAACGATGCTGCGAGTGCGCGAAGACTAAACCCAGAAGGGATGAAAGGAAGTCCTGGTAACAAATGTGTAACTCACGAGGACGAACCAGTGGAGGACAACTCAGGCCCAGTTAGGGGCTTCGGTTCCCTGAGAGGTGAATGAGACGGGACAACCCAAGACCTAAGAACTGCAACTTGAGACCCAAAAAGTAGCCCTAAATGCGCCACCGGATCAGTCATTATCCGGCGGCGTCGGCACTCCTTGCAGCGTCTGGAAATAGTGGATGTCATAATCCGCCGGTATCTGCGTAAACCCAAGCGGCGTCTGCGTGAAATCGAAGAAATCCGACAGATCCCCCAACGCGTATGTATCCGCATACCCGACCGACGGATTGATCTCTGGCAGCGAGAATGTCTCCTCAATAAATTTCAAAATGCTGCCGAAGTCGTTGTACTGGTGCGAAACGTATCCCGCCTTCGTATATGGCGAAACCACGATCAGGGGAACCCTAAATCCATATTCATAGGAGTTCGGATACGATCCCAGATTGTTCCGGATCGGCGGCGAGACGTGATCGTACCAGCCTCCCCAATCGTCCCACGTCACGATGATGGCGGTGTCGCTCCAGTAGGTCTCGCCCGTCCCGGGACAGGCCGCGTTCGTGCCGATCTGATTCACGATCGATGCCACCCATGACGGCCCTTTCCCCTTATTCGTGCCGGCGTGGTCCGACGCTCCTCCATCCGGAATCACCCAGGTCACCGCCGGCAAATTGCAATTCTGAATATCGGTGAGGATCTGCCCCTTCACTCCTTCCAGCACCACCTTCGGATTCGGTCCAGTCCAGTCCGCTCCATTGCACGTCAATTGATCGGGCGGTCCCGAAGTCGGCAGGCACATATGTGCGATCGCATCCGGCGATGTCCAGATGGATCCGTCCTGCGCCGCATAATATCTCCAGGTCAGCCCGTTGGCGTCGAGGATGTCAGTCAGTGTCGGATGCTCGAAGCACTCCGGCTGCGTGAACGATATCTCATTGCCATTTGGGAACGGTGCGCTCGTATCCAGAATATTGACCTGCGCGCCCGGCGGATTCAGGCATCCCGCCCCGGCACTTCCATCTCCGCGCTGGTCGTTATTCGGATTGCCCGAAACATAGTAAGTGCTGGTCGTCCCGCTCGGGCAGCTTGCCCCCGGCACGCACAGCGCCGACGTTCCCGAAAGAATGTATTGATGCGCCGGAAAACTCGGTCCCTGATTGGTTTGGAACATCCGGTCTCCGAAGGCATACGTTTCCGCCAGCGCGTAATAAGGCTGTACATCCGACGCCTGTACATACTGATATTCCGGATTGTTCGGACATTGGTCCTGGGGAGCACAGCCTGCCTCAATCGCAGCGTCCATCAGGCACTCGCTGCCATTCCAATCGCAGCTCTGCAGGAACGAGTAGTGTCCGTGGCCCAGGTCGTAATTCGTCACCAGCGGCACCGGCGTCAGCGTGATCTTCGTGTTTCCGTCATAGCCATAACTTTGAATATCTGCGCCGCGCTGAATCAGTTTTGAATCCTGAAACAGATTGTCGGGGGTACGGTTCTCCTGGAAGATGATCACGACGTGCTGGATCTTCGATCCGCTGCCCGAGCCAATCGGCGTCTGAACCGATGCCGAACCGCTTGTCAAGCCGCCTCCGGAAACCGTCGCCTGATTTGTGACTGTGCCCGTGGCGCTCTGGGAAACCTTCACGATCAACGTAATCGCCGGATAACTCGAGCCCGCGGCGAGGGCATCGCTTCGAGTGCAGGAGACGGGATTCAGGTTGCAATTCCATCCGCTCCCAGTCGCACTGGAGGCCGTGAAAACGCTGGGCAGCGCATCGCTCACCGTGACCGTTCCGCTGGTGGCGCTGCTTCCCCCATTGGCAGCCGTGATCGAATATTCGCCGGTCCCGCCCGGAGAAAAACTGCCCGTCCGGGTCATGGCTAGATCCCAATTCCCTCCCCCACCAACTGAGCCATTTCCGCCAACGGCGCCGCAGCCGCTCAACATTGCGAGCGACACTATTGCACCGGCAATGCCACAGAACTTAAGGCCGAGCTTCAGCCGAACCATCTGACGTCTCCTAATTCCCACCAAACTAAGAGGTTGATCGAAAGTGAAATTTGGGGGCTACGACTGATCCATCCCGCAATCCCAGCGGGGCCAATAACTTAGGACTCCCCTGCAAATTCAACACCGGGCCTGGGAATTTCTTCTACTTACGGGATATTACGTTGGATGCGGGACGGTACTCGAAACGTAGCCTGCCGGTTTTGTCTACCTGCTCCGCCTGAAATAATACGCCGGGAGCCGCCGGGCCGCACTATCGAGCGGCGGAGAGGATTCGGAAGCTGCCACATAATCGCCTTTCGGACGCCTGGCAAATGTTTCACGTGCTGTTCCCGGGCCCGGCAAAATCCGCCTAATTCCTGCCGGCCCATGCCTTGCAGCGATAAGTCATATACATATGTAAGTACATTATCGTCAACTATTGTTCCACGTGGAACATTTCCCGGAAACCCATCCTCCTCACCGCCCCGGGGCCCCTCCCCCAGTGCCGGTCAAGAACTTGGCGCCCTGGTCCGACGCGATTGGCGTAAAGCTCAACGGCGTCTGGCTCAGGTCGTAAAAGTCTGACAGGTCGCCGAGCGCGTAGGTGTCCGCATAGCCGACCTTGGGGTTGACCTGCGGCACCGCGAACATCGCCTCGACGAAGCGGAGGATGCTGCCGAAGTCCGAGTACTGGTGCGAGACGTGTTGAGACTTGGCGTAAGGGGAGATGAAGATCAGTGGAACACGCATGCCATAGGTATTCGAGTTGGCGTAGGGGGCGGTCGTGCGGATGGGAGGCGCGACATGATCGTACCACCCTCCCCAGTTGTCCCAGGTGACGATGATGGCGGTGTTCGACCAGAAAGAACTTTCGCCGATCGCATTCACTACCGATGCGACCCATGATGGCCCGTTGTCCGATTGGCCCGTCCGGTCGGAGTTCTCCGGCGAGGGGATGACCCACGTCACTGCCGCGAGTTTGTTGTTCTGGATGTCGGTAATGATCTGCGCGCCGCTGCCTTCGATCACGATCTTAGGATTCGAACCCGTCCAGTCGGCTCCGGCGCATGTGTTACTGTTCGGATCGCCGGCGGGCTGGCACATATGCGCGACCGCATTCGGCGCGGTCTCAGGCGCTCCTGCATCGGCTGCGTAGTAGCGCCATGAGAGGCCGTAGGAGTCCAGCACATCGGTGAGCGTGGGGTGTTCGAAGCATTCCGCGCCAAGTAGCTGCGAGTAATTCGAGTTCGGAAAAGACTGACTGGTGTCGATGAGATTGAGAATCGAGCTCGGGGGAGCCAGGCACCCGGACCAGTATGTTCCATCGCCACGCGCGTTGGATGTGGGATCGTCGGATACGTAATCGTTGCTATTTGACGAGGCGAGAGTGGAAAGGATGGGGCACTGCGCGCCGGGCACGCACACCGCCGAGGCGCCCGAGAGCAGGTACTGATGTGACGGGAAACTCGATCCCTGGTTCGACTGGAACATCCGGTCGCCGAAGGCATAGGCTTCGGCCATTGTGTAATAGGGTTGAGCGGCGGCGTCCTGCACAAACTGAAAAGCGGCATTGGATGGGCAATCTGAGCCCGTACACTGAACTTCATTCGCGCCGTTCATCTCACAATCGACGCCGACCCAATTGCAGGAGCCGAGAAACGTTGTGTGCGTGGTGGCAAGTGTGTAACTGGTCGCCAGCGAGGTCGCGTTCAGCATGACTTTGTTTCCATTGCTCGCGTAGCCGTAGTTCTGAATGTCGGCGCCTCGCTGGATGAGCGCGGCGTCCTGAAACAGATTGTCGGGAGTGCGACTTTGCTGAACGATGATGACCACGTGCTGAATCCTGCCGCTGGGGTCGGAGCCGATCTGCGTCTGAAGGGAGCCACTACCGTTGTCGGCGCCACCGCCTGAAACAGTTACATCATTCGTTATTTTGCCATTGGCCGTCTGATCGACGTTGACGCTGAGATAAATTACCGGATAGCTGGCACCGGCGGAGAGAGCGTCATTGCGTGAGCAAGAGGCCGGCGTGCCGGTTTTGCAGGACCAACCCGCGCCACCGATGCTGGAAACGGCCAGCCAGTTCGACAAACTCTCGGTGACGGTCACCGTGCCGCCGGTGGATCCACTGCCTGAATTCGAGACGGTTACGGCATATTGTCCAACGCCGTTGGGCGCGAAACTGCCGGTCTGGGCGAGGGAAACGGACCAGGCTGCAGCAGGCATGGCCTTCCCGCCGCTGCTGCTGCCGCAGGCGGCCAGGAATAAGGTTGCGAGGGTCAGGCAAAGAAGCGCGAGGCTCGGTTTCAGCCGGATCATGGGAGTCTCCCAGTCTTACGAAATATACGTACAGATTTGTGTGTATTAGAACGCAAACACAAATGCGAACTCCGCGATGATGCCGGAGGAGGAACGCACCGGGGCTCCGGGGTATAGGAAAACTTCTTAAATGACTGTCGGATGCAACTCAGACCTCGCAAGGCGGGGGCTCGAACGAAGCCGGGCGGGGATTTGGCTGCAAGTGTAAGTGAATATCACAATGGGAGTTGTGCGCGCAAGGCGGTGAGGGAGGCGCACAAATACCCGGCTTCGGGGGCACCCGGTCACGAAGAAGGCGCCTCCTTGCAATGGCAGGGCTTGGGCATGGAGGTTCGCCGGACCCGGAAGACCGCTATGCGATTCCCTTTCGTCGAGCTAATTGCCCAGGCTCCTGACACGGCCGGCATTGCGGGCCACCGTGCGACGGTTCCGCTGACGCGGCTCGAGCCATTCTTGTCTCTCACCAAGGTGCGATAAGTTCCGTCATCGAGTTCCACGACAGATAGATTTGAGCCGGCGTGACCGGGTACATTCAATGTACGTACGATTCCCGGAATTTCGTCATGCTGACACCCGTGCCGGGAGTGATCCGGTGCGGACTGCGAAGACCCGGCGAACGCGACGGCTTGCCCGGGAGCAGCCGCACCCGCCTGCTCGACGCGTGCCGATGCAAGCTGCTCTCCGTGAATCGCGACACCTTGCTCGCTGCGGTTCTGTACGGTGCGGGGGATTCCAAGTGCGTCGATCTCTGTCGTCTCGGTGCGATTACGAAAAGTGGTGACGATAATGGCGCGCTGGCCATCTCCCGAGAGCTGATGCGAAATCGCTCCTGGCATGCTCAGGAGAGCGACGCGGCTGAACGTGACGGAATCGAGCGCGACATTACCGAGGCTGCTGCGATTCATCGTGGATAAGAGGGCTCCTTCATCGAACGAGCGCGTGGCCATAAGCGCTGGAACCACGACCTGGCCATCTGCGCCGGCGGTGAAAAACGACCTGCCACCATCGATGGGCTGGTCAAAGGTCAGGACTTCGCCTTGTTGTAACCCAGTTACAGTCACCAAAGTGCTTTCGAACTCCTGTGCCTGTTCGAGCGTTTCGGTCCAATCGCCGGGCGGATCGACGCTCCAGTTGGGGTTGTAACGGTGAAAGCGCTGCCACCAAGGCACCGGCTGTCCGGGGCAGTTGCGCACGACTTGCAAATAGGCATTTGTAACTCTTCCCTGGCTGTCGAACTGGGGTTTGGGCGGCACGCCGAAGTCGATCATGCGAACGCCGCGGGTGGTTCGAAGGATCACTTCAATTGGCTGTCCGTTGCTGGCGATGATCATGGACGCAGGACCGGAGAGGGTGAATGAGATGGAACCGGAGTCCGTGACCGTCCCGGGTCCTGGTGCAGTAGCCAGGTATGGTGTGACATCGAGCGAACCGCCGGTTGGGGAGACAATATCGACCCCGCACAATTTACCCGCGCCGCTAAAGTCGGCGCTGGCCTGAACGGTAACGGTCCCGAGAGTTGGCGGTTGGGCCGGGCCGGCCAGGCAATCCCAGTAAAAGGCAAATGCGCCTGGGAACGGGGAGACATCAAACGTGAGAGCTGGTTGACTGAGAGCGCCAATTCCCTTCACGGGACCGCCCAGCACCATGCCGTCCTGAAGTCCGACCAGCGAGGACGAGAACAGCGTGGCTCCGCCAAACACCAGCAGCGGCAGATTCGTGTCGAACTCGAACTGGTTGGGGCCGTCGGCGACACCGCCGAAAGTGGAGGGGTCGAGCTGCGCAGCGATCAGGGAGGCGACGTAATCGTCGATGAATCCGGGCACGAACTCCCCAAGGTCTATGCTCAACGACCACGTCACCCGCTCCACCAGATCGGTGGGCGATTGCGAAGGATTGGAGGGGAGCACGGACATCAGCGAGAAGTCAATCCCCATGTCGAGTTCAACATTTCCGGAGAATGGGTCTGGCACCTGGGCAGCGCCAGTGACCTGCAGATTGACGTGCGGAGTCGTCCCGCTCGGCGCCCACTGACCGTTGACGTTGACACCGGTAATACCATGGCCTTCAAGTTTGCCGGTTGGCACCTTGCTCTTGGCCAACGCGACCATGGTATTGGCGTCGATAAAGGCACACCAGTTTTCTCCAGACTGCAAATGGTCGCTGGCGGGCGTTGCCGGATCGAAGCGAATCAGCAAGCTGGCGCCCACCTGCAGCATGCTCGAGGTGGTCGGCGCGGGGAGTCCGAGTTTGTCGAACATGGGCTTGAACTCGAAGCTGCCAACGGTCCCGAGCGTCTGTTGCACTTGCTGGGCGGCAGCGTTGAAAGCGGGATTGGGTACTTGAACTCCGGTGCAGGATAGAGTCAGCAGCGTGCCTTGCAGAGTCAGCGAGAGCAGGACCGTGGCTTGAGCAGCGGGCGTCAGCGCGCCGGGCGGCGTGCCATTGACATTGGCCTGCAGCGACGATTGATCGACGATGAAGACGTTGACGGGAATCTGAAAATTGGTGGACTGAGAGGTGACGGCAGCATTTCCCCCGGTGACGTCACAATGGTCGATGAAGTATGGAGGAAAAGGATCGATGCAGTTTGTGTTGAGGGCTTGCTGGACATTGGTCTCCACAAGGCTCAACAGCGTCGGCATTTGAATTTGAATATCGAGTGACATTTTGCCCCCATAAGGATCGCCGCTCCGCAAAGGCGAGCCGCACACCTCGCCGTTCTCGGAACTCAGCTACTTTCGCTGCGGAATGGGGCGCAGCCAGGTTTTCTGACGATTTTGCTCCCCTGCAAGGCAGTTTTTCGCCAGGCTCTTGAAGACAACAACCACGTCACAGTTTGGCGAAAGACAAGGTACCTTGGACCAAGGCAGGACAGAGTTCCCCATCACCTTACTGATAGTGAGCGATTCGCAGCGATCGTTTCTGTAAATCATTGCGCGGCGAACAACAAAAGGTGTTTGTGGTTGGGGTCGGCTGCTGTAATTTCTAATCCCTGGCGCTAAAGAGTCTGTGAACGAAATTCGAGCGCTTTGTGAAACAAAGCGGAGGGTGCCGGTTACGAGGTGACCGCACAGCGGGGTCGAAGGATAGCTATCTCCAAGGCACTGCATCGTTCCAGGCGAGTCAGCGAACAGTCCTCCACAAGATTCACCTACTCCAGCAACCCATAGCTCTTCAAAGTCAGAAACTCCGGAAACTCCTCCCCGGTCATCAACCCTTCCAGCACCTCGCAAGCCTGCTGCAATCGCCGATCCCCGCCCTTGCCCGAAGCCTCCTGCAACTCCGCTGTGCGCGCGCGCGCAATCTCTTTTACCAGCGCAGCCGTCACCGTCTTCCCGTCCGACATCTTCGCTCCATGCCGCACCCACTGCCACACCTGCGCCCGGCAAATCTCGGCCGTCGCCGCGTCTTCCATCAGGTTGTAGATCGGTACGCAGCCATTTCCGCGCAGCCACGACCACACATACTGCAAGCCCACATCGATATTCCACCGGAGGCCTTTCCCGGTAATCTCGCCCGAGGGCACTTCAAGTAAGTCGGTAGCCGTTACCGCCTGATCAGTCCGCGGCTTCGCAATCTGATTCGCCTCCGGCATGTACTGATTGAAAATTTCCATTGCTACCGGCACCAGCCCCGGGTGCGCCACCCATGTCCCGTCATGCCCCGCCTTCACCTCGCGCAGCTTGTCCTTGCGTACTTTTTCAAGCGCCTCTTCATTCGCCTTCTGGTCATTGCGAATCGGAATCTGCGCTGCCATACCACCCATGGCGTGAATGCCGCGACGGTGGCAGGTCTGGATCAGCAACTCCACATACGACGCCAGGAAATGCCGCTCCATTGTGACCAGCGACCGGTCGGGCAGCATGAACTCCGCGTGCGCGCGAAATTTCTTGATGAAGCTGAAAATGTAATCCCACCGCCCGCAGTTCAGGCCGGACGAGTGCTGCCGCAGCTCATAAAGAATTTCGTCCATCTCGAACGCCGCCAGAATTGTCTCGATCAGCACCGTCGCGCGAATCGTCCCACGCGGAACGCCCAGTTCATCCTGCGCGAAGTTGAAAACGTCGTTCCAGAGCCGGGCTTCGAGATGGCTCTCCATCTTCGGCAGATAGAAATAGGGGCCGCTCCCCCGCTCCATCAGCGCCTTGGCGTTGTGGAAAAAGTACAACCCGAAATCAAACAGCGACCCCGAAATCGGCTTGCCATCGATCAGGAAATGCTTCTCGTCGAGATGCCATCCGCGCGGCCGCACCACCAGCGTCGCCGTCTTCGCGTTCAGCTTGTACTGCTTCCCTTCCGGGCTGGTGAACTCGATCGTGCGGCGCACCGCGTCGTAGAGGTTCTGCTGGCCCTCGATGTTGTTCGTCCAGGTCGGCGAATTCGAATCCTCAAAATCCGCCATGAATATGCTGGCGCCAGAATTCAGCGCATTGATGATCATCTTGCGCTCGACGGGCCCGGTGATCTCCACGCGCCGGTCTTCAAGATCGGAGGGGATCGGCGCCACCCGCCACTTCCGCTCGCGCACATCGGCCGTCTCCGGCAGGAAATCCGGCTTCCATCCGGCATCCAGCTTCTGCTGCACCGCGCGCCGCCGAGCCAGAAGTTCCTGCCTTCGCCCCTCAAACTGCCCAGCCAATTTCGAAAGAAACGCGTGGGCTTCGGGACCGAGAATTGCAGTTTGCGTTTGCGTCGACACTTGAGCGCCATCCAGTACTGCGTTTGCCATTGAGTCTACTCCTCACGTTACGATAGCCCGCAGTCAGCCTAGTCATCACCCCACTAGGCAATTTTGACCCACTAGTCCAAGGTGTCCATACACGTTTGCCTTGAGAAGCCAATTGAGGTCAAATCGCATCGCAAATTTTCATTTCCGTAACAAGTGAGTGGGCCTGGCTCTGAGTTGGAAGGCGCAAGGTGGGGCACAACTCCCTGGCCCAGAACACTGCGCCGGAAATGAAAAAATGAGAGTACGCATAGGCAAAGTGTGGGACTAAGGAGCGGCCTATGGACATCTCCGTCGGACTCGTCCAACTGCTGGGAATTCTGCTGAAGTTCATCTATGACCTGGTCGTATTAGCCATCCAGACTTTCTATCGCAAGAGGCCTTCCCATCCCAGCGGTAAGCCGCCAAACAAGCCACGGCATCGGAAACGGTCAGACGACCTCGAATGCCCACGCCTGGAAGGCTGGCTGCCGCCCCCGCCACCGTATTTTGGCCTCGTTTTTGCTTGCGAAAGCGAACGCGAATAGGTCTTCGCTACTCCGGTGTGGGGGCGATCCCCGGCAGCGTCGAGACGCGGAAACCGAGGGATTTTGGCGCTCGTTTTCACTAGGTCATTTTGACCCACTAGTCCAAGCTGTCCATACAGTGTTGTCCCAACACCCCGATTCGCGCTCTACTGCACTCGGCACGCAGCTTTCGCACGCACTTCAGACTGTGGGAGAAGTTATGCAACTCAAACCTTCGAATTCAAACAACGGTAACGGCCACGAAAACACCTGGGGAACCAGCCCCCGCTGGAAAGGCATCAGCCGCCCTTACACGCCGCAGGATGTCCTGCGCCTGCGCGGCTCGCTCGTGATTGAGCACACCATCGCCCGCCGCGGCGCTGAGCGCCTCTGGCAGATGCTCCACACCGACTCTCACGTTCCCGCGCTGGGCGCGATGACCGGCAACCAGGCCGTCCAGCAAGTCAAGGCAGGACTCAAGGCCATCTATGTCAGCGGATGGCAAGTCGCGGCCGACGCCAACAACTCCGGCCAGATGTATCCCGACCAAAGCCTCTACCCCGCCGACAGCGTGCCCAATCTCTGCCGCCGCATCAATCAGGCGCTGCAGCGCGCCGACCAGGTTCACCACTCCGAGGGCGACCACTCGACCGATTGGTTCGCCCCGCTCGTCGCCGACGCCGAAGCCGGCTTTGGCGGCAACCTCAATGCGTTTGAACTGATGAAGGGAATGATCGAAGCGGGCGCGGCCTGCGTCCACTTTGAAGACCAGCTTTCGTCGGCGAAAAAGTGCGGCCACTTAGGCGGCAAAGTCCTCGTCCCCACAGCCGAGGCAATCCAGAAGTTGGTGGCCGCACGCCTGGCAGCCGACGTCATGGGCGTGCCGACGTTAATCATGGCGCGCACCGACGCCGACAGCGCCAACCTCATCACCAGCGACATCGACCCACGCGACCGCGGGTTCATCACCGGCGAGCGCACGGTCGAAGGCTTCTTCCGCATCAATGGCGGAATCAAGGCCGCCATCGCCCGCGCGATTGCGTATGCTCCGTATGCCGATTTGATCTGGTGCGAGACCTCGAAGCCGGACCTCAAAGAAGCGCGCGAGTTCGCCGAAGCTGTTCACAAAGTTTTCCCCGGCAAGCTGCTCGCTTACAACTGCTCGCCGTCGTTCAACTGGAAGAAGAATCTCGACGATCAGACCATCGCCAGCTTCCAAAAAGAGCTGGCGAAGATGGGCTACAAGTTCCAGTTCATCACGCTGGCAGGCTTCCACGCGCTCAACCACACGATGTTTGAACTGGCGCGCGAATACAGCCAGACGGGAATGACCGCGTACTGCAAACTGCAGGAAGCCGAGTTCCGCAGCGAGAAAGAAGTCGGTTACGAAGCGGTCAAGCACCAGCGCTTCGTGGGCACCGGCTACTTCGACGCAGTGCAGCAGGTCATCACGGGCGGAACGGCCTCAACGGTCGCTTTGCACGGGTCAACCGAAACGGCGCAGTTCGGCCAGCACGACAATTGCGGTAGCCACGAGCACGGCAAACACTGCAACCAGCTGATCAACGGCAACGCACTCGCGATGAACAAGAGTTCGCGGATCGAGTCCGAGATCGCCCAACTGGAAGAACTGCTGAATCCGGCGATGGTTTCAACCGAAGGCTTCGAAGACTTGATGCCCTCCGGCGACTAAGAGTAGACCTGCGGAGAAATGCGTTGTAACGTGGGGTGCGCGGTCGCAGCCAACCAACTCGACCGCGCGCTGCTTCAGGCCGTCTTCTCTTTCGCTCGAACGCCAGCCTTCTCCCCCTTCAACCTGCGTCCATGCGGCGGCCACACCGGCCTCGTCAACAACTTCATCATCCTCCACGACTCGCGCCGAAACTTCCGCGCAAATCTCTTCAGCTGCCGGAACTTCGCGTTCGACAGGAAGTACCACGCATACGTCAGCGACTGCAGCAGCGCCAGCTGTCTTTGCGACAATCCATCCACCGCCAGCGCCCCGCCAAAATATTTGTCGTAGACACGCCAGTCCTCGCTTAGCAGCTTGTATCCATCCTGCCCGTGGCGAGCCATCCCCCAAACTTCGGTCCCCGGATATGGCACCATCACGCCCACGGCAATCGAGTCCGCTCGGCACTTGGCCGCGAGCCGCATCGTCTTCAGGGCCGTCCGCCAGGTCTCGCCCGGATGCCCGAGAATAAAGAACGCCGCCGCCCGCAATCCCGCCCGCTGCGCCGCGGCAATCGCATCCAGCGCCATCGGCGGCGTGATCTCCTTGCAAATCTTTTTCAGGATCGCCTCATCCCCCGACTCCACTCCGAAACTCACCCGATAGCATCCCGCTTCTTTCATCCGCTTGTATCGCTCAAAGTCCGCGACATTCACCCGCGAGTTGCATCCCCACACGATCCCATATCCCTTGCGCCGGTTTCTTTCATTCAGCTTTTCTAAAAATTCATCCAGCCAGCGCTTGTTCAATCCGAACGTCTCGTCTCGAAACCAGATGTCCCGCACTCCCCGTTCCGCCAGCGCTTCGATTTCCCCAAGCACGTTATCCACGCTTCGCAGCCGCATCTTCCGTCCCAGCACCCGCTGGCAAAACTTGCAGCCAAACGGACACCCGCGTGTCGTCATCATGCCCCACGAAATCCGCCGCGGAAACAACTCCCACGCCGGAAACGGCAGCGCGTCCAGATCCTCCATCCATGGCCGCTTCCCCGTGTGGTGCACTCCTTCTTTTGTACGGAACGCAATTCCCAGCACATCCCCGAGATCCTGTGGCCGCGCTCCCTGCGCCTTTGCCGCCAGCATCTCCATCATCGTAAGTTCGCCCTCGCCGTCAACCACGATGTCAATGGATGGAAACTCCTGCAGTGTCCGCTCCGGCAGCGCTGAAGTATGCGCACCCCCCACCACCGTCCAAATCTCCGGATGGCTCCTCTTGACCACCGCGCAAGCCTCGGCCGCCGCATAAATCTCATGCGTCATCGCGGTCACGCCGAAGATCTCCGGCTGAAACTTCGTCACGTGCTCGCGCAAAATCTGGTCGGTCACCGGCTCGTTTTTCGCGTCAAGCACGCGCACCTCATGCCCCGCGCGCATGAGGTACGCCGCAAGATAGCCGAGGCCAAGGTGTCCGCTGCCTCGGCGGTGTGTTTGCGTGTAGTTCGTGATTGCGGGATGCAACAGCGTGATTTTCATTCGCCAGCCGTCACGATCTGCCAGGCCGGAGGAGTGGCTTGACTCAGAACGAAGATCGTGTTGGGAGGATGTCGCGTCCTGGCATCCTGGCAACCTACAACTATATACCCCGTCTTTCGGCGTCAGAAGGGGTTTCTCACCCAGGTGGAGTCACCCTGGGATCTTCGGAAAAGCCGGGTATTCCGCGAACCATTCTCCAGAAAACCGGCCAAATCTCGGCGGTTTCGGCTAATTCACTGCGGCCGCAGTCACCGTCCCGACCAACTCTCGATACCCAATCACCCGAATCTTTTGCTGTTCCAGAAATTCCTTCAATCCCGCCGAGGTCAACAAATTTCTCTCCGCCTCGCGCGACTCCACCAGCCGCGTCCGCACAGCCCGCAACTCTTCATCCGCATATCCCGGATGGCACACCAGCTCCCAGGTCCCCGCCGGCAATCCTGTCAGCGCCTGCCGCAACAAAATTCCGTCCATCGACCCCGTCTCGATCACGCCAATCACGCCGTCGGGCGAGCGCAGCCCTGCCCGCGAAGTCTGCCGCCGAAAACTACCCGCAAACGCGTTCAGCATCCGCACCTGCCCATAGCGCTTCATCAATTTCGCCCGTCCCGCAAACCGCTGCGCCATGATCGCCTTCATCGGTACAAACGGACTGCGAATCGCCTTCACCCCGCAAATTCGCGCCGCGCGCAGCATGGCCCGCAAAATCTCCGGAAAAATATGCGCATGCTTGTGCGAATCCAAATGACTCACTACAATCCCCGCCGCTTGAATCTTCCGAATCTGCGCGACAATCTCCGTGACCAACTGCTCGCGATCGAATCCGCCCATCGTCGCGCGCGCCGCAAACGCCGATAGCGACGAGTAAAAACACTCCGGCTCGCCTGACCGGATCGCCAGCAAAGTATCCACCGCTCCGGGCGCCGAGACCGGAGCCCCGTCCACCAATACCACGTGGCAACCCACCGAAAGTTCGGGCAAGGAGCGCGCCAACTCCACCGCGTCGCTAAAAGCCGCATCGCCGGCGGTCGCCATCAACGTCGTCGACGACACCACTCCATTCCGGTGCGCCTCGACAATCGCCCGATTCACCCCGGAAGTCAGCCCAAAATCATCCGCATTGACAATCAATCGACGCACAAAAAGAGTGTAGCAGCGAGACGCGACAGCCGGGTTTGACCTCTGTAGAACCCTCCGCTATTCTCGAATTACCACGCCCGTTGCAGGGGCGGTTAGCTCAGCTGGTTAGAGCGCCTGCCTTACAAGCAGGAGGTCGCAGGTTCGAGTCCTGCACTGCCCACCAATCACCCGCGATGATCCCTACTCAATGGAAGCTGGAAAGCCTTTCTCCGCGTGCTCTGCGGCGGTTCTCAGCGCGCTCGGCGGTTAAAATCTCTGAGCCGGACCACTCAAAAGCCGCAGAACGAGCCATCCCTGGGGGGCGCAACGTTGTAAAATTAGATTTAGCTAAAAGCGCCTGAGCCCAAAGCCGCAACAGCCTAGAAAAGAGTCCACTATGTCGCAGAACAACGGTCACAACACCAGTCTTCGCTTGAAAACCGGCCTTGCCGAAATGCTAAAGGGCGGCGTCATTATGGACGTCACCAACGCCGACCAGGCTACCATCGCCGAGCGCGCCGGAGCGGTCGCCGTCATGGCCCTCGAGCGCGTGCCGGCGCAAATCCGCGCCGAAGGCGGCGTGGCGCGCATGGCTTCGCCTAAGAAGATCCGCGAGATCATGGCCGCGGTGAACATCCCGGTCATGGCCAAGTGCCGAATTGGGCATTTTGCGGAAGCTCAAATTCTTGAAGAGCTTGGCGTGGATTACATCGACGAATCGGAAGTGCTTACGCCGGCCGATGAAGCGCATCACGTTGACAAGCATGCGTTTAAGGTTCCGTTCGTCTGCGGAGCGCGGAATCTTGGCGAGGCGCTGCGGAGGATTGCTGAAGGCGCGGCCATGATTCGAACGAAGGGCGAAGCCGGGACGGGGGATGTCGTCCATGCTGTCAAGCACATCCGACAGATTGTGCAGGAGATGAAGATTCTTACCGTGCTGAGTGAAGAGGAGCTTTATGCCAAGGCCAAGGAGCATGGCGCTCCGTATGAACTTATTAAGATGGTGGCCAAGGACGGCAAGCTGCCGGTGCCGAACTTCTCGGCGGGAGGCATTGCTACCCCCGCGGACGCCAGTCTTGTCATGCAGTTAGGGGCGGAGGCGGTGTTTGTCGGCTCGGGCATTTTTATGAAGAACTCGACTGAGTTTGCCGAGCCGGAGGAAGCCGAGAAGCGCGCGCGGGCGATCGTGAAGGCCGCTACGCACTATCAGGATCCGAAGGTGTTACTTGAAGTAAGTGAAGATCTTACGGGAGCGATGAAGGGCCTGGCGGTCAGCACGCTGGATGAAGCTCAGATGCTGCAGACCCGGGGATGGTAAGGGTCCCGGGCACAAGGTGTTTGGGCCTGGCATTTTTGAGGGCGCGGGAAAGTTCCACTTTTCCAGAGTCGTGTTCATTAATATTTGTTCGTACATTGCAGCGCCGACCACCGGCTTCCGGTCTGATACGAAATCGGTTAGCCTGACCCAGGCTCAATGAATCTCGAAAAGTGGAACGTGGCGCCGCCGACATGCGCTGAATTGACGTTCTCTTCTCCTTGTGTTCGCTAAAAATATTTTTTGGGCAATTGTAAAATCGCGTCGAGCGCCGCGAAAACCCGGGAATTGGCCATTGATCGGAAAGGGTTTGCACGAGGCGTCGATGAAAGCATGGGTTGTCAAGTAGCGCGGTAGTTAACGGCCTCGTGGTGGGAATATTACTCTTTAGGCAAGGAAGAGCGGCTCACGTCTCGCGATTCGTCCCTTGCTATTCACTTCTCACTCAAGGATTTCGGCGCGCGCGGTTCATGGCGGCCGCCGGGAGATTTGGGCGGCAGCGCCGTCCGCGACGTGCATTGACGGCGCTGGATCTGACATTTTTCTGATTTTTCACTCAAGCCTGAGGCAGAGACTTATTGCCGACCGCGAGTCATAGAAAACGGAGCTGGAGACCCGAGCAGCCGCTGATAAATGCATTCAGGAACCTCGTTTTTCGAAGAGGCGATTTAAAAAAATGGCATCCCCAGGATTTTGACCTTCCCTCGCTGCTTTCCGTCCTTGGAACCGTTCGCACCTACGAAATCGGGATCGAGCGCCGGACTGACAATGGAAAGATAAGCGGGGCGGCGTATCTCACTGTTCCTCGCACGTGATTGGAAAACTCTGCTCAATGCTCATGATTTTGACATCACCTTTTGCGGTCGCAATGGAGGCGGAACCAAAAATAGATGGTCCGTTGCCGATTGTGCCCTCAATGTTTTTAGGACAAACGACGAGGGGCGCCGTCGCGGTGAAAGCCACGCTCTTCGTGTTTGGGGGTACAACGATGGGCTGCGCCGACAGTGTGAAAACGGGTGATTGCAAGGCAACGGTGACCGGGGCGTCGACAGTCCGGTCAAGCAGCACGTCGATGTTCGCGGTGCCGCGCGACTGCACCGTACCCGATGGCGTTCTGATCAGTAACCCAATTCGCAGGAACGCAACCGGCACGGTTTTCTTGAATGAGAAGAAAGGGATTTGAGCATAGCTGTATCTTCCCGTCCAATTCACGGTGACATAATCGAAGTAGGAAAATCCGTTTTGCCCCACGGGGGGAACGACCGTTGCCGCCAACTGCGGACCGTTGGGCCCCGAAGTCGTAGTCACCTGAGAACTCGCCAGAGGCAACACACGCGGAGTCGCTGTTTGCACTGACTCGGATGCCGTCAATGCGAAATTGTTGGTAGCGACGCCATTTTCGAGCACCTCAGCTTGTATTTTGAGATCGGGCTGGCTCCCAGCAACAATCGCCAGCCCGGAGGGGCTCAGTGAGGCTACTGGCGGAGTAACAATCACGAAGGCTGGTGTGGGATGGATGAAGTAGATTGTTCCAACAGCGGCGGCGAGCACGAAAACCGATATAACGAAGTTCCGCATAGAGCTCTCCTCGAATCAAGTTGCACCGCGCAAACTAATACCTTGGCCACGGCTGGACGGGGAAGAACTCCGGTGGCGCATACGATAACACATTCAGCAAGGCTCGCGATCGGTTGACACGATTTGCGGGCCTGACTATAGTTCTCGGCACTCCAAGAAGAGGGGAGAGGAATATGCGGCGAATCGCTTTGATGGCATTGGGGATTGCTTTGCTGTTGTCTGGTGTGCAGTTGTTGGCGCAATCGAACGGGGCGGTGGAAAAGTCGCTTCAAACAAAAGAAGAGGCCGGATGGAAGGCCTGGAAAGATCACAATGCGAAGCTGGTGGAAGAGTTTGTCCCGGACGACTCGCTGAACATCGCCGATGGAATGGTGACCAAAGGCAGGAAGGAAATATTGAAGGCCATTACCGATCCGGGATGCGTGGTGAACAGTTACTCGCTGTCTGACTTCTCCTATATGTGGCTGGACAAAGAGACGGTGCTGATGACTTACACCGCGGCGCAGGACGCGACTTGCTCGGGCAAGAAGCAGGCGGGGAAAGTTATTGCTGCTTCGATCTGGCAGAAGAGGGGCGGCAAATGGCTGTCGCCGTTTCACCAGGAAACCGAATCCGGCGGCATGTGAGTGGAGACCGGGGGAGACCGCATGGCCACGCAACCGGCGCCTCATCTGACTTTTTCCCTACAACGCTACCAGGACTGCGTGGTCGTGCACTGCAGCGGGCGGCTGGTCTCCGGATTGAACCAGCTGCTCAATGCGGAGATCTCGCGGTTACTCCCCGGGCCTTCGAACATTGTGCTTAACTTCGAGCAAATTACTCACATGGATAGCAGCGGGCTGGGCACGCTGGTTCGAGTGTATGTTCACGCCAAGTCGGCGGGGTGCAAGCTCGAGGTGGAGAACATGGGGCCGTCCATCCGAAATTTGCTGGGCATCACTCACCTGCTGTCGGTGCTTGAAACTGTGGGCACGCACAACATCAAGATGGGGTAGCAGTCAGGACGGAGAATGAAAGCCGTGGCCCCGGTCTTCAGGAGCCACGGCATAAACTACAGGCCGACGGCGACGGCCCAGCAGGCGAGCGTGCTGGGAATTGTCGTCCAATATCCGTATTTCTCGTAGATATTGGACGCGTCATCCTTATCCTTCTTGCTCGTTCCCGGCATCTGCGGATCGCTTGCGTTGCGGATGGCCAGCCACTTCGTGCTTGTGCCCATCTCCTGAACGGCCAAACCGAGCACGGCATCGTCCATTTCGACCATTGCGCCCAGTCCCTGCAGCCCGAATTTGTCGGACTTATCGTCAAATTCGAACTCATCGGTGGTGATGATTACCGGCGGCTCGCCGGCCTGGGCCTTGGTGGTGAAAACCTGCGGGGTTCCCTTTGGCCTTGCCGGCTTCAGTTGTCCGGCATTTACCTCGACCAGTTTGTCGTTGACCGTCTTGAGCAGGTTTCCGAGAACGGGGTCGTAGCCGCCGTCGTAGGTCTTGCCGTTAAAGGGCGCGTTCTTGAAATTGCGGCCGCAATGGAACCTTGCCGATGTGGCGATGACCGCATCGCCCAGCTGCAACTTCGATCCGATCGCGCCCGCAGTGCCGGTCGTGATCACCAGCCTGGCACCGGTCTGCTGGATGACCTGCTTGAACATGTCTTTGACGGGCATCGATTTGTCGTCGCGCGCGAGGTGGAAGTTGCTCTTGAAGAGAAGCACCTTGCGTCCCTTGAGCAAAATTGGCATGAACTTGCCAATGTAATGCTGAGTGGCCGCGGGGGCGCGGCCCGAGGAGCGACCGGCGAACTTCGCATTCCACTGATTGGCGTATTCGTGCCAGCTCTCGCCCTTGTAATGGCTGGGCGGCATGGCCCAGATGCCGGGCGTCATAACGGCGGACATGGCATTGGCTTCCGCCGAGGTCCAGGGGATCATAACGATGTCGGCCTTGGGGAGTTCGGCGTCGCGGCTCTTGAAGGTGAACGAGGGATCGGGTCCGGGGGCCTCGCCCTTGGGCCAGGGAATGGGCGCGATCTGGTGGCGCTCCAAGGTGGCAGCGGCGAGTCCGGGAGGCAAGCCGGCTGTATCTTCCTCGAGCGGGTTGTAGTCGATGATCTTCTCCACGTAAGGATCGACGCTCACTTCCGGAGTCCTGCAGGAGCGGCTGGGCATGACGACAAAGCGGTCGCGCGGGCTCACGCTCCAGAAGGGATCGGTGGCGAAGCTATCATTGAGCGCGTCCACCACCATGACGCTGGCGGCCTGGTAACGCGCGGGATTCTGCAACGCGGCCAAGGTCAAGCCGGCGAGAATCTGAGCGTCGTCGCCGAGCCCGACGATGGACGATCCGGTGGCCAATCTACCGGCAATGGCCACCGCCGCGTTTTCATCGGCATCGTCCCAGGTCTCGATGTCCTGGACGGAGCGGCCGTCGAGGGCGGCAAATTTCGAGGTGGCGATCATGGCGCCGACCTTGCGCGCCGCCTCCTGCATCTGGACGAGGGGGATTTGCTGTTCGAAGTTGACGGCATGTCCGTTTCGTACGCGCACGAATCCGGACAAGGCGACTTGCGTTGCGCCATTACCGAGGGACTGGGCGAGCCGCGCCAGATGGCTGTCATAGGTGTCGCGCGTGCTCGGCGAAAGCTGGGAGAGCGCGCTCACGACGCCTTGCGCCAGAGCGAGGCGAACGAGGTCGGTGGGATGGGGATCGAGGCTTCCGTCGCGCTGCGCACCGCTTTCCGTCCGCAGCAGAGGCGTCTTCGAGGCGCTCTTCTCCGCTTGACCGATGAAGACGGCGAGCAACAGGGCCAGGTTAGCGCCAAAGCTCGGACCCATGTTCAGGACGCCGTAAACATCGGCGGCGGCCTCGTCCATCCAGTAATCCCAGAGAACCGCGAGTTGTTTTTCCGAGTCGCCGAATAAGGAGTAGACCTGATGCCGCAATTGGGGCATCAATTTGGTGTCGGCGTGAATCACGTCATGGCCGCCGGTCTCGTGGGCGAGGCTGCCATATAAAAGAGGATGGTCGGCAAAGGGGTTGGGCAGGCTGACCACTCCGATGTTGCCTCCGATGAGCATGCCGACCGTGTCGCAAGTAATGGTGAACGGCCCGCCGGAGGGATCCGACTGAAAGACCGCGAGCGGCGGCAACGTCTCGCGAAAGGGTATCGACAGATGTTCGCGCTTGCTCTTGTCGAGGAAGGAGCGGTACATGTTGGAGATCACCGCGAGAAAGCGATGCAGCTTGGGACGAAGGGCGGCATCGTCATGCTGAAAGACAGCGCCGGTCATGGTCTCGAGGGTGTCGACATCGAGGCCTTGCGAAGACGTGAGGCGGGCAAACAAACCGGCCATGTTCTTCTCCAGCGGGTCGACATAGCCGGCGCGAAACGGAATGGGAATGAACGGCTGTCCTTCGCTTACCAGCTTGCCGGCCTTCGGCGGAGTGGGATCGGCTCCCAGTTTTGACTTGGTTGAAGCCAGGAAATCGGTTTTCATCAGTTGGTTGAAAACCGCACTAAAGCTCGCATCGATCATGGTGCCCTCCTTGGCATAAGTGTTCAGCCGCCGGCGGAACCAGCGGCGGAGTCCAGGGAAGCAGCGGGAAATCAATTGAAGGATTTCGTGGTAAAGCAGCGGTCCAGGTAAGTAAGTAAAGTGGCCGTTTTACGAGGAAGGCCCACAGAGTAACAGCGGGTTATAGGACTGTCAAGGACGAGCGGATAGCCGACGCGAATCGATGTAAGTAGGAGGCTGCCAGCAGGCGGGGTCCCGCCGCGGTTGCGGCGGATGCCAAAGATGCGCAGGTTTCCCGGCGTAGCTACTTATGTTGTCAAGCCATACTTCAGCTGGAGCCGCCGTTCCATGGTGCGGAAGATCAACCCATCCACCAGGTAACCAAGGCAGATGATCAGAATCATTACCGCCAGCACCTGGCTCATATCGCTGAGATCGCGGCCCATCATGAGCAACTGCCCGAGGCCGAGGCTGAGAAAGATCATCTCCGCCTGAATCAACGAGCGCCACGCAAATGCCCATCCCTGCTTCATGCCGTTCACGATGAAGGGGAGGCTCGCGGGCAGGAGCACGGACCAGAAGAGACGAAAACCGCTGGCACCAAGATTGCGGCCGGCCATGCCATAAATCTTCGGCATCTGTTTGCGGCCGTCTTCCATGGCGATGGTCACCGAGAGCAAGGAGCCCATCAACACGACAAAGAGAATTGCTTTTTCGGTCAGCCCAAACCACAGGACTGCCAGCGGAATCCAGCAGATGCTGGGCAGGGATTGCAGGCTGACGAGCAGGCCGCCAAGGGTCTCTTCCAAAAACTTGCTGCTCGAAACGCCCAGCCCAAGCACCATTCCGAGCGCGACCGACAGGCTGTAGCCGATCAACATGCGCTTCATGGTGACGGCGATGCCGATCCAGAAACTGTGGTCGGCGAAGCCATCGCGCAGCGCCGCGGCGACTCCCCAGGGTGGCGGGAACAGATACGGAGGCCACACGCGCAGCTTGGCTACGAGCGCCCAGATCCCAATCAGCGCGCCGTAAAAAATGATCTGCTTACCGGCTTTTTTCATCGGCATACTCCGCTTCCAGGCTCTTGTTGATCTCTTCGCGCAGGCAGTCCAGAACGGTGCGCGCCATGCGGGTGACGTCGGGATGCTCCATGTGCCGCGGGCGGGGCAGGTTGACATGGAACTCCTGCTTCACGCGTCCCGGCCGGAATGTCAGGAGCACGACGCGATCGCCCAGGCGGGCCGCTTCGCGCACGTTGTGCGTCACGAAAATGATCGTGCAGCCGGTCTCGGCCCAGATTCTTTCGAGTTCGTCGTGCAAGAGGTCGCGGGTCTGCGCGTCCAACGCGGCAAAGGGCTCATCCATCAGAAGCACATCGGGCCCGGTTGCGAGCGCGCGGGCGAGGGCGACTCTTTGGCGCATGCCGCCTGAAAGCTGATGAATGTAGCTGTCGCGAAATTTAGTGAGCTGTACCAGACGCAGATACTCCTGAACTTTCTCGTTGCGTTCAGCTTTCGGCACATTCTTCATCTTCATGCCGAACTCGACATTGCCGGCGACAGTCAGCCAGGGAAAAAGTCCGAGTTCCTGGAAGATCAAAATCCGGTCCGTCCCCGCTCCCGTCACCGGCTTGCCGTCAACCAGAACGCTTCCGGAGGTCTGTGGCTGGAGTCCGGCGATCAGGTGCAACAGCGTCGACTTCCCGCATCCCGACGGACCAACGACGCAGAGAAATTCTCCCGGCTTCACTTCGAGGCTGATCTTGTCCAGTGCGATCAGGCGGCCCTTTGCGCTCGTGGTATAGCTGAGCGAAATCGAATCGAGCGCCACCTTCGGCACTGCCAGGCTCGGAGCCGGCGCGGCCATTTCCACCACCGACATGGCAGGCTTGCCATGAAAAACGTCTGGCCGCGCGCTTACGCGCCGAGGCAGAGGTGGAACCGCCGGAGGATATGCATTCTGCGGACTTGCGCTCATTGGATGGCCTTCTTTCCTTTCTCTGCGAGAACCTGGTTGAGCAACGAGAGGTCATAGAGCTGCGACAGATCGGGCATCTGGCGGCCGAGAAAGCCCGCGTCAAAGGCCGACTTCGCAGCCGTCATCAAGGAGCCACGCAAGGGATCGTAGGTCGCGGTCATGCGGCCGAACGCCTCATCCAGCACGGAATCAGGAAGGGCTTTGCCGGTTTCCTTCGCGATCTGCCGATTGAGCAACTTCTTCGCTTCGGGCAAATGCCCGTTGATCCAGTCCGTCAGTTCGATGTGCGCACGAATCCAGTTCTTGACCAGGTCCGGATGCTCTTTCAGGAACTGCGTCCGCACGATGAGGTGCGTCAGCACAAAATTCCCGTTCGGCCAGAGTGTCCGCTCGTCGAGGAACAGGCGGCCGTTTCCTTCCTGAATCAATCGCGTGGCCCACGGTTCCGGCGCCCAGGCTCCGTCCAGTTCCTTTTTCAAGAAGAGCGTCAGTTGATCGGGATTCGCCAGCGGAATCACCTGCACGTCCCCGCCCTTGTCCGTTGTCTTCATCCCGTGCGCAAGCAGCCACGCCCGCAGCGAGACATCCTGGGTATTGCCCATCTGCGGGGTCGCTATTTTCTTTCCGTGAAAATCCTCCGGCTTCTGGATTCCCGAGTCCTTGCGCACGACGAGCGACGCGCCGCCGCTGGTTGCACCGACCACTATGCGCAGCGCCTCGCCATTCGAGCGGACATAGCCGGCAATCGCCGGATTCGGGCCGATGTAGGTCATATCAATCGCGCCCGCGAACAGCGCTTCGATCGCGGAAGGTCCGGCGTTGAAGCTCTTCCAGTCGATTTTCACGCCCGGTCCCATCGCCTTATCGAACCAGCCGTTGCTCTTGCCGACCATCGCTTGGGAATGCGTGATGTTCGGAAATGCACCGACGTGGATGGTGGTTTGGCTCCAGGTGACGCTTGAAACCGATGCCAGCAAGAGAACCATGAGAACTGAACCGAGCGAGCGGCCCCCATTAGTCATGACCCGCGTGGCCTCCCGCCGGAACCGCCATCGGCAAAACACTCGCCTCGTGCTTTCTCTTCCTGCCATTTTTCGATTTGGCGGCATCGTCGTGGGTGGGAATCAGGTCCGCCAGGGTTGTCGACTCGAGAATTCGGGCGGCCGCATCGCGGATTTGCAGGAACAACTCGTAGAGAGAGCGGCAGTCGTCATCGCGATCGATCAATTCACGCAGCTGCTCGGCGTCTCCGAAGGGCGCGAGCGGACCGTCGATCAGCCGAATGATTTCGCTCATGTGGATTTCCGCCGGCGGGCGCCGCAACTGATAACCGCCTTTGGCGCCGCGTACGCTTTCCACCATGCGCGCATTCTTGAGTTCGAGAAGAATGAGCTCGAGAAACTTTTCCGGCAGGTTTTCCTCGTAGGCAATGTCGCGAATGCGTATCGCGCCCTGGCGATAACGCCGCGCCAGCATCATCATGGCCTGGAGGGCGTAGAGTCCTTTTTGTGAAACTTTCATAGTCTCCGCTTCCTATAATGCCTATGGATTCCATAGACATTATAGACTCCGCACGCCGAATGCCAAAACACCAAAGTTCAAGAGATTTCCGGCTTTGTGGTTTCAATCGGTTGCGGGTGACCAGCGGACGGAAAACGCTCTTACCATGCAGAACCTTGCAGTTGTATGAAGACGATTCGCAGAACAGACGGGAGGAGCCGGGCGTCTTTGGGAATTAACCAGAATGGAATCACGGAAAGGGCCGAAACCAACCGGCGAGCCTCCGGCCCCTCTGCCTTCTCATTTCAGACCTGTTCTCACTCGAGCCGCAGAATGCTCACCGTGATGTTGTCGGGCCCGCCGCGCTGCCGCGCCAACTCGATCAATTCCCTGCCCGCGTCTTCGGGATTGTGATTCAGAACCGCGGCCTGGATTTCCTCATCGTGCACCACGCCCCAGAGCCCATCGCTGCAGAGCAGCAGCACGTCCCTGGGCCGCAGAGGCTCGGGCCGTCCGGGCGAATCCATGAGGAGTTCAGGGTTCGTTCCGACCGCGGCCGTCAGGATATTGCGCTGGGGATGCGTCTCCGCTTCCTGGCGGCTGATCATGCCCGCTTCCACCAGGCGTCCGACGTAGGAATGATCCCGTGTGACCTGGATGATCTGCCCCTCCCTGACGAGGTAAAGGCGCGTGTCTCCGACGTGCACGTAGGAGAGCCCACCATTGACTACAGCGATTGCGGTGCAAGTGGTGCCCATGCCGCGCAACAGCGGGTGGGCGAATCCGTACTGCCGGATATCTTCATGCGCGGTCTGCAGGCCTTGAATCAGCGCCTGTTGTGGGTCGTCGCCGGCGAACTCGCGGTAGACCTTGAGGATGGCATCGACGGCGAGACGGCTGGCCTCCTGGCCGCCTTCGTAGCCGCCCATGCCGTCGGCTACAACGGCGAGTCGCCCTTTGCGCCGGAATTCGGCCTCATCCTCCGGCTCCCAGTAGCCGTAGGAATCCTCATTGTTCTTGCGCAGGCAGCCGATGTCGGATTGCCCCGATACTTCAATGCCGGAGCGCACCTTCATCCGCGCCCTGCTTCCTTTGCGGATATGAATGCCATGTCAATTGGTAGGAAGTGCAGCAAAACTCTAGGATTATACGGGGTGGGAGGCGACGGGACCAAACGGTTCGCGCAACCTTCACGGCTGGAAAATCAAATCGGGGATAGCCACTTGTGGCCATCCCCGAGAAAATGAGGTTTTCGCTTCTAACTTTTAGTAGCTTCCGGAGTCGCAATATCCACTCGGGTTGTTTTCCTGGCCGCCATAGAACTGATTGCCGGCCGATGATGCGATCGGCACATAAATCGGATTCGAGGTTATCCCCTGAAAAGTTACAGTAACTACATAATCGCCAGTGTAAAACCATGATGGATTCTGCGGTTTTCCGGTGCCATCCAAAGGCTCAACGTCAACCCACGTGCAGGTTGCCGGTTCGACGGCGGTAAGAAGGCCCGTTGGGCTATATTCCACGGTTCCTGACGTGTAAGGCGGCTCAGTCGGGTTCGGACAGGACGGGGGGGCACAAGGCGGAAGGAGCGTGTTGTTGAAAGCGTCCATGTTATGTTGGGGATCCACAACCACGTTGTAGGTCGCAACGTGAGTGATGTCCTTTGTCGTACCACCCGTGTACTCTCCGGTCGCGAGCAACTGGATGGTCCCGCCGTTACCTTGAAGATTGACGAATCCGCTTTGCGATGACGGCGGCTGACCGTTGATCAAAGCGACGGTAAGCGTAATTGATTTCAGATCGCTGGTATCACCCTTAAACGCCCCGCAACCCACCAGACTCACGGCCAGAGCGACGCAAGCCAGCATCGCAAGAATAGTTTTGCATTTCACCGCAGGATTCCTCCCAATGGGAACTCTCCTGCATCGTGACAGCAGCCGTTACCCCAGACAAGGTAACCAAAGTCATTGGCCAGTAGCCCTCTGCGCCTCGAACATAAGGAATTTCTCCGTCGACGCCAGCGGTTCGCGTAAGTGCGCCCCGCTTTTTTCGTACAATCAGGCCATGTCCAATCCAATCCCGGGTCCGCCCCCGTTCCCGCCGATCGACCCAACTCGCGCGACCTCAGCAACTCCGGAAACCGCACCCACCCGCACCGACTTCAACATCGGCGAGGAGTTCGGCACGGCCAAGCGTAACCTTCCGCCCGCGGGCATCGTCGCGATTTGCATTGCCGCGGTCGCCATCGTGATTGCCGTAATTGCGTTTCAGCAGCGCCCGAAGCCGCTGGGTAGCGGCTCGATCGATTTTGTTTCTGCGGTAGACGTGCCTGTTCCCGCCGATGCTCCGAAGACCCTGCTGGTGGCCGTCACGCTTACCCTGCACAACACGGCGAGCACATCGCTCTGGATTCGCACGCTCAACGGAAGCCTTGTGACCGCCGACGGGCACACGTATGAAGACGAGGCCGCGTCGGCCGTCGACCTGGATCGTTACTTTCAGGGATTCCCGGCACTGAAAGAGAGTTCGGCGGCGCCGCTCTCTCCAGAGACGAAGCTCGCACCGGGAGAGACGAAGAAAGGGACCATCGTATTCAGCTTCGCCACGACCAAAGACGAGTTCGAGCGCCGCAAATCGCTGGCGGTGACGATTCAGCCGTACGATCAGCGGCTGCCTATCATCCTGAAGTAATGGTGGGGCGCGGCCTTAAGGCTCCTAACCGCAGAGGGCGCGGAGAAAATCAACCTCCCAATTCGCTCCCAGCCACATCTCACTCGTTCTCCAATATCCGCCTGGCGTCAGCCAAAGCCTTCTTCTTGTCGCCGGTCACCTTGGGGTATTCGAGCTTCAAGGCTTTTAGTTCATCCACCAGAACGTGAGAGACGACGAGGCGCGTGAACCACTTGCAATCCGCGGGAACCACGTACCAGGGAGCGTGTTTCGCGGCGGTCGAGCTAATCGCATCTTCGTATGCCTTCTGATAGTCGTCCCACCATGCGCGTTCTTTCACGTCCGAAGCCGAGAACTTCCAGTTTTTGGCGGGCGTATCGAGCCGCGCCATGAAGCGTTTCTTCTGTTCCTTCTTCGAAAGATGGAGGAAGAATTTGACCACCGCGATGCCGTTGCGCGTGAGGTAGCGCTCGAAGTTCCGGATGTCTTCATAGCGGTCGTCCCAGATATTTTTCGTGACCAGAGTCTTGGGCAATTTTTCGTTCGCCAGCACCTCGGGATGCACGCGCACGACCAGCAGTTCCTCGTAATAGGAACGATTGAAAATCGCGATGCGGCCGCGCGCCGGCCCGTGCTGCATCGAGCGCCAAAGATAGGTATGGTTTAATTCATCCTCGCTCGGGACCTTGAAGGAAGTTACTTCGACGCCCTGCGGGTTCACACCCGACATGACGTGCTTGATCGTTCCGTCTTTGCCCGCTGCGTCCATTGCCTGAAAGATCACGAGCACGCCCCACTTGTCCTGGGCAGCGAGAATGTCCTGCAGTTCGCTCAACTTCTCCACGCCGTCGGCGAGCAGTTTCCTGGCTTCGTCTTTCGACTCGGAATCGAGGCCGTGGGTGTCTCCGGGATCGAAATCCTTCAACCGGAAATGCTTGCCATCTTCGACGCGATACTTCCTCAGCATCTTTTCAATTTTCATGAGGAGATTTTCGCAGGTGGGAGCGGAAAAGGGAAAGGGCCTTTGGTCATACGTACTACGTCGGATCAGGTCTCGGGTTTAGGTCTCAGGTGTTAGGTCTCAGGTGTCAGGGCTTGAGATTTTCCTGAGATCTAAAACCCAACACCCAAGACCTTGCGGCTGCTCAATACTCGACAGACCACGCACGGCTACCGGTGCTGCTCATAGACGGAACTATCCGGAGTCGGCTGATCGTAGTCGCGGCCATACTTGTTCTTGTGGGCCATGTGCTGGCCGTTTGCGGATGGGACGCGAATCGCGCCCAGAGACGCCGGCGATTCGGCGACCGTGATGTCCTTGACCGCCGGCTTGCCGTTTTCGGGCCCCATGCCCTCGCTCCAGATGTGCATGGTGTAGCGCCCGTAGGGAACGTTGGCGATGCTGATCTCGCCGCCGCGGCCGGAAATGGCATAGAGCGGGGTGGCGACCGTGATGATGACGGCGCTCATCTCGGGATGGATATTGCAGAAGATATAGCTGATGCCGGGACGGTCGAAGCGCACGGCGCGCGAACTACCGGCTTCGTAAAGTCCCAGATCGAAGCGCTTGCCCTCGAACAAAGAAAAGACGTTGTGGAAGAAGGGATCGCGGTTGGGAAATTCGACCATGGAACCCGCGGGCACGACGAGCACACGCGGTTCAAAGGTCTTGTTCTTCTGCACCAGCCTGGGATTGGGGGTGGCGGGCTTTGGAGGATCGATTTCGAGACCGCTGCCGGGGGCGGGGGTCAGCCAAACGACGGTCTCGGGGATAGCCGCCTTCTCACCTTTCTTTCCTGCCGAGCGCTCAAGTTCGACATGCCCATGAACGGTGGCCGTTTCGGCCCACACTCCGGCGGCACATGCGCATAACATCAATGCCGTGGCCAGAAAATTTCTGCGGTTCATCGCCAATTCTCAGCTTCGTCTAGAACAATATTCCCATACTCAGATTCAAGTGCCCGGCTCCCCAATCGCGGCCGGCGAGCGAGTCGGTCTCGATCCGGCGGTATTCGGCGGCAAACACGAGATCCGAGCGGGGGCGGTAGATCAGGTTGAAAAAGCCCGCGTGATTTTTCGCCAGGATCGGTTCCCCATAAGAATAAGCGTACGGGAAGTGATTCAGGTCTCTGGCGAATGGATTGTCGATCCCAAACGCCCCGTTGAATTCCAATTTCGTCGTTGCCCGGTATTTTAGCTGCGTCCAGCCGCCAACGGTATTCAATCCGATCAATTGCGTATACGGGTCCTGCGGATCGGTGCTACTGAATAAAACGCTCTGGCCCAGACCTCCATAGAGGCCGCCGAGCGCCCGTCCGCGGAAGAACTTGCCACTCAATTCAAACTTCGCTCCGAGTGGAATGCCGAGGTCGCTCATTACCGCCCACGAGTCCACGTTCCGGTCGAAGCCAAAATCCTGGCGGCTATAGTAGCCACCGACGCCCAAGCGCAAGGGATGCCCGGACAGATCGTGGTTCCACGCGATGCGAGTGCCATATGCCGGTTGCCGCGACGCCTCGCCCGGTCCCGCGGTGCGATAAGTTCCCATCGTCTGAACCTCGCCGCTCACGGGGTCCATGATGCCGCCCTGCACGAGCAGGTTGGAGGACTCTCCGACGGCAAACCGGTGCTCGACCCTGACCTGCGGCACCCAACTCCAGAGATTTCCCGCATAAGAAAGAGCGGGCTGAGCCAGTGTGGCAAACGAGGTCGGCGCACCTGGCGAAAAGAAGAGCGCGTCCTGCCCTACGACAATCGAAGTGTTGTCCCAATCCATGCGCATGGCCGCAGTGCGCAAGCGCATTAACCCGGAGTTGACTCCATTCGGCTCTCCGGCGAAACCGCCCGCCAGATCGAGCTGCAGGTCCGCGCGCGTGCGAGCGCCGGCCAGGGTTGGGCCAAAAACTTCGAATCCGAGTTGCGATTGGCGTAGCGTCGCACCGAAGCTCCCGCCCGAATCGCCGGGTAGGCGGCCATAAGCCAACTCCGGCATGTCGATGTTGTCGACAACCCCTTGATTGCTGAACATATTCAACAGCACGATTCCGGAAAGCCTGACCCGGTACTTGGAAGCGCTCTCCACCTTCGTCTGATACTGGTCGTCCACTTTCCCGCTCAGCAGCTCGAATTGCTCTTCCAGCGTGGCGGGCCGGCCCGCTTGTTTCTGTTCCTCCGGCGGACTGGGTTGCGATTCCGAATACTGCGAACTTTGTGCCTGCGCCATGGCGAGCGCGTTGTCGCGCGAAGAAGAATCGTCCGGCTGCCGAAGGCTTGTCGTTGCAGTGCGCACGACCGACTCCAGGAGTGTTGGCGCCTTGGGGGCCGAGGCCGCGCGCAACTCCTGCAGCTGGCGGCGAAGCTCCCCGGTTTCGGCATGCGAGCGTTCCGAGTCGGCGCGCAGTTCGGCCATGGATGCGCGGAGTTCCTTCACCTGGTCCGCCAACTCGCGGACGGCTTGCGACAGATTGTCCTGGGAAGAAGAGCCGCCGGCGTTCTGCGCGACGCCATTCGCGCTACACATTATGACAAGCGAAAGCAGAGCCATATTGAGGCCGGACCGAACCCCGGCCCCCGCTCGTATACACCAACTGCGGCGTTTGCTCATATCCCCTCCCACCGACGCGAAGATTTTCTGGCTTGAAGGACCTGATTCCGGTCGCACGAAATCAATAAGGTGGATGGACGACGAACCCGAACGTAATGTCATCCACAGAGCCGCATAGCGGCGAAAAATACAGCCCGCGGCAAAGCTCGCGGGCGTCGGCCACGAAGGCAGGAAGCTGTGGCACCGCGAAAGAAGAGTCCTCGCGGAAGCCGCCCGGCCCTGCCTCGGAATTCCGGCCGCGGGGAACAAGTCCCCGCCGTCTCCCCTGGCAACTACGTCTCGTGCTTGGCCAGCGCATCTTCCGGCGCCGGACTTAAAGGCATGCTAATACGGAACGTCGTGCCAGCGGCGGAAGTACGCTCCACCACCACCTCGCCGCCGTGATCCTGCACGATCTTCTGCACCACGGTCAGTCCCATTCCGGTTCCGTTCTCCTTGCCATAGCTTACAAATGGAGCGAACAACTTCTCGCGCACCACCTCGGCGATGCCCGGTCCATTGTCTTCCACCCGGATCTCGACCTTCTCCGCTATGCGCCGCAGGCCCACATCGATTCTTCCCGTTTCCGAAGGCACCGCCTCGCACGCGTTCACCAGCAAGTTGAGCAAGGCTCGCTCCAGCTTTTTGAAATCGAACCAGCCTTCGGTCATGCCTTCCGAGGTGATGCGGATCCGCAAACGCTGGAATTCCGGATGTGCGCGCAACGCCTGCACCGCGCGCTCGACGGCTGAGCGCACGTCGCCATAGGACGGGCGCAACGACTCGCGCGTACGCGAGAACTCGAGCAGCGATTCGATGAGCTCGGTCATCTGGTTCACCGCTACCCCGATCTCGCCATAAAGCTCCTCGCGCTGCGCAGTCGAGAGCTTGGTCTCGCAAAGGAACTCGGCGTTGGCGACCACTGCCGCCAGCGAATGCCGTAAATCGTGCGAGATGGAACTTGCCATCCGCCCGATCGTCGCGAGGCGCTCAGCGTCCAGCAACTCCCGTTGCGTTTTTTGCAGGTTCGTCCGCATGCGGTCGAAGGCTCCGGTCACTTCGGCAACCTCGTCCCCTCCATGAGGGTGGAGCGGGTAGGCGAAATTTCCCTGTTCGAGGGCACGCACGCCATCCACCAGGTTTTCGAGCGGCCGCGTAAAGGTGCGGGAGATCAGGAACACCAGCACCGTTCCCCCCAGCACAGCCGCCAACCCGAGCGCGATCAGCAATTCGTTCAGGCTGCTCAAAAATGCCGTCGCCTGGTCGAAAGACTTCAGCACCCACAAGCTCAACGGTGCGGGATTTTTCCCGATAACACCGGGCAATTCCACGGAGCTCGCCTGAAAACGCTCTTCGCCGAGGCGTACCTGATCCGATCCACGCCGGTTTGGAGCGGCGGTTCGAGGTGGGAGACGCAGCAAGTCCGTTTCCTGCGCCGGTTTCAGCGTGCTGCGCACAATCGAGTCGCCATGCCGGAATGCAACCTCGCTCGCCGAAATGCGGCTCAGTTCGCGGGCGAAACGGTCGTCAATCTCGTAGCCCAGCACGAGATAGCCGAGCACCTTGCGATCGCTCTTCGGGCCGAAGTAGATGTCTTGCAGGAAAACTTCGTAAAGATGCCCCTTCACACACCACCAGTGGCGTGTCTCTTCCTGGGTGATGACTTGCGGCAGGAACTCCTGCCCCTGCCGTATCGTGATCTCCTGTGGCGCTGTTTGCAGCGCCATCACGCTCCCCGTCGCGTCCGCCAGAATCAACAGGTCGCTGCCACTGAGGTGCCATAATTCCCGCGAAGCATCCTGGATCGTCGCCGCGTCGTGCGTCGTCATCATCGCGCGTACGTTCGGCAGGTCGGCGAGCAGCGCCGCCGAGCGCTCCAGCATTTCTTCTCTTTGCAGTTGAAAGTTGTGAAACGCCGAAACCGAGCTCTGGAGATCGCGCTCGATCCCCGCCCGCACGTGCTGCTGCACGGTGTACTGCACGACCAGCAGCGTGGCGACCGTCAAGGTCGCCGACACCACCACCATCGACAACAGGAATTTAGTCCGGAGCCGAATACCGTTCATGAAAGAAAGCTACGAGCTTCGAGCCGCGAGCTTCGAGCAGGCCAGAGCCGCGCTTGCCCGTCGCCCTTCTTCGAAACCAAAAGCATCTCCTTGAGCACAACAATCGGGGAGGCCGTTCACTGTACTGCCGCCGTTCTATATGAAGATTTTGAGCACGTGAACTCAATTCACCAGGGCCGCGCCGACCGTTTCCCGCCTCGCTCCCCGCTCGAAGCCCACTACGGCACAAACTTATATCCCGCGCTGTGCACGGTGCGGAAGTGCAGCGGGTTTGCCGGGTCGACTTCCAGCTTCTGGCGGAGCCGCAGAATGTGATTATCCACCGTTCTCGTACTCGGATAGTTTCGATATCCCCACACCTGGTTGAGCAACTCCTCGCGCGTCAGCACCCGCTCCGCATTCTGGATCATGAACTTGAGCACCTTGAATTCCTGCGAAGTCATCGGCACCAGTTCCCCGTCGCGCCGCAACTCCATCTTGGTGAAGTCCACCTTGACATCGCTGAAGCTGAACGTCTCAGCCATTGGAGCCGGCGCCGCCCGGCGCCGCATCGCGGTACGTACCCGGGCCAGCAGTTCCCGCGGACTGAAAGGCTTGGTTACATAATCGTGCGCACCGAGTTCAAGCAGCAGCACTTTGTCCATCACTTCGGTTCGTGCGCTAAGAATGATGATCGGCAGCTGGGGCGCTGCCTGGCTGATCTTGCGGCAGATATCCTGCCCGGGCGTCCCGGGGAGGCTCAAATCGAGCACAAGCGCGGCAGGCGTCGATGCCCGGAACATCTGCAACCCTTCCGTACCGTTTCCCGCAATCTCGACCGCGAATCCTTCTCCTTCGAACAGCCGCAGCAAGGCTTTCTGGACGGCCCGGTCGTCCTCAATAATCAGAATCTTCTCGCCGCTCGCCGGAGGCAGCTCCATCGTCGCCCCTTGTCCCACAGTTTTCAGCATCGCCCTCTCTCCCACCACGCCCGGTCAGGCATGAATGATACCGCTAAACTGTAGCGTGATTTGAGCTTATTGGCACATTTCGGGGGAGAATGTAACAGCGATTTTACAAGTTTGTGACAATGTCAAATGGGCAAAAGTGGGCCTTTTCGATCAAAAAAGGGCCTATCGCCCTGGTTACAAACTAGTTCTTGATCATTGCCATCGCCTTCTCGATCTCTTTTTTCTGCTCACCACTGAGCGGCAGAAAAGGCAAACGCGCCGGGCCGCCGTAATAGCCATTGAGGTCCATCGCGTACTTGATTCCCGGGACGCCAAGCTCCCCCACCACCTTCTGCACGGGTAGCTTGACGCGGTCCTGCTTCTCGCGCGCCAGCGGCACATCGCCTTCCTTCAGCGCGGCATAGATCTCATAGCACGCCGTCGGCGCCGGGCAGGCAAACGCCAGAATCGCACCGACCGCTCCCAAAGCCAGCGAAGGCTCAAGCTGATGAGCCGCCCCGACCATGACCTGGAAGCCGACTTCCTTCCGCCGGGTTTTTAGATTGCCTACAACAGAGACAGCGGAAGATGAAGGTTGAATTGTCCCGTCGCGTCCGCCACTCACCCCTCCGGAACCGGCGCTTCCACTGCTGCCTGTCAGAGAAGCCACGCTCACCAGTTCCCTGCTTTCTTCTTCCTGTTTCTTTCTGGCGCCCGCCTCCGCTGCCTTCAGCATCCTCGGCGTCACCGCCGCAAACGTATCTGTTACAGAAGCCTCGCGCTTTATGTCCCGCGTGCCCTCCACCATCTTCTTCACTTTTTCCAGATTGCCGCTGGACTCCTTGATGGCCACAATGTTCGGATGATTCGCCAGTTCGATAACAACCTCAGCGGGGATGTCATACCCCGTCGCCTGCGGAAAGTTGTAGATCACGATTGGCAGAGCCGACTGGTCCGCCACGGTCCGGTAAAAAGCCAGCAGGTTTGCCGCGTGCATTTGATTCTTGTAGTAGTGCGGCGTCCGCACCATAGCCGCATCGTAGCCAAGCGCGGCTGCGTACTCGGTGAGCCGCAGCGTTTCGATCGCCGACTCGATGCCGGTGCCCGCGATCATCACTTTATGCGGCGCAGCTGCGTCGATCGCGCACTTCAGCACGTCTCGCTTTTCCTGGTCAGAGAGCAGAATGGCTTCGCCTGTCGAGCCTTGTACGACAATGCCCGCGACCGGCGTGCGCGAGTATCGCTCTACGTTCGCTTCGAGCTTCTTGTAGTAGACCTGTCCATCTGGGTAAAACGGAGTAGTAATCGGCGGAAAAATTCCGGAAAGAAGCATCTCAACCTCGGCTGCAATTTTCTTGCAGCTTCGATTATCGGCTTCGGTGACGGGGCTTGTCATCCCCAACCGGGGATGATCGAGGAGGCAAGACAAAGGCCGCGATGAGGACGAATCTCTGTCGTTTCCCTTATCCCGCGAGCGCAGGATTGTGGATTTCAAGCTCGATCTTGGGCGGATGGAGCAGCGTGTTGTGAATCAGGCAGCGATGCACCTCCCGCTCCACACCCTCGATATGCTTCGGCTCAAGCCCGGTCGGCAGGTCGATTACGATGCGGAAGTCGTCAATCCGCACTCCGTGTTCGTCTTTGTGTTTGTCGGCGGTCACGCGCACACGCGTGCCTTCGGTCGCCAACTTGTACTTGCGCAGATACGCCGCCGCATAAAATGCGGCGCACGAGCCAAGCGACGCCAGCAGCAATTCCGGCGGCGTCATGCCCTCATCGTGCCCAAAATTCTCGGCAGGCTGGTCGCTGATGATGGTGTGCTGCCGCGCCTTGATTTCGAATTGCACTGCCCCGAGATGGTCGACTTCGACTGCGATCATTTCCGCTCCTTTAGAGCCTTCGCTCTGTTCCCTTGAACCCTGTCGTATACCGCACGGCCAATGCGGCGTTTTTTCAACTCGCATTTCAAAGTGCTGCGTCCAGCTCTCGCCGAATCTGCGCGCGAGCCCGGTATGACCGCGATTTCATTGCGGCAAGTGAGATCCCAAACAGATTGCGTTGGCCCAAATGAAAGCGCTGCTGCTGGCGCCAGTGATTTGATTTCGGTTCCTGCCTCTTCCAACTCCGAAAGTTGGAGAATCGGCAGCAGCGCTTCGCGCTGCCGGAGCTGCCAGCAGACGCGCCGTCCGATTTGCGCGAGCCACGCGCGAAACGCGGAGGAATTCTGCAGCTGGTCCAGATGCCGATAAGCCTTGAGCATCGCCTCGATGAGCACATCCTCGGCATCGGCATGATTGCCGCAGACCCGCACCATCTGACGGTAGACCGCGTCTTTGTGCTGGGTAACAAGGCGGTCGAAATTCGCCGACTCTCGACTTTGCTCTTGGCTCTCTGCGGACTGGGGATTCACTCTTCATTATTTCAGCGCGTCCTATCGCCGCTTGTGATCGCCATCACAAGTTGCAGGGTTGCGGTTGGGCGCCGTCCTTTCTCGGGGCACTCCGAGCCTTGTTCCACGGCATGCGGACGAGCAGGCTCGTCATAAGGATTCAGGGGTGATCGACTATTTTCGGTGGGTGAGCTGAGAGCTTCGATCACGTTGATTGCGTGAATTCGAAAGTCTTTCTTCTCTGGCCAGATCGGCCTCGACGCACTCACGAACGATCTGTGACATCGAGACGTTCCGCAGCCGCGCTTTGTGCTTGACCGCGGCCTTCAGCTCTTTGGGAAGACGAATGTTCAATTTCTTCAGCACAGGGGACCGCCATCGGCAAGGAATCGCCAGCGGAACTCGGACGGGAAAGGAACTCCGTCCTTACCTTAGGTATCGACAGAAACCGCTCGCCGATTTATCGCGGCATGGCTCGTTCAGCGTGTAGAGTCTGCAGGGCCTGCACATTCACTTCCCCGCGCTGCAACGCCGCAATTCCTTCCGCTGCCGCCCGCGCCGCGCTGAGCGTGGTGATGGTGGGAATACGCGCCGTCACCGCCGCCCGCCGGATGGCTTTCTCGTCGAAATAGGGGTCGGGCCCGTGTGGTGTATTGACAATCAAGTGAATGCGCTCGGCCTTGATCAGGTCGACGACGTTCGGCCGTCCCTCTTTTACTTTGTAGACGCGGTCAACGACGAGGCCGGCATCTTCCAACTTATCCGCTGTCCCGTGCGTTGCGACCAACTTGAAGCCCATATCCACAAACCGCCGCGCGACCTCGACCACTCCCGGCTTGTCGTGATCTGTAACGCTGATGAATAGCGTGCCTTGCGTGGGAAGCTTTTGTCCGGCGGCAAGCTGCGCCTTGGCGAATGCCTCGCCGAAATTGTCAGCGACGCCCATCACTTCGCCGGTCGAGCGCATCTCCGGCCCCAGGACAGTATCGACGCCCGGGAATTTTTGCCATGGGAACACCGGAGACTTCACAAAGTAATTGCGCCCGGTGTCGAGGTCGGCCTGTCGTTCAATGTACTCGGGCAAAAATTCGCGCAGCTTGCGTCCAGTCATCAGACGCGCGGCGATCTTCGCCATGGGAATGCCCGTGGCCTTGCTGACGTAGGGCACGGTGCGCGAGGCACGCGGATTCACCTCGAGAACGTAAACTTTGTGCTCTTCATGTCCGCTGCCACCGGCCGGACTGCCGAGTCCGCCCGTTGCTCCGTTCCCGCGCGGGATGGCGAATTGCACGTTCATCAGCCCGATCACCTTCAGCGCGCGCGCCAGTTTGAACGTATATTCGCGCATGCGGTTGAGCAGCGGCTCGGGAATATCCACGGCAGGCAAGACACATGACGAATCGCCGCTGTGAATACCAGCTTCTTCGATGTGCTGCATAATCCCGCCGATGACGACATCCTCACCGTCGGAGAGCGCATCGACATCGACTTCGATCGCGTCTTCCAGAAATTTGTCGATCAGCACCGGCCGGTCCTGCGAATACTCGACCGCCTGCTTCATGTATTCAGTGATCGTCTGCTCGTCGAAGGCGATCACCATGGCGCGCCCGCCCAACACGTAGCTTGGACGAACCAACACGGGGAATCCGATCTGCTTGGCCGCCTCGACGGCAGCTTCAACGGACGTAACCATTGCACCCGGCGCCTGCGGAATTTCAAGCTCTTCGAGCAGCGCGCCGAACCGCTTGCGGTCTTCCGCAAGATCAATGGACTCCGGTGAAGTACCGATGATGTTGACGCCAGCCGCCTTCAACGGAAGCGACAGATTCAGCGGCGTCTGCCCGCCGAACTGCACAATCACACCCACCGGAGCGCCCGCCGACGCCTCGTGCTCGCAGATGGCGAAGACATCTTCGAGGGTCAGCGGCTCGAAGTAGAGCCGGTCACTGGTGTCGTAATCGGTCGAGACCGTCTCCGGATTGCAGTTGATCATGATGGTCTCGTAGCCGTCTTCGCGCAGCGCATACGAGGCATGGCAGCAGCAGTAGTCGAACTCAATTCCCTGCCCGATACGATTCGGCCCGGAGCCGAGGATGACAACCTTCTTCTTTTTTGTTGGCTGGGCTTCGTCTTCTTCCTCGTAGGTCGAATAAAGATACGGCGTGAAGCTCTCGAACTCAGCCGCGCAGGTATCGACGCGTTTGTAAACGGGCTTAAGTCCGTGCTTCTTGCGGAAGTGGCGAATCTTCTCTTGTCCGCCCTTGCCATCGAGGCGCCAGGTCAGGGCGAGCCGTCCGTCGGAAAAGCCCATGCGCTTGGCTTCGCGCACGATCTCCGGCGGAATCGACTCCATCGGGTGCTTCTCCAGCTCCATCTGCATGTCGTTTATTTCTTTGAGCTGGTAAAGGAACCAGGGATCGATCGAGGTCATCTTTGCAATCTGCTTGATCGTGTGACCTTGTCGCAATGCGTAACGCACATAACTGAGCCGCTCCGGATGCGGGGTAACCAACCGCTGCGTCAGAATCTTCGGCTCGATCTTCTCCGAGCCAACTTTCTTGCCGGTATCGAGCGCGCGAACTCCCTTCTGCAGCGCTTCTTTGAACGTGCGGCCAATCGCCATGACTTCGCCGACCGACTTCATCTGCGGCCCAAGCGACTCGTCGGCGCCGGGAAATTTCTCGAACTGCCATTTCGGAATTTTGACAACGACGTAGTCGAGGGTAGGTTCAAAGCACGACGGTGTCTTGCGCGTGATGTCGTTCGGAATCTCGTCGAGCGTGTAGCCGACAGCAAGCTTGGCAGCGATTTTGGCAATCGGAAATCCGGTAGCCTTCGACGCCAGTGCCGACGAACGCGAGACGCGCGGATTCATCTCGATCACAACCATCCGCCCAGTATTCGGATTCACGCCGAATTGAATATTCGATCCGCCAGTCTCCACCCCAATCTCGCGAATTACCGCAATCGAGGCGTCGCGCATCATCTGGTATTCGCGGTCGGTTAGCGTCTGCGCCGGCGCCACGGTGATCGAGTCGCCGGTATGCACGCCCATCGGATCGAAATTCTCGATCGAGCAGATGATGATGACGTTGTCCTTCGTGTCACGCATCACCTCGAGCTCATACTCTTTCCAGCCGAGCACCGACTCTTCAATCAGGCACTCGTGCACGGGCGAGAGATCAAGCCCGCGAGCCAGCACTTCCATCAACTCTTCGCGGTTGTAAGCAATGCCGCCGCCAGTCCCGCCGAGCGTAAAGCTTGGCCGAATGATGACCGGGAATCCGATTTTGCCGGCGAACTCAAGCCCATCCTTAAGATTGGAAACGAGCGCAGACTTCGGCACGTCAAGCCCGATCCGCTGCATCGCATCTTTGAAGAAGAGACGATCTTCGGCCTTCTTGATGGCGGCAACATTCGCGCCGATCAAATGCACGTTGTACTTTTCAAGCACGCCGCTATCGGCCAGATCGATGGCGAGGTTGAGCGCAGTCTGTCCACCAACTGTAGGCAGCACGGCGAAGCCCGCCGAAGGCGCCATCTCGCGCTCAATGCGAATGATCTCCTCGAGATATTCCCGAGTAAGCGGCTCAATGTAAGTGCGGTCGGCCGACTCGGGGTCCGTCATGATGGTTGCCGGATTCGAGTTCGCCAGCACCACTTCAAAGCCCTCGGACTTGAGCGCCTTGCAGGCCTGCGTGCCGGAGTAGTCAAACTCGGCCGACTGTCCAATAACAATCGGCCCCGAGCCGAGGATGAGGATTTTCGAGATGTCGGTTCTACGTGGCATCAGGGATTTTCTCTTTTGAATTACGTTCTATGGAATTACGATCTCCGTCAGAATTGTCATCCCGACTTACACCTGCACTCTCATCGGCACTCTCGGAGGAGGCCTCAACTCTCAAACCCTTGTCATCCCGAACGCAGTGAGGGATCTGCAGTTTGATAGCATCACCCCAACCCTCCGCCAGGTCCTGCCAAGTCGGATTCGTGGATTCGATCAGGGCAATACGTTTGGCGCGAGTCCAAGCCTTGATTTGTTTCTCGCGTGCGATCGCGCTGGTCACGTACACAAATTTCTCGGAATAAACCAAACGATTGATGTTGTACCTCTTTGTGAATCCCTCGATCTCACCGCTCTTGTGCTGCAGAACTCGCCGGTAAATGCTGTTTGTCACTCCGGTGTAAAGATTGCGTGAGCGGCTTGCCATGATGTAGACGTAGTAAAACCTGTCGTCCCGCATACAGCTGTTCCATGCTCATTACTCGACCCCAAGCGTTGCCGGCACTGCCCGCAAACTGCAGATCCCTCGCTGCGCTCGGGATGACAATCCCCAAAGGGCCTTCAACGTCATAATCTAACCACCTAACCACTGTTCACCGGCCACTGCCTTTAAACTCCTCCATCATCGTCACAAAATCCTTGAAAAGATAATGCGAATCATGCGGCCCCGGCGCCGCCTCCGGGTGATACTGCACGCTGAACAGCGGCAGATTCCGATGCCGCAATCCCTCCAAAGTCGAATCATTCAAATCCATGTGCGTCAACTCGACTTCGCTTTGCGGTAGCGAATCGGGATCGACGGCGAAATTGTGGTTATGCGCAGTAATCTCCACCTTCCCGGTCGTCAACTGCTTCACTGGATGATTCCCGCCATGATGCCCAAACTTCAGCTTGAAGGTTTTCCCACCCAGAGCAATCCCCGTAAGTTGATGGCCCAGGCAAATTCCGAAGATCGGCTGCCTTCCCATCAAGCGCCGAATGTTGTCGACCGCGTACGTACAAGGCTCAGGATCGCCCGGTCCGTTCGACAAGAACACGCCATCCGGCTTCAAAGCCAGCACGTCTTCGGCGGTGGTCTGCGCGGGCACAACCGTCACCTTACATCCCTCGGCCCGCAGCTTGCGCAGGATGTTCTGCTTGATCCCGAAGTCGTACGCCACTACCTGAAACCGCGGCGGCTCATCCTTCACGCCCACAACTTCGTCCGGCAGATGCGAGCGCTCCCCCATCTCCCAAACGTAAGTATTTTTCGTGCTCACGACTTTCGCGAGGTCGGTGCCGTCCATCTTTGGAATCGAGCGCGCCTTAGCCACCAATCTCTCCGCGTCGCTCTCCAAAGTCGAGATCACGCCGCGCATCACGCCGTGGTCGCGCAGATGCCGCACCAGCGCCCGCGTATCGATATCGGCGAGCACGGGAATCTTGAACTGCTCCATGTACTCGTCCGCGACCTGTTGCGAGCGCCAGTTCGAGCTGACCTTCGAGAACTCTCGTACGATCAGGCCTTCAATGTAAGGGCGCGTAGCCTCGCTGTCTTCGGGCGTGGTGCCGTAGTTGCCGATTTCAGGATTGGTTAAAACGACGATCTGCCCGGCATAGGAGGGGTCGGTGAAAATTTCCTGGTAGCCGGTAATGGAGGTATTAAAAACGACTTCGCCGGAGCACTCGCCTTTGGCGCCGTAGCCTTTGCCTCGGAAGACGCGACCGTCTTCGAGGGCAAGCGTAGCTTGCATCTATACTCCTACACCCTGTCATGCGACCACAGCGCGCCAGGGGCCCCTATGTCTGGGAGTGGATTTTATGGATTTTAACAGGGATGTGGTTGTGGATATCAGGGAAAAAGCGGGCAGATTCTAATCATGGAATCGATCAAATATCATGGCCAATCCTGAGCCCCGTGAAATATTCGAGAAATTTCTGTGGCACTTTCCTGTACTTGGTACACGGCGATGTATGGCAGCGGCGGGAACGCCAACTCGCGCCGTCCGCTCATACGATTGCTTGCTTTCCCCAACCTTGGGAATTGCCGCAGCTGCCCGCAGCCCTGGTAGATGATCTCGGCAACACGTCTCGCAGCCTCGGGATTGTCGCGTTCAATCCAACCCTAAGCAATGAGATCGAGGCTCATGGGTAAGCAGGCATTCAATACTAAAATGGTCCCGTGAAGCACTGGGACGCGATCATCATCGGCGCGGGCATTATCGGCCTCTCCGTCGCCATCGAACTCGATCGCCGCGGCCTGCGGGTTCTCGTCATCGATAAAGGCGAGCCCGGCCGCGAAGCTTCCTGGGCCGCCGGCGGCATGCTCGCCGACTTCCCTCTCGAACTTCCGCCGGCCCTGCGCGAGTTAGCCGCCGCGAGTGCCCGGATGTACCCGGAGTTCGTCCGCGACCTCGAAGAGGCCTCGCAGATGAAAATCGATCTGCGCTCGACCGGCACGCTTCTGTTCACCCATTCGAAGCGCGATCTCGGCGAGGAGCCGGGCGCTTGCTCCGCTCTAGCGGACGTCAATTCGCTTTCCGCCCCGTTGACAGAACTCGAACCCGCTCTCGCGACCGAAAAGTTTTCCTCAATGAACCCGCGTTTTCTGCCCGAGCGCAGTGTCGATCCTCGCGACCTGGTTTCCGCTGCCATTGCGGCAGCCAAGCATCGAGGTGTGGATTTCTCCTCCGGCGATCAAGTTCTCTCTGTGGAAGTTGAGCAGGGAAAAGCGACTGGTGTCTGCACCAATAAGACGACGTTTGCCGCGCCGGTGGTGGTGAACTGCGCCGGAGCATGGTCGGCCGAAATCGGTGCTCACGCGGGCGCTGCCGCGGTCATCCCGCCCATCCCGACTCGCCCAGTAAAAGGCCAGATGCTCTGTGTTGTGATGCCGCGCAAAGAGCTCGTCCATCACGTAATCCGCACCCCGGATGTCTACCTGATCCCGCGCAGCGATGGCCGCCTGCTCATTGGTGCAACGCAAGAGGAAGCCGGCTTCGACAAGCAAACAATTCCCGCTACCATCCAAAAACTTCACCATGCCGCTCTCGACATTGCCCCAGCCCTGGCCGATGCGCGTATCCTTGAGGCTTGGGCCGGCCTCCGTCCGGGAACACCCGACGCCCTTCCCATCCTCGGCGCAACTCAACTCCCCGGCTACTTCGTCGCGACCGGACACTTTCGCGATGGCATCCTCCTCGCGCCCGTGACGGCGCAAATCATGGCGCAGATCATTTCGGGAGAACCACCGCGTTTTGAACTTTCCTGCTTCTCTGTGGCTCGCTTTGGAAGCTTCCCGCCCGCCCGAGAGTCACAGCAATCTGATCAGGAAGCGTAAGAGGCTGCACCTTTGTCGAAAGAGATTTTCCTTTTTCTTGATCGCGATCGAGAATTATCATCCCCGGTAATACTAGTTATGGTAGTTGCGGAAACCCGCCAGCTAGTCTATCCGTCATGCAAGCGAGCAAGCGGGTTTTCCTGATCTGCATTCTTTCATTTTTCGGTCTTTCAACTCTCAACCTCAGCGCCCAGACCCCTGACACCGCCGTCGTACGGGGCACGGTGATGGACCAGGGCCATGCCGTCATAGCCGGCGCCGATATAACCGTCACCAGCCAACGTACCGGCCAGAAGCGAACGGCCCAAACCGACGCGGCGGGCAAATTCTCGGTAGCGGGGCTTCCCATCGGCGGAGATTATGAGGTCAGCGCACAGAAGCAAGGTTTCGCCGTGGCGAATTCCGACGTCACCATCATGGGTGGCGCCACCGCTGAAATAAACTTCCAACTCGCGCCCGCAGCGGAAAAAGTGGAGGTCCTCGTCACCGGCGCGGTAGGCGAAGTTCGCACCGATCTCCCGCAGATCGGCGACCGCCTCGGCACGCTCCAGATCGAAGAGACGCCGCTGCTCAACCGCCGCATCACCTGGCTTCCGATGCTCAACGCGGCGAATCGTCCGGCCATCAGCCAGGGCGACGTTTTCATGAACCAGAACCTGTTCACGACGAACGGCACCGGCCGGCGCCAGACGTGGTTCGAGGTTGACGGGGCAAACTCGATCGATCTTTGGGGACGCCAGACGATCTTTACCAATCTTCCACTTGAATCCGTCGATGAGATCAACGTCCTCACCAGCCCGTTCTCGGCCGAATACGGTTCGAGCGCCGGCAGCGCCATCAATATCGTCACGCGCAGCGGCGGCAATCAATATCACGGCGACATCGTCGGCAACTTCCGCCCCGCTACAACCTCGGCGGATCTCTGGGGATTCACTTCCACGAGTGCAACCAGCGGCAACCAGTTGCTCAGTGACCAGCTTTACCAACCCGCATTCTCATTCGGCGGCCCGCTCGGCGCGGAAAAGCGCACCCACTTCTTCACGGCGGCCGAATATAGCTGGGAGAACAAAGTTTCGCCGATCACTAACGCGCTCGAGCCCGGCTCCTTCGAAGGCAAGTATCGCGACTGGATGGCTCTCGCGCGTCTCGACCACCAGTTCAATAATGCGAACAATATCTTCCTTCGAGTGAATGCCGATCACTTTACCGACACCAATCCAAACGGGACTGTGGGCGGCCCAAACCTCCCGAACGTCGACCGCATCTTCAAGCGCAACACTTACACGATCGCGCTCGGCGAAACGGCCGTTCTTTCGCCCAATTGGCTCAATAACGCGCACGCCCAGTTCGAACTGGCGTCGCCAATCACGCAGTTCATTCCCGTCATCAACAGCACGCAATTCGTTGTGCCGATCGCCGGAGCCGCGACCTTCACCAGCGGGACTTCGCAATCCGCCCTGCTTTTGAACCATCAGTACGAATTCAATGACACCGTGGCCGCAACCTTCGGCCGTCACAGCATTCGTTTTGGCGGACAGGTGATTCACTCGCGCACCGGCGGCAACAGCAAGGAATTCGGCGGGCCCATCTATCTCGGGCGCTTTACCTTCAAGACCTGCAATGACACACCGGATGTTTGCGAAGGCTCGTACCTGACCGACATCAATAACGTCGCGAACTATACGCAGAGTTACGGAAACGCGGATTACGTCGTGGATGACACGCTCTGGTCCGTATTCGTCCAGGATGACATTCGCGTTCGCCCGAACCTTACCGTGAATCTTGGACTGCGCTATGAAGGCCAGACCTATACCGATTCCACCAAGAACTTCGGGCCGCGCGTCGGCTTCGTCTGGGATCCGCGCGGCGATGGCCGCATGGTGGTCCGCTCCGGCTTCGGCATCTATTACTCGCAGGTTGTCGACAACAACCAGGCGAACTACGCGCTCACCGGGCCCACCGGTGTCTTCAACTACACCGCGACGCCAGGTCAGATCGGCTTTCCCGACAGCATCCAGGATGCGCCGCTGCCGGCGTTTCCTGCGGGAGCTCCGGTACCGCTGCGCAGCCTCTACGTCCGTCCCGGCGAGGCAAACTATTACAATCAGTTTTTCGCGACCTCGACGCTTCTCGGCTACCAGGGCGGACTCTGGAGCCCTTACACCGAGCAATGGACTTTCGGCATAGAAAATCAACTCGCGCGCCAGTGGGTGTTGAGCCTCGACTACGTGGGCGCGCACACCCTGAAAATCAACCGTCCGCTCGACCTCGATCCGCCAACCTCGTATTTCCCGGCAAATCCCGGCGACGTCAGAACCGCTCAGGCGGCCAACTGCACACGGCCTCTATGGGTGGCTTTCTATGAGCAGAATGAACTGACTTGCACCACCGGATCGGGCCAGGGCAAGGATGGCGTGCCGATTCCCGCCTACTCCGTGATTCAGGGCGATATCAATGATGGATACCTTTTTTACAATGCGCTTGACGTCAACCTGAAGCATCGTTTCTCGCGCCGCCTCGAAATGCTGGCCAGCTACGTCTGGTCGCACGCCATCGACAACGTCGATCCCGATATTCCCGGACAAAATCCGAATGACCCTCGATTTACAGGCTCTCAGGAGAAAGGCAACGCCATCTTCGACGAGCGCCACCGTTTCGTGTTGAGCGGCGTGTTCACCGCCCCATTCAAAATCAACTTCGGCGGCGTCGGAACGTTCGGCACCGGGCTGCCCTACAACATCGTCACGGGGGTCACGAACAGCGGCGACACCGGCGCAACTACGGATCGTCCGGTCGTCGATGGCATCACTCTGCCGCGCAACTTCGGCCGCGGGCGCTCGATCTACGATGTCTCCCCGTTCGTAGAGCGCGAGTTTCCGTTCGCAGGAGACCGGATGAAATTCGTCGGCCGAGTGGAGGCCTTTAACGTCTTCAATCACCCGAACTTCGTGGGCTACTCGGGCACTTGGGGCACAAACCCGCAACCCTCCGCAACACTGGGCACGCCGCTTACAGGCATCACCAACCAGCTTCCGCCGCGCTCGCTGCAGTTCCAGGCGAAGTTTGTATTCTAGGGGTTTGTGAAAGAAGTCTGGAATGCAAAGATCGCCGTGGAGTAGTGCAGGAAGCAAGCCCGGAATAGGGCCCCCGCCGTGGAGGAGCGGCCCTTCAGGGCCGCGTCAATCGCATCGACTCGCCGGGGACTTTAGTCCCGGTGGTCGTATTCCAGCGCAGGAAAACTTCACTCGCAGCCCCGTTGAGCTTTTTGAAGGGCGGCAGTTTTGCTACAAACATTTGACCGCCGCTCTTCTGCTGCTAGTAATTTTTCTCTTTCCTCCGCTCGTGCGCGCGCAATCCACCGCGGGCGGCACCATCACCGGCTCTGTCGCCGACCCCGATCACCGCGTTATTGCCGGCGCAACCGTCACCATCCGCAACAACGACTTCACCTCCGAACGCACCTACACCACCGACGCTTCCGGCAATTTCGTCGCGATCTCGCTTCCGGCGGCCACATACACCATCCAAGCCTCCGCAAAAGGCTTTAAGACGAAGAAGGCGAATCGAGTTCTTCTCAGCGTCGGCAGCAGCGTGCACCTCAGCTTTCAGCTCGATCTAGCGGGCACCACGCAAACCGTAACCGTCACCGGACGCGCCGGCACAGTCGAAGGCAACACCGTCCCGCCGGCAACAAACAAAGACGAGCCGGAATCCGGAAACTTCTTCGCCGGCCTTACCGTCACGTATCTCCCCAATCGCGACCGCGATTTCACTGAGTTCGCTGAGCTAAGCGCGGGAGTCGATAGTGGCGTGACCACGGGCCTCGTCATCGCCGGCCAGCGCCCGACTGCCGCACAAACCGAGATTGACGGAGTCAGCTTCAGCGATCCACTGCAGGGCGGAATGCGCGGCAATGGCGACAACGCCATGTTCTTCCCGCAAACGGTAGTGCGCGAATTCCAGGTCGTGCACTCCGGAGCCGACGCGGACGTCGGCGGCACCAACGCCGGCTTCGTCAACATCGTCACCAAGCAGGGCAGCAACAAGCTGCACGGCGAAGGCTTCTACATCGGACGCCCCAGCGCCCTCAGTTCCCGCGATGCCTTCGGCCACTCGCTCGACAACGAGCAAAATGAGTTCGGCGGCTCTCTCGGCGGCCCGATTCGCAAGAACCGTTCTTTCTTCTATGCGGGATTCGAGCAGGACTTCCTCCACGTTCCCTACTGGACCGAATTCCAGCAACAGGCTCCCGGCGTCGTAATCCCCGACGATCTCGCCGCGCTGCAAAATCAGATTGTCGAGCGCAACAATCCCACCGCGCTCTTCGCTCGCACAGACTTTCTCCTGAACGCGAAGAACACGTTGAACGTAGCCTTCAACTTCAATCGTCTCGATGCCTCGAATGTTGGCAATCAAGGCTCGACGCGCACCGATGCCACGGCCTCGCACTCTGACTCACTCGCCGGCCACAGCGAGTGGGCCCGCGGCAGCCTGAGCACGGTTTTGCGCAACAATTTGGTCAACCAATTCTTATTGGGATGGTCGCGCGATAAGCGCGATCTGACTCCGAATTCCACCGACCCGGAAATTTTCATCAACGGCTTCGGCCAGCTTGGGGGAGACGGCCTCGCCCCGCACGTCTTTACCTCATCGCAGCTTCAGACCACCGACGACCTCGCCTTCAGCCGCGGCGCAACCATCGTCCACCTCGGCGCAAGCTTCGCTTACGATGCGGCCACCGAAGGGCAGGAGCCTTATCTAAACGGCCGATTCGATTTCAATTCGCTCGACGATTTCCTCGACCTGAATCCCCGCCGCTACCAGCAAGCCTTCACCGCGGGCAATCCGCGCTATGACGCCTCCACACGCCAACTAGGCCTCTACGCCACCGCAAAATTCCCGCTCGCCAAGCACCTCACCCTCACGGCAGGCCTGCGGTGGGACGGCCAGTGGAATCCGCAACCCTCATCGCCGAACGCCGCAATCGAGCAAACCGCACATATCCCCAACGATCTCAATCAGTGGCAGCCGCGCCTGGGCCTCGCCTGGAATCCGCGCTCAAGCACGGTGGTCCGTCTCTCCTCCGGACTCTATGACGCGCCAACGCCCGCCACAATCTTCCACCGCGTCTTCACCGACAACGGCGCCAACGTCATCTACGCGGACAGCTATTTCGATCCAGAAATTCTCCCGCTCGTCACGACCGGTGGCCTGCACTCGCTCTCCGCTCCTCCCGCGCTCGCAGTCCCCGCCGCCCTCGTCGTCGGCATCGATCCCGACTTCCGCAACCCGCGCTCATTCCAATTCTCCGGAAGCATCGAGCAGCAGCTCACACCCAAAGCCAACCTCACCGCCGGCTTCGTTCACAACAGCACCTGGGATCTCCAGCGCCGCGTCGACCGCAATCTTCTCTCGCCCGTCACCGATCTCGACGGCCTCCCAATCTTCGGCGCTCGCCCCAATCCAGGCATCGGCCGCCTGCTCGTCAACGAATCCAACGCCCACTCCACTTACAACGGTCTTCTCCTGACCTCAACCATCCAACTCTCCCGCCGCACGCAGGTCATGGCTAACTACACGCTCGCCAGCGCCCACGATGACGACTCGAATCTCGGACCCTTCGCCATTGACTCCGCCGTCAATCCCTTCGACCTCGCCGCCGAGCGCGCCTATTCCTCGCTCGACATTCGCCACACTTTCAACCTGAGCGCCATCGTCAATCTGCCTCTCGGTTTCAAAGTGAATCCCGCGCTCATCGCGCGCTCCGGCCTGCCCTATACGCCCATCCTCGGCCTCGATCTCCAAAACGATGCGAACGACTTCAATGACCGCGCCCTCCTCAACGGCGCGATGGTCCCGCGCAACAGCGAGCGCCAACCTAACTTCGCCAACCTCGACATCCGCTTCGTCAAAGACATCACCCTCCGCGGCGAGGGCCACCATCTCGACCTCTTCCTCGACGTCTTCAACGTCACCGGAGCGCAGAATATGAATTTCGGCCCCGACGCCGTCAGCTTCTTCGGCCCACCCGACGCTCCGATTTTCACCGCCGGCCGTCCGCTCTTTGCTCCCGACACCAACCACTTCGGCAGCGCCCGCCAGGTCCAGTTCACCGCGCGTATTGTCGCTTTCTGAGGCAGCTTCAGCGTCTCGCAGCCATCGCCCGCACGGGCCCGGAGCGTCATCCGAGGTATATACTGAAACGTTTTCGGCGCTCTTCCCGCACGTACCGCTCAGCGCCAGAAAGGTCACCCATGGCATCTCCCGCAGTCGATTTTGCGCGCTCCAACCAACCTCGCTTCCTCGACGAACTAAAAAATCTCCTTCGCATTCCTAGCATCAGCACTCTCGAAGAGCACAAAGGCGACGTCACGAAGGCCGCCAACTTCGTCGCCGATGAACTCCGCCGCATCGGCATGAACAACGTCGAGGTCATCAACACCGCCGGCCATCCTCTCATCTACGCCGACTGGCTCCATGCCCAAGGCAAGCCCACGGTCCTGATGTACGCTCACTACGACGTCCAGCCTGCCGAGCCTCTCGATGAATGGCACACCCCGCCCTTCGAGCCCACTGAGCGCAATAACAACATTTATGCGCGCGGCGCGGTCGACGACAAAGGCCAGCTCTGGATGGAAGTGAAGGCTCTCGAGTCGCTCTTCCAGGCGCACGAAGGCAAACTTCCGCTGAACGTAAAAATAATTTTCGAAGGCGAAGAAGAAGTGGGCGGCGAAGCCATTGCCGAGTACGTCCGCAAGCAGAAAGCCAGGCTGAAAGCCGATTTCGCGCTGGTCTGCGATACGGAACTTTTTGCGCCCGAACTTCCCACGCTTTGCGTCGGCCTGCGCGGTCTTCTCTACACGGAGATCGAGGCCCGCGGCGCCAAGACTGACTTGCACTCCGGCGTCTACGGCGGCGCGGCTCCTAACCCACTCTTCGCGCTCTGCGAGATCATCAGCAAGCTAAAAGATCCGAAGGGCAAGGTTCTGATCCCCGGCTTTTACAGCAAAGTGAAGGCCCCGACCAAAGACGAACTCAAAGCCTGGAAGCGTCTGCCCTTTAAAGAAGAGCACTACCGCAAAACTGAAGTCGGATCGAAGGTCCTCACCGGCGAACCCGGCTACCCGGTTCTCTACCGTACCTGGGCGCGTCCCACGCTGGAAGTTCACGGCATGCCCGGAGGCTTTACCGCCGCCGGCGCAAAGACCGTCATTCCCGCAAAGGCCACGGCGAAGGTTTCCATGCGTCTCGTGCCCAACCAGGATCCCGACGACATCCTCAAGCGCTACACGGCCTTCGTAAAAAAGAACACACCGAAGGGAATCGAGTTAAACATCAAGGTGCATAGCAAAGGCCCGGCTTGTGTAGTCGGGACCGACAACCGCTTTATCAAGGCGGCCACCGAGGCGCTGCACGACACCTTCAAAAAAGAAACGGTTTTCATCCGCTCCGGCGGCTCGATTCCGATCGTCACCGATTTTCAGGACGTGCTGAAGATTCCATCCGTAATGATGGGCTTCGGCCTTCCCGACGATAACCTGCACGCCCCGAACGAGAAGTTCCATATTCCCAACTTCCATCGTGGCATCGAGACTATCTGTTTGTTTTTTGAAAAACTGGGATAGTAACTGTCCGCCGGTGAATGAGGAGTGAGCTTTGCTCACTCCTCAAACTTTTTTTGCGCCGATTCAACCCGGCCAAAGTTTCCTGCAAGTACGTCCTCAGTGCCCCGCCCCGATCGCTCCCTTGCCTTTAGCCTTCTTCAAGGCAAACACAATCGGGATACACAGGAAGCACACCAGTGCCATGTAGCGGAAGTCGTCCACGTACGACCACAGCCGCGCCTGGCCGTTCAAGGCCCCATTCACCAGCGCATAGGCTCGAGAAAGCGCATCCGGCGCCGACGCTCCTTGCGAAATCAAACGCTCCTGTGCCTGCTGGACCGCCCCCTGAAACTGCGGGTTTGTCGGACTGAAATTGTGCGAAAGTTCGGTGCGATGGAGTTGCGCGTGCCTGATCACCAGCGTGTTGACAACAGCGATCCCGATGCTGCCGCCGATATTGCGCAGCAGATTGTAGAGGCCGGCGGCGTTGCCGATCTCTTCGTTTGGAAGCCCGGCCATGGTCGTCGTCGAAAGCGGGACGAAGATGCACCCGGAACCGAAGCCGCTGATCACAATCGCCCAGAGCAGCGTCCATTGCGCGATTGAGAGATCGGCGCGGCCGAAGCTCAGGCTGCTGAATCCGAATAACAAAAAGCCAAAGGCAATCAGCCAGCGGTTGTCGATCTTTGCGGTGAGCGAACCAATAATCGGCATGGCGCAAATCGCGCCAATGCCCCGCGGACTCACCGCCATGCCCGCCGCGAGCGCGGTATAGCCGAGCAGTTCCTGATAGAAGAGCGGAAGCAGTGTGATGGTGCCGTAGATAGAAGCTCCAAAGAGTCCGATCAGGATGCAGCCAATCGCGAAGTTGCGGTGCCGGAAAACCCGCAAATCGACCAGCGGCTTTTCGTGAATCAATTCGCGAACGATGAAAGCCACAAAACAAATGACCAGAATCGCCGCCGCCCAACGAATCCAGGTCGCTCCGAACCAGTCGTCTTCCTGGCCTTTGTCGAGGATGATTTGCAGGCAGCCAAGCCATACGGCGAGAAAGCCAAGCCCAATCGCATCCAAACGGCCGGGCTTCGCGTTCTTCACGTACGGCGGATCTTCGACATAGCGGGAGATCATGAATGTCGCAAAGATTCCGATCGGAATATTGATGTAGAACGCCCAGCGCCAGGAGTATGCGTCGGTGAGCCATCCGCCAAGCGTTGGCCCGAGCACCGGCGCCACCACCACGCCCAGCGCAAACACGGCCATGGCCACGCCGCGTTTTTCGGGCGGAAAGGTTTCAAGCAGGATGGATTGCGAGAGCGGCTGCAGCGCGCCGCCGCCTGCGCCCTGAACGGCACGCGCGAGCAGAATCATGGCAAGGCTGGTTGAAGCTCCGCAGAGAAATGACGAGATCGTGAAAATGATGATGCACGAAATGAGGAACCGCTTGCGCCCGAAGCGCAGCGAAAGCCAGCCACTGGCCGGAAGAACGATGGCGTTGGCGACGAGATAGCTGGTCAGAACCCACGTCGCCTCGTCGTTCGTCGCCGACAGGCTGCCTGCGATGTATGGAAGTGCAACCGCGGCAATGGAAGTGTCGAGCACTTCCATAAAGGTGGCGAGCATCACCGAAATGGCGATGACCCACGGGTTCATAGCCGGTTTGGCAGGGGCGGCAGGCACGGGCTTCCGGGTAAAGGACTCAGATGCAAGAACGGTAGAGGAAGTTTCGCGAACTTGAAGAATCCGCAAGAGATGGACCGCCGCACAAGGAAAGATGCTACGATTTTTGCGGGGGCGTCTTTCGATGACATTTTTGGCCGATAAAACCTGCGTTCCCTGCCGCGGAGGAGTTCCACCACTCCAAGGAAAAGAGCTGGCGGAGATGCACAGGCAGCTTCCGGAGTTCGCACACTGGAATGTGGTCGATCAACATCACATCGTGCGCAGCTATAAATTTCCCGACTTCAAGTCGGCCCTCGATTTCGTCAATCGCGTCGGCGCGATCGCCGAGGAGCAGGGTCATCATCCCGACATCATGCTCGCCTGGGGCAAGGTCGAGATCACCACGTGGACCCATAAGGTCGACGGCTTGACGGAGTCGGACTTCATTTTGGCGGCGAAGATAGACAGATTGCAGCGGCCCTAGCCCGAGAAGCGAAGTGGCGCGATGTTTCAACGAAGCTGTCTCGCGGGCGAGGTGCCCGCGCTACCCAGCTTCCTGGTCTTTCCGAATGGCAAGCCACCACAGGCTCGCCGGAATCAACATCAGTGCGCCCGCCGCTCCGGCCACGTGGCGCGCGGCGAATCCCCAGTCCACAAACCTCCCTGCCAGGTAAGCTCCGCTGGCAATAGTGAACATGCACAGTCCCAGGTCAGCCGCGAAAACCCGTCCGCGAAACTTGTCGTCGGTCTGGAGTTGCAACAACGTGGTCGAAAACACCCACACGATCGAACCGCCAATGTGCGCGATCATCACGCAGAGACACGCCAGCCAGAGATGGCCGGCGATGCTAAGCAATCCGTATCCAGCCGCCGTGCTCAAGTACGCATAAAGAATCGCTCTCTCCAGGCGCTGCCGCACTTGCCCCGCCCAGGGAGCGGCGAAGAGCGGCCCGAGAAGAGCTCCGATGCCGCGCGCTCCGAGCAACAGGCTCATGCCGAGGAAAGCTCCTCGCGCCGGATCGAGACCATGCCAGCGCACTGGAAATTCCCGCTGGCCCATCACGGTGAAGAGCACCCAGCTCGGCCCGATAATCAGGTTGCCAGCTTTCACCAGGATCGTCGAGCGCAACCGCACCTGCGACCGCACATAGCGAATCCCTTCCAGCATCGGAGAGAAGTCGACCAGTTCGCGGAGCCGGAACGGATGCGCTCCCTCGGCATGGGGCTCGGCAAAATGCATCCGCAAAATGAGCAGGGCCGAGATCAGGAATGAAAGCCCATTGAAAACAAAAACGGCATCGCGTCCAAACAGCGCCGCGACCACTCCTCCGGCCGCCGAGCCGAGCATCAGATTCACCGACCAGGTCGCGGAAGAGAGGGTGTTCGCAAGGACGACGTCCTGGCGCGCGACAATGTTGGGGATCACCGAATTTCGCGCCGGCTCGAAGAATGCAGCCAGCAAAGTCTCCGCCACCAGCAGTGGATAGACGAGCCAGACCATCGCCTGCGACCGCACAAACAACATGCAGAAAACGATCACCATCCGCCCCAAGTCTGCGGCGATCATCACCTGCTTGCGCCGCAGACGGTCGTTCACGACACCCGCGGAAGGGCCGATCAGCGTCTGCGGCAGAACCTGCAACACCAAGGCCAGCGCGACCGAACCCGCGCGCCCCGTCAATTGCAGCAGCAGGTTGTAGATGGCAAGCGTGTAAAACCAGTCCCCGATTTCGCTGACCACCTGCGCTCCCCAAAGCAGGCGAAGATTGCTGTTGCCGCGCAGCAATCGCAGGTAGGAGCGCAGGCCAACCGGGCTGATTTCTAGTTCTGGAGCTTCCATGGCGGATGTGCTGGATGTGACAGGATAACGGATTCGGTCCAATTAAAGCCGCCGCCCCGTGAGCAGGAAACGAGCCGGGCACAATAGTGAAAATGCTTGCGCAGCGGCCCGTATGGGCGATATGACCCCAGGTCTGAACGTCTTCCAAATGTCAATAAATCCGCTAGACAAAGGGGATTTGTAAACGTTTCGAAAATCCACACAGAATGGAAACACTCTTGCGGTAAGACTGGGTGGGGGTTATCTCGTGCTTAATCGGGCCTTGTCCGTTCTGCTGGTTCTCATCGTGATGTTCACCCTGTCCGGTAGTTCATTCGCCTCGCCACACGTTCTTAAAGCCGCCGCTCCGGAGCCTGGTGTTCTCGCCGCCCTTGGGGGTGGACTGGTGGGGCTTGCCACCTGGGTTCGACGCCGGCTGACCCGTTAATTTTTCGACTCTCGAATCGGCCGACTACGTCCAGCGGCAAGGCCTTTCTGCATCCCAACAATCTTCCCTTCCCACAAGTTCCATTGGCAGGATCACGTATTCTTTTCGGCCTGGCCCGCGATCAGATCGATAAAGTACTGATGGATACTCTTGTCGTCGCTCAGTTCGGGATGAAACGTCGCGGCCATTGTCTTCCCGCGCCGCACCAGCACGGGGTCGTTGCCCTCGGTCGCAATCACCTCGACTCCCTCGCCCACTCGTTCAATCTTCGGCGCGCGAATAAAAACCATCTCAGTATTTTGCTGTAGAAATTTCCCCTCCCGTATCGAACTGTCGACCTGCCGCCCGTAGGCATTCCGGCGCACGGTGATATCGAGCGCCCCAAGGCTCTCTTGCGCCGGGCTGACTACCTCCGCCGCCAGCAGGATCGCCCCCGCGCACGTGCCGAAGGAAGGCTTTGTCTGTACGAAGCGCCTCAGCTTCTCAAATCCGGCGTCGCCCAGCAGCTTGAGCAATGTGCTGGATTCACCGCCTGGAATCACCAACCCGTCGATCTCATCAAGCTGTTCGGGTTTCCTGACCAGAACAACTTTCGCTCCCAGATCTTCCAGCCGACGGCGGTGGGCATCGAAATCGCCCTGCAGCGCCAGCACGCCAATCTTCGGTCTGTGGTTGTGATTCGTCATTCTTTCTTTGTTTTTCACTTGGCGCAGAATCTGCTACAGCACTTGCTTCTCCGATTTTATCGGATGCGTACTTCTCCCTCTCGATTCACGGCCACAAAAGGCCGGACCAGAGAAAGCTCGAAAGTGATTTTCGAGGAGAGAGGGAAGGTGAACGTCAGGCAGCGTTGCCGTCGTGCTTGCGGAAAGGCTTTATCCCAGGGATGGTGCGCGCGGAGCTCACCGGGCCGCGCCGCCCGCCGTCGGCACCAATTTCGTCATTCCTGCCCGCCGATTCCGCTGCTCTTCCCGCAGCGGCCGCTTCCCTGGCCTCAAGCAGGCGATTGATTTCCGTGATGAGTTCGAGCAATTTTTCAGGGTTCGACTCGATCGAGGCCTGCTCGCATAGCTCTTGCCATCGTTCTTTCGGACTTTCGTTCACTGCGCTGGCGCTTCCGAGAAACTTCATACATAACATGCTTGTCCCATTGGCCGAACACGCCAAAGTGCGCCGTTATCCCGGACTGCCGTCGCCCTTTACACCTTGGCTACATCCGGTTCCGGCAGATTGCCTTCGAGCAGGTCGTGAAGCCGCCCAGCCGGGCACCGCAGTCCTACAAAGAAACTCCCGAACAGAGCGTAAACGGCGCTGACCTGGTCGAACCGCATCTCGTAAATGAGCTTCTTGAAAACAAGCGGATCGTCCGCAAACAGATCCACTCCCCACTCCCAATCGTCAAAGCCGATCGAGCCCGTGATAATCTGCTTCACTTCACCCGCATAACGCCGCCCCACCAATCCGTGCTCATTCATCTGCCGCTGGCGCTCCTCCATGGGCAGCGTGTACCAGTTCTTGTCTTCGCCACGCAGCCGGTTCATCGGATAGAAGCAAACATACCGGTTGGAAGGAATCGCCGGAAAAAGCCGCGGCCGCATCGCCTCTTTTTGGCGGGCAATCGTCTCGGCAATGGCCGCTTTCCACTCATCCGAATGCGGCTCGACGCCACGATCCGAGAGTTGCTTGTAGGTCTTGAGGCTCGACTCGTAAAGCCCAAGCTCGATGACCGAAAGATAGGAAGTCGTAAGCTCGACATAATCGCTGAGGCGCAAACGCGCCAGTTCGAGCTCCGCCTGGTTCAACTCGGCAAAGTTCTCGCGAAAATGGACGAACATCAAGTCACCCTTATGGCCGATGAGCGAGAAAAGGGCCGATTGTCCGTTCGGCCGCGACTCCATTTTTGAAAGCAGCGCCGACGCCTCCCCGGCAATCTCGCGCCGGTGGCCCTCGCTGAGCTCGCGCCACGCCGTCCAGCGAAACCGCATCATCTGGTGCAATGTGGCATAGCCTTCCACCGTGAGCGGAACGGCCGGCAGTTCAATCGCGGCAGGCGCGGAATGTGGATTCATTGTCTGGCTCCGAGGTAAGATCCGGGCATTTCATATCCCCGCCCGGCAAAAAAGCGCAAACCACAGGGTACACGGAGTTACGCAGAGGAAACCAGCGCCAAGGTCGACCGGCCCGCTCGCGACTCAAACTCGCCACTCGGAGCCAAAAGGGTATCGTTCCCGCTACGGGGTCCAATTGCCGCCGCACAGGGCATTGTGCTAAAAGCGCTATATGCGGAAATGGATGAGCGAGCGCATGAAGCGCCGCAAAAAGGGTTCTCAAACAGCCAAGGAGCAGCCGCAGAACGCCCCTGAGCCGCTGCAGCCAAAGTATTTCGAAAGCGGGATCGGCGAGGCGCCGGTCGAGGAGGTGGCGACTGAATCCCAGCCTCAACGTTCGGCGCCTTCCCGGCAGCCCTCACAACCTGTTCGCGAGCGTACCTCCGTCGAACGCGAGACGCAGGCCGATTTTGAGATCGGAACGCGCAACTTACCGGAGCTTCCGCTCGCGGAAGCGGTAAGAAATGAAGGCCGTAATCCTTCCTCCCGGCGCCGCCGCAAGCGCGGCGGCCGCGGCACGGGTTCACGTCCCTCACCGGCGCGCCGGCCCAACCCGCCGGTTCGGACCGAAACCGCGGAAATCCCCGTCCCGTTCCAATCGGATGTTCCGGAGTTGCCGTCCGAAGAGGAACCTCTAACCCCGGAAGCTGCGGGTGAGGTTGCCGCGCCCGCCACGCCTGCGGCGGCAACTCTCCAATCTTCCAGCCCAATACCGCCGCCGGCCGCGGAGGACGCCTCCGCTTCCGTCGTTCCGGCAACCGCACCACGCCCGAGCAAAGGGACGGTCATCTTGTCCATTGGCCTGCCGGGTTCTGGCAAAAGCTCCTGGTTCAAGCGCCATAATATCCGCCCACTGTCGAGCGACTTGCTGCGCGAGCTATTATTCGACGACGAACAGGAGCAGCGATTTCAGGATTTGGTCTTCTCGAACCTGCGCTCCATGCTCAAGGCGCGCCTGATCGCGCGGCGTCCCATGAGCTACGTTGACGCCACGAATCTGACGCCGCACGACCGCCACAGCTGGATCAAACTGGCCAAGGATTACGGCTACGATGTTCAGGGACTCTTTTTCGACGTGCCCCTCGAAGTCTGCCTCGAGCGCCATCAACGCCGCGGCCGCGTCGTTCCAGAAGCGATCATGCGCAAAATGGCCGCCAAGCTGAAACCGCCAACTTTCGAGGAAGGCTTCTCGAAAATCACGGTAGTGAGAGTAAAGCAGAAGGATGCCGCGGCCAGCTAGTCACGAGCTATTGGCGTGCGTCGAGCTATAAGCGAGGCGCGCCAGAGACGCGGTCTGATTCATGCCATTGCGCGATCTAATCGATCCTGCTCGCGGCTCGAAACGCGCAGCTATCCTTTCAAATACGGCAACAGTTCCTTGAACGCCGGCGCCCCCGAAGACCGCAGCAACTCGTAAATCATCATCTCCGTCGAAGACAAAATTGCGCCAGCGGCGCGCATCCGCTCCAGTCCGATTCGCCAATTCAGTTCCGTCCGCGAACTGGCCGCATCCGAAGCCACGTGCACAAGATATCCCTCGCGCAGCGCGCCCAG
>Ga0335069_10000315_pt1 | contig 83379 bp, 75 predicted proteins | sample Lox_Sample_11_FD_206714 | JGI IMG/M metagenome (GOLD analysis project Ga0335069, IMG submission 206714) | Soil microbial communities from Loxahatchee National Wildlife Refuge, Florida, United States - Lox_Sample_1.1 | ecosystem: Environmental > Terrestrial > Soil > Wetlands | place: USA... | reverse complement strand
GCAACCTACAAGCGCGAGGTGGCCCTTCCTGACAACGTGATCGCGTTGCACTGACCGTGACTACGAGGACTTGTCAGGCATAGGACGGGAGTGGCGGTCGAGACGGCACGGCGTGACGTTGTGAGCTGGCGAAAGTGGCGTCCCCCGCTGGTGGTACTGGTGTTCGCGCTCAACGAGACACCGACCACGAGGAAGGACACCAATGGACCGCTATATCGGACTCGACGCTCATTCACAAACCTGCACGTTTGGGGTGATGGGGCCGAGCGGCAAGCGGCTGACGGAGCAGCTCCTGGAAACGAACGGCAAGGTGTTGGTCGAGCATGTGAAGGAAATTGCAGGGACAAAGCACCTATGCTTCGAGGAAGGGACGCACAGCGAGTGGCTCTACGAGCTGCTCAAGCCGCATGTGGACGAGATCGTAGTCGTCCAACCGTTGAAGAGCGATGGCCAGAAGAACGACTCGGTCGACGCGTGGGGCCTGGCGGAACGGATTCGGCGCGGAGCGATCGACTGCACCGTGTTCAAGGCTCCGGGGGTCTACAGCGAGCCGAGGGCGGCGGTGCGCGCCCAGCGCGCCCTGGTCGGAGACCTGGTCCGCGCCAAGAATCGACTGAAGGCGATCTATCGCTCTCGGGGCCTACTCTCCACCAGCCGCGCGCAAGTTCCTTCACGTCGCTCACCGAACCGTCACATAAACTGAAGAGTCATGGCTGACGGGTCCAGTCGTGCCCTGAATCCGCACCTTAGCCGACCCCGTGGCCACGACATCGATTGCCGACGATTTGGACAATCGATTGTTGGCATCCCCACTGTACTGAGCGTAGATTTCATGAGTCCCCGGGAACGGCAAGGCAACCTCCGCCGTCGCCGTACCGTTCACAACCGTGGCTGGCGGTGCGAGAGCACTATCGCTGCCGGTCTCCCAAAAATTGACCGTGCCCGTTACCGTCCTCGAGGATGTCACTTTCGCGGTGAGCGTGAGGGTTGGCTCCCTTGCGGCTGAAACCTTGTTGCTTGACGCCCTAATTGAAATCGCCGTAGGCACACCATTACCAACACCACCGCCTACCTCACAACCGAACGCCAGCGCGACGACACTACCGGTAGCGAGACCCAGCGCCACCCGGCGCCTCCGCTTGCGTCCAGGCGCCCACCACAGAAGCGCCAGCAGCGCCGCGTAAACACAGCCACCTCCGAGTCGCCAGACCACCGGCCCAGGAATCCCTATCATCCCTCCACCCTGCTCCCGCAGTGCACCTGCCGCTCCAGAGTTCGAGGGTCCAAGCGTACTCAGCGTCACGGTCGCCGTCCCCGGAACCTTGTTCGCGAGGCGAACAAACGCCGGAGAAATGGTACACTTCACATTCTTGAGCATTGGACCAGAGCAGGTCAAAACGACAGTGCTGCCTATGCTTGACAGCGGTGTAACAGTTACCGTCGAGGAACCATCTTCGCCGGCAGTCATGGTCACCGAGTCTGGATTTGCCGTCAGCGCGAAATCCGGCAGATTTACGATCAAGGAATCACTGTAAACCGACGCAGGACCGTAATTGCCATCACCGCTATACTCAAGCACGAAGTGCTCGCCCTCCGAGGGCTTGACCGTCGCGCTCAGTTGAATCGCCCAATTCCCACTCGCGCCCGCAATGGTCGTGGTAGTTACGCCACTTCCGAACCTGCCGTCCGCGGTGCCAGACAACGTGACAGTCCCGGTCGGTTTCATTGCCGTATTCGAGCTTGGAACCGCGGTATCAACTCTGCCCGTGATTGTCACCACACCGCCATAATCCACCCTCATGGGGTTGACGTTGATGCCGGCTATCGCGCGATGAAGAACATCAATCGTCGTCGAAGTGGTCGAAGCTGCATAATTCGAATCACCACTGTATTGAGCGGTAAGCGCGTACGAACCGGCGCGAAGTATCGTGACCATCGTTGAGTTCGTCCAGAACGAGGGTGACGCGCCATTCCCAGCGTCTGCGACTACTTGAATCGGGTCGCCTAGCTGAGTAGTCCCCACGAAGAACGAGATGGTGCCCGACGGTGCCGGGCCCGATTGCCTTCGTGCGACTCCGTTAACACTGACCGGGAACCCTACGCCTTCGACCAGACTGCCCCTTGCCAAGATCTGCTCCGTGATCGACGTCTGCAACCCCGGCCGCCCGGGCTGACGGTAGACTGGTTCCGCGATCGCCCGCGTGAACTTGATGACATTCCTAATCTCTGCGGCGCTCAAGGTCTTACCGTAAGGCGGCATCATGGAGGACTTCCCGACCGCACTCCCCCCAAGGGCGATGATGTTCTCCATGTACTCGTCGGCCTCTCGATTCAGTGTCTTCCCGTCGTTCATCAGCGGGGGCATAGGCGCCACGTTGCGGCGGTTCGATGGACCCGCCGGGCCGGCATCCGCGTGGCACCATACACAGTACTGATAGAAAATGCGCTTGCCTTGCGACTCCTGATAGCCCAGCTTGATCTGCTTGGTGTGGTCGTTCCAATCGGGTTCCGTGTCGTAGGCGCCACGGGCAATACCTGGCTCGGCCGGAGCCGCGCTCCTCTTGCAGCCGAAGAGTGCCACCAGGCAAAGTGCCGCGCACAGGAGGAGCGGAGTCGCCCGGAGATTCGCTTTCATCGGCCGGCTCGTTGCGAGGTCACGCGTACCTTCCCGGTTTTCGTGACGGTTTGCAGGTTGCTGCCTGTGCGCAGTGTCATCAGGTATGCCGTGAGCGCCTGAATCTCTTCGCCTGTGAAGTTACGTCGGGGCTCGACCGTGTCGGGTTGTACCTCTTGCGGGTTACGGAGCCACGCTTCGATCCATCCCGGCGTCAACCACTTCCCCGCGTTGTTTAGATTTGGACCCACGTAGTGGCCCGTTTCGCCCATCGCGTGGCACCCCTGACAGCGGTACTTTCCTTCGTAGAGCTCCTTGCCCGTCGATGCCATCGCCGGGGTGCCTTCCTCAAGGTCCGCGCTCTCCGGATTGACGCCGGGTCTTTGCATCGCTATCGACAGGAAGGCCGCGGCGATCTCTGCGTCCTTATCCGGCATACCGAATTGCGGCATGCGCAGAACCAACGCCGGACGAATGGCCTGGGGATTCTTCAGAAAATCCGAGATCCACCCTTTCTGTGCGCGGCTCCCTTCGTAGGAGAGGTCCGGAGCGAGCGTTCCTCCATACCCGTTGAAGCGATGGCAAACGTAGCACTTATACCGCTCGTAAACCAGAGCGAATGCGCCCACGGCCTGGAAAGATCTTTCTCTTCGGCGAACGACAAGACGCTGCAGGGCACCGGTGGACGGCGTCCCTATCTGACTCAACAATGCGGTGGTGGCGGCGTCCAGATCCCCCTGCTTCCAGCTGTAACCCGGCATGCGCGCGCTGGGATTTACGGATACCGGGTCTTGCAACTTCGCTTGAATGTAGGCAATCAGGTTGTGCTCGATTCTTGCCGTGCTGAACTCTAACTCCGACGCGTTCTTCACGCCCACAGCGGCGAGATCGGGCCCAGATTCCTTCTGGGCGCCGATTCCGCTCAATGCGTGACAACTCGCGCAGCCCTTCTCTCTGAACAACCGCCTTCCCGTCTCCACTTCCTCGTCAGTGGCCGCACCGAGTTGCGGGACATCCGCGAGCAGGGTCGGATCGACGAGTTTGCCGATGATATACTGCGAGACCTTGTAGAGGGCCTCATCGCTCCATGCATAGCGCGGCATCGTGCTACGGAGCAGATAACCCTGCGGGTTTTGCAGCCACGCGATCAGCCATTCCTTGTTGACCTTACTGCCCACCTTGGTGAGCTCCGGGCCGATGTCGCCGCCGGTCCGCTCGGACTCACCCGTGCGCCTGGCCGCACGGGAGTGGCAGGTGGTGCACATCATTTCCCGGAAACGCGCCTCGCCTTGGGCAAGGAGCTCCGGGCTTTTGCTCCAGAGGACTACCGAGGCCGGATCAATGGTGTACGTCTCGATCTGTTTGGCCTTTTGGACGCTCAAGAACCCTGAGAGGGCTCGGAGCTCCTCCTCGTTCAGGGGGAATTTCGGCATGCGCGGCTCGTCTTCGGTCTCGTAGCCGTTCACGCTGACTTTGCCGTCCGGATCGGTGATCGTTCGGGGTTCCTTCAGCCACCTGTAAATCCACTGGCGCGAGACTTTGTAGCCGATGCTCGAGAGATCTGCGCCCACGTCGGGCGGATCCAGGTTGTTGAGCCTGTGACAGGCCTGGCAGTTCAGGCGCCTCAGCACCTCGCGGCCGCGCCCAAGTTGTGGCGTCTCCTTTAGATCGTCCTGGTGGCAGCCCCCGCACCCGGCCTGCAAGAACTGAGCGGGGAGGATGGGCTTCTCCCAAGTCGGTGTAGTTTCGTGTGCCTCGGCTGCTTCGGTTGCCGAACCCTGGCCACGATGGCAAATGGTGCATCCCCACTCGCGAACCTTGTGGGGAATGGGCGGGTGTGCGCGAAAGGGCTCTGGCACGGAAGCATCCGCGAGGCTCGCTTGCGTGACTCCCTGATGGCAGGTAATGCACCGGTCCGTGACGTTCATGCCCGGCAGCCATACCTGGTCAATGTTCGGGCTGTACGCGGCGAGGAGCTCTTCCGTGTCCGGCCGGCCCTGGGCAAATTTCACGAACGAGCGTCTGTACTGCCTCCACTCTGCGCGGAACTCCTTCAGGGGCGAAATCGCCAACACCACAACGCAAACAATCGTGGTCACGGCGAAGGCAAGCCGCATCTTCTCCGGCAACTTGCCCATGTCCTCAGCCGCCATGCGTCCCCCAGGGCCACACCCAGGACCACCCGGGGCCACGGAAGAACGTTCCTACCACGGTCAGGGAACCCGCCGTCGCTATGAACCAGGTCATGATCCACCAGGAGAGCGGCTTGCCGCGCAGTGCGCCGAACCATCCCTTGGTTCCCCTCGAGAGGTATGACGCCACCAGCAGGCCCGCGACGGCCGCGGTCGGCACCATGATTGTCCAGGCGTCCACCAAGAACAGCAGGATCAGCAACACAACCACCAACCCAACCACGATCGCAAAGCGGCTAGAAGCCTTCTCGCTCCAAATAGCCTTTCCTTCAACATTTACGGTGAAGTACGGCACCGACATAAGGGCGATGACCACCAGTGTCGGGATCAGGATTCCAGCTACAAACGGGGAGAAGAAGTGAAGCAATTCCTGTAAGCCCAGAAAATACCATGGCGCTTTCGCCGGATTGGGCGTGACCAGAGGGTTGGCTAACGGCCCCAGTGGTGCATCCCAAATCAAGGCAACCAGCACCAGCGCGATCAGCAGCACTTCGCAAACGATGGCTTCGCGCACCAGCAGGTGCGGATGGCTCATCACCTTCGGCTCACGTTCGTCCTTGACCTTAGCAGAAGTATTCCGCGTAATGAAGACGATCCGGCGGGGTTCCTTCTTGGCGTCGGAACTGAATCCCGATTCGATCTTAGTTATTTCCGTCATCGCCCTTTTGCCCTACCGTTAATCCACCATCTTTCTGCAAACGCCAGAAGTGAACGCCCATGAAGAGGAGCGCGAGCAGCGGGAGAACGACCACGTGGAGCACGTAGAACCGTAGCAGCGCATTTTCGCCGACGATGTGCCCGCCCAGTGCCAGAAGGCGAACATCGTCTCCGACCACCGGAATTGCGGAGATCAAGTTGGTGCCCACGGTAACGGCCCAGAACGCCAGCTGGTCCCAGGGCAGCAGGTACCCCGTATAGCTCAGAAACAACGTGAGGAGCAGCAGGACGACGCCAACCACCCAGTTGAACTCGTGTGGTGGCTTGTATCCACCGCGATAAAACACGTGACACATGTGGCAGAACACGAGCATGACCATCAGGTGCGCACTGACACGGTGCAGGTTCCGCAGAAAGGCACCGTTCGACACCACGAATCGCAAGTCCTTCATGTCCTGATAGGCCTGTGGCGTGGCGGGATGGTAATAGAACATCAGGAGCACGCCAGTCACAACCAGGATGACGAACAGCATCAGCGACAACGACCCTAGATAGTAGGCTGCCCGCACGCGCAGCGATTTTCCTCTCACCTTCACCGGCAGCCAGTGCAGGAACAGGTTGCCGAATACCGCGAGGCTGCGCGTACGGTTGGTGGTGGCCGGGCCATGCCGGAAGATGGATTTCCAAACCCGAGTGGTCCGGAGCCTCGCGAGAGCGGTATCGAACGAAGCGGCCACAGATCTCCTCACACCCTCAAGACCTGATCGGCCTTGATGATTTGCAGCTTATCCACCTGCAACTCACCGTCAGCGGTCAGGTTGATCGCGTAGTGTGGTAGGGAACGCGGCGCGGGACCGTTGATCTTCTTGCCATTCGGCTGAAATTTGCTGCCGTGGCAGGGACAGCCGATTTCGTTCGCCTCCGGCTTCCACTGAGTGATGCAACCAAGATGCGTGCACACCGCGGAGACCGCGTAAAACCCCGCGGGCGTGCGTACGATGTAGACCTGCTGCTCTTGAAGGAAGTTGACAGAGTTCACCGCGTAGAGGTCCGGATTGCCGACTCGAAAGGTCGTCGACGGCTCGAACAGCACGTTAGGCGAGAAGAACTGATAGGTGAGCGCCGCCCCGCCCAGCCCGGCCACTCCCAGCGCACCCAAGGTGATCTCGTTGAGAAACTCCCTTCGGGAGACCTCCATCCTTGCGCCGCCACTTGCCTGTGCCGGTGTTGCCCTGTCGTCGCTCATGGATTTGGAACGCTCTCCTCGCGGGACTGCAAGCCGAGATCCTGGTGGAATACCTCAAAGACCTCCATCGAAATGGTGTTCGCAGGGCAGCGTTCCGCGCACAGGCCGCAACGGATGCAGAGGGTCTCATCCTTGACCATCACGGAACCCTCCACCTGGTTCAGTTCTTCCGGCGAGATATGCTGGAGGTCTAGACTGCGTACTTCGCCTTCATTGCTCAGGCGTTTCCGTTCTTCGTTCGTGAAGGCAAAGTCCTTCAAGGGAACCAAAGACAGGCAGTTCTCCGGGCAGACATCCACGCAACCGCCACAGAGGAGGCACTCGGTTCCTTCGGCTTCGTTGCCTTCGAAGATGGTGTTGATCCAGCATTGCAGGCAGCGGTTGGCTTCGCTGCGGGCCTGCTCTTCCGTGAAGCCGGTCTCGACCTCCGCAACCCGCGTGCGGCGCTCGATCGGCAGTGTGGGCACCTTTAGCCGCGAATACTCGTCATAGTGCTCCGGCATTTCGTGGCGATTCAGAACGGTGATCTGCACGTATTGCTCTTTTGGCTTCCACTCCGGTCCGCGCAGAAATTTGTCGATCTCGACCGCGGCTTTCTTGCCGTCTGCAATCGCATTGATGATCGACTGCGGACCGAAAGCAATGTCGCCGGTGGCAAAAATACCGGGCGCCGTGGTCATCAAAGTGTCGGGATTGATCTTCAGCGTACCTTGGGGCGTGGTTTCGATGCCGTCCTCGGGCTTCAGGAAGGACAGGTCGGAGGCCTGCTCGATCGCCAGGATCACGGTGTCGCACGGAATCACGGATTCGGTCCCGGGCGAAAACTTTGGATTGAAGCGATTGTTGTCGTCGTATACACCGACGCACTGGAGGACCTCGAGGCCAGTAAGCTTCCCATCCTCGCCCACGAACCGCTTTGGGCCCAAGGAAGGACACAGCTTCATGCCCTCGAGCAAGCCTTCGTCGATTTCTTCCTTGGACGCCGGCATGTCCGCGCGCGATTCCAAGCAGACTAACTGCACCCCCTGCGCGCGCATCCGCAAAGCCGCGCGCGACACATCCGTTGACTCCTTCAAGGCCACGTCCATTCCGGATGAAATCAGTTCAGTCGGAGGGCGGGCATTGGCCATGTCTGGCAGAAATTTTTGCTGCTGTACCCGCATTGCTGACCGAGCCACATCGATGGCCACGTTGCCGCCGCCGACGACCACGACCCTATTGCCTAGGTCAAAGCCGGAGCCCAGGTTTACGTGCCGAAGAAAATCGATGCCTTTGACGACTCCTTCCAGGTCGTGTCCAGGAAGGTTCAACTCACGGCCGCGGTGCAGCCCGAACGCTATCAGCACCGCTTTGAACCCTTGCCGCCGCAGGTCCCCGAGGGCGAAATCCCGACCAAGCGTTGTGTTCAGCTTCAACTCTGGCCCCAGGTCCAGAATTTCTCGGATCTGCGCTTGCAAAACATCGCGGGGCAAGCGGAACTCGGGGATTCCCAGATGCAGCATGCCCCCTGGCAGCGCCGCCGCTTCGAAGATCGTCACGGGATAGCCCAGCAACGCGAGATCGTGCGCCGCGGACATACCCGCTGGACCAGAGCCGATGACCGCGATTTTCTCCGCTCGCTTAAGTTCGGGCTTGCCGCCAGCGACGTAGATCGGACTCCTCGACTCCGGCCCATATCGCTCTGTGACGAAGCGTTTCAGCGCACGGATCGAGATGGGAGCGTCAAACTCGCCACGGCGGCATGCGGACTCGCAGGGATGCCCGCACACGCGCCCACAGACAGACGCCAACGGGTTGGTGATGCGGGCATAACGATATGCCTCCGCGAATCTCCCCTGGGCGATGAGCGAGACGTACCGGCCAGCTTGCGTATGGACTGGACACGCCTGCATGCAAGGAAAGTTAGACTCCAACCACTCCAGATCGACCAGTTTGGTTCGTCCCGTCACCTGGTGCTCTCCGGATCCGCGATTTACCGGGATAGGGCTAGCGGGATCAGCCCCGCTACCCCCTTCCCACACCACCAGACGTGCGTGTCCGCATCGGGCGGTTCAGAAGGTTGAGGTTTAGGGGACAAGTCGCAGCACTCCCATCCGGTCGTAGGGCTGTCTGGCACAGTGATTTTTTGCGCCTTGTAGGTCGCCGTGAGCCACCGCCGCTCAGCGCGGGGACGCAGCCGCTGCCGCAGGGTGATCGACACGCCCCGAGACCTGAGCTCGCGATAGACCGTTGTCTCTCGCCGCCACCGCTTGAGTTGCACCGCTCTGAGGCGATGGTGGATCCAGGAGTCGCTGTTGCGGAAAACACACGGCGTTTCCGCGAGCTTGCAATCCTCCTTCCAGCCCGTCAGGTATCGCCGTAGTTCCTCGAATACCGATCCTATGTTCCGACCGCGGTTCCGGCTGGTGATCTCCCGGACCCATTCCTTCATCGCCTCAAGGGCCTTGGGCGCGACCCGCCTCTTCACCGTTCCTCCCCGGCTCCAGAAGCTGTGGCCCAGGAACTTGCGGTTTTCCGATACTAGCTCACCCCGCTCCCGCAGCATATCCCAGGGACGCCCGACGTCCTCCCCACGCAGCGCCGTAGGTTCCCTAGCGACCCCTTCCCGCTTCTTCTCGTTCGCCCAACTTGAACTGGATCGTGTCGTCAACGACGAGCGCGCGCTCGCTCTTGCGCACTTTGGCGCAGGTGCGGCGCGAGGATCGCCTCGGGCTGCTGAACCGACGGCTCGGTGTACTGGCAGACCTGGTCACGAAACGGCCTGACACCCACCGCCCCCAAGGCACTGGAGGACCCAGAGATCGAGGGTGCCTATCGGCTCGTCGGCAATGACCACCTGAAAGCTCATCTCCCAGTTCGGCGTCCCCAAGCTCGCCGGACAGCAGGGGTGTCTTCTCATGGCGTTCTCGTCTAATCCCGCTAGAGGACCACACGCAGGGTCGTGGCCTGGCCAACGTTCCACCCGATGGTCAACGAGTAGATCCGAATCGGGAGCTACAGGCGGGTGCTCGACCCGTGTGCGGCCACGATCCCTGGCTACCTCCCGTGCTTCCCGAACGGTGCGCTGCGGTCACCGCCACTACGCCTCTTCGTCGACGCAGCCAAGAAGCCGGAAGTGCGCGCGATGTGAAGGGAGCAGCGGTGCCCTCCTGCGGGGGCTCGGTACCTGTGGTCGAGATAAGCTCTCGACGACACTCATGGGCTAGCGTGATGCACTATGTTCCGAGATGGAGCCCAGGGTTCCGGATTCGATTCCCGACGCCTCCACGTTCGATTCCCGACGCCTCCACCATCTAACCGCATGTAATCAGGGGCATTTCAGCGGTGCGCCCGAACCGGGCCGTCCTACCGAAGTGCGTACTCGGAGTGTGCGCCGAGGCGCAGCCTGCGGAGGCCGACAGGCGCGAACGTCTTAGGCTGCAAGGCGAGGGTGCACTCAGCCGAGTCCTTCTTTCCGCTCTGCTACGCTAGTCGTCCCTCTCTCACGGACCTTGCCGCTGCGTGTCGCTCCGTGGTTCCTCCCCTACGGCTCGACATCTGCTTCCGCTCGAAATGGAACCTGGGGCCGCACTCTTGGTCGGTGGCCGTGGAGGAAGAACTCTTCCTCGCGTGGCCGCTTTTCGTGGACGGGGGGGCGACCCCTTCTGCAGGAGCATCGAAGCCCACGAGTCGTAGGCCCCGATGGGGGGACTCTGCTCCTGGGCCGGCAAATGCTTACCTACTCGGCTATTTCGGAGAGCCATTCCAGAGGCCGAGGCGCGGTGTCGATTCCCTGAGACCTCACTCTTAAGCTCCCAGTTCCAGGAGGATTACCCGTTCCCGGGAGAGATCGGTGCCGGAAACCTTACTGCCGGTGGCCGAACTTCTTGTCGTTCCCGTGAACAGGCACGGTTCGCCAGTGCAGCATACGCTCTCCCTCTCAGCTCCTTCCCTTGAAGTAAGACCGGGTTATCTGCCTAATCGGCCCTCGCTTCCCGTTGGAATACACTCGCCGCCATGCTGAAGCCCTCTCTAGCCGTGCTCGATGGCCGTCGCTTCTCCTCAGCGGACCAGGAGGCTTTCGCCCGCCTCTCTGGTGACGTCAACCCGATCCACATGGATCCCATGGCGGCTCGGCGCTCCGTCGTCGGTGCGGTTGTCGTGCATGGGGTCCACATAGTTCTTTGGGCACTCGACGTCTTAGCCAGGTCGAAGTTCGGCCCGCCCGGTCTCACGAGATTGGAGGTCCGGTTCCTGAAACCAGTGTACTTAGGCGATGAAGTGATGCTCATCCTCGAGCGCAGGACTGACAGGGACATTCAGCTAAGGACGACGGTTGGCGACAGGACGGTCGCCATTCTGCGCCTAGGCTGCGGGCCCGAACTCTCCAAGGCAGAACGGGACCGCGACCTGCCGGCTGACAGAGCTGCGCTCGTTCCAAGCGGTGCGCCGGAGAATCTCGCATTCGACGCCCTTTCTGGGAGGGCAGGACACGTGGACTTCGCGGCGCCCGTGCAGGACTTCACGTCGGCCTTTCCGGCTGCCGCCAGTCTCGTCGGACCCGGACGGTTGCGGGAGTTCGCAGCGTGTTCCCGGCTGGTCGGCATGGTCTGTCCGGGGCTGAGGTCGCTGTTCTCGCACCTCTCGCTCGAGTGGGAGGGGCCAGGGAGCTCGGTGCCGCTGGCCTACGAGGTAGTGAAGACTCACTCCCAGTACGGCTTGGTCAAGATGCGCTGCCGCGCTGACGGGCTGGTCGGTGAAGCCGAGGCCTTCGCACCCGCGGAGCCGCAGAGGCAGGCAAGTGTCGCCGACCTCGTTGCGGTGGTCCGTGCCGGCGAGTTCCGGGAGCAAGTCGCCCTGGTGATCGGTGGCTCTAGAGGGCTCGGGGAGCTCACGGCCAAGGTCATCGCTGCTGGAGGAGGGCGGGTCTTACTCACCTATGCCGTGGGGCGTGAGGACGCGGTGCGGGTGGCGGCGGAGATACGGGATTTCGGCGGGAGGGTAGACCTTCTCCAGTACGACGTGACTCAACCCGCAGCTCAGCAGCTCTCCGGACTGGGCGATTCCATCCCGACGCATGTGTACTATTACGCCACGTGCCACATCTCCCGGGCTAGGACCCAGGCGTTTGAACCGGAGCGGCTGGCGCGATTCATGGCCTATTACGTTTACGGCTTCTATGACCTCTGCCGCTGCCTTAAGGACGCCGGACCCAGGGAAGTAAGGGTGTTTTACCCGTCTTCCGTATACGTCGCCGACCGCCCCAGGGAGCTGACCGAGTATGCGATGGCTAAGGCCGCAGGCGAGGTCCTGTGCGCCGACCTTCCAAATGTCCTGCCGGGAATTCGAGTTTTCGTGGAGAGGCTCCCACGCCTGATGACCGACCAGACCTCCGGCGTGGTGCGCGAGGCGCTCGCCCCAGCCGTCGATAAGATTCTCTCGCTCATCCGCAAAGGGAGCACGAATTAGGGAGTTGATCGTCTCCGACTCGGGGCACCACCACAACGGCCAGCTAAACGACTTGAAGGGCCGAATCCGCGCGAGAGTACAGCCGGGCTGCTCCCGCGGTGACACGTGCCGGTGGCCCATCGCAGAGTTCCGAGCTCGAGGTTTCGAGACCGACCGGAAAGCCGGGGCTGGCACTTCAGTCCTAGCGTGGATGGGCCCATCACTTATCACTGTCAGTTCACTGCATGCTATGGCCCAAGGCGCCGCTTCACGGCGCCGTCAAGCTAGGGTCTGAGCAGTGAACAGAAACCCTAGGCGGAACGCGCGGTTGCCGCACAAGGAACTCGGAGCGATTCGGAAAGCAGCTGGCACACCAGCACACCGGAGAGCGGCGAGGCTCGCCCAAAGGCAACCCGACGGCATCATCAGCCACGGGTCCCTGTGCTTGCGGAGGACGAGCCTCGGTGCCCAGCGGAACAGCGTGGAGGGGACCCATCGGCGACCTAGCCCTCGCGCCCTGTTCGAAGGGCGGGTCTCGCCCCTCCGCCGCCCGGTGTCAATGAAACCCCGATCTGATCCACCCCAGGGGCGTGCATGCTGATCCACCCTGGCTCGTTCACCCCGCCGCCCTCGCCTCGTTCCCGGCCTTCTTCTCGGCCGTGCGCTGGCGGGTGGCGCGGGTCCTGTAGCTCTCGCCGGTGATCACGATCTGGTGGGCGTCGTGAGCAAGCCGGTCAAGGGCTGCGCTGGCAAGCAGGGGCTCGCCGAAGAGCTCGGGCCACTCGGGGAAGGCGCGGTTGGAGGTAACGATCATCGAGCCCTTCTCGTACCGCTCTGCCACGACCTCGTAGAGGTCCTCCGGCGCCGGCGGGCGGAGCGGCTTCAGGCCGAAGTCATCGAGGATGACGAGGTGGGGCCTGGCGAAGCCGGCGAGGCGCCGTTCGTAGGTGCCGTCGGCCCGACCGGCCGCGAGTTGGGCCAGCGCCCGTGCGGCCGGCATGAAGATCACGTCGTAGCCGCGCCGGCAGGCCTCGTGGCCGAGCGCTTGGGCGAGGTGGCTCTTCCCCACGCCGGCGGGCCCGACGAAGAAGACGTTCTCGTGCCGCTCGATGAAGCGGCAGGTCGCGAGGTCGGCGATCTCCTTCTGCGAGAGCTTGGGGCAGGCGGAGAAGTCGAATGTCTCGAGCGTCTTCTGCGGATCAAATGCGGCTCGCCGGAGCCGCATCTTCAGCTTGTGCTGGGCGCGCCGCTCGACCTCGTCCTCCACGAGCTGGGCGAGGAACTCGACGTAGGAGAGCTTCGACTCGATTGCGCTGCGGTTTCGGACTTCCAGGGTTTCGAGGATGCCGCTGAGCCGCAGGCTCTTCAGCATCGGGGTCAACTGGTGGACGAGGTCCATGTCTTCTCTCCTTCGGTGGTGGCCGCATCGGCCGGGTTGAACAGGTCGAAGAAGGTGCGCGCGTAGGTCGGCGGGGCAGGCGGAGCGGGCGCGAGGGTGGCATCGGTCGGCAACGGCTCGTGGTCGAGCCCTCGGTGCAGGATGCGCTGCACCGTCTTGGCCGCGATGGCGTCGCAGGCCACCGCCCTCCGGCAAGCGGCCTCGAGCCGCGCCTCGCCGAAGGTCTCGGCCAGGCGCAGCGTGGCCTGGGCGCCACGGAGCCGGTCCAGCACCTCGTCCCCAAGGAGCCGCTCGATGAAGTCGGTGGTGGCCGGCCCGATCAGCGCCGCCCGCCCCCGGCACCAGGTCGGCGTCTGCATGAGGTAGCGCAGCTTCTTCGGTGGAAGGTGCACCGGGTTGGTCACCCGCTGGCCGGGCCGGAAGGCACGCCCGTGGGTGGCGACGAGCTGGTGCTCGTGGAAAATCTGCACGACGTGGGAGGTGGCGCGCACCCAGAGCCGCTGGCCGATCAGTGGGTGAGGGGCCGAGTAGTAGGACTTGACGAAGACGACGTGACAGTCCGGGTGGAGCTTCGCTCGTTTCCACTCGACGAGGTCGAAGTGCGCGGCCGGAAGCGGCAGGAGCGCGCAGCGCTCCCGCTGCTCGAACACGTGGAGCGGGATCTCTTGGGTTGTGCCGTGGACGCGCAGCCCGGCGTGCTCGAGCACCCAGTCCCTCGCCGCCTCGTTGGCCTCCGCGAGCGAGCGGAACGAGCGGCCGGCCAGGAAGCTGCGCTTCACGTACTGGACGCCACGCTCGACCTTGCCCTTGTGCTCGGCGACGCGCGGTACGCAGGGCGAGATGATGAAGCCATAGTGCTCGGCGCACTCTCGGTAGGCGCGCTGCACTTCGGGATCGGTGATCGACGCCTTGATGATCCCGGCCTTGAGGTTGTCGAGGACGAGCTTCCGGGGCACGCCGCCGAGGAACGCAAGCGCGTTGCGGTGCAGGGCAAGCCAGGTCGCGACGGTCTGGTCCTGGACGAGTTCGACGTACTGGTGCCGGCTGTGCGAGAGCGTCATCACGAAGACCCAGCTCGTCACCGGCGGCTCCCCTGGAACGCGCGGAATGAGGCCGGCGTACCCGAAGTCGACCTGCGCCTCCTCCCCGGGTCCGACCTCGAGCCGGAGGACGGCCCGGCGTGGCCGCTCGTCCACGTACCGCCGCACGAACCGGCGGAACGCGGTGTAGCTGGCATGCTGATCCGGGTGGGCACTCGTGAACCGCTCCCAGGCGACCTTGACCTGCAGCCCGGCGCCGATCAGCTCGGCGATCTCGTCCCGGTACGGCATGAGCCGGGGCGGCGGCGCGACGGGCTCGGCCCGGGCGAGCCGCTGGGCGAGCTCGAATGAGGTCGGTAACACCGTCGGGTCGCCGAGCAGCAGCCCCTCTGCCTCGAGCCAGGCCACGTACTCCCGAACCGTGTTGCGGCTGATGCCGAGCCCCTTCGCCACCGCGCGGGCGCTCTCGCCCAGCCGCAGGCGCCGCAGCATCTCGCGCACGTCGAGCACGTCGCATCTCCTTCCAGCCATGGCGGGTCCTCCGGGGAAAGCCCCGGAGTCCCACGCGCCCCTGACCCATCGGAGGGCGTACGAGCCCAGCCCGCGCGCCCTTGCGGCGGCAGCCTCGTCGTCGTCCTGGCGGGAGCAGCGGGGTGGATCAGGATCCCCGCCCCTGGGGTGGATCAGTATGGGTGATCATGGGTGGATCACCTTGCCCGCCCTCGGGTGGATCAGCTTGGGCGCTCCTGCTGGATCACCTACCGCGCCCCGCGACACCCGGGGGACGCGAGCCCAAAGCCACTCCCTAACGAGGCCAAGGCCTGCGCGGGTGAGGAGGGGTCGGGACACCTGTTCTGTGAACCCGCTTCACGGGACGAGCACGGGTGAGCCCGCTGGCAGGTACCAGGCCACGCGGCAGCCCTTCTCTCCTCGTTCGCAGCATGACAGACCTTAGGCCGCGGGGCTGGTTTCGGCGAGCCGACACCCGATGAGCGACCGACGCGCGAAGATGCGGGGTACCCGCCGGACTGTCACCCGGCCGGCACGGTAGCCCGAGGGCACGCGGAGCTCCAAAGCTGAGCTTGAGAGTCCGAGCTAGGCAGGAGGGGGGCAACCCCGCCGCAAGGGCGCCTGTCCCCAGACTCTGGGACCCGCCCGCTCGCTCACACGTATTTCGCTTAAACTCCCCATCTGAGGCCGGCGATGCCTCACCGGGCATCCATAATATCCGGCGCACGCCCGAGGGTTGGCGCGGTAGCTACAGGAGATTCTCAGGCTCCACGAACACAGTTTTCATTCAACAAACCGCACTCGAGCAGGGATCCGAATGGTCCGCGGGCATCGACTGGGTTCTTGCATAGAGCGCGGCCAGAGGTGCGGATCTCATCAGAGGTCGACCTTCGGCAGCTTCCGCGGGGAGAGAAAGCGTGGACATGTACGCAAATATGAAGGACGTGGCATCCACGAAGCCTTCCCCGATTGAACTGGCCGACGCACCGGCGCGAGGTCGTGGAGGCTTTGTGTTTGCTGCCATGCCGGGTCTATACATATGGCTCGTTCTCGCCGCGGCTCTTCTCGCAGGCGCGTATGGCCTCAGAGCATACGGCATATTCAGATGCCCAGCTTCTGGATACGGCTCCGACGGGTACGTCGGCTACTGCAACACCACCAGCTATGGCGACTACGACCACGGCGCCTTCTGGTTCGGCCTCGAGCCAGCGGCGAGCGCTGCCGCGGCGAACGCGCAAGTACTCTTTGTCGGGAATAGCCGCATTGAGTTCGCCTTCTCTACTCAGGCGACCGCTGACTGGTTCTCGTCGCTCCCCGCGAGTTACTACTTGCTCGGCTTTACGCACTTCGAGAACTATACCTTTGAAGCTCCCCTCCTACGCACCCTTCGCCCCAAGGCAAAGGTCTATGTGATCAACATCGACTCGTTCTTTGACCGTTCTGAGACTCCGCCTGGCAAGACCGTCATGCGGAACGAGGCCGAGAGGAAGCGGTACGAGCAGAAGCGCAATTGGCAAGCGATCCAGAAAGCCGTTTGCACGACCTTCCCGCTTGCTTGTCGAAATGGCTGGACCATCTTTCGGTCGCGAGGCACCGGCACTTGGCATGTGGCCGGGGCCCCGCCCGTCCCGTTCACGAGCGTGCCGATCTCCTATGATGACGATGTCAACCAGGATATGCTCGCATCCTATACACTATTAGGAAACGAATTTCTCCCAAGCCTCCCGGCCGATCGCAACTGCACAATTTTGACAATCGTCCCAGCGGTGAAAACCGGTGTCGGCACCGCCAAGGCCGTTGCCGCCTCGCTAGGCTTAAGCCTCGTGGCGCCAAGACTGGACGGATTGACCACATTCGATGGGATCCACCTCGAACCGAAAAGCGCGCAGCGTTGGTCCGCTGCATTTCTTGAGGAGGCCGGTCCACAGATTCGGAAGTGTCTGAGCAATTAGCCGAGACCGTGGCTCGCGGACTGCGAGGTATAACCATGTTGGATTGGCTGCCTGCCCCCCTGGACTTCCGCGGGTCCCTTCGCCTCGCGCTGGAACCGTCGGCAGATCGCCTGGAGAAGCTGGCCGCACTCGCCCAACACCGGCTCGGTTTTCTCGAAACGATCCAGCTCGATCGCGCCCTCGGTGCAGCTCCGGCGGATCCAACACCGCAGCAGGGCTTCTCGTCTGTTCGCCTGGGGATTCTCGCTTCCTCGACGGTCGACCACCTGGTTCCCGCTATCCGGGTCGCTGGCTTGCGCCGACGATTGCTCATTGATACCCACGTTGGACCGTACGGGCAGTACCGGCAGCAATTGCTCGACCCGGATTCGCCACTCTATCGCCTACGCCCGGATATCGTGCTGCTATCGCTCACGGCGCGCGAGGCGATCGCTGGTGTCCCGGTAACGGCGACTGCAGCCGAGGCAGATGCGGCGATCGGCCGATCGATCGATGAGCTGCGTGTGCTGTGGCGAAAAGCGCGGGAGGCTCTTCACGCAACTGTGATCCAACAGACTTTCTTGAACATTGCCGACCCGCTGTTTGGCAGTTACGACCGTCTTGTCGCCGCCACCCCGGTGCGGCTCATCTCCCATCTGAACGAGCGGTTGTCGCAAGCGGCCGCCGAAGAGGGCGTTCTGCTTCTGGATATCGCCCGGGCCAGCGAGCGCGATGGATTGCATGCGTGGTTCGATGTGACGCGCTGGTTACAGGGGAAGCTGGAAATTTCGCCGGAGGTCGCACCGGCATACGGGGAGTTGTTCGCCAGGGTCGTCATGGCTCAGCGAGGACTATCCAAGAAATGCTTGGTCCTCGACCTCGACAACACCCTTTGGGGCGGCGTGATCGGGGACGACGGGCCGGAGGGGATCGTGCTGGGGGAGGGCAGCGGAGCCGGGGAAGCGCACCTCGCGCTCCAGCGTTACGCTAAGCAGCTGAGAGATCGCGGCGTGATCCTGGCCGTCTGCTCGAAGAATGACCCTGCCGTGGCTAAGGCGGTGTTCCGCGAGCATCCCGACATGGTCCTCAGGTTGCCCGACATCGCCGCCTTCGTGGCGAACTGGGAAGACAAGGCGGTCAACCTGAGACAAATCGCCGAACAGTTGAACATCGGGATCGACAGCTTGGTCTTTGTTGACGATAATCCCGCTGAGCGCTCCCGTATTCGGCAGAGCCTCCCTGCGGTAGCTGTCCCCGAACTGCCCGCTGACGTGGCCCAATACGTGCGGTGCCTGGCCGACGCGGGTTACTTCGAGGCTGTCGCCTTTACCACCGACGACTCCCGGCGCGGGGAGCAATACGCCGCCAACGCCTCACGAGAAGCCTTTCTCGAATCGTCCCAGAGCATGGACGACTTTCTGCGCGGGCTCGAGATGTCCGTGATTTTCGGGCCGTTCGAGACCGTCGAACTTGCGCGTGTCGCACAGCTCATCGGCAAGACCAATCAGTTTAATCTGACAACCCGGCGCCATTCCCTTCAAGATGTTGAGAGGCTTGTCGCCACCGACCGCTGTCTCACCTTCCAATTCCGCCTGGTCGACAGGTTCGGCGACAACGGCCTTGTCAGCGCGATGATTATGCGCCCTGACCCGCAGGTACCCGACTTGCTCGAAATCGATACCTGGGTCATGAGCTGTCGGGTATTCGGGCGGCAACTGGAGTTCGAAGCGATGAACATCGCTGTGGAGGCGGCGCGTGCCATGGGGGTACGAGCTTTTCACGCCGATTACATACCAACCCCGAAGAATGCTGTCGTCCGGGAGCTGTACGCGACCCTCGGATTCAGACTCTCGCAAGAAGCCCCACCCTATCCGGGCGCGACTCGTTGGTTCCTAGAGTTGTCCGACTATGTGCCTCACCCCACGCATATTGTTAGGAGGTCGGGGAAGCATGACGGAACAGGAGATTCTAAATCAGTTGACCCAGATTCTCCGCGATCTTCTGGCGGACGATTCCATCGTGCTGGCAATGGAGACTAAGCGTGACCAGGTGCCCGGCTGGGATTCTCTTGCCTACGTGAGCTTTATTGTGGCAGTCGAGATCAAATTCGGGTTGAAGTTCGGAGTGGCCGAGGTGGAGTCGTTTCAAAATGTCGGCGCGATCGTGCAACGAATTTGCGAGATCTTGCCCAAACAGTAGCAGGGACGAAGATTGAGGAGGAAGGTGGCGAATGCTGTTCAATTCCTATGAGTTCATTTTTGCCTTCCTACCAGCTGTGTTGGTGGTCTTCTTTGTGCTGGGCAAGACTTCGCGTGTATGGGCCTTGCGTTGGATCATCGCTGCGTCCCTGTTCTTCTACGCCTGGTGGAATCCGGTGAATGTGTTGATCATCGCGCCGTCGGTGGCGATCAACTTCGTGCTGGCGCGTGCGCTGCAACGCCTGAGGAAGCGGGGAAGTCGCGGTGCTGCACGGGCTGTTCTCCTCGCGGGAATCGCGTTCAACGTGGCGTTTCTCGGGTACTTCAAGTACTCGAATTTTCTCGTGGGCGCCGCAAATGATGTGTTCGGCACGCAGATGGTTCTGGCGCGGGTCATTTTGCCGCTGGGAATATCATTCATCACATTTCAGAAGATCGCCTTCTTGATCGATGTTCACGCCGGCCGGGTTGAGTCGTTTACGCTGCAGGACTATTGCTTGTTCGTGCTCTTCTTCCCGCAGCTCATCGCCGGCCCGATCGTGCATTATCGTGAAATGATGCCACAATTCCACCGCGCGTCGTGCCGTTTCGATAAGGGCGACGTGGCCGTTGGCGTGACGTTGTTCGCATTCGGGCTGGTCAAGAAGGCCTTCATCGCCGATAGAGTCGCCGCCTTTGTGTCGCCTATCTACGGACAGGCCAGCGCCGGCGGGAGTGTCGGCTTGGCGGCGGGCTGGATTGCAGCGATCGGTTTCACGCTCCAGATCTATTTTGACTTTTCTGGGTATACGGACATGGCGCTAGGCATCGCCCGGTTCTTCGGAATCCGGTTACCGCCCAACTTCAACTCGCCTCTTCAGGCTTCGAGCATCATCGATTTCTGGCTACGGTGGCACATGACGCTGACGCGGTTCCTGACGGCGTATATCTACAACCCGCTAGCACTCTGGCTGACGCGGCGACGAGCGGCGAGGGGCCTCCCGGCGTTCGCTGGGCGGAACAAGAGCGTTGGGGCATTCCTCGAGCTGCTGATGTTTCCCACCCTGCTGACGATGCTTGTGTCAGGGATCTGGCACGGGGCAGGTTACACGTTTATCGTGTGGGGCGTTCTCCACGGGGTGTTTCTGACGGCCAATAATGGATGGCGACTCGCGGGGCCTAAGCTCCGTCTAGATAATGGAGCGCAGAAGCGATTGATGCGGACCGCTGGCGTCATCATCACGCTCGCGTGCGTCGCGTCATCGATGGTGATTTTCCGGTCGCCGAACCTCAAGACTTCAGGCCGGATTTTTCAGGGAATGTTCGGTCTACATGGTCTGGGACTGTCCGGACTTAAGAGCAGCGTCGACGTCAGTCTTGCGCAGCTGGCCGTTTGGATCGCTGGACCGGCCCTCGTTGCTTTAGTCTGTCCGAATACTCTGCAGATCCTGCGCCGGTACGAGCCGGCCCTTGGCTGGAAAGTGAGCGGCCCCGGGGCGGCGCCGGTCTTGGGGAGCGGCCCGCGCGATGCGGCGACTGCTGAGCCGCGCCTCGCATGGAAACCGTCGCTGGCATGGGCCGCGGCGGTGTCGGCGATCGCGTGGATCGGACTTATCTATCTAGGTGGCCGGAGCGAGTTCCTGTACTGGCAGTTTTAGCCTTTTTCATGCAAAGGGTAGCTTGAGCTGAAGATCGACGCAGCAGGGGAAGACCATCGCCGCGAGGGCGGCGAACGAGTCGAAGCCGTAGGCGCGATGCCTGATGACGCCGATCCTGTTGTTCAGCCCTCCATCCGGCGGTCGAGAGGCCGGGGCGGATCGGCTCCGGCACATCGTTACGGTACCGACGGAGAGTGTGGCCGAGCTTCACGAAGAGAACGAGGTTCGAGCGGCTCGCCCAGAAGAGCCAGGAGCGCAGGCGGAACGCCGAGCGAGGTCGGCAACGGTAGGGGGCGCGCAGTTCCTCCTCGAGGAGGTGGACGGGGGAATTGATGCCCTCCGTCCAGCCGAGAAAGGACATCGCGGGCGCCGGTTCGGACGGTGGCGCTTCGCTACGTCCACCGCCACCACGACCGCGCCGAACCCGACCTTCCCCACGAACGCACCTTGCAGACGGAGCAGCTTGTTGAGTACCGTGGTGGCACGCACATGTCCCCGCGCCGCGGTTCACGGACCTGTTGGGCGTTGAGGAGAACCCGGTCTTAGACCTGTTGGACTGTATTCTATGGCACCAAGACTGTCGCGTAAGCTGGTAGTGCTCGTAATGGTGCTCGTCTCGGTCGTCGTGATCGTGGGAGCAACTTGGAAGCTGGCGTCCCGAAGCCTCATGCAGCACCTCCCAAGCGGGACGACGTGGGAGATGGTCTCCTGGCGAGCCCATCTATTTGCCATCAAAGCGGCAGGGGGTCTCCCCGACTTGTCATGGCGTGAGCTCTGGTTGATGACGCGCGCTCACGGTGGATTCGGCCTCGAGGGTTTTGTTACCCGGGGTCTTAGCTTGGAGGGCGCGCTCGCAAACCCTTTTGTCACCACCGACGACCATCGAAGCGGCGCAGCCATCTTCCGCGAACGCTGCGGGGTATGCCATGGTAACGATGGAACCGGTGGAGCGCATGCCCCGGCGCTGAATCGGTCGGGCCTCAGCCATGGCGATAGTGACCTGGCCCTCTACAAGGTAGTGAGAGGTGGTATTCCTGACACTGCAATGCCGGTAATCGCCATGACGCCCCGCGAGCGGTGGCAGGTCGTCGGCTATTTGAGAACGCTGCAGCTTGCCACTTCTAGTCAACGTCTTGAACAATCGCCCGCCATAGACATTCAGGTCAGCAGTGATCTGATTCGCACGGCTGGAGGCAGACCGGATCAGTGGTTGACCTACTCCCGTTCTCTCGATGGGCAACGTTACGCGCCACTGGACGAGATCACACCCGAAAATGTTTCGAGGCTCAGGGTTCGATGGATCCGCCAATTCGGCACAACCGAGTCCGCCAACTCGCGGAGCGAATCAACACCGATCGTGGCTGGCGGAGTCATCTTCACGGTGGAGCCGCCTGCCGACGTAGTCGCCTTGGATGCCATCTCGGGGGAGTTGAGATGGCGGTACAAGGGAACTCTGCCGGAAAAGCTGCCCGTCTGCTGCTCTCGAACGAACAGGGGTCTCGCCGTCCTCGGCAACTTGTTGTTCCTCGGTAGGCTTGACGATTCTCTGGTCGCCCTCAATGCAACGAACGGCAGCGTTGTGTGGCAAGCGGCCGTGGCTAGGCCGTCTGACGGTTTCACGATGACTGGGGCGCCGCTCGTCGTAAACAAGTCGATCGTTGTCGGCGTCGCTGGTGGCGAGTACGGGATCCGCGGCTTCTTGGCGGCCTACGATGCAGAGACTGGGCGCCAGCTATGGAGGTTCAACACGATTCCCGGTCCAGGGGAATTCGGCCACGATACGTGGAAGAGCGATGCGTGGCGGACGGGCGGCGGTCCAACTTGGATCACTGGGAGTTACGACCCATCCCTTGGTCTTGTTTATTGGGGCGTGGGAAATCCGGCTCCCAATATGTTGGGGGATGTCCGACCGGGCGACAACTTGTTTACTGATAGCGTAGTCGCCTTGCACGCCGACTCGGGCAAGCTGGCGTGGTATTTCCAATTCACCCCCCACGATGAACACGACTGGGATGCAGCCCAGACTCCCATCTTGGTGGACCTACCTATCAAGGGCATTTTGCGCCGAGTGCTGTGCGTCGCGGACAGGAACGGGTTCTACTATGTCCTCGACCGAACAACCGGCGAGTTCCTCACGGGCGTACCCTTCGTTGAACAGAACTGGGCGAAAGGCCTCGATTCCGCTGGGCGTCCGATACTCGCGGACGCCGAGGTTACAAGCTCGGGCCGATTGACGAGACCGGGCGTAGCGGGCGGCACGAACTGGCAAAATGGGGCGTTTGACCCCAAAAGCGGATCGATCTTCATCCCAGCAACTGAGGGCGCTTCCGTATTCACGAAATCCCGGGACGCCCGGCGCGGGGAGGATGGTCTTTATACGGGCAGTGCTGGCAGCTCGAACGAAGAGCTGGTTCCCGTTGTGCGTGCGTTGGATGCCGCAACCGGGGCAAGGAAGTGGGAGTGTTTCTCGCCAGGTGGAAAGGAATCGCTCGGTAATGGTTATAGTGGCCTCCTAGCGACAGATGGGGGGCTCGTGTTCGGTGCTTCCGGAGGGTTTGCTTTTGCAATAGACTCGAAGACAGGACGGGAGGTGTGGCGCGTATTCCTGGGTGGAGACACCTATGCGGCGCCGATCTCGTTCACCGTGGACGGGCGCCAAGTCATCTTGGTATCGGCCGGTCGGGCTCTGTTCATGTTCGGACTGTAGTTCGATCGCCGTCCTCGGTAGCACGAAGGGATGGTTCACGGGATGGGGTACGATCCGAACCCGGACGCAGGGCCGGCGCGCTCCCACCCGCCGGGAGGATCGAGGTCGCGCGCGTGATCGACCGGAACGTCTCGGATGGTCCGTCCGGCGAAGATGAGGTGACTATGAGTGTCGCCGAATGCGGGCAAGAGCGTTAGGGTCGGGCGCGTCCATTCCTTCAGCGCCGGCTTTCACGAACGCATCGACGCCGTTCGGGTCGGACGAGACGGCGACGATCCGCTCGCGTTCGAACGCGATCGCTCGGTACAGGGCGCGATCTGGCGTCATCGCGTAGTTCCCACCCGCCCTGATGACCAAGGTCCGCTGGGCGAACGGTGAGACTTGAGCCATTTCTAGACTTATCGGTTGGCATGAATCCTCCCCAGGCGGTGCGGGCGGCAGCTTTGGGCCACGACGTATTTCGGCCAGCACACGCGAGTGCGTCTCGACTGGGGAGGACGCGATCCAGGACCGCGCGGGTGAAACCTCCAGGGGAGCCCCCGCCTCGGTCCGGGCAGACGAGGTAGTTCCTTCGGTTTGCGCCGGGGTGAACGGCATCGAGAAGGCGACTCTGCTACACCTGCGCACCCAGCTTTGTGGTTCGGAGCTAGTTGCCCCACAGGGAAGTACGACCACTTTGTGGGTCTCGGGCTCCGAGCCTGAACCTCGGCGAACTCGAGCGGGCCTTCTCCAGGAAGCAGTTGTTGGAGACCGGTCAGAGAGCCTGAGAAGCAGGCTTTTTAGTCGGGTCGCCCGGTGGCTCCCCAAGGCTTTCGCGGCCAGTCAGAGCCGCTTCCTCCCCGGGGATCGTACGGCTTTCCAACGTCCAGTTGTTTCGGCTCTCGAAGAAGGGCGCATCGTCCCCCCTGGGCTGCCTCATCACCGAATGCCCGAATGCGTGAACAGCGAAGGCGGCGCGACTACCCGGCCCTCGACCTGACGGCCGAGGATGCGGCGGGGTGTGGGCCGGCTTCGTGGCCCCCGTACCTTGTGGCTTGAAGGGGTCGAGCAAGTGATCTCGGACCCCCACCCCTCCAGGGGTGCCATCGCCTCCCCTCCGTGGCTCGCAAACCCCGAACCTACAGCATCGTGGGGTTCAATCTCACACACCGATGTGAGGTGGTGTGCGGTTGCCGTTCTCTCGTCTCGGGCTCGAGTCCAATGAGAAGGGGACAGTCACAGGCAGTGACGGGTGGCATGTTAGTCGGGGCGTGCGACCGCCCGGAGGCCTTATGCGCACTGAATCCATTCGGTTTGGTGCTAACACCGAAACGTCTAATGGGCCCTATCGTGGTATCGCCTATCGTTTGAGGCAATCATGGAGATACGCTTGGGGTTGCGCCCTTGCAGAAGGGATCGTCGCAACCGCCAAGAACGCTGTCTATCCATTCGTAGAAGTCCTATCCGGTTGCAGGCACCGCGAGCGCCGCAGAGCCGAGTCCGTCAGCGGCGCCAGCCGCGCTATCGACCCAGATCGGGATAACCTCTATGACATGGGGTATTAGATCTCGATTGCCAACCAGTGAGCCTGCGGCTGTGCGCACCTCGCGGCATGAGCGCGATGGGGGCGGCCACCAATCTTGAACGCGCGCGCCGAGAGTTCACTCTCGGAGTCAGCTCGACGCGCAGTCCGGGGTTCTTCGCGAGGAGTGTGGCAGTACGGGGTGATGAAGGGCTCCCCGAATGCCGTCGGCGTATTCACTCGCAACGTGCCGAGCGGACCCGTCGCGAGCGCCGCCACCGCGACCGTGCCCGCCGCCGCCCCGTCGATCATTCGCGCGGCCCGGGCCACGGGCGCGCGCCCCTCCTCCGTGGCGGGCCTCAGGTCCCGTGACGATCACGCGCTCTCCTCCTCTCCAGGAGCTCGCTGCGGAGCGCACGACGAAGGGCAGGCAACGGAGTATCTACTGCTTCCGATGCGCCACCACCTCCCTGGCCCGGGCGGCGAGGTAGGTGCCGCGCCTTCATCAGGCCTTTCCACCGGTAGCGAACCCTGCTCTGATACGGCGGGTTCCACCTCCACCGGTTCCGCATCGAGGGCAATCGAATGTCGCCTTCCCCGAGCGCAGAAGTGTTTTCCATCGACGTTCGACTGCGCCCCGACGAGCTCGTCGCGGCATGGCGAACCGACTCGCGGCGGCTCGTGCTGCAGACGCCGGAGCCGCTGCGCGTTCGGCAACGGGTTGCGGCGCGGATCACCCCCGTCGGTCACGGCGTCGCAGCGACGATCACGGGGCGCGTCGCGAGCGTCGGCCGCCATGATAATCTCCACCGCATCGAGCTCGTGCCAGATGACACGCGGCTCCGCGCGCTGGAACGCCTCATCGCGGTCGCGCGTGGAGAGGCGGTCAAGTACCAGACTCGCATCCCGCGCCTCCTTGCGACGATCCCTGCGGTCGTTCACGGTCCCGCGGGCCCCACTTACATGACCACATTCTCGGTGTCGGAGAACGGATGCGGCCTGGCATGGTCCGGCCCGGTCCCCGCGGTCATCGGCGCCGAGCTCGACATCCGCCTGGGCGCTGGCGGACGAGCCGTCACTTTTCGTGGCGTAGTTTGCTGGACCGCAAGGTCCGGAAGCACGGCCACGGTCGGCCTGCGCTTCGCGACGGGGGCGAGGGGTGCCTGGGCGATGATGCTCACCGAGGCAAAGCGCTCGGGCGCTCCGCCCGCCTGAGGCCGCCGGGTGGATGCCCGGTCTGCGCACCGCCAGGTCGCATCGGGCCGTCGCCTACCACGGCCGGGTACGACGAGGGCTGAGGTGGAGGGATGGATGCCCGTCCAACGCGTCCCCCCCCCCTCTTGGCTGCGAGTGCGCAACCGGGACATGGTTGACACTTCAGACCGGTGACATCATTGACACTTTTCGGCAAGGCCTCGGCGGCGCGGGGGACGGACAAGGCTTGGATACCTGCGGGGTTTCGTCCCATAGGCCGAGCTCCACTGGACCGAACTTCACGAGCCAGGCGCGCTCGGCCACGGCATAAGGTCGATGTTATCGGCGGGCAAGGAGCAGTCCGACGGGGATTCGAAGACCCTCGAATTCGGCGACGCCGGAAGCGTTGGTCAGCACGCGATACGCCCCTGCATCGGCAGGGGGTAGTTGAAGCTCGCGGGAATTCGACCGGAGAGAAGGCCGGTGCTTCTCCGCGGGCAGCGCCCGAAGCTCGCGGGGATCCCGGTGCTGACGTTTCCTGCGCTCGGCGATGACCCATTCGACGACCAGGGCGCGGGCGCGCGTCGCATACGGCGCGCGCCCTGGGGTACCCCGACAAGTCCTCCAGCGCCCGTGCGTCTTGCCCGCTGAAGCGTACCAGCGGATCAGCCTGTACCCGGTCTCCGGTACTTCCCTCCGGTGCGAGTCTTCTGGACCTGCCTGCGACGTCTCCCGTCTGAGGTGTCAGTGATTTCTCCGGTTTGGACCCGAAGAGTGTCCGACCCGCACTGTACATCTGTTCAACCTCGAGGCGGGCGGACCCGATGCTCCTTCTATTCCTCTCAGACACCCATCTCGGTCAGGGCCTGGCGGCAAGGTCGCGAATTGTCCCCCCGTGCCGCCGAGGCGATTTCTTCGAGAGTTTCGAGGCCGCGCTCTCGCTCGCCCGAACCGGCGAGGTGAACGTACTCCTCCACGGCGGCGATCTCCTGTATCGCAGCCGCGTTCCTGCGTGGCTCTCGGATGCTGCGCTCGGGCCGCTTCGACGGATCGCCGACGAGGGAGTCCCGGTCCTCCTCCTCCCTGGGAATCACGAGCGCGGCCGCGTCTCGCACCCCCTCCTCGCGCTCCACCGCGACGTCCATGTCTTCGATCGACCACGCACGGTCGTGCTCAAAGCCGGCGATGTCCGAGTGGCGTTCACCGGGTTCCCCTACGTCAGCGAGGTCCGCGATCGGTTCCCCACGCTTCTCGCGGAGGCGTGCGCAGACGCACCGGCCGCGGACGTGCGGCTCCTGTGCCTGCACCACTGCGTCGAGGGTGCGACCTGCGGGCCCGGCAACTTCACGTTCCGGGGCGGGCCGGACGTGATCCCGCGTACCGCGTTTCCGCGGGACATCGCCGCCGTACTCTGCGGGCACATTCACCGGCACCAGGTCCTCTATGCGGAGGGCTTGCCACCTGTGATCTACTCCGGCTCCACAGAGCGAACTTCCAGGGCGGAAGTTGGCGAGACGAAGGGGGTCGTCCTCCTACGACTCGACGCCGATGGCCTTCTCCGCCATGAGTTCCGCCCGCTACCCGACCACGGTGCAGAGCCCATCGATGGCACAACGAGCCCGAATCAATTCACGACACCTCGCTCCCAAGCGAGACCGCCGGGAACTCTTTCGTTCAAGTAGAGGCGAGGAGGGAGACCTTTCTGGCGAGGTCCACGTTCCAAAGGAGCTCTATTCGCTGGCCGAGTCGGCGTGCTCGAGCTACGAGCCATGAGTCTCTCTGCCTAACCGCAGTCCTCGTACCTTGGCTGACTCTGGACGCTCTGCCTCGTCTTCCCGACAAGCTGCCCTTGTTACCGACGAACCCCCGGAGGCGGCATGGCACCCGTGAAACTGACGTAGGGGGCAGCACTCGCACACGGTCGGGTTGGCCAGCCGGACGGCCGAGGTTATGGAGGCCGAGAGGAAACCTGCAATGACGGACACGCCAAATTCTCCCGAGGGTACCCGCGCGATCAACAACATGTTCAAGGGAATTCACCGCCCAGGAGAGAGCCGCGATCAGGGAGCGCGTCCACGAGCTCAAGACGGACGCGCGCCGCGGCCCGCGAGGAGGCGAGAGGGATGGGGAAGGCGCTGTGCTCGCGAAGATCGCCGAGATGCGGGAACGGGACCGCGCCATCTGCGAGCGGCTCAACGCGATCATCAAATCCAGTTCCCCCGCCCCCTCGCCGAGACTCTGGTACGGGATGCCCGCGTACGCGAGGAATGGCCAGGTCGTCCACTTCTTCCAGAGCGCACAGAGGTTCAAGACGAGGTACGCGACGTTCGGCTTCAGCGACAAGGCGAACCTCGACGAAGGCGCCATGTGGCCGACCGCATTGGCGCTGAAGTAGTTGAATGCCGCCGACGAGGAAAGAATCGCCGCGCCCGTGAAGAAAGCGGTGAGCTCAGGACCGCCCCATCAGGGGATCGTCCGGAGCGGAGTCCGGCGCATCACGGCGGCCGCTCGAGCGCGACCGGAACGGTCAACGCAAACGCGGCCCACGAGCGGACTACGGTGGCACGGTCCTCATCTGAGCCTCGAAGTCGACGATGTGGCGGACTTCTGTGCGCGGTAGACCGCGGGCGACATGAGCAGCGGCCCTGGCGCGGAACTCCGCCGCTGGCTCCCACCTCGAAGAAATCTCGGACGGGAGAGATCGCCCGCACTTGCAGTTCCACGCCCTTAGGTCCGAGCGGGAGCTTCTTGCAAATCCTCTTGGGGTTGCGGGGTCGCAGGTGGCCGCCTTCTCGGCCCTCACCGCCCGGGAGACCTGCCTGGGGGTGCGGGAGATTACTCCTTCGCCAACCCCGGTAGACCGTACCCGTACTTCTCCAAGACCGTTCGACCCTCTGGGCCGAGCAGGTAGGCGACGAACGCGCTCGCGACGGCCGGTTGTGCGCTGCCCTTCAAGACCACCCCAGCCTGAACGATGGGCTCGTAGTCGCGGCTGGAGATGAGGGTGTGCCGTCCTTCGATGCTGAGTGGAGGGACAACCACGAGCGACAACGGCAGGAAGGCGGCTTCGGCGTTCCCGGTCGCTGCGAACTGGGCAGCCTGCTGAATGTTTTCCCCGAACACGATCTTGCTCTTCAGGGCCTCGTATACACCGGTGGCCTTCAGCACCGACTCCGCGGCGACACCGTACGGCGCGACGGATGGATTGCCCACGGCGATGTGCTTCACCCCCGGGTCGAGCAGCGCCTTTGCGCCCAGCTTCTCGATGTCGAGCTTCGAGCCCTTCGGCACCCACAGGACCAACCTGCCGAAGGCATAAGTGAAACCCAACCCGTCCGCCTTCCCAGACGCGACGAGCTTCTGGGGCATGCTCTCCTCGGCGGAAAGGAACACGTCGAATGGAGCGCCATTCTGTATCTGGGCGAAGAAGGTCCCGGACGCTCCGTAGTTCGCCTTCACGTCGGCCCCGACGTTTTTCGCCTTGAACCCGGCAATGACCTCATCGAGCGCACCCCGGAGGTTTGCGGCGGCGGCCACCGTGATGACCTCCGGCTCCGCAGCCCCGGCCAAGGTCGCCGCGGCAACCGCCAGGAACGCGAACGGGAGCCGGAACGGGGTCATGGGCGGCCACCTCGCGGGTAGGCTCACTTCCTTATCTTCGCTTCGGTCGCCTTCACGCAGTCGTTCACGGCGTCGCCCGCGGCAGCTTCAGGAGTTCCACGGCCGACTTCGTGATGACGGACACGATGAACCGGCCACCGATACTCACCCCGACCTCATGACTGCGCCCGTGGTCACCGACCTCACCTTGCCCCTCGGCACGGCTCTCCCGCTTATCCAGGTGGGAATGTCTACAGGATCCGCGGGACGGCAGCCACAAGCCCTGCTCAGGCACCCAAGGGTGACGAAGCAGCCGCTGTTCGTTCGGGCGGAGGTGCCGCAAGGCCCGAGGGCTCCAGGGTGCAAAGACCCCGCGGCAAGTCCGCCGATTTTTTTCGAGCATCTTCTGGACCGAGCTAGACGAGGGGGGTTCGAGCAGTTCATCCTCTCCCGGATGAAGAAGCATCCCCCCGTGGGAGGCGCTCGAATATACTTACCGCCCCAATTCAGAGAGGAACAGGTGCCCGTCCTCCACGATGCGATCGAGAGGTCCGGGCTCGCCACGCTCGTGACCGCCGGACGGGACGGTCTTTACGCGAGTCATGTTCCGATGCTGCTCGACCGCACTGCCGGAGCGCTTGGGACGCTGTACGGGCACATCGCCAGGGGGAACGATCAATGGAGCGGGTCCACGGCCGACACCTTCGCCCTCGCGATCTTCCTAGGTCCGGACGCCTATGTGACACCATCCTGGTACGCCACCAAGAGGCTCTCGGGCAGGGTCGTGCCCACGTGGAACTACGTCGCGGTTCACGCCCACGGCCGGGTAGCGTTCTTCGAGGACGAGGAGCGGCTGCTCGACCTGGTAAACAGGTTGACCCAGGTCCACGAAGCTCGTCGGGAGCACCCCTGGGCCGTGAGCGACGCCCCGCCTGATTTCATTCGCCACCACCTCCGGGGCATCGTCGGATTCGAGCTGACCATCTCGAAGCTCGACGGGAAGTGGATGGTGAGCCAGAACCAGTCCGCTGAGGACCGGGCCGGGGTGGCGGATGGCCTCCGACGAGAGGGCGGGGCCTCCGCCACCGCCATTTCGGCGTTGGTAGCAGAGTACGGCCGAGGACGGCGATCCTGAGTGGGGCTGGAGGAGGAGCCTGCCCAGCCCACCACCGGGAGGGGGCCTACTCGCGCACCATTCACCTACCGTGGGGTGCGGGAACCCTCTACCCACCCCTCCTTGAGCTCCCGCGCGGGTGCAGCCGCCGGCGAGCCGGCGCACCACCTCCGCCTTCCACTACAGAAGGGCATCGGCCCCTCAGGGCTCGCGGGGACCTGAGACCGCAGTGCGCCCAAGAAGGGGGCCATGTCGATCCGCCCCCGGCTCGCTCGTCGAGAGATCGAAACCATCGGAGGAAGCCATGAGATACCTGACGTTCATCCGCCATCCCGAGTCGTACCGCTCGTCCCCGCCGCCCGCCGCGCTCATGGAGGCAATGGGTAAGTTCGTGGAGCGATCGTTCAAGGACGGCACGCTTGTCGACACGGGCGGCCTTTTGCCGAGCAAGGACGGCGTCCGGCTGCGACTCGCCAACGGCAAGCTCACCGTCACCGACGGCCCGTTCTCCGAGGCGAAGGAGGTCATCGGAGGCTGGGCCATCCTGAGGTCGGACTCGAAGGAGGAGGTGCTCCGGGTCGCGACCGAATTCATGGAGCTGCACCGGAAGCACTGGCCCAGCTTCGAGGGCGAAGCGGAGGTCCGGCCGATGTACGAGCCCGGCCAGGGTCCGTAGCGCCGGTCTGGAGAGAGGAATCCCCCGCAGGGCGAGAGGAGGAGGTCATGCGCGTGATGGTGTTCGTCCCCGGCGACCAGAACTCCGAGGCCGGGAAGATGCCGAGCCAGGAGCTCATCGCCAAGATGATGAAGTTCAACGAGGAGCTGGTGAAGGCGGGGGTCATGCTGGCCGGCGACGGGCTCACCCCGACCTCGAAGGCGAGGCGAGTGCGGTTCTCGGGCTCGCATCGGGCCGTCATCGACGGACCCTTCGCGGAGTCCAAGGAGATCGTCGCCGGTTACTGGATCTGGCAGGTGCAGTCGATCGACGAGGCCGTCGAGTGGCTCAAGCGGGCGCCGTTCGACGACGGGATCGAGGTGACCATCCGGCCGGTGTTCGAGCCCGAGGATTTCGGGAGAGAACTCACGCCCGAGCTGCGGCAGAAAGAGGCGCGGCTGCGGGCGGAGGTCGAGCGGAGGTCGAAGCCCTAGGGCGCTCGGGTGGCCTTTCGGGCGCGAGGGCGGACGTGAGCGGCGAGGGGATGGGCACGGCGCGTTCGGCGATCGAGGCGGTCTGGCGGATCGAGTCCGCACGACTCATCGGCGGCCTCGTCCGCATCGTCCACGACCTCGCCCTCGCCGAGGACCTGGCGCAGGAGGCTCTCCTCGCCGCGATGGAGCACTGGCCTTCGACCGGGATCCCGGAGAACCCGGGCGCGTGGCTCATGACGACGGCCAGGAACCGTGCGGTCGATCAGGCGCGCCGGCGGCAGATGCAGGCCGGCCTAGCATTAGGGAGCTCGGAGCCCTCCCCGGGCATACCCGATCTCGCGGCGGCGATCGACGAGGACCTGGGCGACGATCTCCTGCGGCTCATCCTCATCGCCTGCCACCCGCTCCTCTCGACGGAGGCGCGCGCCGCACTCACGCTGCGCCTGCTCGGCGGGCTCACGACCGCGGAGATCGCCCGAGCCTTCCTCGCCCCCGAGCCCACAATCGCCCAGCGCATCGCCCGCGCCAAGCGGACGCTCGCCGAGGCGCGGGTGCCCTTCGAGGTGCCGCGGGGCGCGGAACTCTCGGCCCGGCTCTCGTCCGTGCTCAAGGTCCTCTATCTCGTCTTCAACGAAGGATACTCGGCGACGAAGGGCAACCGCTGGACTCGGCCGGAGCTGTGCGAGGAGGCGTTGCGGCTCGGGCGCATTCTCGCGGAGCGCTTCCCCCAGGAGGCCGAGGTCCACGGGCTCCTCGCCCTGATGGAGCTCCAGGCGTCGCGCTTGCGCGCGCGCGTCGGCCCCTCGGGCGAGCCGGTCCTCCTCCTCGACCAGGACCGTTCCCGCTGGGACCAGCTCCTCGTCCATCGCGGCCTCGCCGCTTTGGCGCGTGCCGAGGCCCTCTGCCAGCCGCTCGGGCCGTACACGCTCCAGGCCGCGATCGCCGGGGCTCACTCCCGGGCGCGGACGGCCGCAGAAACGGACTGGCCCCGCATCGTCGCGCTCTACGACGCGCTCGCCCAACTCACCGGCTCCCCGGTGGTCGAGCTGAACCGTGCGGTGGCGGTGTCGTTCGCCTTCGGCGCCGCGGCCGGGCTCGAACTCGTCGATGCGCTCGCGGACGAGCCCGCGCTCGCGAGCTACCACTTGCTCCCCAGCGTGCGCGGGGACCTCCTCCTGAGGCTGGGCCGCCGCGGCGAGGCGCGCCTGGAGCTGGAGCGCGCGGCGTCGCTTGCGCAGAACGCATGGGAGAAGGCGTTACTGCTTGGACGTGCGCGGGCGTGCCTCGGCGCGACGAGCCCCGGCCGGACCGGTGAAAGCGGAGGAGATGCGGCCGCGGCGCCCTCGAGCACTCCCGGTCTTGCTTCCGAGCCCCCTCCTCGCTGACCCGGCCATGAGGATGGCCGCGCCATCGTGTCCTCAACGGGTGGGCGGTGCCAAGACACTCACGGCGGCGATGCGAGCCGCGCAGAAGCCCCCACGACCCAGGACCAGTGCTGCAAACTTCAAGTACGCCTCCCATGACCGGCGAGGCCCATCGCCCTCCCTCCCGCCCGTCGGGGGGCGAGGCGGCCCGCATGGAGAACCCGCGGAGAGGTCCGGGCATCTGGGTTTGCCACGCCAACGGCGAGTCGAGGTCGAGCACGAGAGCCGACCCGTCAGGCCGACCGGGGAACCGCAACCGCGAGGCCGACCCTACGCCTGCCCCTAACCGCGGTCGGGAGGCCGCGGCCACCTCTCCCGCAACGTTACCGCACGGTTTCCCGATCGGCAGATCCGGCCAGGAGCGCCGCACTACGCCGGACGATGAGGAGCACGGCCAGCATGCTCGCGGCGCCCGCGGCGACGAGCCCCGTGCTGGCGCGCGGGCTCACCCGCTCCAGAAGGATCCCCTGGAGGGGAGGGAGAACCATGCCGCCCAGGCTGCTCAGCGAGACGACCACGCTCACCGCCCGGCTCGGAGCAAGGGGAAAGTGCTCGGTGGCCATCACCACGGCGGTGGGGAAGATCGGGCCGTAGCTCACCCCGAGGAGGAGCGTGCCCACGACGGTGCAGACGACGTTCCCTCCGCCGAGCAAGAGAAGGAGAGCGCCGAGGCAGCTTCCCGCGACGCTCAACTGCAAGAGCGTGCTTGCTCTGGTGCGAGCGCCCAGGGCGGCCCCCAGCAGGCGCCCGGTTGTCAAGGCCAGCCAGTAGCCCGAGACCACCAGGGCGACCGAGCCGGCGGACAGAAAGCTCGTCCGGACGAGGTACACTGTCGTCCAGCCGCCCACTCCCATTTCCCCTCCCACGTAGAGGAACATGAGCAGCGCGAGCAGCCACAGTGACGGGGCACGGTAGAGACCGGTTGCTCCCTTGCCCGCGCCTTCCGGGGCAACGTCGGGATTGAGCAGCAGCTTTCCCCCGAAAAGCAGGGTGCCCAGGCCGATAGCGGCGGCAAGATACAAGGCCGGCATGGGCGTGGCCCACCGCCTCACCGCCGCGGAAGTGACCACCGGGGCTAGCACCGCACCGGCCCCGAAAGCAAAATGGAGCAGGTTCACTGCCGAGACGACCTTGTCACGCGAAAAGACTGCCGCGACCAACACGTTGGTGCTGATATCGAGGGCGCCCTGCCCCAGCCCGACGAGCCAGGCGCTCGCGAGCAGGAGTGGCAAGGTCGGGCTGACGCTGATCCCAACGATCCCGACGGTGAGCAGCATCGTGCCGATGAGGACCATGTTCTTCAACCCGACTCGCTCGTTGAGCCAACCCCCCGCGAACTGGGTGACCAGCGCACCGATGAAGAGCGCTGGGAACATCGACCCCAGCGCCTCGACGGGGGCGGACAGCCTGACGGCGAGCTGCGGCAGCAATGGCCCCACCGCGCCGGACACCATGCCGACCACGAAGGTCGAGGTCCACGCCACTGCCAGAGTGGAGTTCGGGTTCTTCAGGCTCTTCATCTCGACCTTGCCTCCCTCGTGCCCCATACGCTCCTGGAACGCGGTCAGATCTCTGACCGGTCGGTCTGGGACGGCCTCCCGCCCGGCCCCGCGCGGCCCATCACCTTCCCGTCGCGGGCCGCTCATCCCGGAACGCAAAGATCAACGCGCCAGCGCCGCCACCGATGAGGACGAGCGTGGGTGAGGTCCGCCGCGGGGGCGCCTCGCCGGGCTAGCCCGCTGAACGCCTCCGCGAGGAGGATCCCGGCGACCTATTCGGGATCTAAATTGGCGTTTACCCTCCCCTCGCCTAAGGCCCGTCTCGCTGCCTTCCCTGAGGTGCGCAGCGAGAACACGGGGCGAGGGCACCTTCCCACCACCAGCCACGTCGCGCGCCTCGATTCATCCAGATCGCTACCATGAAGCGTCCGCGGCCGAGGTGGTGAATGGTCTCGGGGTTCGGTCGGGTGAGGTCCAACCAGGCCTTCACCACCCTCAGGACGACGAAACCGTACTTCGCCACCATCCGGGTGTCGACCACCTTGCATTCGAGGCTCGCGTAGCACTCCAAAAGGAGCCGTGCCTCGACCTGCGTAGCAGGCACCGGGGTGAAGCCGAATCGTCGGAGCTTGTCGACCGTGCGCCCGGAGGTGTTTCCGCATCCGACCACCTTGGACGCGAGCTCCACGGTAGGGATGTTGAGGACGCATTCTCTTGTCGTAAGGAGCGTCTTGAAGCTGTGGTTTCGGTCGCTCACCGCACACCCGACAAGCGGCGGCTCGAATTCCATCATGGTGTGCCAAGACATCGGCATCGCGTTTGGGCCCGCGGCGCCCGCAGTCGTGAGCAAGACGACCGGCCCCGGCTCGAGAAGTTGGTAGACCCTCGACAGCGGGATCGGGCGTTTCCCATCGTTCACCCGGAGGGGAAGCCGTCGTCGAGTGGCCGTCAAGGCATTGGACGGCATCTCTCCCCCCTGTTGGCCACGGATCCGGGCCTAGCTCAGGGTCAGGACGAACCGTTGCTCCGCCACCTGCGTTCCCCAGGTCGTGCCGACGTGCTCCTCGACCAACTGGAAACCCGCGGCATCGTACAACCGGCGCGCGGCCTCCAGCCCGGCAAACGTCCACAGGTAAATGCCGGGGCGGCCGGTGGTGCGAGCGAACCGGAGGCAGGTGTCGAGGAGCGCTCGGCCGATCCCCCGCTTACGCAGGCTGTCGTCAACGATGAACCAGCGCAGGTGCAGGAAGCGCTCGGGAGCTGCGGGATCGCTTCCGTCGATGGTGATCGACCCGGCAGTTCGGGCGTGCAAAGCGACAGAGAGGACCAAGTCCTGTGCTGGATCGTAGCGTCCGGCGAACTCGGACATCTCCCGAGCGAGCTTCGCCTCGAAGAACGTACCGAAGCCCCACTCCTTGGCGTAGCAACGGGCCTGCAGGGCAACGACGTCGCCCAGGAGCCCTGGGCGCCACCCTCGGGTGAGCGGCGGAGTCGCGACGGGTTGCACGAGCGGCAGGATACCGCAGGCGGCAGGTCCCGAAGGTGCACCCAGCGGGTGGGCCGGAGGACGAGGCATCGCGGATGCGAGCGCGCCCGCGCACCAGACCGAACCACTCCCCGAACTGTCCTGAGCGGGCCCGGGGCGGCGCGCTATCCTCCGGTCCGTGACCGCCCCCGCCCTCCCCACCTACGACGACGTGGTCGCCGCCGCGGCACGCCTGAGGGGCCGCGCGCACCGCACTCCCGTCTTCACCTCGCGAACCGTCGACCTGGAGCTCGGGGCGAGAGTGTTCTTCAAGTGTGAGAACCTCCAGCGCATGGGGGCCTTCAAGTTCCGCGGTGCCTTCAACGCCCTCTCCCGGTTCGACGAGCGGCAGCGGCACGCCGGCGTCGTGACCTTCTCCTCGGGAAACCACGCTCAGGCCATCGCGCTCTCGGCCCGGCTCCTCGGCATCCCCGCCACCATCGTGATGCCGCACGACGCTCCGGCGGCGAAGGTGGCGGCGACCCGGGGCTACGGCGGCCAGGTCGTGGTCTACGACCGTTACACCCAAGACCGCGAGAAGATCGGCCGGGAGCTGGCGGAGAAGAACGGCCTCACCCTCATCCCGCCCTATGACCACCCCGACGTCATCGCTGGCCAGGGGACGGCGGCGAAGGAGCTGCTCGAGGAGGTGGGGCCGCTCGACGCCCTGTTCGCCCCCCTGGGCGGAGGCGGGCTCCTCTCCGGCACGGCCCTGTCCGCGCGGGCCCTTTCGCCTGCCTGCAAGCTGTACGGCGTCGAGCCGGAGACGGGGGACGACGGGCAGCGGTCGTTCCGCTCCGGTTCGATCATCCACATCGACACGCCGAAGACCATCGCTGACGGCGCGCAGACGCAGCACCTCGGCCTGCTCACGTTCTCCATCATCCAGCGGGAGGTGGAGGACGTGTTGACCGCCACCGACGCGCAGCTCGTGGACGCGATGCGCTTCTTCGCCTCGCGGATGAAGCTCGTCGTCGAGCCGACCGGCTGCCTCGGACTAGCGGGGGCGAGAGGGATGAAGGATCGCCTCGCGGGGAAGCGCGTCGGGGTCGTGCTGAGTGGCGGGAACGTGGATGTCGAGCGATTCTGCGCGCTCCTCGCGATCCCGCCTTCTACCTCCTGAGCGCGGTGCCGGATCGCAGGCCCCGGCGCCCATCCAGCTCGGGCGGGGAGGGCGGCCCTCGGGCCGACCCGGCAGCCGGCACCGACCGATGGCGGCGCGGCTCGCTTGTGCGGGGTGGGCCGCTCGCCGCGGCCGAGAGCGATCCTGTACCGCGCCGCCGCCCCCGGCGTCGCCTTCCGGCCCCTCGTTCAGAAGGGAGCGGTATGGCCCTACGCCGACGAGCGCGGCACCGTCCGCCCGGCCGCTCGACCATCTCGAAGAGCCTATCGAGGTCGGGCGGCTTCGCGAGGTGGTCATCGAAGCCGGCCTCCAACGCCCTCTCGACGTCCTCCCGGCTCGTATACCCCGTGAACGCGACCAGCCGGGCGCGAGATCCGGCCGCCCAGAGCCGGCGAGCGAGCTGGTGGCCGTCGAGCACGGGGATGCCCAGGTCGCACAGGACGACGTCCGGGTCTTCCGCGACGGCGGCATTCAGCCCCTCCTGCCCGTCGTGGGCGACCGTGACCTTGTGTCCCTCCATTTCGAGGAGTTCGCGAAGCGTGGCCGCGCGGTCTTGGTTGTCCTCGATGACGAGGACGTGGCGCCGAACGCGCCCGGCCGCCTTCCTGGGTTGCGGCGCAGCCGCGGGCTTAGCCGCGAGCGGGAGCGACACGAGGAATTCGGAGCCCTTGACGATCCCAAAGCTCGACCCGACGATATGGCCGCCGTGCAACTCGACGAGGTTCTTCGCGAGCGCGAGCCCGAGGCCCAGCCCGCCCTGAGTCCGGTCGAGCGTGGTTTCGGCCTGCATGAACGGCTTGAACAGGCGCGCGAGTGTCGCCTCTTCGATGCCGGCCCCGTCGTCGCGAACTCGTACGACCGCCTGGCCTTCGGACCTGCCCAGCGACACGACGACGTGCCCACCCCTCGGCGTGAACTTGGCCGCGTTCTGAAGGAGGTTTCCGACGACCTGGATGAGCCTGGTGGGGTCCACCTCGACCCATGAGGGATCCGCATCCTCCTGGTACTGGAGCGAGATCTCGTTCGCGGAGAACAGCACTCGGTGGTGTCGACGGTGCTCCTCACGACCTCCGCCAGGCCGACGACTCTCTTGTGGCGTCTGACCTTCCCTGAGGTGATGCGGGTGATGTCGAGGAGGTCCTCGACCACTCGGGCCAGCTGGCTGGTCTGGCGGTCGATGACATCCACGGCACGCTGGGCCTGTGCACCTCCGGGTTCGGCACGCCGCAAGAGCACGATGGAGTTGCGGATGGGCGCGAGGGGGTTCCGGAGCTCATGGGACAGGACGGCAAGGAACTCATCTTTGGCTCGGTCCGCTTCCCTCAGTCGCGCGTTGGCCTTCTCCAGCGCGACCTCGGCCTCCTTCCTTGAGGTGACATCGCTCGCCGCGCCCAACCACTCGATGATGGAGCCGTCCGCGTCCAGCATCGGGACGGCGCGACACCCGGGCGAGCGAGTACCCCGCTGCGGACTTCGACCCACCGAATGAGGCCCGCCCTGGGAACTCTCCACCGTACTTGGGTCACGAGGCTTCCGTTGCGAGGCCCACTCGTCATCCCGCAGGGCAGCGTGGCCTCGGGCACGAGCTCGGAGAGGCTTTATGCGCTCGTACACCTACGCCGCGCACTTCTTTGGCGGTGCGTTCCTCGTCGCCTTGTCACGCTTCGTGAACGGGGTCTCCGGCCGGCCGTTCCCAAGCCCATTCGCGTCGCCAACCCGGCGAGGGATGTCGTCGCCGATGGCCAACGTGCTGTGGGGTGCCCCGAGTTGCCTCGCCCCGTATTTTCTCATCGCGCGAGTCGGTCGGTTCGAGGTGCGCCGACTGCAGCACGCCCTACCCGTCGCCCCCGTTGGGCTGCTCATGGCGGTCATGCTCGCGCGTGCGTTCGGCCGCGTGCTCGGTGGATCCTAGCAAGCTGAGTGGTGGCGAGAGGGGGGCCTCGAGCCGTAGCTCGGCCGTCGCCCGAGTAACGCAAGACCACCTCCCGGGAGAAGCGTCTTGTCCGCTCTCCGAACCCGGAGGTAAGTTCCTCGGGTCACCCTCCTTCCAAGCGTTGAAGCACACCTTCGCGGGCGCGTGAGAAGATGCGTCATGCGCTCGCTCCTCCCTGGCTGGATGGTGTACGCCCTTGGCTCGGCCTTCTTCGCCGGGCTCACTGCTATCTTCGGAAAGATCGGCGTCAGCGGGATCCCCTCGAACCTCGCGACCTTTCTCCGGACCTGGGTGGTGCTCGCCTTCGCCGGCGCGATCGTCGGGGCCCGTGGTGAGTGGCAGAATCCGTTACGGCTGCCATCCCGGGCGCTCGTCTTCCTGGTGCTGTCCGCGCTCGCCACGGGTGCGTCCTGGCTTTGCTACTACCGGGCACTACAGCTCGGGCCGGCATCGAAAGTTGCGCCCGTGGACAAGCTCGGCGTCGTTTTCGCCGTCGTGCTTGCCTTCGCGTTCTTGGGGGAGGCACCAACTCCGAAGACCATCGCCGGCGCCGCCCTCGTCGCCGCCGGCGCCGTGGTGATGGCGCTCCGGTAGCCGCGCGTCCCCTGGAAGTGGCGGCGGGGAAGGTCGGGCCTGAGGCCTTGGCCCCGTGCATTCACGGCCGGTGGGACGACGGCGCTACCCGAAGCCTCTCCACATCGGGGAGCCCGGACCTCATGGGCGAGGAGCTCATCGCAAGCTCGCCTGCCCTGCGGAGCTTGTGGGGCGAAGCGCCCATCATCCTCTGGAACATCGCAATGAAGGCGGAGGAGCTGCTATACCCGAGGTCGAAGGCGATCGACTCGACGGACCGCCCCTCTTCGAGCATCGGGAGCGCCCTCACGACTCGAAGTCGTTGCTTCCACTCGCCGAAGGACATCCCGAGATTGCGACGGCAGCGCCGGGTGAGGGTTCGCTCCGTGGAGTGCACCTTCCGGGCCCACTCGGAGAGGGTCCGCCGGTCCTCCGGGTGCGCCTCGCATGCGGTCAACACCGGTTGGAGGAGCGCGTCCTCGGAGGTGGGCAGGTAGGTACCCTGGCGCGGCGCCGCGATGAGCTCGTCCACGAGCACCTCGACGAGCCGGGCATCCCGCGGGGTGCGGGGCGCATCGATCCCCCGCGCGCGGAGTTGTCCGAAGAGGGCCCTGAGGAGCGGGCTCACCGCGAGGGCGCACGGCTGCCCGGGGAGCGCGCCGCACCTCTCCCGGGCGAGGTAGAGCGAGCAGAAGGTCGCCTCGTGACGGTTGAGCTCGATGTGTTCGACCTCGGGCGGGAGCCAGATGCCGTACTGAGGGGGAGCGAGGTAGTGACGATCGGCGAGCTTGAGCTCGATCACGCCCCTGAACGCATGCACGAACTCGCCCCAGTGGTGCCGGTGACGCGGGTAGGACGAGTCCGGTTCCAGGCTGTCGGTGCGGAAGAAGACGGGGTGCGGGAGCGTCTCCTCGAGCGGGGTGCGGATGTGCTTCGCCATGACGGAATCGCGGCAGCGATTGTCCGTTTCGAAGTATATCGCGGGACTTCGCCAGTGGGATCATCCGCCCCGCCGAGATGGGTCGGCGTTCGGCGGTCCGGGCATGGGCGTGGGGCGAAAGGCTCTCGACGCGTTCGCGGTCTCGACCATGGTCCTGCTCTGCGCGCTCTGGGGCGCGCAGCAGGTGGCGATCAAGCTCGCGGCCCCCGACGTCGTCCCGGTGATGCAGGTCGGCCTGCGTTCGGGAATCAGCGCCGCTCTCGTCCTTTTCCTAATGTGGGCTCGCCGGGAAAGGCTCTTCATCCGGGACGGAACGCTTCGGCCTGGGCTTTACGCCGGAGCTCTCTTCGCCGCCGAGTTCTTGTTCGTGGCGGAGGGGTTGCGCCGCACCACGGCCTCGCACATGGCGGTGCTGCTCTACACCTCGCCCATCTTCACGGCGATCGGGCTTCATTTCACGGTCCGCGCGGAGCGCCTCCGCCGCAGTCAGTGGCTCGGAATCGTGCTCGCGTTCACCGGGATCGCTGTGGCGTTTGCGGGCGGTTGGCTGGGCGGAAAGGTGTCGCTCAGGACGCTGAGCGGCGATGCCCTGGGCGTTTTCGCCGGCGCCTCCTGGGGAGCCACGACGGTCGTGATCCGGAGCTCGGCGCTCTCGGAGGCACCCCCCGCGAAGACCCTCCTCTACCAGCTCTCGGCCGCGTTCGTGCTGCTCCTGTTCTCGGCCGCTTTGGCTGGCCAGGCGGGACAGGTCTCCCTGACCCGGGTCGCGTGGGCGAGCCTCCTCTTCCAGGGGCTCATCGTGTCCTTCGCGAGCTACCTCACCTGGTTCTGGCTCCTCCGGCGTTACGTCGCATCGGAGCTGGCGGTGTTCTCGTTCATGACCCCCCTGTTCGGGGTGAGCCTGGGCGTGCTCGTCCTGCACGAGCCGGTGAGCCTCGCCTTCGGCGTCGGCGCCGTGCTCGTGCTCGCCGGGATCGCTGCGGTCAGCGCTCCGGGGCTCCGGGAAGGCGCGAGGACGTTGCCCGGGGAAGCGACGACCTGACTGAAGGGCGGCTGTCTGCCTCGGTGCCCGGAGGGCAGGGCTCGAGGGGTGGAGGACGGTGCCGGAAAGCAGATGACCCGGCGGCTCGGCTACGGCGGGGAGGTCGCCGGAGCCTCATCCGAAGCCACCTCGTGATGCCCATCGGCGGTCGCTCGTCTCAACCTCGAGCGAGCGCCGTCGGAGGCGCACAGGGCCAACGAGAGGTCCTTCACAAGACGACCCGAGCCTTCCAAGGGGCGTCACCCGGAATGGCCCCGGGTGGCTCGGTCAGGGCTCACCGGGACCTCGTGGGCGACGGCTTCTCCGCGCGAGGTGAAGGAGCTCGGCGAGGGCCTCGTCCCTGTAGCCGCTCGAGCCGGCTTCTTCAGGAGCGATCGACGCGGGAAGGACGTTCGACCTCTCCCGGGGGGCTGGACAGTTCACCGCGGCAAGGAGCCAAGGCTCCGGGCAAGATCCGCAATGAGGTCCTCGGGGTCCTCGATGCCGATGGAGAGGCGGATCACGCCATCGGTGATGCCGGCCCGGCGCCGGGCCTCCGGGGTCATCGAGGCATGGGTCATGGTAGCGGGATGGGCAACCAGACTCTCCACCCCGCCCAGGCTCTCGGCCAGGGTGAACCAGCGCAGGGTCCGGAGCACGTGGTCGACGCGGTCCCGTGTTCCGTCGGGGAGCTCGAAGCTGAGCATGGCGCCGAAGCCCGATTGCTGGTGGCGGGCCAGCGCGTGCTGCGGGTGTGCCTCGAGGCCCGGGTAGTGCACCCGCGCTACCCGGGGGTGGCGGGCCAGGAACTCCGCGACGGCGCGGGCGCCGGCCTCGTGGGCCCGCATCCGGACCAACAGCGTCTTCAGTCCCCGCAGCACGAGGAAGGCATCGTGCGGGCTCTGGGAGGTGCCGAGGAGGTTGTTGAGGCTCTGGATGCGTTGCAGCAGGGGCGTCTGGCCCGGCCCCACCACCACCGCCCCGCCCACCACGTCGCTGTGACCGTTGAGATACTTGGTAGTCGAGTGCACCACCAGGTCGGCGCCGTGTTCGAAGGGGCGCTGCAGGACGGGGGAGAGGAAGGTATTGTCCACGGCGGTGAGTGCCCCGCGGGCGTGGGCCAACCGGGCCACCGCCCCGATGTCGGTCAGGCGCAGGAGCGGGTTGGAGGGGGTCTCGATCCACACGAGGCGCGTGTCCTCCCTGAGCGCCGCCTCCACCGCAGCCAGGTCCCCGAGATCGAGGTAGGTGATCCTGAGCCCGTTGGCGGCTCGGGCGTGCTCGAGCGTCCTGAAGGTCCCGCCATAGCAGTCCACCGTGCAGAGAAGGTGGCTCCCCTGGGGTAGGAGGTTCAGCGCCACCAAGACCGCGCTCATCCCGGTGCTGGTGCAGGTGGCCCCCGCCCCCCCCTCGAGCAGGGCGAGCGCCTCCTCGAGCGCCGCGCGGGTGGGGTTCCCGCTGCGGGTGTAGTCGTACCCGACGTTGGTGCAGACGTCGCGGAAGGCGAAGGTGGAGGTCTGGTAGATGGGCGGCATCACGGCGCCGTAGGCGGGATCGGGTTGCACGCCGGCGTGGACGCATCGGGTGGCGATTCCCGCCTTCGGAACCAGGACGGCCCTCTCGGTCCAGCCCACCTGGCCGGGCGAGCCGGGCGGCAGGATGCGAAAGTGATAGGCGGGGTTGCCGGGGACGTTCGGGTCGAGATGGGCCTGTTCGGACATGGGCGGCACCGCCGGGGGGCTGGAGGGGGTTCTGTTATAGCGGACACCCCACCAGGAGCGCCAGACACGAGCCCGGGCCGTTGACAACGGGGCATCCGTTATAAAAGATAAACGTCTAGCCATGGTCGCCGGGGCAGGTCCCGGCCCAAGGAGAACGCCGTGAGATGGACAGCGCCCCCCGCAGGGAAGGACCTCGAGCCGGAGCTCCTCCCCCTGTTCGTCAAGCTCGCCGGTCAAAGCCATCGCGGAACGAGAAGACCCGCTCCTTGGCCCGCGCCTTCTCCTCGTCCCGGCGCGCGCCGCCGATGCAGGCGTCGAGCCCCAGTTCGGCTATGGCGTCGAGGAGCGTCACCGACTGGTGGCGGTTACGGGACTCGCGGGGATGCGAAAGAACCACCCGGTCTCTCCGGATCGAGTCCTCCACCGTGCGCACCACGAGGCGTTCCCCCAGCTCGGCGGCGCGGCGATCGCGAAAGGCGACCACCTCGGGGTAGTTGTGGCCGGTGTCGATGTGGAGCAGGGGGAACGGGAATCGGGCCGGGCGAAACGCCTTCTCCGCGAGGCGCAAGAAGCAGGCCGAGCCCTTGCCGCCGGAGAACAGCAGCGCCGGGTTGGAGCACTGGCCGGCCACCTCGCGGAGAACCTGGATGGCCTCGGCCTCTAGCCAGGCGAGATGGTCCAAGGGTTCGGGAGGCGGCCGGCGGGGGGACTCGTGGGACACTGGCGTTCTCGTCGGGTCTCCCCGCGTATCCAACATAGCGGATGGCGAATACTATGAGCGGACGTCCATCCGGTCAAGCGGACGAGGGGGTCTGGTGGGGTCGGCCGAGGCTTCTGCCAAGGCCCGCCGCCCGACGGCCGGGCCACCTCCGGGAATAAGGGCCTCGGCGAGGTGGCTGAACTGCCGCACCGAGCGCGGATCCCGGGCCTCACCCCGCACCCGGCCCCACCCGAAGGGCGAGCACACGCGGCACTCTCCCTCTCCGTCGCTTGCGGCCGAGGTCTTTCAGGGCAGGCACCCAGGACCCGCGAGGGCGTCGACTTCTCCTGCTGAGTCTCGCACGCTATCCGCGGTTCCCAATTCGCCATGATGGACTATCGAAACGGTGCTCTCCCCGCGATCGGCAACACCCCGCTCATCAAGTTGCGGCGCCTCTCCGAACTCACGGGCTGCGAGATCCTCGGCAAGGCCGAGTTCCTCAATCCCGGAGGCTCGGTGAAGGACCGCGCCGCCCTGGCGATCGTGCTCGACGCAGAACGCCGCGGCCTCCTCCGCCCCGGGGGCGTGATCGTGGAGGGAACCGCCGGGAACACGGGGATCGGCCTCACCCTGGTGGGGAACGCCTTGGGATACCGAACGGTGATCGTCATCCCCGAGACGCAGAGCCAGGAGAAGAAAGACGCGCTGCGCATCGGTGGCGCCCTGCTCTACGAGGTACCAGCCGTTCCGTACCGCAACCCGAACAACTACGTCCACGTGGCCCAGCGGCTTTCGGAGCAGCTCGCCAGGACCGAGCCCAACGGTGTCGTCTGGGCCCAGCAGTTCGACAACGTCGCCAACCGGCAGGGCCACTACGAGACCACCGGTCCGGAGATCTGGCACCAGACGGACGGCGAGGTGGACGCCTTCGTCGCCGCGGTCGGGACGGGTGGGACCCTGGCCGGTGTGGCTGCGGCGCTTCGCGAGCGCAACCCAGCCGTCAAGATCGGCCTGGCGGACCCGCCCGGTGCGGCCCTTCACTCCTACTTCACCACCGGGGAGCTCAAGGCCGAAGGGAGCTCGATCACCGAAGGGATCGGCCAGGCCCGCATCACCCGAAACCTCGAGGGGCTCACGGTGGACATTAGCTGGCAGATCCCCGATGCAGAGGCGATCCAGACGGTCTTCGACCTCGTCGAGGAGGAAGGGCTCGTGCTCGGCGGCTCCACCGGCGTCAACGTCGCCGGCGCCCTGCGCATGGCCCGGGAACTCGGGCCCGACCATGTGGTGGTGACGATTCTCTGCGACTCGGGGACGCGGTACGCCACCCGCCTCTTCAACCCTGAGTACCTCAGAGCCAAGGGGCTCCCCGTCCCCCGCTGGCTGGCGGGCGACCGCCCGAGGATCCCGGAGGGGACCCTGCTCGATGCGGCAGGCACATCACCCTGAGCACGTTGCGGGTGCCGCCGACCACCGGGTTCCGCCCTCGAAGACGACGGACGCGAGGAGGCGGTCGCTGTCTTCGGATTCGGGCTTCAGCCACCTCGACCGCAGCCGCCCTGTATGAGGCGGTCAGAGCGATCTACCTAGTCGCGCCCGCAGCGACCAGCACGCCTGAGGCAACGCACCCGGGCTGGGGCGGAACGCTATACGCCCGGCTGATGAACGATGCGGAGATAGGGCTTGGGCGCTTTCCAGCCTCCAGGGTATTGCCGTCTGGCCTCCTCATCGGTCACCGACCCGGCGATGATGACGTCCTCGCCCTGCTTCCAGTTCGCCGGTGTGGCGACCCTGTACTTGGCGGTGAGCTGGATCGAGTCGAGCACGCGCAGCACTTCATCGAAGTTCCGACCGGTCGTCATCGGGTACATCAAGATGAGCTTGATCTTCTTGTCGGGTCCGATGAGGAAGACCGTGCGAACCGTCTGGTTTTCCGCCGGGGTGCGCGACTTCGCGTCGCCGCTCACCGTCGAAGGAAGCATGTCGTACAGCTTGGACACCTGGAAATCGGAGTCGCCGATGATGGGGTAGTTCGGTCTTGTGCCCTGTGTATCGGCGATGTCGTTCATCCAGCGGGCGTGGTCCTCGACCGAATCGACGCTCAGGCCAATGATCTTCGTGTTTCTTCGCTCGAACTCGGGCTGTATGCGTGCCATGTAGCCGAGCTCGGTGGTACAGACCGGCGTGAAGTCCTTGGGGTGAGAGAAGAGAATCGCCCACCCGTCCCCGATCCACCTGTGGAAGTCGATGGGGCCTTCCGTGGTCCGCGCCCTGAAGTTGGGCGCCTCGTCGCCAATCCGCAGCGGCATTGGGTGCTCCTTTCGCGGTTGGATTGATGTTTAGTCGCGGCGTTCGGGCGTGGCGTAGCCCCGACGTGAACGGACCCGAGGAGCATCGGACGGTCCGGGTAGCAGGGGGGGAAGCGATCTTCCGCCTGCCCGCCCGCTCTGGCCCCCTGGCCCATTCGGCCCCCGTACGGGGTTATCGGCCCTTCCACCCGGAGCGTGGATGCTCGGATTTCCGCGAATGGGCGAACGCATCCCAAGGCTCGCGTCTCGGTGCTGGAACTGGGCTGTGGCCGCTGCTACGCACTGAACCGCTCTTTCTTTAGCCGTGGGCGCTTCCCACCTGCAGGTCATCACCACGTTCCGCGTCGGCGATCACCGGTCGAGCAACCGGACAATCTCTCGCTCCCCGGATGCGAGCAGGTAGAAGGCCGTGAACGTCGCCGTCCCCTCGCCCTCGGCGTCGAAACGGGCTACGCGGATCCCGGCGGGTTCGTAGAATGCCTCTCCGGGATGGAGATGCTGAACCGGTTGACCCTCGATCTGGAAGGCGATGGCGCCAGACCGGATCACCCCCACGACCGGGCACGGGTGCAAGTGGAGCGGGACCGGCTGGCCGGCTTCGAGCGTGACCTCGTGAACCTCCACCGAGGCTACGGCCTTTTCAGGAGAGAGGCGGGCGGTTAGTAGCTCCTTCCGAGCGACGCGGGAGCGAGTATCGGGCATAGCGGTCTCCGGGGTAGTCGCCGATGCGGGTACCATCGCGATGAGCGGGGAGTGCGCAGGGCGTTTACCGAAAAGGCAGGGATGGCCTGCCCCTGCACCCCCCCCCGAGATGGGGTTCTCGAACGGCCATAGGAAGGCGAAGTTTGGAACTCTCGGTGCTGCACTCGTAAGCCTCAGGTTCTCGCGAGCTTTTCCAACCCGATGGCTAACCCACAAGACTGGGCCTGCAGCTGTCCTCCATACTCGCCGGTGGGCTATCCGGACGCGCCCCGCTCGGGCGCTCCTCGTCGAGCCTCGGGACGAAGCCTTTCGAGATCCCTCTTACATTCCGCACGAGTCGGGAGAGACGGGGTGATGCGATGGAAATCGGGTTCATCGGGCTCGGGACCATGGGGCGCCCCATGGCAGCGAACCTTCTCCGGGGCGGGCACGTCCTCCACCTTCACTCGCGGAGTGGCGTTCCGGAGGAGCTCCTGACCCTGGGAGGGAAACCTTGCTCTACACCGAGCGAGCTCACGGCCCGTTCCCAAGCGATCATCACGATGCTCCCCGACACTCCCGATGTGGAGCTGGTCTTGTTCAGCAAGGGAGGCGTCGCCGACGGGCTCTCACCCGGGAAGGTGATCATCGACATGAGCTCCATCTCGCCCATCGAGACGAAACGCTTCGCCGAGCGGGTCCGGTCGCTCGGGTGCGAGTATCTCGATGCGCCCGTCTCCGGCGGCGAGCTCGGGGCGAAGGCAGGAACCCTGACCATCATGGTGGGTGGATCCGAGGAAACGTTCGCCCGGGTGCGACCCCTTTTCGACCTCCTGGGCAAGAACGTGACTCTGGTCGGGGGAAACGGCGACGGACAGACGTGCAAGGTCGCGAACCAGATCATCGTCGCCCTGAACATCGAAGCGGTCGCGGAGGCGCTGCTCTTCGCAAAGCGGGCGGGAGCCGACCCCGCCCGGGTACGCGAGGCGCTCCTCGGGGGATTCGCGTCGTCGCGAGTGCTCGAGGTCCATGGGAAGCGCATGCTCGAGCGCGCCTTCCATCCGGGGTTCCGCATCGAGCTGCACCAGAAGGATCTCGCCCTTGCGCTCTCCGGTGCCCGGGCGCTCGGCGTCCCGCTTCCTGCCACGGCGACCGTCCAGGAACTCTTCAACTCCTGCGCGGCAGCCGGGCAGTCGAAGCTCGATCATTCCGCCCTCCTCACTGCCCTGGAGCGGCTCGCGAGCCTGACGCTCCGCACGTAGAAGGGCCGTCCCCAGCGTGACAGGGAGCTCCTCGGCGGCTCGCGCTCGCACCGGCACTGGGTCGCGTTCGTGCGCTCGCGGAGAGATAGGCTCTGGAGCGGCGAAAAGAACGCGCTCCCTCGAGATGGGTTCACCCATGGGCTTAGGCTGGAATGCCTCTTTGTCCCATCGGGGGGACAATGCCTGCCCATTCGTTCCCGCACTTCGTGGAGTCTGCCCCTAGCGCCCGATGGACATTGGGAGCGCTCTACGCCTCGCCCACCCGCTCCAGCGCCCTCGGCGGATCGGACCGGTGACGGCTGACGTTCGCCCCGTCCTCGGGGCGCAGGACGGCGAAGGTCCAGGCACACAGGGCCGTCAAGGTCCCCAGGACCAGGAACGCGCGGTGTAGGGAGCCAATGAGCCCAGCCCCAGCAGCGGGGTGCACGACCCGCAGGAAGAAGGCCACCACGAGCGACGAGATCGCCACGCCGAAGCTCAGGGAGAGCTGCTGGGCCGTGCTGAAGATAGAGCTGGCCTGGCTCGCGTCGCGGTCGCTCACGTCGGCAAAAACGAGCGAGTTCATGCTCGTGAACTGGAGGGAGGAGAAGAAGCCCTGTGCGAAGCTAAGCGCCAGAACGGCCATGACCGGCGCACCCGGCCGGACCATGGCGAAGGCGGCGATGGTCCCCCCGAGCAGAACGGTATTGCCGACCAACACCCGGCGGAATCCGAATCGACGCAGGACTCGCTCGCTCAACACCTTCATGAGGATCGAGGCAGCCGCCTGGGGCATCATGAGCAGGCCCGCCTGCCAGGGGGTGTACCCGAGCCCGAGCTGGTAGAGGAGGGGCAGGAGAAAGGGCATGCCGCCGATCCCCAGGCGCGTCACGAAGCCACCTCCGACCGACGACCGGAAGGTCCGGATCCGAAAGAGCGAGAACTGGAGGACGGGGTGAGGGACCCGCCGGGCGTGGCGGCCGTAGGCGGCAAAGAGGGCCGCCGCCGCCGCGGTCATGAGCAGGAGGGGCCCGGCGTCCCAAGCATGCTCGCTAAAGACCTCCAGCACGTGGGAGAGCAGGGCAATAGCCGTGCCGAAGAGGAGGAACCCCAGCCCATCCAGGGGGGGCACGCCGTCGGTCCGGTAATCGGGCATGTACCTTCGAATCAGCCACAATCCCAGGAGCCCCGGGGGAATGTTCAGGAAGAAGATCGCGCGCCAGTGAATCCAGTGGACGATGAGCCCCCCCACGAAGGGCCCGATGAGCGGACCGATGAGGGAGGGCATGACCACGTAGTTCATGGCCCGCAAGAACTCCCTTCGGGGAAAGGTGCGCACCAGGACGAGCCGGCCCACCGGCGTCATCATCGCGCCGCCCGCCCCTTGCAGTAGGCGCGAACCCACGAGCATGGGAACGTTTACCGACAAGCCACAGGCGAGCGACCCGACGAGAAAGACCGAGACCGCCGAGGCGAACACCCGCCGCGTTCCAAACCGGTCCGCCATCCAGCCGCTGACCGGGATGAAGATGGCGAGGCTGAGGGTGTAGCTCGTGAGAACGGTCTTGAGGCTGAGTGGCTCGACCCGGAGGGCGGCGGCCATGGTGGGCACGGCGGTGTTGACGATGGTGGCGTCGAGCAACTCCATGAAGAGCGCAGTGCCACAGAGCCAGGGCACGATGCGCTTGGCGGTGGCCGAGAGCGCAGCCATCGGCGGGGGAGACTCGGACTCGGGAAGGGGGCGACTCGACACCGCAGCAACTCCGCGCCGCTCTCGAGAAGGCCGGTACGGGTCTCCTTGCAGTGCATCGGTCTCGGCCGACGCACTCCGGAGCAACGCCGTATTCTGAGCCCGCCCGGCCCGGCGCCCTGCCAAGCGGTCGGGCTATCACAACCGGGCCGAGAGCAGCAACGACCGCGATGTTACCGCCAAGTCGAGGTCCGTGGAAATGGGTTTGGACCCACCACCCCGAAGGCTTCAGCCCGCCGAAAGGCTCACCGCCTTGAGCACGACCGCATATCGGGGGTCGGCTCGAGTCCTCCCGAGCATTGGGTCACCCTTGAGCCAGCCCAGGCCCGAGTCCGCCTAAAGCCACGACCCGTTCCAGCCCGGTGAGGGCGGTGTCGACGAGCACCCGGCGACCACCCTCGAGCTCATCGGCCAAGCACGACCGGGATCTTTGCTCGTGCCGCGGACCCATGAGGCGATTCCGGCACCAGGGCGATGGTCCGCTCGCCATGTTCCTCTCCGTTCTCCTGCCAGGCGCGGGATGAGCGTCGTCGCGAGAGCGATGGCGACGAAGCCGTGGCTGGCGTACAGGGCGGTACCGGCCGGCGCGCCGGCCGCGTAGGCGATGTACATCGCCCTGCCGACCCAGGACATGACCGCACCCGTGTTCTGCGGCCCGGCGCGCGCCAGCCCCCAGCCGAGCGCCCCCATCACGATGAAGCTCTCTGCCCCGCCGAGGACGCCACGCCCGATGATGAGGATGGCGACCGAGGCCTCCGGGGAAGCGGTGAGGCGCAGGGAGAGGAGGTAGAGAAGCCCCGCTGCCGCGGCGAGCAGCAGCCCGGCAATGGTGGCACGCCTTGCCCCCCGGCTGTCGGCCTGTTGGCCCGCCCAGAACCGCGAGAGCAGAGCGGCTGCGAACTGCGCGCCGGCGACGAGGCCCACCGCGAAGGTGCCGCGGCCCAGACCCCGGTGGACGTGGGATGGGCAGGACCGGCATCGCGAGCCCGATGACGAGGAAGGCGATGAAGACGACCGCCACCATGGGCAATAGGACCGCTACCACCGGAGGCCCCACTGGGGATCTGGAGGAAGAGGGGGACATGGACTCTGTCGATCAGGGTTGCTTCTTCCCCAGCAGTTCCTTGGCGCGCGCAGCGGCCGACATGGCGCTGGGCCAGCCGGCGTAGAACGCAAGGTGTGTGATGAGCTCGGCGAGTTCCTCCCGCGTGACGCCGTTCTCGATGGCGCGCGGGAAGTGGAACCCCATCTGCTCGGTGGCGCGCAGCGCGACGAGAGCGGCGCAGGTGATGAGGCTCCGGTCGCGTTTCGAGAGCTGGGGGCGCTCCCAGATTTCCCCGAACAGCACCTCGTCGGTCAGGTCCGCCAGCTTCGGCGCGAAGTCCCCGATGGCTCTCTGTGCGGCGGTGGTCGGCTTGTCGGCGCTCATCTGCTCACTCCCTCGGAATGCCGCTTCATGCGGCGATCAAGAGAGTTACGCTTGCGGATGGCGTGGAACTAGGCGCCGCGGAGCCGACGCCCTGTTAAGCACCGCTTGACAGTCACTCGACCCATCCAGGTGCGTCCCGGGCGAGCTGCGGCGCTCTCTCGGGGGGGTGCCGTGCCCGCGCCGCTCGCCCTCAGCCCAGGGAACCATCAGCGGCGGGTCCTGCATATGAACTCCGCCCCCTTCCCGCAGCTCCAGGCCTTCCTCGTCGTGGCGCGCCACCGAAGCTTCAGCGGTGCGGCGCGCGAGCTGGGCGTCACGAGGTCCGCGGTGAGCCAGGCCGTGCGCCAGCTCGAGGAGCAGCTGCGGGTGGTGCTCCTCGCCCGCACCACCCGCAGTGTGTCGCTGACGGATGCCGGCAGACGGCTCGTCGAGAGCGCCGGCCCGGCGGTGGGGCAGGCGGTCGCCGCCCTGACCGAGGTCTCGGCGCAGCCGGGAGAGGCGGTGGGCCGGCTGCGGCTCTCGGTCCCGCGGTCGGCGATCCCGTTCGTCATCGACCCGGTGGTCCCCGCGTTCCGCGCGCGGCACCCGCGCGTCGAGGTCGAGGTCTCGGTCTCGGAACGCCTGGTCGACATCGTAGCGGAGGGCTTCGACGCGGGCGTGCGTCACAGCGAGGCCATCGAGCGCGACATGGTGCAGGTCCGGCTCGCCGGCCCGTTCCGCTTTGTGGTGGTGGGCACGCCCGAGTACCTCGCGCGCCACGGTTCGCCAGAGCGCCCCGAGGACCTCCTTCGCCATGAGTGCATCACCTTCCGTTCGCAGATGACCGGGGCGCTCCACGCCTGGGAGCTAGAACGAGGACGCAAGACCTGGCGCGTGCCCGTTCGCGGGGGGGTGGTGACCAACGACGGACCGGTGAGCGTTTCGATGGCGGAACATGGCTTGGGGCTCGCCTATGCCTTCGAGCCCATGGTGAAGGAGCAGCTCCGCACTGGGAAGCTTCAGGGGGTGCTAGAGCCCTACGCGGCGGCGGTCCCCGGCTACTTCCTGTATTTCCCCAGCCGCGCCCAGCGTTCGCCCCCCCTCCGGCTCTTCGTCGAGGCGGCCAAGGAGCTCGCGGTGCGCTCGATGTGAGCTTTGGGCGGAGCTCGCTCCACGGAAGACCTCGCCCGCAACCATGATGAGCATCCCCACTGCGAGGGCGGCTCGGTCGTCGGTCGAACGGGCCGCTCGCCTCCCCGAGGGCCTCTTTGGTCACCGGTCTCCCCCCTACCGCGCGCCGGTCCCGACCGATTCGAGCGATACTCGGCTGACGAGGCTTCCAGCGCGGCCCCCCTTTGGGAAGGGTGCAATACAGTAGGAGTGGACTCCCCTTATGAAAGCGGTCCTCTACGAGGCCTTCTCCTCCCCTCCGCGCATGACCGAGGTTCCCGACCCGGTTCCGGAGGCCCATGGCGTCGTCATCAAGGTCATGGCGACCGGCGTCTGCCGCAGCGATTGGCACGGCTGGAAGGGGCACGACCCCGACATCCGGCTCCCACACGTTCCGGGACACGAGCTGGCCGGGGTGGTCGAGGAGACGGGCAAGGAAGTGAAAAGGTGGAGGGCCGGGGATCGCGTGACCGTTCCGTTCGTCTGCGGTTGCGGAGAATGCGCGGAGTGCCGCACCGGGAACCCTCAGGTCTGTGAGGCGCAGTTCCAGCCAGGCTTCACGCACTGGGGATCGTTCGCGCAGTACGTGTCCATCCACCGGGCGGACCTGAACCTCGTGAGGCTGCCCGACTCGCTTGACTTCACCACCGCGGCCAGCCTGGGCTGCCGATTCATCACATCCTTCCGGGCCGTCGTCGACCAGGGGAGGGCCTCCCCCGGACAGTGGGTGGCGGTGCACGGTTGCGGCGGTGTCGGCTTGTCGGCCATCCACATCGCCAGCGCGCTCGGGGCCAACGTCGTCGCCGTCGACATCGCCGAGGAGAAGATGGCGATCGCCAGAAAACTCGGCGCGACCGCCACCGTGAACGCGAGCGTGGTCGCGAACGTCATCGACGTGGTGGTCGGCCTCACGGGGGGAGGCGCCCACGTCTCCATCGATGCGCTCGGGCACCCCACGACCTGCTTCAACTCCATCAGCTGTCTGAGAAGGCGCGGCCGGCACGTTCAGGTCGGTCTCATGCTCGCGGACCACGCCGCCCCGAGGATCCCGATGGCCAAGGTCATCGCGCACGAGCTCGAGATCCTGGGAAGCCACGGGATGCCGGCCCATCGATATGACGCCTTGCTGGCGATGATCCTGGCGGGGAAGCTCGCTCCCGGGAAGCTCGTTGGCCGGACCATCAGCCTCGAGCAGTCCATAGAGGCGCTCATGTCCATGGACCGCTTTGAGGGCACGGGCGTCACCGTGGTGTCGGAGTTCTGACAAACCGGACGGTCCGGGACGCCAAAGCGCTCTCCGACCCCATCGGCCCTCCTTGGGCGGCCGCATGGTTTTCCGACGTATGCCGGCGTGCAAGGCATCAGTGACGCCGGGGGGAGTCGCGTGCCGCACGAGAGCGAGGGGAACGCCGTCCTTCCTTGGACGTCTTTCCTTGCTCGCGGGCGGTCTGGACGAAGGCCTCCAGGGCGGGAGGGATCCAGCGCGTACCGCTCCAGGCCAGCTGCGTGGCCACGTCGAGCGAGCCGTCCTCCCACTTCACCGCGACGAGCTCCCCCTCCTCGATCTCACGGGATACGGCCACGGCTGGCAACGCCGCCACCCCGAGACCGGAGGCCACGCATCGCTTGATCGCCTCCACGCTCTGGAACTCCATCCGGACTCCCGGATGAGCGCCCGCGCGGATCAGCGCCCGCTCGAAGCGGTTACGGTAACTGCAACCTAGCTCGGTGAAGAAGATCGCCTCGCCGACGAGGTCGCCCGCCCGAAGCGAGTGGCGGAGCCGGAGCCGATGTCGTGGGCCGACGATCACGACCACCGGTTCCTGGCGCAAGGTCTCGACGTGGAGGGCCCCGGGCGCGAAGCTCTCCTCCAGGATGAAGGCGAGGTCGAGCGATCCTTCGAGCAGCGACCGCTTGAACTCCCGGACCGGCAGGGGAACGAACCGTACCTCGACCTCGGGGCAACGCGCCTGAAACTTCCGGAAGATGGGAGGCAGGACATAAGTGCAGACGGTCTCGGGCGCGGTGAGCGTGAGGGTCCCCGACGGCCTTCCCCGATGGACGGCCGCCCGCGCTTCTTCTGCGAGCGCCAAGAGGCGGTCCGCATAACCGCGCAGCCGGTCCCCGGGCTCCGTCAAGCGCAGCCGATTCCCGATGCGGTCGAAGAGCGGGACTCCGACCGACTCTTCCAGCGACTTGATCTGGGCTGTGACGCTCGACTGCGCGTAGTTCAGCGCCACGGCTGCCTGCGTGAAGCTCAGGGTTTGAGCGGCAACCCGGAAGGTCTTCAGGGTGCGGAGGTCCATCTCGGTCTCCAATCGTTTTATTCGATTTCGGATATCGTATCATTTCGCTGTTTTCGATGTGGGCGAGGTGCTACCAGGCTCACATGACCGAGGTGGTGGAGCGAGGGAGCAACCTCCTGGCGGCGAGGCCAGCCCGGCAGGGAGGGCTCGCCGCGGCCAGCATCACTGTGGTGTGCTGGGCGTCGGCGTTCGTGGCGATCCGGGTGGCGGTTCGGAGCTTCACGCCGCAGGAGGTCGCCTGGCTGCGTTTCTGCTCTGCGACCGTCGTGCTGGGGCTCATCGCTCTGGTCACGCGCATGCCGCTCCCGCGCGCCCGAGACCTCCCAGCGCTCGCCGGACTCGGCCTCGTTGGCCACGCCCTGTACAACCTGGCCCTCGCCTGGGGCCAGACCCGGGTCCCGGCCGCGAGTGCTTCCTTCATCGTCGCGTCGGCCCCGATCTGGATGGTTGTCCTGGCTTATGTGTTACGGCAGGAGCGGCTGGCCCCAGCGCGAGTGGCCGCGATGCTCTTGAGCCTCGGCGGGGTCGCACTCATCGCGATGGGCCGCGGCGGCCCGCTCGTCCTCGACCCCCCGGCCCTGGTCGTGGTCGCGGCGTCCGTGATGCAAGCCGGCTACTCGATGGGGCAGCGGCCGCTGCTCTCTCGGTACTCCCCCCTCCAGGTCAGCACCTTCACCGTGTTCGCCGCCCTATTGTGGTTGACGCCCTTTGCGCCGAGTGCAGCCCGGCACCTGGTTGTCGCTCCGTGGTCGCACGGCGTCGCCGCTTTGTTCCTTGGCGTCGTGCCGACGGCCGTCGGCTACTCGACCTGGGCGAGGGCGATGAAGACCCTGTCGCCGAGCTCTGCGGGGTCCTTCCTCTACCTCGTGCCCGCGGTCGTTCTCGCTCTGGCGTGGGCGGTTCTCGGCGAGTTTCCCTCGGGTCTTGCGGTCGTTGGAGGCGTGCTCGTGGTGGCGGGGGTGATCGCCGTCCAGCGCCTGCGCGACCGGCCCCGAGCGATCCCCTCTTCGCTCCGCGTCGGTGAGGAGGGCAAATTCTTCTCGCGGCTGTGACGGGCAGGACTCCCGACCGGTAGATTTGGGGGGTCGGTCGCTCGTCTGGGCTCCCGTGTTGGGGTTGAGACCTCGCCGGAGGCGAAGCAGGTCGACAGTATCGGGTGCAGGACCTGGCGGGAGTGCGCCTCGGTGTCGCGTCGTCCGGCAACGCCGCTGGAGTAGGTTCGCGAGAGAGCGTGGACCATGGATGAGCGTGCCCAGGAACTTCTCGAGCGCATCCAGAGGTGGGCCCTGCCACAGGGGCCCATCGAGTGCAAGGGCACCTGGCTCCGGCAGGTCGGAGAGATGCGTCTGGCACCGGACCGCCCCTGGTTCCCGTTCGAGGGCGAGCAGTGGTTCGAGGGCGACGGCATCGAGTTTCGCTGGAAGGCCCGGGCAAGGCTGGCCCCGCTGCTTCGCGCGTCTGTGACCGACGCCTTCCAGGGCGGGCGAGGGCTACTTGTCGCTCGGGTTCTGGGCGTAATCCCGATGGCGCGGTCCAGGGGACCGGCCACCGACAAGGGGGAGGCGATGCGGGGCATCGCGGAGTTGCCGTGGCGCCCGATGGGGTTCCGCGAGTCGCGACGGCTCACATGGAGGGCCCCCGCGCCCGGGAGGCTCCACGCCACGTACGACGACGGCAGGACTCGAGCCACGTTGGAGTTCCAGGTGGACCAAGAGGGGAAGGTGCTCGGCTGTGCCGCTTCCGACCGGCCGCGCCTTGTCGGCACGACGGCCGTGGACACCAGTTGGAGGACGAAGGCCTCTGACTATCGCGAGTTCGATCATTTCCGCATCCCGACCGGAGCCGAGGTCGCGTGGATGTTGCCCGAGGGGTCCTACGCGTACTGGCGGGCCGAGATCACCGACTTCAAGGCCCTCCGATGAGGGGGGGTCACGGCCCAGTTTTCTTTGTCGGTTCGGACTTGGGCGAGCGTGTCAGCTCGGCTTCGTCGGCTCTTCGCACCGGTCGGGCGAGTTCACGCCGAAACGGACTGTGCAGCAGGGCGTCGTCGACACGGTCGGTGTCCCTGACCCCGACGACACGATGGTCACGGGCGTCTCGCGGGGCTCGCTGTCTTCTTCGGATCCCGGACGACCACATCGCCGAGGACCTCGTCGATCCTCCTCATGAGCGCGGCGTCCAGCCTCACGCCAGCCGCCTTCACGTTTTCGCGAACCTGCTCTGGTCTGGAAGCGCCGATGATGGCCGATGACACGTTGCGGTTCTGGAGCACCCAGGCGATTGCGAGCTGGGCCATGGAGAGTCCGAGCCCCTGTGCGAGCGGCTTCAGTCCTTGGACACGGGTGAGCACGACCTCGGTCATGAAGCGGGCGATGAACTGGGATCCAGACGCATCGGTGGCCCTGCTCCCTCCGGGCGGCGCCTGGCCAGGCAGATACTTGCCGGTGAGCACGCCCTGCGCGACAGGGGACCACACGATCTGCCCCATCCCCGCCTTCTCGCTGGCAGGGATGACCTGTGCCTCGATCACCCGCCACAGCATCGAGTACTGCGGCTGGTTGCTGACGAGGGGAACCCTCAACTCGTTGGCCAGGGCTGCGGCGCGCTCGATCTGCTCCGCGGTCCATTCCGAGACTCCGATGTAGAGAGTCTTCCCTTGCCGAACCAGATCGGCGAAGGCGGTCATCGTCTCTTCCAGCGGGGTCTCGAAATCGTAGCGGTGCGCCTGATAGACATCTACGTACTCGGTGCGCAGCCGGCGCAAGCTACCGTGGATCGACTGGAGGATGTGCTTGCGGGAGAGGCCACGGTCGTTCACCCCGGGGCCGGTCGGCCAGTACACCTTGGTCAAGATCTCCAACCCCTCGCGGCGCTGGCCGGCAAGGGCCTCGCCGAGAATTTCCTCCGCGCGGGTGTCGGCGTAGACATCGGCGGTGTCGAAGGTGGTGATCCCCTCCTCGAGTGCTGCCCTCACGCAGGCGAGCGCCGCCTCCTTCTCGACCTGGGAGCCGTGGGTGATCCAGTTGCCGTACGAGATCTCACTGACGAGCAGGCCGCCTTGGCCGAGATGTCGATGGTTCATTGAAGGTCTCCTCGCGCCGGGTACCGAACGGGGTGTCGGCGCGCGTTGGTTTGGATGAGCGCTCGTCGCGACGTGATTGTGGCTCGGGAAGCGTCCCGGTGTGAGGGACCTCGGGCCTTCCGACGCGATCGAGCTCCGCGGCCATCATCTGCGCTGCATTGGGTGCCTTCAGGCCCGCTCCCCTCAGCGCTGGTCTGCTCGATAAGCGCCGTGACCGCACCCTGCATGCTCCCGAAGCCTTGGAGGCTCGGAAGGTCACCGCGTAGACCCTGAGAGGGCACCGCTCGAGCGGTCGCTTCGGGTCCACGCCCGGATCCAGGACCTCGCGCGAGCCTCTTCGAACATCGACGTTCTCGAGGCTCCGGGACAGTTGATTCTGGTCAGGATCGGGTGGGAGTGGGAAGCCTGGTCCCGTCCGCGAGGCCACCGTCCAGCGGGCGTCGGCCTCGTAGGCTGTCACAGGTCCCTTCTCCCGGAGGCGGAGCTGAGGGCGCGCCCCACGAGCTCACGACAAGGTGTGCACCGCTCGCCCCAACCGCCGTGATTCAAAAGGCGGTGGTCTCGCGCCCACCTGCTCGGTCGCGAGGTCCACGGTTTCGCCGGAGAGCGCCGGCCTCACAGGTACTCGCAGAGGTAGGCCGCCGGCGCCTCCGCTTTCACATCGAACCCGCTCTTGGCGGGGACTTCGAAGACGGTCCCGCTGGGATAAGCACGAAACTCCGCCGCCCCTGACCGCTTCACCCATAGCTCACCAGAGAGCACGGTCATGCGCTCCGGCTCTTCGGTGCCGAAGTGAAACTCGCCGACATCGACGACGCCGACGGTGGCTCGCCGGCCATTCCGGTTGAACCCCACGCTCTGGACCTGCCCATCGAAGTACGAGTTGTGCTTGAGCATGTCCCTCCTTCTAGCACGGGGTTGAGTCGCCATCATCCGCCGCCCGGGATGTTCCGAGAACCCTCGAGCCGACCGGGAACGGTCTCTCGAAGGTCCGGTCAAGACACCGCTGATCGCCAGGGTACGAGGGGCAGTGGGATCCTCGACCCACGGTCAACTGACGGCTCAAGAACCGGGCCTCGGGGCGCGGAGCGCTGGCCTTGAGACCCCCCCCCGGGGGGGGCTCGGATGTAGACAACAGCGCTCGCTCGGGCAGGAGAGTGGATCCTGGCGTCTCGCTCATCCGATGATGGCGGACCGCATCGACAGCGAGGCCATGTCGAAGCCCTCGATGGGGAACCGGACGCTATCGCCAGGGAGGCTCGCTCCCGCCGCGTAGAGCAAAGGCAGGAAGTGGTCGGGCGTAGGGTGTGCGAGCCGCCCCTCCTCGGTCCCGAGGGCCTTGACGAGATGGTCGGTGTCCCTTTCTTCGAGCGCTCGAGCGATCCTCAGGTCGAACTCCCTGGCCCAGTCGGGCGTGCGCGCGTCGCCCCGGCGCCATGCGCCGAATGCGTGGGGGAGGTTGTGAACGACGTTGCCGCTGCCGACGAGCAGGACCCCTTCGTCTCGGAGCGCCCGGAGAGCGCGGCCGATGGCGAAGTGCTCGGGCGGGTCGAGACGCCCGTCGATGCTGAGTTGCACGACCGGAACGTCGGCCGCCGGCCGCAGGTGGACCAACACGGTCCACGTCCCGTGGTCGAGCCCCCAGTCGGTCCTCACCGTTGCACCTCGCGCCTCCAGGAGCCGGACCACCCGTGAGGCGAGCTCTGGATCGCCGGGCGCTGGGTACTCGACGCGGTAGAGCGCGTCCGGGAAGCCGCCGAAGTCGTGGATCGTTTCCGGATGCTCGTTGCCCGTCGTGAAGGTCCCCTCGACGTACCAGTGCGCCGACACCGCAAGGATGGCGCGGGGGGTCGGGATCGATCGGGCGAGGTGGCGGAAGCCACGGCTCCAGGGGTTCTCCTCGATGGCGTTCATGGGGTTGCCGTGGCCGACGAACAGGACGGGCATCGGCTGTGTGGGTCCACCCCTTCGGGGGGAGGGGTCGCTCATGTCTTGCTCCTTCGCGCTGTCGCATCGGCCGCGGTCAGATCGAGCGGCCCGGCAGGTGTGGAAAGCGCCGCCTCCGGAACATCGCGCTGAGGGAATCGCGCCACGGTTTCTCCGCACGGGCGGCCCACCATCCCGACCGGCCGATCTCCCTCGTGAAATCGGGGGTTGCCAACGAGGAACCCTCCCGTGCCCCAGGAGTATGCCCTCCCTCTCGGACCGATCGATTTTCGCGCCGCGCGCCACCTCGGGATCGGTAAGCGCGCCTTGGTCCAGCGGTTCACCGTCGTCCACTCGCCCTCGCCAGGCCGAGTTGCAACGCCTACTCCTGGGCTGGCCCTTGCGTCCGTTGGAGGCCGAGGTCCTCGAACTTGCCCGGTCTTCCTAATTCGGGCGGCCTCCCCGGGCATCGGCGAATGGACCGCCGGGTCTCGTTCCCGGGCCACCGACGGTCCCGTTCGCGGCAGCAAGCGGTCAGGGTCGACCGTTTCCTGTCAACATGTCCTGGGGAGTACTTGGGGGAGGTTCGTTGCGGTGGTGTGGGCGTGGGAGCGGGCGCCGCCAAAGGGAAACACTCGTCGGCGAGTAGGCATACCGCGGGCCGCGGCCAGGCCTGGCCCTTGGAGGCTCTCGCGGCCCCGAGACAAGGGCCCTCGTCGAAGGCGGGCGCCCCTTCGTTGCTTCCGCCATTTCCACCGCGGCGCCTTCGGCCGTTTCGAGCGGGACGCCACGATGGGCCAGGGCGGACGGCGCATCGCAGCCGGCGGCATCCGAGTCGGGTGCTCGCCGCGGTGCTCGCCGGTACGAGGGAAAGTGGCAGAGGACCGGTCCTCTCGAGCGATCGCGAGTCGTCGACCGGCCTCTGCCCTCCTCGTCCGGTCAGTCGGCACGTTCGAGGTGCCAGTACTCCTTGTAGAGGTGATGCCCGGCCCACTCCAGGCCCTTCGGATGATTCATGAGCGCCTCGGCGGCCTGGGGTGTCGACGTGCCCACGCCGTGAAGGACTCCGCAGCCGGGCGATGCCGTTCCATGATCGCGTCGAACTCGGACCAGCCCGGGTGGTTCCGGACGAAGGCGTCGATGTCCTGGTGCGGCTTTTGGATGGCCCAGGTCACGAACATCTTCGATCTGTCGGGGTGCTGACCGTCCCATTCGAAGAACTGGGCCGCGGCGTCCGGATGGTCCGAGGCCGGGTTCTTCCCGGGCATCATCTTCTACTTGACCCTTTGGTACCCCTCGCGGCTGCGGTCGACAAGGACGGCGTTCTTCGTCTCCGCCATCGCCGTCGCCGGGGTCCTCGGGAACCCGATCTCGGGGATCATCATGGACTTCCTGAGCGGCCGGGCGGGCCTCGCCGGCTGGCAGTGGCTGTTCTTGCTCGAGGGAATCCCCTCCATCCTGGTGGGCATCTGGGTGTTCTTCTTCCTCGACAGCGGCATTCAGGAGGCGCGGTGGCTGGAGGAGCCGGAGCGTGAGCTCCTCCAGCGGAACCTCGAGGCGGAAGAGAGGCACAAGTCCGAGGTCCACCTGGCAGACGCATTCCGGAGCGGCAAGGTGTGGGCGCTCTGCGCCATCTACTCCACGCTCATGATCGGCCTCTACGGGATCTCCTTCTGGTTGCCGACGATCGTGAAAGCGTTCGGGGTGAAGGGCCACCTCGAGGTGGGACTCATCACGGCCATCCCCTACCTCGTGGCGGTGGTGGGCATGGCTTCCTGAGCCGCAGCTCGGATCGTACCGGCGAGCGGCGCCTTCACTATGTGGTGAACGTGAGTGTCGGAGCGGTGGCGCTCGTCCTGAGCGGGCTCTTCGCCTCGAACCCCTATCTCTCCATCGCCTTCCTCTCGGTGGGAACCCTGGGCGTCCTGGGCTCGATGCCGGTGTTCTGGCCCATCCCTTCGGCCTTCCTCGCGGGGACGGCCGCCGCGGCCGGGATCGGCCTCGTGAACTCCATCGGCAACCTCGGGGGATACATCGGCCCCAACCTGCCGGTCTGGGTGAAGACCGTCTCCTCGGGCTCGTCGACAGCGCTTTACGTCATCGCCGCGATGATGGCGGTCGGCGCCCTCCTCACCTTCTTCACAATCCCGAGAAGCCTCAAGGTGCGGGTGGGAGAGGGCCCGGCGAAGGCGCGCCCCTAGCCAGCGACCCTTTCCCGGCCGAGGTGGTCACGATCGGAGAACGACCTCGTCGCGGCAGTGGGCGCGAGGGACACCGCTCGGGATGGCCGAGCCTTGGGCCTGTTCCACCGCGCCCTGGAGCTCTTCCCCATCGGGGAGGGATCGTCCGGGCCTGGGACCGGGGGGAAAGCGAGCGCGGTCGGGATCAGCGACGCAAGTACTTGAGCTCGGGCGGGAGGGAGACGTTGTTGCCATAGGCATCTTCGCCGTAGCCGTTCGCGGCCAAGAGCTGGAGGTCGGCAAGGACCCGACGGTCCCCGCGGAAGGTCACGGTGACCGGGGCCACGATGTCGATCTTGCCGAGCGCCTGGAGCCGCGCGATGGCGCCCACCACGAAGGAGAGGACCGGTTGGCCGTCGCAGAACTGGCCGTCGAGGGAGGGGAGCGGCTGCTCGTAGAGGATCACCTTGGCCGCTTCTGCGAGACGCATGAGGACTTCGCGCACGGTCCGGACCAGATCCTCCCCCACCCGCTCGTCTTTCCCCTCCACCATCCGTGCGATCTCCTGGGCCAACCAGCGCCGCTTCTTCGCGTTGATGAGCTCGTTGGCGCGGAAGAGGTCGAGCGGCGAGGCAGCGTCGTACGTCTCGCCTTCCAGCGCCATGGAGACCGGGCTGCCGTAGTGGTAGGCCACCCGAGACACCAGGGTGGACGGCCGAACATGGAAGCCGCGATAGCGCGGGACGGGCACGGTGATCTCGCCCTCTTGGGCATAGCGACGGAGCAGCTGCTGGGCGAGGGCCCGCCCGGCGCAGACGTAGCGGCCGGCGTAGACGAGCGTGGCGCAGAGAATCGCTGCCAGACGCTCCGGCTCGATGCAATCGGCCTCGGTCCCGAAGAGCTGAATCGAGTCGAGGGCGGGCACGACGTGGAGCACGTGGCGCTCGTAGTAGTGGGTCAGGTCCGTGGCGGTCTCGAGGAGGTGGTAGACCACCGAGGCATGTCCCCGGAGCGAGAGGAGCTCCGGATCGGACCGCTCGGCGTCGGTGTGAGCCACGTGGGTGTCGTAGAGCGCCTGGAGGTTGTGGAAATCCTCGGCCAGGCGGCGCAGCTCGGTCTCCTCGGGGAGGCCGGCGGGGGTCTCCCTCAGACGAGACCACGTTTCCCAGTTCAGCGCGCTCGCGTCGTCCGCCAAGTTGAGGAAAGCGGTGGACAGTCGAGCGACCGTGCCGGCCACGTCATCCACCCGACGAAGGGGGCAGTCCTGGGGCAGGCTCCCCGGCGGCAGGCGCTCCTCGCAGATCTCGACGGCCCCGGGGGCGAGGCCGAGAGGGGCGACGACCTCCAGAAGACGCTGGCTGGCCCTGCGCAGGACCCGGGCCGTGAACTGGCGAGCGGCGAGGAGCGCTTGGGCCAGGTCTCCCTCGACGGAGAGAAGGTGGTACGAGGGAGCGGCATAGGTGAGGTGGACCAGGGAGTAGTGAACACGAGCGAAGAGCTTCATGGCCGCGACCACGGTCCGAAACCCGCGCCAGCGTTCGTTCCCCAGGGCACCATAGGCATCGAGGAGCTCTTCCAGCTGGCTGGCCTCCGAGAGGATCACCGCCAGTAAGGGCCGGGTCAGCAGGCCGAGGGGGGACCCGCCCTCCGCCGGGCCCGCCCTGCCGAGGCGCATGGCGACGTCGAGCAGCGAACCGGCCCGGGCGCTGACCGTGGACCGAAACTCCGAGTCATCGATGATGAGAGCCCCGTTGCTCATGTCCGCCTGGCTGAGGAGCCCCCGAGCGCCCTCCGACCGTTCCCACGGCCCGCAGCATGACCGAAGACCGACCGGCATGCCAGCGAGGTCCAGGCGCGCCGCCCGAGCCGAAAAGGGGCGCGTGGCCGGGAGAGGTCCACCGAGGGATCCCGGACCTCTTCCCGCGATCGGGCGTTATGCCCGCCACCAGAGGATGTGGGCCGCCTCCGCGGGAACGAACGCCTCGGGATGGCGCGGCACCACTCGGGGGGTGAAGTGGCCCGCCGGGCGCGTGGAGGGGACGCGTGCGCGATAGACGTGGCCGTTCACCGTTCCGTGAATGGCAGATTCGCGGGTCATGTCGAGGCGGATCCCGCCTTCCCCGTCGATCTCGTCCGCGTAGACCTGAACCGCCACCGCCTCGGGCGCGACCTCGCCCAGGTAGACCTGCACCACGAACTCCCACTGGCCTTCCGAGGGGGAGACGGAGACGTTCCCGAACCGGATCGTGCTCCAGGCGTCGTCTAGCCGGGCCACCCAGGCATCGAGGTCCGCCGCCCTGGGGGTGCCGTCCCCCGACCGCCTCCGGTAGGCCCTGGCGGCGGGAAGGTAGGCCCGCTCGACGTAGTCCTTCACCATCCGGTCCGCCGAGAACTGGGGCGTGAGCCGCATCATGCTGGCGCGCACCCGCCCGATCCAGCCGCGCGGAACGCCGTCGGCGTCTCTTTCGTAGAACTCCGGGGCGATCTCCCGCTCGATGATGTCGTACAGGGCACGGGCGTCCTCGGCGTCGCCGCGGCCGTCGTGCTCGCGCCGGTCGCCGAGGGCCCAGCCCACCTCGGGCGCGAAGGCCTCGTCCCACCAGCCGTCCAGCGTGGAGCAGTGCAGGCCACCGTTGACCAGCATCTTCATACCGCTCGTCCCGCAGGCCTCCATGGGGCGACGCGGGTTGTTGATCCAGACGTCCACGCCCGCGGTCAGGTGCTGAGCGAGGGTCATGTCGTAGTCCTCGAGGAACACCACCCGATCCCGCACGTCCTCGCGCCAGGAGAACCGGACCATCCTCTGGATCATGGCCTTGCCCCCGTCATCCCGGGGGTGGGCCTTGCCGGCCACCACGAGTTGGACCGGCCGGTCGGGGTGGCGGAGGATCCGGACGAGGCGTTCTTCGTCCTGGAGGAGGAGATCGGGCCGCTTGTAGCCGGTGAAGCGGCGGGCGAAGCCGAGGGTGAGCCGGTTGGGATCGAGGACGTGGCGGGCGCGGCGGATGGCCTCCTCCGGCGCATTCCGGCCCCTCACGTTGGCCTCGTAGCGCCGCCGCACGTACTGCACCAGGGTCTGGCGCGCCGCCGCCCGGTGGTCCCAGAGTTCCTCGTCGGGCACCTGGGCCACCGCTCGGGCCGCCTCGTCGAGCCGAGGGAGCCACGAGTCGTAGTCGCCGAGCGCCTTTGCCCATAGGTCGTCCGCCGGCTCGGAGCGCCAGGTGGACACGTCGACGCCGTTCGTGACGTGGCCCACGGGAACCTCGGCTTCGGGCCAACCGGGGAAGAGAACCTGGAAGAGGCGGCGGCTGACCCGCCCGTGAAGCCGGGCCACGCCGTTGGCGTGGCAGCTCCCCCGCATGGCCAGGTAGGCCATGTTGAAGGGCTCGCTCGGGTCCCGCCTTCCCAGCGCCAAGAACTCGTGGACGGTCAGGCCGCACTCGCGGATGAAGGGCCCGGCGAACTCTGCGATCAGGCCCGGGTCGAAACGGTCGAAGGCGGCCTCGACCGGCGTGTGAGTGGTGAACACATTTCCGGCCCGGGTGGCGCGCAGCGCCGTCGCGAACGGTACCCCCCGCCGCTCGGCGAAGCTGGCCGCCCGGGCCAGCACGGCAAAGGCGGCGTGACCCTCGTTCAAGTGGCACACGTCCACCTCGATGCCCAGCTTCTCCAATAGCCGCCAGCCGCCCACGCCCAGCACCAGCTCCTGGAGGAGCCGCGTCTCCTTCACCGCGGAGTAGAGGCTCGCGGTGATGCCCCGATCCCAGGGAGCGTTCAAGGGGTGATTGCTGTCCAGGAGGTACAGGCTCACCGTTCCGATCCGCGCTCGCCAGACCCGAAGGAGCAAGGTCCGGCCCGGGAGCTCGAGCCGCACCCGAGGCCAGCGTCCCTCGGCGTCGAGCACCGGAGTGACCGGGAGGGAGCTCGGGTCGTTGAAGGGCAGCGCCTCGAGCTGTTGCCCGTCCACGCCCAGGACCTGTCGGAAGTAGCCTTGCTGGTACAGGAGCCCGACGCCGACCACCGGAACGTGCAGATGGCTGGCGGCCTTGAGATGGTCGCCGGCCAGGATCCCCAGACCGCCCGAGTAGGTGGGCAAGGCCTCGCTCAGACCGAACTCCATGCTGAAGTAGGCGACCCCGGCGAGCTCGTTCCGGTGCCGTTCCCCGAACCAGCCGGCGCTCTTCTCCACGGCGTCCCGTCGTGCCAGCCAGCGCTCGAGCCGGGCGACGAGCTCGGTGTCGGCCGCCACCTCCTCCAGCTGCTCTCGGGTCGCGTGCTGGAGGATCATGCACGGATTGGCGGAGGCCTCCCAGGCTTCGGGATCGATCCGCCGCCAGACGCGCTGGAGGGTCATGCTGCTCGCCAGGCGGAGGTCGTAGGCGACCTCGGAGAGCCGTTCGAGTCGCTGGGGGAGGGCGCGGGACTGCTCGGATGTCATTCGAGACCTCGGGGCTGTAGCATATCGATTCCCATGGTCGCGCTCGCTTCGACGATCGCCAGCAATTCTTCCGTGACGCGGTATCGCCGATCGGGGCGCCTCCCTCCTCGCATGACCCGAGCGTGACATCATCGTGACATCCTCCATGACCCTCCGCTGGCCAGGCAGGCGAGGGCCATCGGGCGCCCCGGGCGGACTAGGTGCTGGGTGCCGAGCCGCGTCAGAAGAACCGCCTCGCGGCGCCACCGGGCGGGGACGAGAAGAGCCTCTAGCGGTCCCTGATTCCGAAAGAGCCCCAAACCCTGGCAGTCTCGCGCACGGGTGACTCACGTCCCTTCGTGGTGGCGGACTCCGCAACGCTTCACGGGGCGAAGGTCGCTTCGGATAGGGCTGCCGCGGGCGCGATTCGGAGGGAAACCCCGCGGCGTCGACTCCTCGGCGGGGGGGCGAGAACGAAAGCCCCGCCGCCGGTCCGTCGAGACCGATGTCCTCTTGTGCTACGCCACCTTGGCAGCCACGTCGCGTTGCCCCGCTGCGGGGGCGCCCGACCCTGCGCCGCGGATCCCGCAATCGGACGCGCCCTCCACGCGCCTCAGCAAGACATCGATGTCCGGAGGCTTGGGGATGTGGAAGTCGAATCCGGCGCGGAGGGCCCGGCCGACGTCGTCGGCCGAGGAATAGCCGGTGAGCGCGATCAGCCGGGCTTGCGTGGTCGCGCCGTCCCCTCGGATGCGCCGGGCGACCTCGTACCCGTCGACGAGGGGGAGACCGAGGTCGCAGATGATGACGTCGGGTCGGCCCGCCCGAGCCGCCCTGAGCCCCGCCTCGCCGTCGCTTGCGACCTCCACCTCGTGACCGCCGATGAGCGTAAGAACCGACCGGAGGGACTCGGCCGCATCCGGGTTGTCCTCGATGAGGAGCACGCGGTGTCTCGTGTGGCCCCGGGGCACGAGCGTCTCCTCCCGAGGGACCAGCGAGGGCTCGGCGGTGGGAAGTGTCACAATGAACTCGGCACCGTGCCCCACGCCTTCACTCCGCGCCTCGACCGAGCCGCCATGGAGCTCCGCCACGCCCCGGACCAAGGAAAGCCCCAGCCCGAGACCGCCCGTGGTCCGGTGGAGGGTGGTGTCGCTCTGGACGAAGGGCTCGAAGAGCGTCCCCAGCATCTCAGGCGCAACGCCGACCCCGTCGTCCCTCACGGCCAGGCGAGCCTGACCCGCCAGCACCTCCACGCTCACCTGGACGTGCCCCCCCGCGTCGGTGAACTTCGCCGCGTTGTGGAGTAGGTTGATCACGAGCTGCGCCAGGCGAGTGCGGTCGCCGTTCACAAAGACCGGGCCGTCCAGCAACCTCAGCTCCAGGCCCACGGATCGCTCCCCGAACAGCGGGCGAGCGTCCTCGACGCACTGTCGCACCGACTCCGTCAGGTCCACGAGGCTCCTCTGGAGCCGCAACTTCCCGGTGGCGATGCGCCGCACGTCCAAGAGATCGTCCACCAGGCGGGCCAGGTGGTCCACCTGTCTCGCGATGATCGCCTGCGCCCGAGTGGCCTCCTCGTCTCCCAGGCCGGCATGGGCAAGGACGTGGACCGCGTTGCGGAGGGGAGCGAGGGGATTGCGGAGCTCGTGCGAGAGCATCCCCAAGAACTCGTTCTTGCGCCGGTCGGCCTCCCGCAGCCTGTCGTTGGCGTCGCGCAGGGACTCCTCGGCGCGCTTGCGATCGGTGACGTCGACGTTGAGACCGACCAGCCGAGTCGGACGGCCGGTCCGATCGAAGGAGACCTGACCACGACCGTCCATCCAGCGGATCTCCCCGGTGTCCCGGCGCCGGATGCGGAACTCCAGGGCGAACTCCCCGCTCTCCATCGACCGCCGGACCGCCACCCGACCGGCCTCGCGGTCGTCCGGGACGAGGCAGCCCAGCCAGTCCTCGTAGCGGTCGCCCAGCTCCGATGGGCGCACGCCGTACAACCCGAGCAACTCGTCCGACCAGCTGATGGTCTCCGCGGCGAGGTCCCAGTCGAAGGTCCCGGAGTGGCTGCCCGAAAGGGCGAGCCGCAGCTTCTCCTCGCTCTCCCGCAGGAAGCGGGCGGTACGCCCCTGGGCCTCCAGGGCCTCCGAATACCGGAGCCGGGCGCGGCGCATCTGCGTGGCGGTGAACCAGCCGACCACCGGTCCGAGCAGGAGGGCCACCGTGAGGCCCGAGATAAGAGCCCACCGGGTCAGGACGTCGACCACGGCCAACAGGCCCACTCTCTTCGTCTCCTCGAACTCGATGAACATGTGCAGACGCGATCGGATATCCCTCGTGAAGTTCTCCCCTTCCGCCGCCTGGTGGAAGCTCCTGGGGCCGGGGGGCACCTCGCCGGACCGCTCAAGCTGCTCGAGGGCGTTCTGGTGCCAGAGGCCGACGAGCGCGCGAATCGAGGCGAGGCTCTCCTTCTGCGGTCCGTCGCCGACCAGATGCCGCTCGAGCTGTTGGACCTCGGAGGAGACACGCTGTTCCGTGTCCCCGTACGAGGTGAGCAGCTCCGGATTGCCCGACAAGAGGTAGCCGCGCAGAGCCAGTTGCGCGTCCGCCACTGACCTCTCCAGGGCATGGGCTCGCGCGACGATCAGGTCCGCACGCTCCACCCTCCGGTTCAGCTCCTGCAGGAGCACGACGGAACCGACGAGGAGGGCGGCTGCAAGGCCGAGGGCCACGATGGGCGCCACCGCCGCGCGATAGAGACAGCGACGGAACTCGTGTTCGACCCGAGCCGGGTGACTCGTAGGGGTGGAGCTCTCGGTCGCGTGCCGGTCTAGCAGATGATCGCTTGTCGTATGGCCGAAAAACCCGCGCATCCCACCGAGTTGTTCCCAGGGCCGCAGAGAGCCTCGAGGGAGGAGAGGGGCGAGCGTGCGGCCGCTTGTTGCCCGCGAGGGACGGGCTCCAGGAGGCACTCCACCTGTGGTGCGTCCTCGGGCACACTCCTACGGTTCCCGCCTCTCGGCTGCCAGAGCGGCAAACACATCCGCTCCGGAGGCGGGCGAACGCTCGAAGGTCTTGGGGTCGACGCGGTAGAGACCGAAGCGCGGCTCGAAGCCTTGCTCCCACTCGAAGTTGTCGAGGAGCGACCAGTGGAAGTACCCGAGCACCGGAACGCCCTCTCGGGCGGCCTCTGCCAGGGCATGGGCGTGGGCGCGAAGGTAGGTGGGGCGAAGCGTGCCCCGGGCATCGGCGATCCCGTTTTCGGTGACGTGGATGGGGAGGCGGTAGCGCGCATGGGCAGCGCGGAGCAAGCGCAGGAGCCCCTCGGGATAGATCTCCCAGCCGAGGTCGGTTTTCGGCCCTGGGCCAACCACTCGCTCGATGTTCCCCGGTGCGCCCGGCGCGAAGCGGACGAGGTCGCGGGTGTAGTAGTTGAGCCCGAACCAGTCCGCCGATCCCTTCAGCTCCGCGAAGGGCTCGTCCAGCTTCGGAAAGCCCGGCACCGTGAACCGCAAGCGTCCGGCGGCGATCGAATCGTAGAACGCCCAGTTGAAGGCGAGGGCGGTGGCGCGGGCGGCGACCCAGTCGAGGAGGTTCGATCGCCGGGCCGGATCGAAGACCCTGAGGTGGTTGGCGACGCCGACGCGGGCCTCGGGAAGCACCTCGCGAAGGGCCGCGGCCGCGAAGGCGTGAGCCCGGAGCAGGTTCGCGAGGGCGGCGACGGCCCTTTCCGGATCCCGCTCCGCCGGGGGCCAGCTCCCCTCGACGAACGACTTGAACATGAGCACGTTGGGCTCGTTGATGGTGCAAAAGAGCCTCACGTCACCTCCGAGCCGTCGGGCAGCCTCGCGGGCGAGGCGCGCCAGGCCTGCGGGGAACCCGGGATCGAGCACCCCGCCCGCTAGCCAGCGGGGCACGGTGAAGTGGTGCAGGGTGACGAGGGGCTCGATGCCCGCCCCCCGGAGCCGTTGGGCCTCGTCGGCGTAGTGCTCCCAGGCCGCGCCGTCGAATCGGCCCGCCGCGGGCTCGACCCGGCTCCAGCCGATCGAGAACCGGTAAGCGTTGGCCCCGAGCCGGCGCATGAGCTCGACGTCCTCCGCCACCCGGTTCCAGGCGTCCGCGGCCCGCCCACTCCGCTCGCCCCGTGCGATGCGACCGGGTTCTTGCTCGAAGGCCCACCAATCCTCGCCCTCGCTTCCGCCCTCGACCTGATAGGCGGCCGTGGCGGTACCCCAGAGGAAGCCCTCCGGGAGTGCTGTGCCCACGGGGGCGGCGAGGTCCGCGGGGGTGAAGGAGGCGGGTGAGCCTTCACGCGCTGCGAACCAGAGCCACCCGGCGGCGTAGGCCGCGAGGAGCGCGGCGAGGACGATCCCCAGGATCACGGTGTCGCTCCGGAGGGACCGCGGCGTTCCCGCGGGCCGATCCCTACGGCCGCTGGGCGTCGGACCGGGGGGCGAGCGGCCACGGCGGCGCCGTCACCCCGTTCACCGTCAGTCCACCGTGCATGAACATGGGGGCGTTCTGGAGAAAGCCGGCCGGGAAGTTCAGGCTAGGCCGGGAGACCTCGTCGAGGGTGGCCGCCTGCTCGGGGGAGAGCTGCACCTTCAGGGCCCCCAAGTTGTCCTCGAGCTGCTCCAGGGTCCGGGCCCCGAGGATCGGGGAGGACACGCCCGGGCGGCTCTTCACCCAGGCGAGCGACACTTGGGCGGGCGTGGCGCCGAGCTCCCGGGCGATGCGCTTCACCGCGTCGATGACGGAGTAGGCTCGATCGTTCAGGCTGCTCTCTACCCAGGCGCCGCGATCGGCCTTCACCTTGCCGGCGTTCTCGCGCCCGTACTTGCCGCTCAGCACCCCGCTCTTGAGGGGCGACCAGGGGGTGATCCCGAGCCCCAATTCCTGGGCCATGGGAACGAGCTCCCCCTCGACCGTGCGCTCGAGGAGCGAGTACTCGATCTGCAGGGCCACCAGCGGAGCCAGGCCGCGGAAGCTCGCCATCACCTGGGCCTGCGCCACCTTCCAGGCCGGGGTGTCCGAGAACCCGATGTACCGGACCTTGCCCCCGCGAACGAGATCGTCCAGGGCCCGCATCGTCTCCTCGATGGGCGTGTTCCGGTCCCAGGCGTGCATCCACAACAGGTCGACGTAGTCCGTCTGTAGGCGGCGCAGCGATTCATGGGCGGCGGCGATGAGTGACTTCGCGCCGGCCCCACCGCCGTTCGGATCCCTCGAGAAGGCGTTCCCGAAGAACTTGGTCGCGATCACCATCCGGTCGCGCTTCGATGGGATGCGTCCGATGTGGTCGCCGATGATCTTCTCGGAATGGCCGTGGGTGTAGACGTTGGCGGTGTCGATGAAGTTCCCGCCCAGAGCGAGGAAGTGGTCCATGACGGCGTTCGAGGTCTCGACGCTGGATCCCCAGCCGAGGTCCTCGCCGAAGGTCATGGCCCCCAGGCAGAAGGGGCTTACGCGGAGCCCAGACCGACCCAGCGTCACGTAATGGTCGAGGGACATGGCGGTGCACTCCTTCCTGAAATCGGCGTTGTCATAATCGAAGCCACCGCTCCTTCGCACCCCCATCGAAAACGCCCGCCTCGCCGGGCCCGAGGAGACCTCGACCAAGGAGTTCGGTGAGCCTGGGCGCCCCATCGCCCCGCCTCCCTCGCGCGGGGCACCGGACCGTGAAGGGAGACCGGCGGGTCAGGGCACGAGCAGCACCTTGCCGACGTTTCGGCGCTCCTCCACCCTCCGATGGGCCTCGGCCGCTTGCTCGAACGAGAAGGTCGAGTCGATGTGCGGCTTGATGGCGCCCCTCGCGAACAGGCCGAGCACGGCGGCCATCTCCTCGGCGAGCATCGCGTCCGGGAGATGCGCCACGTTCACCCCCGCGACCGAGCGATTGTCGTTCATGGCCTCCATCGGGGAGAACCGGGGAAGCACCACTCTTATCCCGTGGACAACGAGATTCCCGAGGCTCCTGCGACCTCCACTCAGGAGGTTCGCCACGCCGTACATGACGAGGCGCCCCGCCGGACGAAGCAGCCGGTACCCTTTTCGCGTGTCCCGCCCCCCGAGCGGATCGAGGACCACGTCGACGCCCTCTCCTCCCGTAAGGCGCCGGACCTCCGTCTCCCAGTCGGCCGAGCGGTAATCGACGGGGTGCTGGCATCCCTCGGCCTCGATGGCTTCGTGCTTGGCGGCCGAAGCGGTCCCGTAGGTGACCACGCCCTCGATCGTCCGGCAGAGCTGCAGGGCGGCGATCCCCACTCCGCCGGCCGCCATGTGGACGAGGACGCGCTCGCCTGGGCGAACCGCAGCCACGCGGAACAGCACGTGGTAGGCCGTCAGGTAATTGAGGGGGATGGCGGCTGCCGCTTCGAAGGTCATGCCCTCGGCCATAAGAAAGGCGGCCTTCCCGGGGACGCAGACCAGCTCCGAGTGCCCGCCGAACCGGGTGAGTCCGACCACCCGGGCCCCGGTCGGCGGGCCCGCGGTGCCGGGGCCGAGTGCATCGACCTCACCGGCGAACTCATATCCCACGACGCACGGAGGCTTCGGCGCATCGGGATACAGACCGGTGCGGGCCATGATGTCGGCGAAGTTGAGCCCCGCGGCCCGGACCCGCACCCGCACCTCTCCGGGCCCAGGCTCGGGGTCCGCCGTGGTCCGGACCTCGAGAACCTCCGGGCCACCGTGTCGGCTGATCCACACTGCGCGCATCTTGCCCCTCCCCTTCCCGGGCGTCGGCGAGCCCGGCACCCGCGAGGTCGCCTACGCCCCGAGTCGCCCCACCGCCTCGTCGAGCCGCATGCCGTCCTCCGGCACGAATCGCCTCCAGTACGCCACGCTCTTCCCGTAGTCGTCGAGCAGATCGTGCGGGATCGACGTCGTCGACGAGAAGATCTCCAGGGTCAGGTAGATCTCACCGCATCGCGAGGGCATCCCCTCGGGCTCGGGCCGATCGTACGAGCGCTTGAGCGCCCGGAGCACCTTCTCCCCTGCGATCTTCCCCTTCCGGTTCTCCTCCTCGGTGAAGGGGAGGTGCGCGGACGTGCACCCGTCCGTCTGCTGGAGGTGGATGATGGGGCTGTAGCAGCCGAGCCTCTGCAGCCAGGCGTAGCAGTCCCCGTCCTCTTCGGTCGAGAAGAGCTGCGGGTTCGCGTCCATCTCGGCCGAGATCAGTTCCCAGGCCGAGACCCCGATCCGGTCGGCGAGGGAGAACGCGCGATCGGTTCCGAGCCAGACGCCCCGCACACCGCCAAGGAGCGCGCTGCGCTCCGGGCGCTGGTACTTCAGGTGGTGGTGGCCCACGTCCTCTGTGAGGTAGAAGTCCCGGCCGCTGAGACGCGTCACCTTCCGCAGGAGGTCCTCCGTATCCCTCAGCGTGAAGGGGTAAAGGTGCGGTGCGTACATCTGCTCAAGGCCGAGATTGCCGCAGCCCACCTCGCCGGCATAGCGGTTCAGGCGCGAGAGCGACTCCTCGAGGACAGCCACGCTCCGCCCGTACGCCGCACGGTCCTGCAGTACCGCATGCTCGAAGGCGTGGGCGAAGAAACCCATGCCGGCGCCGAGCTCCCCCGCCATCCGGATCATGGGAAAGAACCAGTCGACGATCATGTGCTCGCGCACGGCCTCGTCGGTATGGGCGAGCCCGAGGGTAGTGTACGTCCCGTGTCCCGAGTAGAGGTTGCAGACGCGGACACCGCGTTCCTGCTCCGCCCGCCTCACCTCGGCCAGCCAGCGCTCGAGGTACGGCAGCCCGACGTAGAGGGGATCGAGTTCGTTATCCGCGCTGGCCTCGACGAAGCGCACGCCCAAGGCGCGCACGACCCTGGCCCAGTCGTCCGGACGGGTCCAGCGCTTGTAGGCGAAGCAGTTATCGATGGCGAGGGAGATCCTCGGGTACATGCGCGTCCTCCTTCGCCTTACGGGTCTTCGAGGGCTGGCGCGAGAAGCTAGCACGCCCACCGGGGACTCGCGTACGACTCCGATCGCCGGGGGGAGGGAGCGCCGCTCGGCGCCCTGGGGCCCGTGGCGGGCTTCCCTGAGCAACGCCCCCGAGCGGGCCGGCGCGCTCGGCCGAACCGGTACGGCTCCACGATGACATGGTCGAGGCTCACGGGGAGGAGAAGCATCTCGCGCGTCGACCAGGCCATCGACCTGGCCGGGCATGAAGGTGATGCCACCCCTGCCAGGCAGAGCGTGAGACCGAACGACGTCTACGGGCCATGAGGCGCGGATGTCGAAGCTCCCGGCGGAGGTGAAGAGCGCGATCCCGGTGGCTCGCTCGAGCCGGCGCGGGGCCCTCTACTACGCGCAAGAGAGGTCGCAGAAGCGACAAGGGAGAAGGGATCTCGCGTTCGTCACCGCCGAGGTTCGATCTTCCCCGGTCGAACTTTCTGGCCCCCCTGGGCCGGGTTTCGAAAGGCCGGCCCCCATAGGGCGCGTACCGACCCTCCCAAACCCGTGAACCCGACCGCCTCTCCCCTCTCGAGGGGCCTCCACACCCTCGCTCCTGGGTGTGCAGGGGTCGCCGGCCGACCAGGGCCAAGCGGGCTCTTCTACTGCGGCTCGTAAGAGAACTGCTGACCCCCCACGGCGGCCTCCAGCATCGCGCCGCCGATGGGCTTCACGAAGACTGCCACGCCGTCGGTGTACCGGGTCGACGCGGCAGCCCCCGACTTCAGGATCACGGCCGAGGCGTTGGCCGTGAGGCTCAGCCGCCCCGCGGTGAACCGCTCCAAGTCGCCCTCGCTCTCGAAGGCGAGCACCTCTCTGAATGCCTGGCCGCCGAACTGGAGACCCAGCGTGGCCTGGGTAATGTCCGCGTACCCGATGGGAGCACCGCGGCGGTAGACGATCCCGCGCCCATAGCCGCCGCCCACGATCCAGGCTCCCTTGCCCACGTTGGCGAAGACCACGTATCCGTGCGAGCGCTCCAGGAACGGATGGAGGCCCGGGTCCTCCGCCTCCATCTCCGTGAGGGCGTGCGCGACGCTCTCCTTGAGCTCCTGACGGCCACCGGCGCTGGTGGGCGCTGTCGCACACCCCGAAAGTGCCCCGATGAGCACGAGCAGCCGACCGTGAGGCGTTCCGTTTCTCGTTCTCACGTCTCTCCCTCCTTTCTGCCCCTGAGCGCGGTCCCGCCGAAGCCGGTCTTGTCACTATTCCACGGCGTCTCTCGGGGAAGAGCGGATTCGGTCGGGCGCGAACCCGCGACATCCTGTCGCAGAAACCTGCGCTTTTCGGGCGCGCGTTGTCCGCATGGAGGAGTGAACTTGATCGGCGCCTACGAGATCTCCCTGCGGATGTGGCAAATTTAGAGCGTTGTGCGTGAGTCCATGCGAGCGGTGCTCGATCTGGATGGACGGCGGATCGCGAGCGGTGCCTCCCCACCCCAGGCAAAGCCCCCGGACACGAGCCCCCGGCTCTCGACTGGGGCCTTCCCCCGGCTGGCCGTCGAGGATGCGACCCCGCTCGATCCAGCGCTGCCCGAGCGGGATCTACGCCAGCTCCTCGGGTGGTTCATCCGGGTCCGCTGGGTTTTCGTGAGCGGGCTCGTCCTCGCCATCGCCGCGGGGACCTTCTTGCTGCGGCTCGACTTCCCCGTGCAGAAGACCCTGGCGGTGGCGGGCTGGATCTCGATCTACAACGTCCTCTTCGCGGCATACCACCAGGTGCGCGGCCGATGGGCGGTGGCGGTGTCCGCATCTGGAACGGTCGAGGCCGGCTTCCAGATCGGGCTCGACCTCCTCGCCCTGACGGCCCTCATCCACATCCTGGGTGGGGCCACGAGCCCGCTCGTGTGCCTCTACCTCATCCACGCCATTGCCGGGGTCATGTTGCTCCCGCGACGCATCGCCTGGCTCATCGGAGCCGGGGCGTTCGGGCTCTTCCTCGCCCTCCTCGTGCTCGAGTCCGGGACCCCACACGCTCCCAACCATCTCGCCGGCCTGACGGGCCTCTCCGGCCGGCAGGTCACCTTCGAGGTTGTTCTGTCGGTGATGATCCTCGTCACCCTCTCGGCCTCGATGGCCATCACCTCCACGATCATGAACGGCTTGCAGTTGAGGGAGCGGCAGCTCCAGCAGGCTTACGCCAGCCTGAGCGAGAAGCAGGCGCAGCTCCTCCAGACCGAGAAGCACGCTTCACTGGGGCGGCTCGTGGCCGGCATCGCCCACGAGATCAACAACCCCATCCAGTTCATCAACGGGAACATGTCGCTCCTGAGCGAGGCCTTTTCCGACGCGCTGCCGCTGCTCGACGCGGAGAGCGACAGGCGTCCGGGGCTGCGCATCGCCCGACTTGACTATCCCTTCTTCCGCAAGCAGGTTCCGGTCCTGCTCCAGGACATGGCGGACGGGGCCGAGCGAATCGGGGCGATCGTTCGCGAGCTCAGGACCTTCGCTCGGCACGACGAGGGGCGTCTCGACGAGGAGGTCGACCTGGTGGCGGTCGTGCGGACGGCCCTCCGGCTCTTGCACAACCAGTTGAAGCACGTGCAGGTGGAGGAGGAGTTCGACCCCTCCCCCCCCAGGCTCAGCGGGAACCTGGCGCTGCTCCAGCAGGTGATGGTGAATGCGCTCCAGAACGCCTACCAGGCCCTTCCTCCCGATGGGAGCGGCCGCATCGCAGTGCGGGTGCGGACCGTTCAGGAGGGCGCCGCGGTGAAGCTTTCCGTCGAGGACAACGGCTGCGGCATCGCGCCGGAGATCCGCGACCGCATCTTCGATCCCTTCTTCACCACCCGGCAGGCGGCCGGGGGAACCGGCCTCGGCCTGGCCATCATCGAGGGGATCGTCCAGCAGCACCGGGGCCAGATCCAGCTGGAGAGCAAGGTGGGCCAGGGGACGACGTTTCACTTCACCTTCCCCGTGAAAGGGCGAGACGCAGCATGAGCCGGATCCTCATCCTCGACGACGACCGGGCGGTCCTGAACTGCTTCGAGACCTTGCTCGCGCAGACGGGAAGGTACGAGATCGAGGTGCTGGCCGACAGTACCCGGGCCATCGAGACCATCGCCACCGCGCGTTTCGACCTGCTCCTTTTGGACATGGACATGCCGGTGGTGGGGGGGATGGAGGTGCTCCGCTGGGTGCGCCGCGAGCGCCCCGGGCTGGCGGTGGTGGTGATCACCGGGGTGGGCGACGTGGAACTGGCGGTGGAGTCGATGAAGCTCGGGGCCTTCGACTATCTCTGCAAGCCCGTCGCCAACGAGCGGCTCGTGACCTGCCTGGACCGTGCCCTGGAGGGGACCCGCCGGCGGGAGGAGCTGCAGGTCATCCAGGAGCGCGGGGGCCAGCAGGGCCCCCGCTTCAAGGAGGCCTTCAAGGACTTCGTCACCCAGGACAAGGCCCTGATGCGCACCCTGGGCGAGGTGGAGCGGATTGCGCTCAGCAACAACAGCGTCCTCATCTGGGGTGAGAGCGGAACGGGCAAGGAGCTCGTGGCCCGCGCCATCCACCAGCTCGGCACCCGCGCCGGCAAGCCCTTCGTGGCCGTGAACTCTGCTGCCTTCGCCTCCTCCCTCTTCGAGTCCCAGTTCTTCGGCCACGAGCGGGGGGCCTTCACCGGGGCCGACGGCCTGCGGGTGGGCGTCTTCGAGGAGGCCGACGGGGGAACCCTCTTCCTCGACGAGATCGGCGACGTGGACGTCTCGGTCCAGTCGAAGTTGCTCCGGGTGTTGCAGAGCGGCGAGTACTACCGGCTTGGATCCTCCAAGAAGCGCGAGGCCGACGTGCGCATCATCGCCGCCACCAACAAGGACCTGGAACGCGAGATCGAGGCGGGCCGGTTCCGCCGCGACCTCTACTACCGCCTCTCCATCAGCTCCATCTACGTTCCGCCCCTGCGCGAGCGCAAGGGCGACATCGAGCTGCTCGCCTACTACTTCCTCGACCGGTACTGCCGGCAGAACGGGAAGTCCATCCAGTCCATCGCCGAGCCGGTCATGGAGGTGCTCGAGGCGCACGACTTCCCCGGCAACCTGCGCGAGCTCGAGAACGTCATCGCCAGCGCCGTGGTCCTCGAGACGAGCGAGGTTCTCACCCTGTCGTCGCTTCCCTTCCCGCTCCGGGCGGCGGGTGCGCGGAGCGAGGCGCACGTGCCGCGGGAGGTCCGCAAGACGCTCGCCGACCTCGAGGAGGAACACATCCGCGCGGTCATCAGCTACACGAGCGGCAACCGCAGCGCCGCGGCGCGGATCCTGGGGATCTCCAGGGTGGGCCTGCTCGCCAAGCTGAAGCGGCTCGGCATCGAGGTCGAGCCGGCCGGCCGCAGCGCCCGGGCTGCGCCGGAGCCCGAGAGCTGACCGTTCCGCTCCACGACATCCCCCGGGCGGGTGACAACGTCGCTGATATCCAGAACAGCCCTGTTCACGGGGAGTTCCACCAACTGTCAACTCCGTTGACGGATGCGACCGAATTGCCGCACCCCCCGCGCCTCGGATTCTAAGGGGCTTGCGTGGGCCAGTGACGGCCCGGGTCTTGCTCACTCCCCCTCGGCGCACGGACGCGCCTCGGGGAGGGCACATGTACGCGAGTCAGGTCCGGGTCGGGGAGGTGGTGGCGCGGTCGGCACCGCCGACCTGGGCGATCGTCACCGTGAAGTGCTGCGTCATCGGGCTCCTCACTTTGCCGCTGGCCATGCCCATCCTCCTGGGGGCGAGCATGGCGCTCGAGACCGGGACCGACCTGTTCCGCAAGGTGGCCCTCATCTCCTCGGTGCTGGTCTGGGTAGGGATGTTCGCCTGCGCCCAGGTCCTCACCACGGTCTACCCGCCGGTCCGAAGGCGGTGAGCCGTGCGCCCCTCGCGTCGTTCGTTCTTGAAGGGCGCGCTCCTGGCGGGCACCGCCGCCGCGCTCCCCCACCCCGCTCTCGGTCGCGAAGAGAAGGAGCCGGAGCCCGAGGCGGTGGGGATGCTGTACGACTCGACCCTGTGCCTGGGTTGCGGCGGCTGCGTGGCCGCCTGCAAAGAGAGCAACAGCCTCCCCTACGAGGGCGAGCCGAAGGAGCTCGACTGCACCGCCAAGAACGTGGTGAAGACGCGCCACCTCTCGAAGCCCGCGGCCGACGGCGCCACCCAAGCCTTCGTCAAGCGGCAGTGCATGCACTGCGTCGACCCGTCCTGCGTCTCGGTCTGCATGCTGGGCGCGCTCCACAAGGAGGGCGAGGGGAAGCGCGACAGCGGCGGCGAACGGCGGGGGACCGGCATCGTCCTCTGGGACAAGGAGCTCTGCCTGGGGTGCCGCTACTGCCAGATCGCCTGCGCCTACAGCATTCCCAAGTTCGAGTGGAAGAAGGCGGTACCGCGGATCGTGAAGTGCGAGCTCTGCCGGCACCGCGCCGTCGAGGGGGCGAGCGGGCCGCAGCGGGTGGCCAACCCTGCCTGCTGCGAGGTCTGCCCGACCGGCGCCGTGATCTACGGGCGGCGAGCCGACCTCCTCGCCGAGGCCCGCCGACGGCGAGCGGGCGACCCGGCCCGCTACGATGCCAAGATCTTCGGCGAAACCGACGCCGGCGGTACGCAGGTCCTCTACCTGGCAGCGGCGGGGGTCTCGTTCAGGGACTTGGGATTCCCCACCATGCCCCCAAAGGCCCCGGCCCACCTCTCCGAGACGGTCTCACACGCGCCCTACCTCCATGGACTCACGCCCATCGCACTCTACGCTGCCGCGGCGGCGATCATCCGCCGCAACCGGCGGAAGGCGGATGAGCACGCCCGACGCTCGAAGGATCCAAGATGAGCGCACACCTGAGGCCGAGACCCATCGGCGGCCCCCTCCTCGACCGGGCGATGATCACGCTGCTCGCGCTCTTCGGCATCGCCGAGGGGGTCATCACCTGGCGGTTCATCGCCGGCATCGGGGCTGTCAGCAACATGAACGACGGCTATGCCTGGGGCATCTGGGAGCCTGTCAACGTGGTCGTGTTCACCGGCATCGGCGCGGGCGCATACTCGGTCGGGCTCCTGTGCTACCTGCTCAACCGGGGGCAGTACCATCCCTTGGTCCGCCCGGCTGTCTTGCTCGGCGCCATCTCCTACTCGCTGGGCGGCGCCTCCATCATCGTGGCCCTGGGCCGGCCCTGGAACATGTTCTGGCTGGCCCTTCCTCCCATGTGGAACCTGTCCTCGGTCCTGCTCGAGGTGGCGGTCTGCGTGATCGCCTACGTCCTCGTTCTCTGGGTCGAGATGCTTCCGGCGGTGCTGGATGGCGCTGCCGAAAGCCCTTCCCCCATCCGGTCGGCGTGGGGAAAGCGGTGGGGCGCGCGCCTGGCCCGCGCCATGCCCTACATCATCGCCCTCGCCATGCTCTTGCCCACCATGCACCAGAGCTCGCTCGGCGGCCTCATGATCGTGGCGGGCCCCAAGCTCCATCCTCTCTGGCACACGCCGCTCCTGCCGCTTCTGGCCCTCGTCTCTTGCCTCTCCATGGGGCTCGGGGCGGTGGTGGTCCTCACCGCCCTCATGCGGCACGCCTGGAACGCGAAGCACGATCACGACCTCTTGGTCGACGTGTGCCGGGTGAACGGCGGGCTCCTCATCCTCTTCGCCGGCCTCCGCTTCGCGGATCTGGCCTCCTCGGGAAAGCTCGAGCTCCTCACGGTGCCAGACTTCTTCCTCATCTTCTTCGTGCTCGAGATGGCGCTCTTCCTCGTCCCGGCCTTCATGTTCCTCACCCGTCGGGTCGAGGACCAACGGGTTCGGGTGCTAGGCGGGGCCCTGGCGGTGCTTTCCGGTGCCCTGTGGCGGGTCGACGCCTTCTTGACCTGCTACAACGCGGGCGAGTCCTTCCGGTACTGGCCGTCCTGGGGCGAGATCTCGGTCACCGTGGGGATGGTCGCGATCGGGGTGGCGCTCTTCATCACCGTCTCGAGGCTCCTCCCGGTGGTGGTGGTCCAGGACACCCCTGTGCCCGCCTCCCTGGCGGCCTTCGTTCTCTCCGGGATGCCGCGGCGAGACCGAGCCGAGCCGGGAAAGAAGGGTCGCTCCGTGGAGCCGACCGGCTAGCGCCACCGTGAGAGCGTAACCGACGAGCGTTTCCCTCGAAAGACTTCTGGAGGCAGACGCTAGCGTTACGCTAGCGTCACCGAGCTTCCCTAGGGTCGACTACAGGGCGACCTCGCGAGGAACGGCCGAAAGCGCGCCCTCCTCTTCTCGGGCGGCGTGCGATCGAGCTCCGCTGCCGCATGAGATCCCGCGACCGTCCGCCGACACCCCGTCGCGGTGCGGCGGGCGGCGCCCGCGCCGGTCAAGCTATCGATATGTGCCGAAACATCCACGTCCTCTACAACTTCGACCCGCCCACGACGCCCGACGAGATCCGTTCTGCGGCGCTCCAGTACGTGCGCAAGGTGAGCGGGCTCCCCCATCCCTCGATGACCGACGAGGAGGCCTTCGAGAGGGCGGTCGGCGAGATCGCCGCGGCGACCGCGCGGCTTCTGTCGTCCTTGCGGGCCCGCACCGCCGTGCGCACGCGCGAGGGCGAGCGCAAGAGGGCGCGACGACGGGGGCTCCGCCGGTTCGAGAGGCAGTCCTGAGCTCCTGGCCGGGTGGGGCCCCGCATTAAGACTAAGGCATACGGGGGTACCGGGAGGGACCGCTGCTCTCCCTCCGTGTGGACGCCAAAGTCGCCGAGGGCAACCATCACCGCATGAGCGAGCCGCCGCGCGAGCGTGGGCGAGGACCGCCCGTGCTCGAGCCGATCCAGCCCGGGACACTCTCCGCGCTCCTGCGCGAGATGGTGGCCATCCCGGAGGACTCGCTCGGGGTTGCCTGGCAGGGATGGCTCGTACCCGGAGCGGTCATCGGCCGCTTCGAGTTGGTGCGAGAGATCGGCCGGGGCGGTTTCGGCGTCGTCTGGGAGGCCCGGGACCGAGAGCTGAACCGGAGCGTGGCCTTCAAGGCGGTGCGAGCCGGGATGCGGCGGGCCATCCGAGAGGAGCGGCTGCTCGCGGAGGCGGAGGCGGCCGCGCGCCTTTCGCACCCGAACCTCGTGACCCTGTACGACGTGGGCCGGACCGAGCACGGCCCGTACCTGGTCCTCGAGCTCCTCGAGGGACAGACGCTCGCGGAGCGGCTGCGGCGGGGCGCGGTCCCGCTGCGCGAAGCCCTGCGGATCGCGATCGAGGTCGCGAGGGGCGTCGCGCACGCTCACGCGCATGGCGTCTTCCACCGCGATCTCAAGCCCGGGAACGTCATGCTCTGCCGGGACGGCCGGGTGAAGGTGCTGGACTTCGGCCTGGCACACGCCTTCGGCTGGCGCTACCAGCCGGGCGGCACACCCGCCTACATGGCGCCGGAGCAAGCGGAGGGCGCCCCCGAGGACGAGCGGGCCGACGTGTAT